>Ga0310810_10004428_pt1 | contig 15535 bp, 7 predicted proteins | sample NCmetagenome_FD_207641 | JGI IMG/M metagenome (GOLD analysis project Ga0310810, IMG submission 207641) | Soil microbial communities from experimental microcosm in Duke University, North Carolina, United States - NC | ecosystem: Engineered > Artificial ecosystem > Soil microcosm > Unclassified ...
CCTCCAGGACGTGCCGGATCGTCTGCTGCTGGATGGGCGTCGGGCGGTCATAGCCTTCCTCGCGCACGGCGCGGAGGAGGGGCTCGATCAGGGAGAGGTCTTCGAAGCGCGTCATGGTAAGCCAACCGAAAGAAACTAGATGTACACTCGGGCGGGTTTCGTTCAGAACGCGCGGACGTGATTGCCCAGCGGCACTCGAAGTAGACTTCCCGAACGGGGAGGACTATAGCCGATTTGCACGTTCGATGCCAGGGGTATTCCCGGGCGTCACTCCAGGGTCATGGTCACGCGCCAGAATTCGTTGCCGTCCCGGGCGTTGAAGGACAGCGACTTGTCCTGGTTCTCGAAGACGGGGTTCCAGACCTCGTCGTAGTCCTGGCTCCGGCGGCCGCCCGCGACGACGCAGAACTTCCTGGCGTGCCGGCCCACGTAGGCCATGCGGTCGGGCCGCCCGCAGAAGGTGAACGTCATGACGTCGTCAAACTCATCGCCCTTGGACTCGCCGAAGACCAGGCGCTTCTTCGCCCCGTTCCGGTCGACGTAGCAGACTCGGCTGCCGTCGGGCGTGAACATCAGGGAGTCGATCACGCCTTCCGCGGGGTCCTTCAGGCCGTCCACGACGGCGTAGCTGACGCCTTTCGCGACGCCGACATAGGCCGTCCGCTTCTGGTCCGGGCTGAACTGGAGCTGCTGGACGCGCTCGAAGTCCTCGCCGCGGACGCCGTCCACGACCGCGAAGCTGCGCCCGTTCTGCCAGGCCACGTAGGCGCGGCGCCGGAAGCAGCCCGTGAAGGTCAGCGAGGCGACGGCGTCGAAATCCGGCTCCTTCATGCCGTCGATCACGACGAACTCGCGGCCCGACTGCCGGGCGCTGAAGGCGACGTGCTTGCCGCAGGCGCTGAAGTAGAGCCCCGAGCTGATCTTCTCGAACTTCTCGCCCCGGACGCCGTCGAGCACGACCTGCTGCCGCCCCTGCTCCTGGGTCACGTAGCCGGCGTGGCGGCTGTCCGCGCTGAACGCGAGCGGGGAGAGGAAGCGCGGGAACTCCTCCTGCTTCATCCAGTCGAGCACCGCGTAGTCGCGCTTGCCCCGGCGCACGACGTAGGCGAAGTGGTTGCTGTCCGGGCTGAACGTGACGGGCTGCAGCAGGCGCTCGAACTCGGCGCCCTTGACCCCGTCGACCACCGCGAACTCCTTCGCGCCGTCGACGCCGACGTAGCCGAGGTGCTTGCCGTCGGCGCTGAAGCTGAGCGGCTGGAGGACGAGGTCGAAGGACTCCTGCGCGGCGCTCTCGTTGATGACGAACTCCTTGCCGGAGCGGCCGGCCACGTAGGCGAGCTGCCGGCTGTCGGGGCTGAACACGAAGGGCGGGGTCAGCGAATCGTAGTCGCAGCCGCGGTGTCCGTCGAGGACCACGTAGCGGCGCGTTCCCCGGGACGCGGCGTACGCGAAGCGCGCGCTGTTGGGGCTGAAGGTCGGGGACAGGACGAGGTCGTAGGGCTCGCCGCGGAGGCCGTTGATGACGGCGTACTGTTCGGAGCCGTTGCGCGCGAGGTAGGCGACGTTGCGCGAGTCGGGGCTGAAGGTGAGCGAGGAGGAGATGGAGTCGAACTCTTCGCCGGGGATGCCGTCAACGACCGCGAACTCCTTGGCGCCGCGCCTGGCGATGAGGCCGAGGCGGCGCTGGTCGGGTCCCGGGTAGACGCCTTTGAGCTTGGCGTCCTGGGGCACGCTGGCCAGCCGGCGGGTCTCGATGCCCGCGCTGTTGCCGGCTTCGAGGCCGCTCAGGAGCCAGAGGGTCGCCAGGCAGGTCGTGGTGATCATCGTTCCCTCTCCTATCTCTTCTTCGGCGTTTTCCGAAGAAGCCCTGGAGGTTTACGACGATCCCGCTCCTCCCCGGGCGTCCCCTGCCGGCGGCCCGAGGCCCACGCTACCCCTCCTCCTTATTCCATTTTTTATACGTCGCGAACCTTTGGGGAAATTTCAGACATTTTTCATGGGAACGAAAATAAATCGCGACAGACCCGCAACGTGCCAAGGATCCTTGGCGGTGGAGAAAACAACCAGGATGCTTTCTCCGCTCTGCTAGGGGTACAGGCCTCGCAGGCGGTGCGCCTCCGCTACCCTCGATACCGCCACCACGTAGGCCGCCCGCCGCATGTCGATCTTGCGCTCCTGGTGCACCTGGTAGACCGCGTCGAAGGCCCGGTCCATCAGCTCCTTCAACTTCGCGTTCACTTCCTTCTCGCTCCAGAAGTACTCCTGCAGCGCCTGCACCCATTCGAAGTACGACACCGTCACGCCGCCGGCGTTCGCCAGCACGTCGGGGATCACGAAGCTCCCGTTGCCGTGCAGGATCTCGTCCGCCTCCGGCGTCGTCGGCCCGTTCGCGCCTTCGCCGACGATCCGGGCCCGGATCTTCGCGGCGTTCTCCGCCGTGATCTGGCCTTCCAGCGCGCAGGGAAGGAGGATGTCGCAGTCGAGTTCGAGCAGCTCCTCGTTCGAGATCGAGTCCGCCCCGCGGTAGCCCGTCACGGCGCCCGTCTTCTGGTAGTGGGCGTTCACTGCGTCGGGGTCGAAGCCTTTCTCGACCACGATGCCGCCTTTCGACGTGGAGCAGGCGATGATGCGGAACCCGAGTTCGTGCAGCAGCTTGGCCGCATGGTAGCCGGCGTTGCCGTAGCCCTGCACCGCCACCCGCAGGCCGTTCTTCTTCATGCCCAGCCGCTCCATGGCCGAGAGCACCGTGAACATCAGGCCCCGCGCGGTCGCGGTGCCGCGGCCCAGCGAGCCGCCGATCTCGATCGGCTTTCCCGTCACGACCCCGGGCACCGTGTAGCCCTTGTTCATGCTGTAGGTGTCCATCAGCCAGGCCATGATCTGCGGCGTCGTGTTCACGTCGGGCGCCGGGATGTCCCGCTCGGGGCCGATGATCGGCAGGATCTCGCTGGTGTAGCGCCGCGTCAGGCGCTCCAGCTCGTGGTTCGACATCGACTTCGGGTCGCAGGTGATGCCGCCCTTGGCGCCGCCGAAGGGCAGCCCCATCACGGCGCACTTCCACGTCATCCACATCGCCAGCGCCTTCACCTCGTCCAGCGTGACGTCGGGGTGGTAGCGGATGCCGCCCTTGCCAGGCCCGCGGGCGACCGAGTGCTGGACCCGGTGGCCGGTGTAGACACGGATGCGGCCGTCGTCGTGGCGGATCGGGACCGAGACCGTCATGGCTACCCGCGGCGTGGAGAGGATCCCGAAGATGTCCTCATCGAGCTTGATGAGTTCGGCCACGTTCCGGAGCTGCTGCTGGGCGACCTTCCAGGCGTTGAGTTTCTCGGCGGGGGCGGGCTCGGTCTTCTTCACCTTGCTGCTCATCACGTCTCTCCTAACGGGGCCCTATCTTTGAGAATAATCAGTTGCCGGATCCCGCGCAATGTCCCGCCCCTGGATTGGACACCCCGGCCCACTTTCTTTCGCTTTTGCTTTTTTCTCCGCCCCCGGAGTGAAATGTGAAGCATAGTATATGTGAAGGCGCAACGACGCCGGAGCGGGACAATCTGAAGTAGGACCGTGGAAGGAGACCCGGCATGCTCCGAGTGGATGCAGGCGCCTGCACCCCCGAGTCCTGCGGCATTTCCCGCCGCAGCTTTGTCCAGCTCGGCGTCGCCGGACTGGCGTCCCTGGGTCTTCCCGGCCTCCTGCGCCTCAAGGAAGCCTCCGCCAAGGGCGACAGCCCCGCCAAGGACACCCGCGTCATCCTGATCTGGCTCGACGGCGGGCCCTCCCACATGGACCTCTACGACATGAAGCCCAACGCCCCCGCCGAGTACCGCGGGATGTGGCGGCCCATCCGGACCAACGTCGCCGGCATGGAGATCAGCGAGCTCTTCCCGAAGCAGGCCCGCGTGGCCGACAAGTTCTCCATCGTCCGCTCCATCTGGCACAACGACGGCGACCATTTCGGCGGCGCCCACCGGATGCTGACGGGCCGCCCGGGCGCCACGGGCGCCAATACGAACGGGAAGTATCCCTCGATCGGCTCCATCGCCACCAAGGTCACCGGCGCGCGGCGGCCCGGGATGCCGCCTTACGTCGCGGTGCCGCACGCCAGCACCATCGGGCTGCGGCCCGGCTACTTCGGCGCCAACTACCTGGGGCAGCCGTACGACCCCTTCGAGACCGACGGCGACCCCAACGCGAAGGAGTTCAAGGTCCGTAATCTCCAGATGACCCAGGGCCTCTCGATCGACCGCATCGGCGACCGTCGCAGCCTGTTGCGCAGCTTCGACACGATGCGCCGCGACGCGGACGCCCAGGGCCAGTTCGACGCGATGGACAAGTTCGAGCAGCAGGCCTACGAGCTCGTCACCAGCAAGGAGGTCCGTGCGGCCTTCGACCTCAGCAGCGAAGACGACAAGCTGCGCGACCGCTACGGCCGCAACAGCTGGGGCCAGAGCACGCTGCTCGCGCGCCGCCTGGTCGAGGCGGGCGTGACCTTCACGACCGTCCTGATGGGCGGCTGGGACCACCACTGGAACTTGAAGGAAGGAATGGAGACGCTGCTGCCGCGGGTCGATTCCGCGGTGTCGACGCTCTTCGACGACCTCTCGTCCCGCGGCCTCCTGAACAAGGTCTGCGTGGTGATCTGCGGCGAGTTCAGCCGCACCCCGCGCATGAACGACGGCAGCGGCCAGGGGACGCCGGGCCGCGACCACTGGGGCAACTCGATGTCCGTGGTGATGGGCGGCGGCGGCCTGAAGGGCGGCGTCGTGGTCGGCTCCACCGACCCGAAGGGCGAGGCGCCGGTCGACCGCCCCCTGACCCCGCAGGACTTCCATGCGACGCTCTACCACGTGCTGGGCGTCGACCCCTACGTGCAGTTCGTCGAACCCGGCGGCCGCCCGGTCCCGGCGATCGACCACGGCGAGGTCATCAAGGAACTGATCTAGGCCCCATTTCCGCCAGGCACGGTAAAATCACCCCGGCCCCTCTTTTTCTCTGTTTAGAAACGGCGGGCCGGACCATTGGGTTTAGGTGAAAACCGTGAGCTTGGAACGCGGTCCTGTCGGCGCGGCCGTCAAACGCACCATGGAGCGGCGCACCGAGCTCCTCGCCTACGCCCGCGCCATCGTGATGGACTGGTCCCTCGCGGAGGACGTCTTCCAGGAGGCCCTCGTCGTCGCCATCGAGAAGGGCCCCGACCTTCCCGACGACGCCGCCTTCGGCCGCTGGATGCGCGAGGTGATCCGGCGCATCGCCCTCGACGCGCTCGCCCGGCGCCAGCGCGCGCCCCGCCTCATGGACCCCCAGCTGCTGCAGGTCCTCGAGCCCGCCTGGGAGCGCCAGGACGCGCAGTGGGGCGGGGACCTGCGCCAGGCGCTCCGGCACTGCATGTCGAAGCTCGGCGAGCGCGCCCGCCTCCTGCTCCAGGAGCGCTACGAAAAGCGGCTCACCGGGAACCGCCTGGCGGAACGCGTCGGCCTCACGATCAACAGCGCCTACGCGACCCTCACGCGGCTTCACCGCGCCCTCGAAGAATGCGTCCGCAAGTCCATGACGCAGCAGGAGGGACGCGCGTGAGCGAGCGGCCCGAAGACTGGGACGAGCTCTTCCTCCGCTACCTGAGCGGCGACGGGGACGAGGAACTGGAGCGCCGCGTGCGCGAGCGACTCCTCTCCGACGAATCCGCCCGCGAGCGCCTGGTCGCGCTCGCCTGCCAGCAGCAGGCCCTCTCGGACGTTCTGACCGAGGCGGCCGGCCGCAAGCCGAGCTCCCGCGTCCTCCTGAAGAATCCCCGGGTCTCGCGTCCGTCCGGGCCGAGCTACAGCTGGCTCTTCGCGGCGGCCGCGATCGTGCTCGCAATGCTCGGCCTCCTGCTCTTCCGGACCGGAGAGGAGCCTCGGAGTACCCCGAAGAGCCTCCCGGCCCCGACCATCGAGGCCCGCGCTCCGGAGAAGGCGCCTCCTCCCGAGAAGCCTCCGCCGAAAGCGCCGCTCGTCGCCGAGGAAAAGGCGAAGCCCGTCCCGGCGCCCGAGAAGAAGGAAGCGCCCGAACCCGCGCCGCTTCCGAAGCCGGTCGAGAAGAAGGAAGAAGCGCCGAAGTCCGAGGAGCCGAAGGTCCCCGCGCCGGCGCCGAAGCCCGAGCCCGCCCCCAAGACCGTCGCCGAAGCCGTCGTGGCGACGCTGGAGCGGGTGGAGGGCGAGGTCTGGGTCACGGTCGACGGCAAGCGCTCGAAAGCCGAGGCGAAGCAGGCGATCCGCTCGGGGCAGGGGCTGGAGAGCGTGGGCGCGGCGGAACTCTCCTATGCCGACGGCACGAAACTGAAGATTGGTCCCGATACCGTGGTGCGCGAATTCCTCGAGCCCAAGGGACGATCCGGCAAGCGTCTCACCCTGCTCCGGGGCGTCCTGTCGGCCGACGTGCGCAAGCAGCCGGCCGAACAGCCGATGGTGATCACGACGCCGCAGGGCGAAGCCACGGTCGTCGGCACGAAGCTGCGCCTGACGGTCGAGCCCGACGAGAAGGGCTCGACGCGCCTGGAGGTCGAGGAGGGCAAGGTTCGCCTCAAGCGTTTCCTGGACGGGAAGTTCATCGATGTGGCGACCAATCAATTCGCCGTCGCGGGATCGACGCCGGCGGAGTTCAAGCCGCTCCCGTCGATCCTGCTGGGCCTGGTCGGATACTGGCGCTTCGAGGATCCCGTCGGGACGACCATGACCGACTCCTCCGGCCAGGGAAACGACGGCACGCTGGTGGGGAAGGTGCGCCGGACCCTCGGGAAGTTCGGGCAGGGGATTGACCTGGACGGCGCGACGGGGCTCGTGCAGGTTCCCCACGCGGCGGCCCTGAACCCGGGCACGTCGAACTTCACGCTCTCGATCTGGGTCCGCAACCGCAAGCAGGACGTGTGGCTCTGGAACCTCTTCTTCAAGGATGACGGGAAGCTTCAGTCCTACTACTACTTCGGCGTGGGGACGAAGCCGCGCTTCGAGTTCAGCACCGGCGACGCGAAGGTCACCATCGACGGTCAGGCCGGCGTCAACGACAACCGCTGGCACCACCTCGTGGCCGTGCGGAACTCGACGTACTCCGCGCAGCTCTATGTCGACGGCGTGCTCGACTCGTCCGCGTCGTGCGCGCCGAGCCAGCAGACGTCGATTCGCACGACGACGCCGCTCAGCATCGGCGCCGGCAACGGCACTTTTTACGCGGGACTGATCGACGACGCCCGAGTCTACTCCCGGGCGCTCTCGGCCGAGGAGGTCCGGCAACTCTACTCGGGCAGGTAGTTCGGCGGGTCTGGGGAGGTTTTATGACGATGATTGCTCTGATCTTGGGGTACGCCCTCAGCCTGGGGTCGCAGAAGACGGCCGACCCGACGAATTACGTCGCCGTCGTCTCGACTCTGCAGCCGGGCGACACGCTGACGCTCGCGGCCGGCACCTACGTCGGCAACCTCAACCTGAACAACTTGAATGGGACGCCGTCCTCCTGGATCAGCATCCAGGGGCCCGCTTCAGGACCGCCGGCGATCTTCCTCGCGGACGCCTGGAACAACACGGTCGAGATCGGCAACTGCAGCTACCTCGCCCTCAAGCATCTCACGATGGAGGGACAGCACCTCGACGGCCCCTTCGGCATCAGCGCCCACAACGGCGCGGCCAACATTACCCACGACATTCTCATTGAGGACTGCACGATCCAGAACTACGACGGCGGCCAGGAGACGGACGGCATCTCGACGAAGACGCCGACCTGGAACTGGACCGTTCGCAACAACCGGATCCTCAACGTCGGAACCGGGATCTACTTCGGCAACTCCAACGGCAACGACCCGTTCGTGGCGGGGCTGATCGAAGGGAACCTGTTCCTGAACACGATCGGCTACTGCATGCAGATCAAGTACCAGAACCCGCGCCCTTCCGTGCCGGGCATGCCGACCGGCGACAACGTGACGATCATCCGCAACAACGTCTTCATCAAGAACGACGCGCCGAGTCCGTTCGGGGATCGGCCGAACCTGCTGGTCGGCGGCTTCCCCAACAGCGGGCCGGGGATGAACGACCTCTACGAGATCTACGGGAACTTCTTCTACCACAACCCGCGCGAGTCGCTCTTCCAGGGCTCGGGGCGCGTGTCGCTGCACGACAACATCTTCGTCGACGTCGCGGGCACCGCGATGCTGCTGCGGAACCACGACCTCGCGCTCAAACTCGCGCACGTCTACAACAACACGATCTACGCGGCCGGCGAGGGCATTTACTTCGGGAGCACGCCGACCCAAGGAGGGGCCGTCGTCGGGAATCTGGTGTTTGCGGCGGCGCCGATCGGCGGCGCCGTGCCGTCGCAGCAGGACAACATCGTCGACTCGTCGGCGCATGCCTCCACGTACGTCAAGGCTCCATCCACGACGCTGGGCGCGATGGACTTCTTTCCGCTCGTCGGGCAGTGCCAGGGCGCGGCGCTGAACCTCACTCCCTTCGCAGGGCAAACGGACTACGACCGGGACTTCAACGGCACGTCGAAGGGCTCCTTCGTGTTCCGCGGCGCCTACGCGGGAGAGGGCACGAATCCGGGCTGGGCGCTCAACGCGGGTCTGAAGGGCGGCGGCTCTTCGGGCACTCCTCCTCCGCCGCCGACTCCCCCGCCGTCGACGGGCGGCGGGAGCGGCTCGAAGGGCGGCGGGGGTGGTGGAGGCGGGGGCTGCGGGGCAACGGGGTTGGAGGGATTCCTCGTGCTGGGACTCTGGGAGATCGCCCGCCGGCGCCGGCTTGTCGCGCTCCTGTCGCTCGGACTCCTGTCCTGCACGGTGCTGGGTCCGGTCACGGCGGCGCCGCAGGCCTCGAGTTGGACCCGCAAGGGAGGGAGCCTCTCGATCGACGCGCAAGGCTACGGGTACAACCCTTCCATCGCGGTCGGCGCGAACGGCGCGATCTACGCGGTGTGGTCGCAGCACCGGAAGGCGGACGTGGCAGAGATGGCCTCGCCCTACGCGGCGGTCTACTCCGGCGGCGCCTGGCAGCCGCTCGGGGGGCGCATCGGGAATACGCCCGGACCCGCCTTCGCGCAGGGCTTCGACCCGTCCATCGCGCTGCTCGGGAATACGCCGTACGTCGCGTGGTACGAAGGCGGCGGTTACGGGTGGGGAGCCATCAACGGGGTCTTCTTCGGGAGCTCGATCTTCGTGTCCCACTGGGACGGCAGCGCGTGGGTGCGCGATGCCAACGCCGCGATGGCGAACGGGTCCCTGAACGTGCTCAACACCGCCTCCGGGTGGAACCTTCACGGAAGAGCGCCGCGGATCGCGGTCGTGAACAACAAGGTCTATTGCGCGTGGGTGGAAAACCGCCCCGGCGATTACGCCGCCACGGGCTACAACGTCATCATCGTCAAGCACCTCAGCGCCGGCCAGTGGGTGCAGGACGGCCCGGAATTCAACGCCGGAAACACCAGCGGATCGAGGGTCGTCGACCTCTCGATCGCCGACGTCGGGGGCGACCCGGTCGTCGCCTGGCCCGAGTTCGCGCGCACGTCGAGCGCCTCGGGCATGGTCAACAGCCCCGGCACGCTGCAGGTCGTCAAGCTGTCGGGCGGGATGTGGACGCCGCTCGGCGGCACCCTGAACGTCTCAGGGAGCGCCACCCTTGGCGGCGTCTCGCTCGCCGCGTCCGGGTCGACGCCCTACGTCGCCTGGCAGGAGCGGAGCGTCGCGGGACGGAACCAGATCTACGTCAAGCACTGGACCGGGAGCGCCTGGGTGGCCGACGGGGCCAGCTTGAACGCGGATCCCGCGGGCGGCGAAGCCGGGCGGCCGACGCTCGCCGCCGGCAGCGGCAGCGTCTGGCTCGCCTGGACCGAAGGGGCGCTGGGGCAGCCGGCACAGCTCTACGCGCGGTCCCTGAGCGGCGGCGCCTGGAGCGCCGCGGAAGGCAGCGTCAATGTCGACACGGCCAAGGGCTCGGCGGACACGCCGGCGCTCGCGATGGCGGGATCGGTGCCGCAACTCGTCTGGGGCGAGTTCGATCCCGCGTCGTCGTCGCAGCAGATCTACGTGAAGGGACGGGACGCCTCGGGGGTTCCGGCGCCGGTGGCGCTGTCGCCCTTCGGCACGAACGGCCCGGCCGTGACGATTCCCGACAACACGTGGGTGGAGATGCATCCGGGCGGCGTCGCGAACCCGGCGTGGAACACCGGGGACGAAGGGTACGACTCGTTTCATTATGATCCCGGCATCCAGAAGGCGATCTGCTACGGCCTCTATCACTCGATCGCGGTGAGCTGGGGCGAGAACCAGAATGCGCTGCTGGCCTACGACTTCAAAGCCAACCGCTGGGACCTGCTGGCGCCCGGGGAGTATTCCTACAGCGAGCACCTGCCGGGAGTCGGACACGACGAAGGCAACTCCACCGTCGACACCGTTCACCACCTCTACATCACGCACGGCAACCTGACGGTCGGGAACGAATCGTGGTACCAGACGGGGATCTACGACCTCAAGGCCCACCGGGGCAAGCGCATGATGCCGGCGCTGGAGCCGGCTCCGAGGAGCGACCTGCAGGCCGCCGCGTTCGATCCCGATCACGACCTGATGCTGATGGTCGGGGCGGGCGCCTCGTGGCTCTACGACCACAACACCAACGTGTGGACGAGCGTCCCCAATTCGCCGTCGCGGATGACCGCGTGCCTGGTCTACGACACGAAGAATCATGTCTTCGTCCTCTTCGGGGGCATGACCGGCTACGGAGGCCCGTCGCTCCGCGAGACGTGGACGCTCGACCCGGTCAGCAAGGTCTGGACGCAGAAGTTCCCCGCGACCTCGCCCCCCACCTACGCCTATCCCGCGGAGCCGTACGTCGCGTACGACAGCGTCAACGGGGTGACGCTGCTCATGGGAGGGGCCAGCCAGCAGGTGTGGATCTACGACGCCGCCGCGAACACGTGGAGCCGCATCGCCGACGCGCCCGCCGGGGTTCCGGTGGACGGCACCGACGGCGCGTACGTGGTCTACAACTCCGACGACAAGGTGTTTCTGGTCCGCAATGCGTCCGACCTGTCCAAGCTGTGGGCGTTCCGCTACGTGCCGTCGGGAACCTCGGTCGACTCGGCGGCGCCCAGCGTGCCCACGAATCTTTCCGCGTCGGCGATCTCGACGTCGCAGATCGACCTGACCTGGACGCCGTCGACGGACAACGTGGGCGTCGCGGGCTACCGCATCTACCGGGATGGCACGCAGGTCGCGACGTCCACGGCGGCCTCCTTCTCGGACACGGGCCTGTCGGCGTCGACGACCTACGCCTACACGGTTGCGGCCACCGACGCGGCGGGCAACGTCTCGGGACCGTCGGCGTCCGCATCCGCGACCACGTCCGCGGCACCTTCCGGTGGAGGGAGCGGCGGCGGCACGGGCGGCGGGACGACGGGTGGGAGCGCGGGGAAGGGAGGCAGCGCCCACGGCTGCGGGTTGCTGGGCTTCGAGGCACTTCTGGTTTTCGGGTTCAGTCGTGCACGGCGTCGCACGGCAACTCCGTGATCCGGGGGTATCGGGGATCGATCGGGAAGGGCGCCAAGGGCGGGCGTGGCGAAGGGACAACCGGTTTGGAGGGATTGATCATGCTCGCTCTGCGTCGTCGTCTGCCTGCATTCCTGTCGTTGGGCCTGCTGGCCTGCTCCCTGTCCGGATCGGTGTCGGCCGGAATGCCGGCATCAACCTGGTCGCAGAAGGGCGGGAGCATCGCGGCCGACGTTCAGGGCTACGCCTACAATCCCTCTCTCGCGGTCGGTCAGAACGGCGCCCTCTATGCCGTCTGGTCGCAGCATACGAAAGCGGACGTCTGGGATCTGGTTTCTCCCTACGCGGCGATGTATTCGAACGGCGCGTGGCAGCCGCTCGGCGGGCGCATTGGCAATCCTCTGGGTCCCGGTCCGGGGCAGGGCTATGATCCGGCCATCGCGGCCCTGGGCAACACTCCGTACGTCGCGTGGTACGAAGGCCAGGGCTACGGCTGGGGAACGGTCAGCGGCAGCTTCTGCGGGGCCTCGATCTTCGTGTCCCACTGGGACGGCAGCGCGTGGGTGCGCGACGCCAACGGAGCTCAACCCAACGGCGCGCTGAACGTGACGTTCAGCGGCGCGGGCTGGATCCTCGGCGGGCGCAATCCCCGCCTGGCGGTCATCAACAACAAGCTCTACTGCGCGTGGATCGAGACACGCCCGGGCGACTGGAACGTGACGGGATACAACGTCGTGGTCGTGAAACACCTGGATGCGGGGCAGTGGATCCAGGACGGAGCAGAATTCAATGTGGGGAACACGACCGGATCGCGAATCACGGACCTCGCGATCGCCGATGTCGGCGGCGTCCCCCACGTGGTCTGGTCGGAATACCTTCGGAGCTATGCCGCCGGCGTCGGCACGAAGAACAGCCCGGGAACGGTGCAGGTTGCGAAGTTCTCCGGCGGGGCCTGGACTCCGCTGGGCGGGACTCTGAACATTTCCTCCAGCGGCTATTCCTGGGGCGTCGCGCTGGCGGTCTCCGGCACAACTCCGTACGCCGCCTGGCAGGAGCGCAGCGCGGGCGGCCGGAATCAGCTCTATGTGAAGCACTGGGCGGGCAGCGCCTGGGCCGCGGACGGCGCGAGCCTGAACGCCGATCCGGCCGGAGGGGAGGCCTGCAGGCCGACGCTGGCGGCGGACGGCTCCACCGTGTGGCTCGCCTGGGCCGAAGGCTCGCTCGGCCAGCCGTCTCAGCTCTACGCGCGGTCGTTGAGCGGCGGCGTCTGGAGCGCGGCGGAAGGAAGCCTGAATCGGGACACGATGAACGGCGCGGCCGACACGCCCACCCTGGTGATGGTCGGCAGCGTTCCCCAGGTATTGTGGGGCGAGTACGATCCGGCCTCGTCGACTCAGCAGGTGTACGCGAAAGGTCGCGATGCCTCTGGCGTTCCGCTGTCCACGACGCTGACCCCTTTCGGAGTCAACGGCGCCGCCGTCACCGTGCCCGCGAATACATGGGTGAACATGCAGCCCGGCGGCGTCGCCAGATCCGCCTGGGGCGTTGGAGACGAATCCTATAATTCCTTTCACTACGCTCCGGGGATCAAGAAGGCGGTCTGCTACGGGCTCTACCACTCGCCGACGGTTTCGTACGGCGAGAACCAGAACGCCCTGCTGGCCTACGATTTCGCGACGAACCGCTGGGACCTGCTGCAGCCCGGCGAGTACGCCGCCGGCGAACATGTGCCCGGCGTGGGACACGACGAAGGGAATTCCGTCGTCGACACCGTGCATCATCTCTACATCACGCACGGCAACCTGACGGCCGGCCACGAGTCGTGGTACCAGACCCACGTCTACGATCTCAAGGGCCATCGCGGCAAGCGGGCGATGTCGCCGGTCGAGCCGTACGGCCCCCGCACGGACACGATGGCCACGGCGTTCGACCCGGACCACGACCTCGTGTTGATGCTGGGTCCGTCGAATTCCTGGCTCTATGACCACAACACGAACCTCTGGACCTTGCTGCCGAATTCTCCGACAGCCACGACCGGCTGCCTAGTCTACGACACGAAGAACCACCTCTTCGTGATGTTCAACGGGATGTCCGCGGCCCACGAAACGTGGGTGCTCGATCCGGTCAGCAAGATCTGGACGAAAAGAACTCCGGCTCTATCTCCTTCGACGTACAGCTATCCGTACGCGCCCTCTGCGGCGTACGACAGCGTGAACGGCGTGACGCTGTTGATGGCCGGAAACAAGCAGGAAGTCTGGGTCTACGACGCCGCGGCCGACACCTGGACGCGGCTGGCGGATGCGCCCGCGGGAGTCCCGGTGAACCAGGTGGACGGAGCGTATCTCGTCTACGATTCCGACCATCAGGTCTTTCTCGTGCGTGCCGGGGCCGATATCGACCATCTCTGGGCATTCCGATATGTGCCGTCGGGAACGCCGCCGGATACGACGGCGCCCACGGTTCCCGCGGGCCTGAGCGCCACGGCGATGTCGACGTCGCAGATCGACTTGTCCTGGTCCGCGTCGACGGACAATGTTGGTGTGGCGGGCTATGCAATCTTTCGCAGCGGGACGCAGATTGCGACGACGTCGGGGACGACCTACTCGAACATCGGCCTCTCGCCCTCGACGAGCTACACCTACACGGTGGCGGCGTACGATGCGGCGGGCAACGTCTCCGGACAATCCGCGCCTGCCACGGCCACGACGTTCGCTCCAGCCGGCGATACCCAGCCGCCCACGGTTCCCGGTGGCGTGAGCGCCACGGCGATCTCCGACACGCAGATCGATCTGGCGTGGACGGCGTCGACGGACAACGTGGGGGTGACCGGGTATCGGATTTTCCGCGGCGGCGCGTTGATCGCGACCGTCACGAGCGGCACGTCGTATTCCGACACGGGCCTCTCGGCATCGACGGCGTACTCGTACACGGTCGTCGCGCTCGACGCCGCGGGCAATGCGTCGGCGGCGTCGGCCGCCGCTTCGGCGACCACTCTCGCGGCGCCCTCGGGCGGTGGAAGCAGCGGCGGCGGAAGTGCAGGCGGCGGTGGCAGCGGCGGAAGCGGCAGTGGCGGGAACCACGCGTGGGGCGGCTGCGGCCTGCTCGGGGTGGAACTGCTCCTGGTCTTCGCGCTCAGTCGCGCACGGCGGCGCAGACCATTTCCATGACCCGGCGCAGTCCGTCGTCGCCGCCGAGCGTGCCGTCGTGGAACGGCGTCCGCGGGATCGGCTTCCAGCCGTCGCGCGAACCGTCGACCTTGAAGTCCTGCGGGATGCCGGTGAGCTCTTCCTTGTACTGCCCGTCGCTGCCGCCCATCTTGTAGATCGCCAGGTCGAGCGACGGGACGACGTAAAGGCAGAAGCCGCCCGCGCCGCTCTTCCAGTACGCGTCCTTCGGGGCGCCGGCGACGTGGCCGTCGGCGTTCACCTCGAACTGCAGCGAGAACATGCAGTGCGGGTTGAACTTCGACGGCTTGCCGACCAACTCCATGTACTCCTTCGGGACGAGCTGCTTATCGGCCCAGCGGCCGCCGCGGAGCAGGCAATAGCAAAAGCGCATCACGTCGGTCGCGTGGAGCGCGATGCTGCCCGCGCCGTTGGCGTGGGGGAGCGTGACCTCTCCCCGGTGCAGGCAGTACGCCCAGGCGCCCCAGCCCATCGGCTTGCCGAGCCGCTCGGCGATGTAGTCCTGCAGCTCCATGCCCGTCACCCGGCGCAGCACCATCGACGCGATGTGCGGCGCGGGCGAGGAGTACGAGTAGCCGTCGCCGGGCTTGCACCAGAGCACCGTCCGCAGCGACGACTTGTCCAGGTCGCGGATGTCCTGGCCGGGCGCGGGCGTGAGCGGCACGACCTCGCCGTTCCGGATGCCGGGAGCCTTCCCTTCGCCGTGATACCCCGCGCTCATGCAGAGGAGCTGACCGAGCGAGATCTCCGCGCGGCGCGGGTCGTCGAGCGGGAACGCCTCGGGCAGATACTTCTCGGTGAAGACCTTGGTGTCGAGCCCGTCCGGGATCGCATCCTTCTTCTCGTG
>Ga0310810_10004429_pt1 | contig 15531 bp, 16 predicted proteins | sample NCmetagenome_FD_207641 | JGI IMG/M metagenome (GOLD analysis project Ga0310810, IMG submission 207641) | Soil microbial communities from experimental microcosm in Duke University, North Carolina, United States - NC | ecosystem: Engineered > Artificial ecosystem > Soil microcosm > Unclassified ...
CCTGAGCTTCGTGCTCGCATGTCCCCGGACATGCTCCGCTCGAATCTACTCAGGCGCGGGGGTGGGCGTGGCGATAGACATCGAGAAGTCGCGCCGCGTCCACCGCCGTGTAAATCTGGGTCGAGGACAGGCTCGCATGGCCGAGCAGCTCCTGCAACGAGCGAAGATCCGCCCCTCTAGCGAGCAGATGCGTCGCGAAACTGTGCCGGAGCGCGTGCGGAGTCAGCGTGTCGGGCAGGCCGAGGCGCTTGCGCGCGGCGGCGACGGAGCGCCGGACAAGATCGGGGTTGAGTGGTCCTCCCCGCGCACCGACGAATAAGGGAACTTCGCCGGTCAACGGATAGGGGCACTGCCGCACGTAATCGTCGATCGCCTCGCGGACCGCGGCAACGATTGGAACAACCCGGGTTTTCGACCTCTTGCCGGTAACGCGCAGCGTGGAACCGATGGGCATGATGTTGGCCCGTAGGGACATCGCCTCCGCAATTCGCAGCCCCGCGCCGTAGAGGAGCAGCAGGATCGCAAGATCGCGCGCGCCGATCCACGGCTCGCTTGCAGACTCTGCAGCATTTTCCGCGAGGTTCATCGCGTCGTCCGGAGCGGCCGGCCGCGGCAAGGTTCTCGGGCGCTTCGGCGCGCGGGTCCTCGGCAGCTGCGGCGGCACATGCTGCTGTTCGGCGGCATAGCGGAGGAACGCGCGCACTCCCGACAGCTCGCGCGCCGCGGAGGATGGGCCGAGACCGCTCGCGCGGCGGTCGGCGAGGAAGGCTCTCAAGTCGGCGGAGCCGATGTTTGTCAGCGCGGCAGGTCCGATCAGCTCACCACGATAGCGGCCGAGGAAGTCGATAAGCCTGTGAGCGGTCGCGACATAGGCTCGTACCGTATGCGCGGAGCGACGGCGGTCGTGCTGCAGATGTGATGACCAGCGCGCGGCAAGCGCGGCCGCCGGGTGAACTAGGCTTGAGGGATCGTCAGCCACTTGCGGATCATAGCCGCAAGGCTTCGCCCTAGGAACATCAGCAATTCCGAGCCGTGGCGGGCGTCGAGCCGAAGCTCGGCGCGCTGCCCGAGGGCCAGCAGTCCGACTGGAAGCGGCGGCTCGCAATCGATGCGGATGAGCGCTTCCGCACGGATGAGGTCGCAGGCCGGTCCGAACAACGGGTGACCGCGCTCGACGGCGCGCATCTCGACCCCGTCGACCTTTCCGATCGCGCGGCGCAGGATAATGGGGTCGACCATCTGGACCCCGCTGCCGTCGGCGCGAAAGCCCTTGTCGCCGACGATCAGGGAGACGGCGACTGCATCGATTCGGAGGATCAGCGGCCATTCCTGGGTGACGACATGGAGCAAGGCTTCGACGCTGCTCGCCTCGAATGCCGCCAATACCGCCTCATGGATCGACGACACGGCGCCGGAATGTCCGCGCGCAAAGGCGATGAGGTCCTGGTTGGCCTCTTCGGCAGCACCCAGCCGCTGGCGCAAATGCGCCACCGCCCGTTCCTCGAAGGGGATCACCGTCGCCATCCCCCAAGGATACGCCCGCGGCGGTTAATTTCCTACTGAGCGGCGGCCGAGCCTCGACAAGTCACTGAACAGCGGCAACTATTTCGCGATGTTGTGGATCGCCGTCGCCGCCGCGGCGCAGCTCAGTGCTGCGCTTCCGGTCAACTACTCAAGGTGGTGGTCGCCAGACGACGTGCCGGCGTCCGTCCGGACGCAAGGAGTCACTCGTGAGGTTCCCTATCGAGCGGTCATTCGCCCAGACGGAACCCTGGACCACTGTGAAGTGGAGCAGAGTAGTGGCGACACATCGGCAGATGCGATCACCTGTTCCACGATCATGAAGCGTGGCAAGTATCTGCCCGCAAGATGGATTGACGGCTCACCAGCCTACGGGGTCGATCGCGTAGTCGCCACGTGGCGGGCGAGTCCTGAAGCAATCGCGCCAAAGCCAATCGGACCGGACATCGAATTAGCGGTCAATGAATTGCCAGCCGGGGTTTCTTCGCCAGCCGGCATCCTCGTCGCCGTCGCGGTGGATGAAAAAGGGCAACTCGAATCGTGCGTCGCCGACCCGCCGCGATGGCTAGGGCAGCCGCAGCCCAACGCTACTTTGGTTCAAGTTGCCTGTGATGAAGTGATGAAAAATTTCAAAGCCACTCCAGTAAGAGATGCCGGCGGACAGGCAGTTCGGTCCATTCAGACAGTATCGGTGCTATTTTCTCGTTGAAAATAAGGCTTTCAGCCCCAAAGAAAAACGGCGGCGCCGTGAGGCACCGCCGCTTCCGTTTACGAACTCGAACCTTCGGCTTAGCCGAGGTGGTTCGACACGTTGTTGAAGGTCGTGTTCAGCTTGTTGCCGATGCCCTGCATCGCGCCAATGGCGGCAACAGCGATAAGAGCCGCGATCAGGCCGTACTCGATGGCCGTCGCACCCTCGTTATTACGAATCAGCTTCAGAAACTTGCTCATGGTCTTCGCTCCTTGGTTCCACCTGCGGAGGCATTGCCGCCGCGCCCTGCCGTCCACTGCAGGGATGGCCGGTTCTTACCGGCGGAGCGGTTGAGGATTTGTTACGCGCGAAGGTTTCAGAGGGGTTAATGACGTTTATCTAAGACGTTGTTTTTACGCGATTTTCTGCCCCGTCTCTTGCCAGTCCTTAAGGAAGCTGGAGATGCCCGCATCGGTTAACGGATGCTTGAACAGCTGCCAGATGATCTTGGGCGGCGCGGTCATGACGTCGGCCCCGATCTTGGCCGCTTCGAGAACGTGAAGCGGATGGCGAATGCTGGCGGCCAGGATCTCGGTCCCGAAATCGTAATTGTCGTAGATCAGCCTGATGTCGCTGATCAGCTGCATTCCGTCCGTGCTGATATCGTCCAATCGTCCGATGAACGGCGAGATGAACGTCGCGCCGGCCTTCGCGGCGAGCAGCGCCTGGGTCGGCGAAAAGCAGAGCGTCACGTTTACCATCGTGCCGTCGCCGCTCAGCGCCTTGCACGCCTTGAGGCCGGCAGGCGTCAGCGGCACCTTGACCGCGATATTGTCGGCAATCTTCCGGACCACTTCGGCCTCGCGCATCATCCCGTCATAGTCTAGCGCGACGACCTCGGCTGAGACGGGGCCCTTCACGACGCCGGCGATCTCCTTCACCACCTCGAGGAATTTGCGGCCCGACTTGTGGATCAGCGACGGGTTGGTGGTGACTCCGTCAAGCAGGCCGGTGTCGGCCAGCTCGCGGATCTCGGAAATCTCGGCGGTATCGGCAAAGAATTTCATGGAATTGCATGCGTCCCGGGTTTGATGGATGGGGCCGGGCATAGCCGCTGGGTCGCGGCGCGTCATCCGATTCGGGAAGAGGCAGGCCGATGAGCGAACATGTCCTGGTCGAACGTGGCAATGGTGTGCTGGCGATCACGCTGAACCGGCCGGAGCGGCGCAACGCGATCACGGTCGCCATGTATGCGGCGCTTGCCGACGCCATCGCCGAAGCGTTCGAGGATGGCGAGACGCGCATCATTACGATCCGGGGCGAGGGCCAGGACTTCGCTGCCGGCAACGACCTTGCCGATTTTCTCGAGGTTCGCCCCGGAGGCGACGAGGAAATCCCGGTCTGGCGCCTGCTTCGCGCCCTCGCCGAATGCGACGTACCGATCGTCGCTGCGGTCCACGGAAATTGCGTCGGCATCGGGACGACGATGCTTCTGCATTGCGACCTCGTGATCGCGGACGACAGCGCGCGCTTTTCCATGCCGTTCGTCGATCTTGCGCTCGTCCCGGAAGCAGCGAGCTCGCTCCTCTTCCCAAGGCTGGCGGGCCGCCGCGACGCGGCGCGTTATTTACTCCTCTGTGAGCCGTTCGGAGCCGACAAGGCGGCAGCGATCGGGCTTGTCAGCCATCGCGTCGTGGCAGGTCAGCTCGATTCCAAGCTCCGCGAAGTCACGGCAACGCTGCTCGCCAAGCCTCCGGAGGCATTGCGCCAGACCCAGCGCTTGCTGCGCCACGGAGCTCGGGACGAAGTCGTGGAACGCATGAAGCTTGAAAGCACGGTCTTCGCGGAGAGGCTCACCTCAGTCGAGGTCAGGCAAGCGATTGCGGCATTCTTCGAAAAGCGGAAGAAAGATCAGGAGGCGGGCGCCTGAACTTGGGCGCGAAACTGCGGCCGTTACGAATAGATCGTGCAGCTCGCTGCCGTGCTAACTCCGCTTGCGCAATCGGCGCTCGTGCCCGGAACGTCGGCGAGATAGATCCGCTTTGACCGCGTGACAGTCGGCGATGGAAGGGTGAAGAAGGCGAACTTCAGCGTCGGATGATAGGTGACGGTGAGCGTCACATATCCGCTGTTCGCCGTGCTCGTATCGAGCGCCGGAGCGTCAAACGTTCCGTTCATCGTGCCGAACAGCTTGCTGTTCACTCGCGCCTTGATCTCTGTCCCGGTATGCAGCTGACACACGGTGGTCGAACCGCTGGTCGAGAGGCTTGGGCAAAGCGTCGCATAGCGAGCGCCTTCGCCGAGCGCATGTTGGATTCCGGCATTGGCTTCGAACATCTGGCCAATGGTGAAAATGCCATAGATCATCGAGATCATTACCGGCAGCGCGATGGCCGCCTCGATCGCCGCAGCGCCACGGTCCTCGACGGCGATCTTGGTGAAGCAGCGGATCATTGGATTCTCACCTCCGCATAGCCCGACAGCGTGATATTGCCGTTCGCATCCGCTCCAGGCCATGCGCGCGACGGAAACATCGGCGCGAAGCTCCGCGAAATGCGCATGCTGACATAGCGCGCCGTTGTGTCACCCGCATTGGGGCAGCTGCCGTTGAAGTCGCTCTGCCGGGTCCAGGTCGTGCCGTCGGACGAACATTCCAGCCACGCGTCCGGAGCATAGGTATTGCCGGTGCTGTAGCCCGCGTCCGTCATTGCGCCGGTCGCCTCAGTCGTCAGCGCGCTGCTGTAGCTCGTCTGGACGCTGCGCTGGTTCTCGACCATCTCGATCGAGCGCTGCGAAGCCTGCTCCAGCATCAGCTTGAGCGAGTAAGCGCGAGCCATGTCCGCCATGCCGATCAAAAGCGCCGCCATGAATGGCGCTGCCAGCGCCAGCTCGATCAGCGAAGCGCCCCGTTCATTGGCACGGATCGAGGCAAAGCGGGCGCCCATCATGCGACGAGCCTCACCATCGACCCATCCCACCCGCGCGGACCGCCGGGGCAGACGTTGGTGATATTCGTGTTGCCGGTGAAGGTCAGCTGCCAGCCAACGAGCTGCACGCAGTTAGTGTTCATGCCGCTGTCGCCGCTGAACTGAATCTCCTGCGTTGGGATGTAGATCCCGCCCTCGATATAGGAAGTCGAATTGCCATTGATCTTGTTGCAGTTGGTGCAATCCGGCGCGCGGCGATCCTTGTAGATGACCAGGCCCGAGTAGGTGCCCGTGGTGGGTGCCGTCAGGCTGATAGAAGCGCCACCGTTGAAGGTCACCTTGCCGATCGAGTTGCTGGTGATCGTGGTGGCGTCCGTCGTCAGCACGAACGTGCAGCGAAGGCAGGTCAGGCTGGCGCCCGCGCCGATGTCCAGGTCGCCGCCGTTCAAGATGATCGTCTCGTCCGTGAAACTCGCGGTCTGGCCCGAAGTCAGCTTCAGCTGCGTGTAGCAAACGGTTCCGTTGTTGGCTGTGACCGAGTTTGCATTGCCCCTGATCGCCGCCTGGTTACAGTTGTTGGGCACTGTCGGCGCGTTGACGCTCGCATAAGGGTCGCTCGTTGGCGACGAATAGGGCTGAAACACGGTGCCGCTCGTGAAATTGCTGCTGTTCGCAATCTGGCCGACCGCGGCAACCGGGCTCGCGGTAATGCTGGACGATCCATTGCCGTCGACGGCGTTTGGGCCCTTGGCATTGGCGATCATCCCGCATCCAAGGTTGACCGTCGCATTACCCGAAAAGTCGATTCCCGTCTCGATGTTCGGATCGAGCGCTTTTGCGCAATATTTGCCGCTTTGCACGACGGCGGCGGTCGCCGTTGCCGTGATTGTCGGCGGCGAAGACATGAAAAGCCCCGAGAAGGACAACGCGCGGGTTGTCGATACCTGGACTTTCACGGCGTTGTAGCTGGCGCCATTCCACGGGCTGTCAGGCGTCTGGATGGTGCAGGTCGGAGTCGCTCCGAGACGTGTGCTTACTGTGCCGTTCGTCAGGTCTCGTGAGGTAGGGTTGCTGGAGGTGCAGGCGCCGACGGACACGGTTTGCCCGGCGAGCTTGCCATATACGCCGGCAAGGGCGGCGCTGTCCGCCGCGCGCTGAACCTGGCGTTTCATCAAGGCCCATTGAATGGTGTCACTCGCCAGGCCGGCCGAGCCGATGATCAGCGGCAGAGAGGCGCCCGCGATCACAAGCGCGTTGCCGCGCCGGTCTCGCCACAGCTTCTTCAAATACTTGAACATGCTAGCCCCGGTTCGACGGTTAGAGTGCGCTCCGAAGGGCGGATGTAGCGCGAGCAGGGTAAGCGAAGGGTTCAGCGCTATGGTTAATGAGCCGTAACTCTCGGACGAGGCATGTGCTTGAACCGGGCTGTCTTATTTCTATAATACAGCGAGTAGTGCCCAGCGTTGACCGGCCTCTCCGGTCGCCGCAAAAAGGGCATTGAAAGGACTGACCATGGCGACGGAACCCGCAACGGACACTGCGAGCCCGACTGGCACGGCTAGCAAGCTCAAGCTCGACCCTCCCGACGTGCTTCAGCCGGTCGCGCCGGCCGAAGCCTCTGGACTGGTGCCGCTCAGAGCGGAGGAAACGAGCGAGCTCGACAAGCGCGTCACGCAGTTTGTCGACGAGCTTGCGAAGCTCGATTCGAACAGCCCCGAGTTCGGCAAGAAGGTCGACCAGCTGACCGCGATGGGGCGCAAGGAGATTGCCGAGGCGGCGGGTGCATCGAACCGGTTTCTCGACCGTCCAGTGAAGGCGATCGACAAGGATACTGGTATCGGCGCTGATCTCACCGAGCTTCGCCGGACAGTTGAAGCCCTGGACCCCAAGGAAACGACGAAGACTCGCAAGATCCTGGGGATCATACCCTTCGGCAACCGCATCGACCGCTATTTCGACAAATACCGAAGCTCGCAGACGCACATCAAAAGCATTCTCGGCAGCCTCGCCAACGGCAAGGACGAGCTGCTGATGGACAATGCGGCGATCGACACCGAGCGCGCCAATTTGTGGAAGACGATGCACAAGCTCGAGCAGATGGTGCACATCTCCAAGGCTCTCGACCAGCAACTCGAGGACAAGGCGAACGAGCTCGACTCGACCGATCCAGCCAAGGCCAAGGCGATCCGCGAGACCGCACTTTTCTATACGCGCCAGCGCACGACCGACCTTCTTACGCAGATGGCGGTGACTGTTCAGGGCTACCTGGCGCTGGACCTCGTCAAGAAGAACAATGTGGAGCTGGTGAAGGGCGTCGACCGCGCGTCTACGACAACGGTCGCGGCTCTCAGAACCGCTGTCACCGTCGCCCAGGCGATGACGAACCAGAAGCTCGTGCTTGAGCAGATCACCGCACTAAACACGACGACTGCGACGATGATCGATTCAACCGGCGAGATGCTGCGCACACAGACCGGCGCGATCCACGAGCAGGCAGCGAGCTCGACGATCCCGCTCGAAACGCTGCAGCGAGCGTTCCAGAACATCTACGATACGATGGACCAGATCGACCAGTTCAAGCTCCAAGCTCTCGGCAACATGAAGCAGACGGTCGATACTCTCGGCAAGGAAGTCGAGAAGTCGAAGGGCTACATCGCCCGCGCCGAGGGCGTGAACCAGGCCAAGCTCGAGGGAGGGGTTTCACCCCTCACCCCGCTTGAGGCCAAGTGACCGACGTAACCGACAAGGTTGAGCGCGCGATCGCGCGTTTCGAGCGCGTCACCCGTCAGATCGACGAGCGCGGCGGGCCTGCTCAGGAAGCTGCCCGGCGTGAGCGGCACCGGCTGAATGCCGGACTTGGCCGTGTCGCCGCGAAGATCGCGGGCGTGGTGGCGGTAATCTGGGCAGTTGCTCTTGTGATCGGCTTTCTCAAACCGATTGGGATGTTTGGCTTCCTTGCTGCCCTGGTCGTTACGGTGGTTGCGGTGGGGCTGATGCTCGAGCGTTCGGCCCAACAGGCCGTGACCATACCCGCGCCCTCAACCGACCTGCCGAACGGCGCAATGGTCGAGCGGTTCGATTCCTATATCTATCGCACGCGCCGCGCGTTGCCCGCGCCGGCTCAGGCCGAGCTCGATTCGATCAGCCGAATCCTGCCGTCGCTTAGGCAGACGCTGGAGCGAGTCGACACGCTTGATCCGTCGGCGCAGGACGCGCGCCGGCTGATGTCGATCCACCTGCCCGGTCTGATCGATCGCTATGAGCGGGTGCCGCCAGCCTATCGCCAGGAAACCGATGGCGAAGGCAAGACCGTCGATCAACGGCTCGTCGAAGGTCTCGCCGCCGGCCGGTCCGCGCTTGCCGAAATCTCCGAGCAACTCGCTCGCGCGGACGTCGCGGCGCTCGAGACGCAGGGCCGCTTCATCCAATCGAGGTACGGACAGGACGGGCCGCAGCCCGTACCCACGACCACGGCGCCGGAGCCCACAGCGAGCGAAGACTCGGAAAAGACTTAAACATTGCGCCCTGCGGCCCGCCCGCCCATGATAATGCCACTTAACGGCGGGTGGAGCTGACGGGGATGCAGCTGGCCTTGGCCACGACTGGTCCAGGACGAAAGAAAGGATGGCGACTGCCGTCCTGCCTGCCGCCGTTCAACACGCCCATCTATTGGCTGTTCACCACCGCATGGATGCTCGCGTTTGCGCTGGCGCTGATTGGAACAGCTGCCGGATTCTACGTGCGCTACACTGAGCCCGGAAATAATTCTCAGCTTCTGCTCGGAAGCCGCGCCGGTTTCGCAGTCGCACCCGCCGACGCCACTTTCGTCAGATTCACCGTCGGCCCGCGAGCGGAGAAAGCGGGCATCGTCGCCGGCGACAAGATCATCGCCATCTACGGGCTTCCGATGCCTGCGAAGATGCCGGTGGATGTCGCGACCCTCGCGCAGCACGGCAATGACCCGGCCTACATCACGATGGGCAACCTTCTCTACGGAAGCGACGAAAGCGAAGTCCCGCTGACCGTTCGCGATCCGAATGGTCAGGTTCGCGATGTCACAGTGACGACCGGCGAAGACCATATCAACGCCGGAGCCCGAAGGCTCGGCGTCTCCCCGAAGATGCTGAGTTTCATCGACCTGCTCGATGTGCTCGCCTTCCCGTTTCTTCTCTGGGCGGCATGGCTGCTGCATCACCGGAACGCGCGCGATGCGGTGAGCTCGATTCTCTCACTTGCGGTGCTGTTGACGATCGCCGCCGAGCAGCCGTCGGCGACATTCCTCGAACATGTCGGTGTGCCGCTACGCCTCAACGTCGCGATCTATGACCTCGGCAATGTGCTCTTGCTGGCCGGAATCATGCTGTTCCCGCATGGCAACCTTTCGCCACGCCGTCTTATCGCAATTGTTCTTCTGCCCGTGCTCATGTTCCTGCGGGGGACCTTTTACCAGACCTACTTCGTCTGCTGCATGATCGTCGCGGTCTTGTCCCTGCTCCGCTCGCTCAGGCAAACCGATTCCGGCGAACAGCGCCAGCAGATCCGCTGGGCGCTTCTCGGGATCAGCGGTTACGCGCTTCTGCGCTGTCTTTCGATCGTGGCTGACTATCTCAAATGGTCGACGGCGAGCTTCGGCCAGCAACTGCTGGTGGAAATGGGCGCCGGTCTCACCTTCGCCTTCGCCGTGCTCGTTCTCCAGCTTGGCCTGCTCGTCGCGCTCGTCAGGTACCGCCTCTACGACGCCGAATTCGTCATCAGCAAATCGGCCAATGTGGCGCTGATCACGCTCGGCGTCGCCGCCGTGTTCGCCGGCACAGCCGATGGCGTGAAGCAGATCATCTACAATTATTATGGCAACACCAACAGCGAAGGGCCGATCATCTTCGCCGCGGCGCTTTCGACTGTCCTCGTCAACCCCATCCAGGATCGGGTCCAGCGCTGGTCGGAGCGGCGCTTTCAGAAGAACCTGTTCCTGCTTCGCGATGACCTCCCCGAGGTGGCGCGCGACATGCGCGAGACGGCGTCGCTCGGCGAAATGCTCGACGAGATCCTCGCTCGCGTCGATCGCGGCGTGCGCGCCGTCCGCAGCGCGGCGATCGTCAATGGCTGTGTGCTTCGCGCGCGGGGACTTTCGCTCGAAGACGTGGAAAGCTGGCGCACGACCCATTCCGCCCAGGACTATAAGAGCGACATTTGCGAGCCGCACGACAAGCTGTTCCCGATCCGCGTGCCACTCGTGCCGAGCTCGGACAGGCAGGACGAGCCCATTGGTTACCTGCTCGTCGGCCCTCGGCCCGATGGTTCGATCCCCAGCCGCGACGAACAAAAAGCACTCAAGGAAGTGTCCGAATCGATTGCTCGCGCGATCCGCACCGTCATCAAGCGAGAAGCTCGCGAGCTGCAGGTTGCGGAGTTGATCGCCTCCAATGCGAAGCGGATCGAGGCGCTGGAGGCGCTGCTCGGAACCGGGCCGGCCACGACCGGCAGGCAGCGGCCGCGAAGCGCATAAAGAAGCCGTAAAACCTGCTTTAATTGACCTTGCGCCAATGGAAGCATAATTTGCCTCCAAAGCGACACTGATGTCCGACTCGGCCGCTTCTCCCGTGCGAGACGCGGAAAATTCGATTTTTGACCAGTTCAAGCGAGGAGTGGATGATGCGGAAGCTAATGCTGTGGGGCGCAGCAGTCGCGATCGGATTGGGATCGACGGCCGGTGTGGCCAATGTGGTCGTCGTGAAGTCTCTCGGTCCTTCGTCGAAGGCCTATCCTCCAGGCAAGACGCTCCCGGAAAGCGCGAAAATCACGCTCCAGGGGGGCGACGTTTTGACGGTTATCGGTCCGTCGAGCGCTCAGACACTCCGCGGCCCGGGCAATTTCGACGCGAAGCAGGTCGCCCTTGCAGCCGCCGCGGGCCAGCGCGGCCGGTTTGGAGCCCTTCGCGCTGCTGACGTGGCGCATAACCCGAGCATCTGGGACATCGATGCGAGCCAGAGCGGCAAGGTGTGCGTCAGCAACGCATCGCATCTTCAGCTCTGGCGGCCCGACAAGGAAGCGGAGACGACCGTCAAGATTCATGACGCCGACGGCAAGTCGCAGGACATCAGCTGGGCCGCGGGCGTCGCGCTCGCCTCGTGGCCGAGCGCGCTGCCGGTCAAGGATGGCGCCGTTTATCAGGTCGAATGGCCCGATGGCGGCGATTCCAGCAAGCTCGAGATTGTGACCATCGTTCCGCCGCCGCCTGAAGACCTGGTCGGGTCGGCTCAGGCGCTGATCGCGCACGGCTGTCAGAAGCAGCTCGACCTGCTCGTCGAAAGCGCCGGCAAGACTGCCGCGCCCGCGCAGTAGCTAGCCGACGACGTTCGCGGCGCGAAGGCGTTCGATCTCTGGCGGGTCGAGGCCGAGCGCCGCAAGCACTTCCGCCGTATGCTCGCCGAGCGCGGGAGGAGGCAGGTCCGCATCCGCGCGCTCGCCGTCCATCCGCACCGGTGAACCGACCAACGGGAGACCCGCGATCATGCGCATCATCTCCCGGTGCTGAGCCTGCACATCCGACAGCGCTTCGCTGATGCGGTTTATTGGTCCGGCCGGAATGCCGGCCTCTTCTAGCTTCGTGAACCAGTAATCGGCTGGCCGCTTGCCGATCGCTTCCGACACCAGTCGCACAATCTCGTCACGGTTCGCGACGCGCGCGCCATTGGTCGCGAAGCGGGAGTCGTCGATCCACTCGGCATGACCGGCGAGCTGCGCCAGCTTCGCGAATTGCCGATCATTGCCGATGGCGATGACCAGCGGACGGTCCGAAGCATCGAACGGCTGGTAGGGCACGAGGTTCGGGTGGGTGTTGCCTTGCCGCGGCGGGTCTTGTCCGGAGACCAGGAAATTCGACGCCTGGTTGGCCAGCATCGAAAGCTGCGTATCGAGCAGGGCCATGTCGATGTGGGAACCCTCACCGGTCTTTTCGCGCCGGTATAGTGCGGCGAGGATCGCGACCGAAGTGTACATGCCGGTGAAAAGGTCCGCGACCGCGACGCCAACGCGCAACGGCCCTCCGCCAGCCTCGCCATCCGGGAGTCCTGTGATGCTCATCAGGCCGCCCATCGCCTGGATCATGAAGTCATAGCCCGCGCGCTCGGCGTAAGGCCCGTCCTGGCCGAACCCTGTGATCGAGGCATAGACGAGGTGCGGGTTGGCGGAGCGGAGCGATCTTGCGTCGAGCCCGAATTTCGCGAGCCCGCCGACCTTGAAATTTTCGACGACGACATCGGCGCTCCCGGCGAGCTTGCGCACGAGCGCGGCTCCGTCTGCTTGCGCGAAATCGATTGCCGCCGATTTCTTCCCGCGGTTGCAGCTGAGAAAATAAGCCGCGACGCGCCGTTCACCTTCGCCAAACCAGGGCGGACCCCAATGCCGCGTATCGTCGCCCGCGCCGGGACGTTCGATCTTGACCACGTCCGCACCGAGGTCGGCCAGCAATTGCGTGCACCACGGCCCCGCGAGCACGCGGCTGAGATCGAGGACCTTGATACCTTCGAGCGGCCTCAATGCCGCCGCATCCCGAAGCGGCGGTCGCGAAGAATCGCCTGCGCCGCATTATGTCCAGGAGCGCCTGTCACCCCGCCGCCGGGATGAGCACCGGACCCGCACAGGTACAGTCCTTTCAGCGGCATTCGATAAGCCGCCGCGCCGACCATCGGCCGCGCACTGAACAGCTGGTCGAGCCCCATCTTGCCATGGAAGATATCGCCGCCGATGAGCCCGAAGCGGCGCTCCAAGTCGAACGGTGAATGGATCTGTCGGCCAAGCACCGACTTGGCAAAGCCCGGCGCATGGGCATCGACGGTGGCGATGATCTGGTCCGCGGCTTTCTCGCGCTCGTCGTCCCAGCTCCTTCCGGGCCCGAGATCGTAGCGGAAATGCTGGCAGAACAGGCTCGCGACATGCTTGCCTCTTGGCGCCAGAGTCGAATCGAGCGTCGAGGGTATGAGCATTTCTATGATCGGCTGCTTGGCCCAGCTGTTCACGGCCGCATCGAGATAGGCGCGGTGCATGTAGTCGAGGCTCGGCGCCATGATGATGCCCGCCGTCAGGTGATCGCCCTTCTTCGGCAGCACCGTAAACTTGGGAAGTTCTGATAGAGCAACGTTCATCCGAAAGGTCGCGCTTTCGCACTTCCAGCCGTGCATGCGCGACGCGACATCCTCATCGACGGCGCCTCGCGGGACCAGCCGATCGAAGAGAAGTCTCGGATTTACCCCGGATACAACGGTTGCAGTAGACCAAGCTTTGCCTCCAGCAACCACGCCCGATGCGCGGCCTCCATTGACGATGATTTCCTCGACCGGCGTGTTGAGGACGATATCGACGCCGGCTTCGCGGCAGGCCCGGGCCATCGCCTGGGTGATCGATCCCATGCCGCCGATCGCATGTCCCCATGCGCCAGGCACTCCGGCAGCCTCGCCGAACAAATGGTGGAGAAGCACGTAGGCAGTGCCCGGCGACTGCGGCGAGGCGAAATTGCCGACGACGCCATCGAAGCCGAACAGCGCCTTGGCGAGATCTCCCTTGAAATGGCGCTCTAGGATGTCGCTCGCGCTTCGCACCGCGAAATCGTGAACGATGCGCGTTTCGGCGAGCGACAGGCCAGCCATGTCGCGGCCGAGACTCAGCAGTTTGGGAATGGCACTGACCTTCGCGCCGACATTTGGCGGCGCGCGCAGCAGCCATTTCTTCAAGAGCCGCACGACGGTCTCGAGCTCGGCGACATAGCGGTCATAGGCCTCGCCGTCGGGAGCATGGTGCCGAGCCAGCTGCTTGCGCGTCAGCCCATTGCGGCCGGCAAGCAGATAATCGCCATCACCGGGCAGGAAATTGTCGGTCTTGCGCAGAACGACCTTCAGCCCGTGCCGCTCCAGATCCATGTCGCGGATGACCTTGGGCTGGAGAAGGCTGACCGTGTAGCTAGCGGCCGAATTCCTGAAGCCGGGCAGGAACTCGTCGGTCACTGCCGCGCCGCCGACGGTGCCGGCGGCTTCCAGCACCGCGACCTTCATGCCCTTCCTGGCCAGATAATAAGCGCAGGTGAGGCCATTGTGCCCCGCCCCAATCACAATCGCGTCATGCATCACCGCCGCCATAGCGGCGAAGAATTCAGCGCATCAACACCAGTTCTTCGGCCATCGTCGGATGCAGCGCGACGGTAGCGTCGAAATCCGCCTTCTTGAGCTTGCCGCGAACGGCGATCGCGGCGGCCTGGAGAATCTCCGGCGCGTCGGGGCCGATCATGTGGATTCCGACGATTCGGTCGGTCGATCCGTCGACCACCAGCTTGTAGAGCGATCGCTCATTGCGGCCGGCGAGAACATTCTTCATCGCCCGGAAGTCGGACGTGTACGTCTTCACCTGGCCGAGCTTCTCGCGCGCCTGGCCCTCGGTCATTCCGACCCCGGCGAGTGGCGGATGGCTGAATACGGCTGAAGGCACGCAATTATAGTCGACTTGGGTTGGATTCTTGCCGAAGAAAGTATCGGCGAACGCCTGACCCTCACGGATCGCAACCGGAGTGAGCTGGATGCGGTCCGTGACGTCGCCAACGGCGAAGATCGACTCGACCGAGCTGCGGTTGTCGCCATCAACCTTGATCTGGCCTTTGTCGCCCATTTCGACGCCAGCCGTGTCGAGACCCATTCCTTTCGTGTTCGGCTTGCGTCCGGTCGCGAACAGGATCTCGTCGGCTTCGATGTCGTCGCATCCGGTCATGGTGACGTGGAGCGCTCCGTCGTCCCGCTTCTCGATCTTGTCGATCGTTGCGTGAAACTTGAAGTCGATGCCCTTGCGCAGCGAGATCTGCATCAGCCGGTCGACGATCTGCTGGTCGTACTGGCGCAGGATTACGTCGGTGCGGTTCACCAGCGTCACATGGCTTCCGAACTGGTGGAAGATCCCGGCGAACTCATTGGCGATATAGCCGCCGCCCGCGATCACGATGCGCTTCGGCAGCTTGTCGAGATGGAAGACCTCGTTCGAGCTGATCGCGTGCTCGACCCCCTCGATCGGCGGCATGACCGGCGTAGCGCCGGTGGCGATGAGGATCTTGTCGGCGGTGACTTCCTCGCCACTTGCCAATTTCAGCGAGTTCGGTCCGGTAAGCTCCGCCCGCTCGTGAAAAATGGTGACGTCGTGGTTGGTCAGCGTGTCGGTGTAAGCTCCCTCGAGGCGGCTGACTTCGGCAAGCACATTGTCGCGCAGGACCTGCCAGTCGAAGCGCTTGGTCGGCACGTCCCAGCCGAACATCGCGGCGTCGTCGAGGTCCTCGGCGAAGTGCGCGCCGTAGACGAGCAGCTTCTTGGGCACGCAGCCGCGGATCACGCAGGTGCCGCCGACGCGGTATTCCTCGGC
>Ga0310810_10004430_pt1 | contig 15529 bp, 10 predicted proteins | sample NCmetagenome_FD_207641 | JGI IMG/M metagenome (GOLD analysis project Ga0310810, IMG submission 207641) | Soil microbial communities from experimental microcosm in Duke University, North Carolina, United States - NC | ecosystem: Engineered > Artificial ecosystem > Soil microcosm > Unclassified ...
AAGCGCTGCTGCCGCTCGTCGTGGAGAATCTGCCCGAGCGCGCCGGATTCGTCTCCGATGACCGGACGCCGAGCGACCTGCTGCGCGACGGAGACCTCGACTATATCATTCGCGAGGCGGTCAAGCGTGGGCTGTCCCCGCTATCCGCCATCACAATGGCCACGCTGCATCCAGCTCAGTATTTTGGCTTCGGTGATCGCGGCGCTATCGCCCCAGGGTATCTGGCTGACCTGCTCGTGGTCCCCGATCTCGCTGATTTCCGCCCGCGCCAGGTATATGTCGGCGGCAGGCTGGTTGCTGAGCATGGCGAGGCGCTCTTCACCCCGCCGCCACTGCCAACGGGATGGGAACATGTTGTCGAGAAAACGATACAGCTCAATGACTTTAGCCCGGAGCGCCTGCGGCTGCATGGCCGGACCGGCACAGCGCGGGTGATTGGCCTGATTCCCGACCAGATCGTGACTGATGACCGCGCGATGGAGGTCGAGGCGGTCGATGGCGTCCTCCAGCCCGACCCTGCGCGTGACCTGCTGAAGATTGCGGTGGTCGAGCGCTATGGCCGCGGGCGCGTCGGGGTTGGCCTGCTGCATGGGCTGGGGCTGAAGGCTGGCGCGATGGCGTCATCGGTGGCGCATGACGCGCATAACATTGTCGTGGTAGGGACGAACGACCCGGATATGGTCGCCGCCGTGCGTGAAATCGAGCGGCTTCAGGGAGGATTGGTGGTCAGCCGGAATGGCACGATTGTCGATCACCTGCCACTCCCGCTTGGTGGCCTGATGTCGCCGCTGCCTATCGCCGAGGTTGTCCAGGCGCTGGAACGCCTCGATCAGTTAGTAACCCAGATGGGAGTCCAGGTGGCCCATCCGTGGGGATTCCTGTCGTTTCTTGCGCTCAGCGTGGTGCCCAAACTCAAAATCACAGACCTGGGCGTGCTGGATGTCGATGCATGGGAGATCGTTTCGCTACAGTGATGGCTGATAGACTAATAGCAGGAGGAACCGGTAGGCATGCGTACGCATATGCGGTTTGGCGTCTTCGTGCCGCAAGGCTGGCGGATGGATCTCGCTGAGATTGCCGATCCCATCGAGCAGTATGAGGCGATGACGCGCGTGGCGAAGGCTGCTGACCAGATGGAGGTTTTCGACTCGATCTGGGTCTACGATCACTTCCACACGATCCCACAGCCCACCCTCAACACCACCTTCGAGTGCTGGACGATCACCGCGGCGCTTGCCCGCGATACCAGCCGGGTCAACATCGGCCAGATGGTGACCTGCAACGGCTACCGCAACCCGTCGCTGCTGGCCAAGATGGCGTCCACGGTGGATGTGCTGAGCCACGGACGGCTCTACTGCGGGCTGGGGGCAGGCTGGTACGAGCACGAGTGGCGGGCGTATGGCTACGGCTTCCCTGAGACACGCGAGCGCATGCGGATGTTCCGCGAAGCCTGCGAGATTATCACCAAGATGTGGACTGAAGACTATCCCGAGTTCAGCGGCGAGCACTATTCGATTGATAAACCGATCAACGAGCCCAAGGGCGCCCGCAAGCCGCACCCGTCGTTCTGGATTGGTGGCAGCGGCGAGCAGGTGACACTCAAGCTGGTGGCGCGTTTCGCCGATGCCTGTAACGTCGGCGGCGGCGATCCCGATGTTGCGGAGCGCAAACTGGCGGTGCTACGTCGGCATTGCGACGAGGTTGGCCGCGACTACGACGCCATCATCAAGTCAACCAGCATCGAGGACATCGTCCTCGTCAGGCGCGGCGAAACGCCGGAGGCGGTGGTCGAGCGCGCCCATAGCGCCACGGGCGTCGGGTTCGTCGGGACGTCCGAGGCGCTGGTGGAGCGGCTGCGCGCGCTGGCGGAGCGGGGCATCGACTATGTGATCGTCTCGTTTCCCCGCCTCGCCTACGACCTCGAGCCGCTCTACCGGTTTGCTGATGAGGTGGCGCCTCTCGTCACAGATTGAGCGGCTAAGCGCCATCCGAGACGCTATCCGCCTAGCGCTGTTTAAGGCTTGCTGCCCGCGTCGCCCGCTGAATTGCCTGGCGCGCGGTGATGTGTTCCTCCAGTCTGTGCGGTGGACCCGGCAACGGCGGCCTCCTTGGCGCGATCTTTGGCGGGAGCGGTGGGCACGATGGCCGGTATGCTGGCTTCGCGAATCAACGTGTTAAAGGCGGCGACATCGCTGTCGATCACCTCGCGCAGACGCTGAAGCTCAGCGGCAACGCGGGCTGAGAGCTCGTCAAAGACCTGGCGCGCCTGGCGGGTTGGCGCCGCCTCACCACTGGAGACGACGCTAGCAAGCGCGGCCACCTTGGCGTTGAGTTTGATGGGGTGGTCCATCGTGTCGGAGCGAACCTTGGCTTTGACCTGCGTCAATTCGCCCTCGAGGGCAAGCAGCTTGTCGCGTAGCTCCTTGGCGGCGCTGGCGACCTGGTCGTGGATCTCGTGGTCTTTGGTGCGGGTCTCCCACTCCTCCGTCTGTTTGCGGATGCTACGGATGGCGTTGATGCCATCGTGGACCTCGGAGAGGCGGTCGCGGATGGCGAGCAAGAGATCGAACTGCGCGCGCAGATCCGCGTCGCTGGTGGTGATGCGCGGATCCTTGCGGACCTCGAAGGGCTGGGTGTAGGTCTGATCGCCGACCTGGAGACGCACGTAATAGTGGCCCGGCGCAGCGACTGGTCCGGCCAGCGCGTCTTCGCCAGCGACGTAGCCTTCGATCTTGACGGAGTCGGGATATTTCAGATTCCAGACGAAGCGGTTGCCCCCGGCGTTCTTGGGAACGCGCGGCTCTTTCTTCTCCTCTTTCTTCTCGCCTTTTGGCTTCTCAGCTGGCTCTTCGGCGGCGGGTGGCACGGCCTCACCACCTTCGGCGCCCTCGGCGGCGGACGCGCCAACAACCCCGGTGGCGGCGGGCTTCTGCTCCTCGCTGCTGAAACGCTTGATTTCTTTCTCGTCGGCGTCAAGGAAGGTCAGCGTAATCTCGCCGTCGGGCTTCTCCTTGAGATAATACTGGACGAGCAGGCCATTGGGCGGATTCTGGCCAGCTTCGAGGTAGACGCGCGTCTTCTCGCCGGTTGGCAGCTCTTTCTCGCGATAGGGGAGAATGAAGGGGCCGCTGGAGCCGTAGTTGATGCCAGGCGCGGTGCCGCTGCCGTAGCCGCCGGACTGTGTGTAGCGGACAGCAGGCTGTGGCGCGAAAAGGTGGACCGACGCATCACGCACCGCATCGGTCATCTGGCGCAGCGGACCGATGTCGTCGAGCACCCAGAAGGCGCGGCCATGTGTCGCCGCGATCAGGTCGCCCTCCTTGATGGTGAGGTCATGGATCGGCACAGCGGGCAGGTTGAACTGGAGCGGCTGCCAGTGCGCGCCATCGTCGAAGGAAACATGCGCGCCGGTCTCCGTGCCAGCGAAGAGCAGGCCGCGTCGCTCGGGGTCCTCGCGGATGGCGCGGGTGAAGTCGTTGTCGGCAATACCGTCGGTGATCTTCGTCCAGGTCGCGCCATAGTCGTTGGTCTTGTAGAGATAGGGATGGAAGTCATCGAGCTTGTAGCGATTGGCGGCGACATAGGCGGTAGCGGGGTCGTGCGGGGACGGCTCGATGATGCTGATCAGCGCCCATTCGGGCAGGTCTTTCGGGGTGACATCCTGCCAGGAGGCGCCACCGTCGCGCGAGAGATGAATCAGGCCGTCGTCAGAGCCAGCCCACAAAAGCCCCTTCTCGATTGCTGATTCGGCGAAGGCGAAGATGGTGGCATAGTATTCGGTGCCAACGTTGTCGCCGGTGATTGGCCCGCCAGAGGGGCCAAGTGTGCTCGCATCATTGCGGGTGAGGTCAGGGCTGATTTCCTCCCAGCTCGCGCCCTCGTCGGTCGAGCGGAAGACGTGGTTGCCGGTGGCGTAGAGCACGCCTGGATCATGCGGCGAGAGCAGAATCGGGAAGGTCCACTGGAAGCGATACTTGACATCACTGGCCGGTGAGCCCATCGCGGGCTCTGGCCAGACGGTGATGTCGCGCAGCTGCCCGGTGGCGTGGTCGTAGCGGGTCAGGTAGCCCTGATAGCTGCCAGCATAGATGATGTTGGGATTCCGGGGATCGACAGCGATGTAGCCGCTCTCGCCGCCGCCGATCTCGATCATATCGGCATGCACGATGGCCGATTGGTAGGAGCGGCTGGGCACGCTGATGGTGCTATTGTCCTGCTGCGCGCCGTAGATGCGATAGGGCGTCTGGTTATCGGTGGTGACATGGTAGAACTCACAGGTCGGCTGATTGTAGAGTGAGGTCCAACCCTGGCCGCCGTCATAGGTGACGGTGGCTCCGCCGTCGTTGCCCAGGATCATCCGGCGCGGGTTGGCGGGATCGATCCACAGGTCGTGGTTGTCGCCGTGGGGGGCCGCCACCAGCTGGAAGGTGCGCCCGCCGTCAATCGAGCGGTAGCAGCGGACATTGAGCACCCAGACGGTGTTGGGGTCTTGAGGATCGGCGATGATGTGCTGGTAGTACCAGGGCCGCCCAGAGAGGTCGTGCTCGTCACAGAGGCGCTCCCAACTGTCCCCGCCGTCATCCGAACGGTAGACGGCGCTCTCCTTGGACTCGACGATGGCATAGACGCGGTCGGTGCGGGCGGGCGAGACGGCAACGCCGATCTTGCCGACGGGGCCAGTGGGCAGGCCCTTGTTGCGGGTAATCTCCTGCCAGGTATCGCCGCCATCGGTGGATTTATAGATGCCGCAGCCCTCACCGCCACTGATCAGCTGGTAGGGATTGCGGCGGGCAGCCCAGGCGGCGGCATACAGGGTACGCGGGTTGTTCGGGTCCATCGAGAGGTCGTGGATGCCGACGTTCTCGTTGATGTAGAGGATACGGTCCCAGGACGCGCCGCCATCGCGCGAGCGGAAAAGGCCGCGCTGCTCGTTGGGGCCGTGGGCGTGGCCAAGCGCGGCGACATAGACGATGTTGTGATCGGTCGGGTGGACGCGCACCTTGCCGATATTGCGCGTATCTTCGAGGCCGAGATGGGTCCAGGTTTTACCGGCGTCGGTGGACTTGTAGACACCGTCGCCATGGGAAACGTTGCCCCGAATGGTGGCCTCGCCCATGCCGACGTAGATCACGTTGGGGTCGGAGGGCGCGACGGCGATACCGCCGACCGAGGCGCGTTTGAAATAGCCATCGGAGACGTTCTCCCAGAAGAGCCCGCCGTCGGTGGTCTTCCAGACGCCGCCGCCCGTGGAGCCGAAGTAGAAGGTGTGACTGTGGCTGGGATCGCCAGCAACGGCAACGACGCGCCCCCCGCGATAGGGGCCGATGCTGCGCCACTCCAGCGAAGAGAGGAGGCTGGGTGCGGCGGCATGCTCGCCATTCGAGTTCTGCTTCGGCTTCGGCTGAGAGCCTTTTGACTGTGACTTTGACTGCGAGGACGATGACATAGAATCGTTTCCCTTTCTGATGCCAATCAGGTGTTCGTCTTGTGTCAGTCATGGCGTTGAACGGTGTGCGGTCAACCGGTGGGGAAGTGTACGAGCCAATCCCGCGCTCGTGCGTGATGTGCATCTAACCTATATATTACTTGTACCATACAGCTACAATGAATCCATTTGAGCACCAGGACATCATCAACTGTGGACAGGTATACTGTGATCGAGTGTCGTGCTCCGATATGTGGCTGTTCCAGGTTCATGCTTCTTCGTGCTGGAGGCGCTCTATGTCCATTCCCACTGGTTCTGGCACGCCCTCGCCGTCGCCAACCCCAGCGCCACGCCGCGGGGCTTCGGCGATGCAACGGTGGTTTCTGCGTGCGATGGTGGGTGTCTATCGCCGCACCGGCGGGCGCATCGGCGGGCGGGTCGGCCCGACGCCGGTCCTGCTGCTAACCACCACTGGCCGCAAGTCGGGTCTGCCGCACACGACGCCTGTTGGCTACTTCGACCAGGGCGATGTGCGGTTCATAGTAGCCTCAAACGGCGGAGCGCCACGCCACCCGGCCTGGTACTTCAATCTCACCGCGCATCCCGAGGTGCAGGTCGAGGTCGGTCGCGACACCTATCACGCCGTCGCGAGGGTGGCAACGGGAGAGGAACGGACGCGGCTGTGGGACTATGTGATGGAAACCGCGCCACCCTATCGCCGCTATCAGCGGGTTGCGCGTGAGATTCCGCTCGTGGTGCTCCAGCGTACCGACCAAATCAGCCGTACTGATTGAGGACGCATGCTTGTGAGTATCCGACCAAGTCAGGTACATTGATTTTGACCTGGATCGTGCCATCTTGGTCAGGGTTTGATGTGTGGCAGTGGGGGGAATCTCCACTGATGGAACAGGGAGATGTGCGCCGTGGCCTCGCTTCTCATCCAACATGCTCGCCTCGTCGTGACGATGGATGACGCCGATACGCGCTTTGCCGATGGCGATATTTACATCGAGGATAATGTCATCCGCCAGGTGGGCCAGAGTGACACGCTCGCGCTGGAGCGTCCTGCCGATGTCACGATTGATGCCAGCGACATGATCGTGCTGCCCGGACTGATCAATACGCACCACCACTTCTATCAGACGCTGACGCGCAACCTGCCCGCCGCGCAGAACGCCGATCTGTTTACCTGGCTGCGGGTGCACTACCCCATCTGGGCCGGAATGACCCCAGAAGCGATCGCGGTCAGCACGAAGGTCGCGATGGCGGAGCTGATGCTTTCCGGCTGCACGACATCGAGCGACCATACCTATCTCTGGCCCAACGGCGCGCGCGTGGACGATCAGATCGATGCGGCGCGTGAGATGGGTTTCCGCTTCCACGCCGCCCGTGGCTCGATGTCGGTCGGTGAATCGCAGGGCGGCCTGCCGCCAGATAGCGTGGTCGAGGACGAGGCGGCTATCCTGCGCGATTCGCAGCGGGTGATCGAGGAGTACCACGACGCGAGCCGCTATAGCATGCTCCGTGTCGTGCTGGCGCCGTGCTCGCCCTTCTCGGTCTCGCCAACCCTGATGCGCGAGAGCATCGCCCTGGCGCGCGCGTACGGCATCCACAGCCATACGCACCTGGCTGAGACCCGCGACGAAGCGGCCTACTGCGCCGCGACGTTTCACCGCACGCCGGTAGAATTGGCGGAAGACCTTGGCTGGGTCGGCGACGACGTATGGCACGCGCATATGGTGCATCCCTCCGACGATGAGGTGCGGCGCCTGGGCGCTACACAGACCGGCATCGCCCACTGCCCAACCTCGAACATGCGCCTGGCTTCGGGCATCGCTCCACTGGACGCGCTTCGTCGGGCTGGCGCGCGCGTTGGCCTGGGGGTAGATGGCTCGGCCTCCAACGATGGCTCCCACCTGCTGGCTGAGGCGCGCCAGGCGCTGCTGCTCCACCGCGTTCTGGGCGACCCCGCCGCCATCACAGCCCACGAGGCGCTCTGGCTCGCCACTCGCGGCGGCGCGGCGGTGCTGGGGCGTGACGACATTGGCCTGCTCGCGCCCGGCATGGCGGCGGATATCATCGGTTATCGGCTCGACACGCTGGCGCTTGCCGGAGGCGCTATCCACGATCCACTGGCCGCGCTGGTCTTCTGCCAGCCCCCAGCGGTGGACCTGAGCATCATCAATGGCCGCGTGCGGGTGCGGGACGGCCACCTGCTCGATCTCGACCAGCAGGCGCTCATCGCACGGCACAACGCGATTGCGCAGGCGTTGGCCAGGGGAGAGCTACGATGACGACAAGGATATCCCTTGAGCGTCTCAACACGCTCGGTCAGGCCGACTTCGTCGCCGCGCTCGGCGGAACATTCGAGGGGCCGCCCTGGATCGTGACAGACGCCTGGGCCGCCGGGCCGTTCAGCAGCCTGGATGCGCTCTATTCCGCGCTCTGCCAGGTGATGTACGACGCTCCCGCCGAGCGCAAGGTGGCGCTCATCCAGGCTCACCCCGACCTCGTTGGCCGCGCCGCGCGCACCGGCACGCTGGGGCCAGCCTCGACCGCCGAGCAGGCAGCGGCTGGCCTGAGCGAGCTGACGGCTGAGGAGATCGCGACGTTCGAGCGGCTCAACGCCGAGTACCAGCAGCGTTTCGGCTTTCCCTTTGTCATCTGCGCGCGCGAAAACAAAAAGGAAAGCATCCTGGCTGGTTTCGCCGCCCGTATGCATAACACGCGCAACCAGGAAATCGCCGCCGCACTTGATGAGATCGCCAAGATTTGCCGCCTCCGCCTGCTCGACACGATCCAGTAATCGCGGTCTCGCGCCGACGTGCTACACTGGTTCCACCGCACCGCATCTTAAGCGGGTCTTACGCATTGAGCCAATCTGATCCATCGAGAGGGGGGCAGAATGGACGGCGATTTTGCGCGCGGCGTCAGCTATGAGATTAGCTATGGCAAGCTCCGTGTCCCACTCTACCGCGTCTATGCCAGCCCGCTCTCCGGCGTGCCACCGATCCCGGAATCCGCCTTCACGGGCCGTCCAAACACACTCGTCGGGCTGGAGATCGACCTGGAAGTCTTCGGCGAGAGCTTCTTGCCCGCCTACACAGAGGGCGATAATTCGCGAGTGGTGGCGACCGACAGCATGAAAAATGTCATCTTGCAGCAGACGCTCACCTACGGCGGCGCGACGATGGAGGGGCTGCTGGCGCACCTGGGGAGCTACTTTCTCGCCACCTACGACGATATGGAGCGGCTGCGTCTGACCGCGCGCGAGCTTCCCTTCGCGCCCGTGCAGGTTCCCGCGCAAGATCACCAGCGCTTCACCGAGAGCGCGGTGCTGTTTGAGCGGAACCACGGAAGCTACTCCACCGCCACGCTCAGCATGGAGCGGGGAGAGCAGGGTAGCGTGGTCATCACCGACCATCGCTGTGGGCGTAGCGGGCTGGAGCTGCTCAAAGTCACGGGGAGCGCGTTCACCCGCTTTGTGCGCGACGCCAACACCACGCTGCCCGAGCGCGGCGACCGACCGCTCTTCATCGAGATAGATGTCTCCTGGCGCTATGCCGACACGGCGGACATGCTGGCGACCGATCATAGCCGCTACGTTCCCGCCGAGCAGATACGTGACCTCGCACAGACGGTGTTTCACGAGTTCGTCAGCGAGTCCATCCAGCATCTGGCGCATGAGATGGGGACGCGCATCCTCGCGCGCTTCCCGCAACTGGGCGAGATTTCGTTCGAGGCGCATAACCGCACGCCCGATCCAGTCGCCACATCCGCTACCGACCCCCGGATCAAGGTCTACAGCTCGCCCTTCCCGGCCTATGGGCTGATTCGGTTGACGTTGCGCCGGGACGCTCAATCTGACGACACGCAGCCAAAGCAGCCAGGGCCGGAAGAGGCGTCGTGATGGAAGGCTCTCTCACCACCCACGTCCTCGACCTCGCGCGGGGCTGCCCCGCCGCCGATGTGCGCGTCGAGCTCTGGCGGCTTGATGCATCTGGCGGCAGTCGTACGTGTCTCGTCGCAACGCACACCAATGCCGACGGTCGCACCGATGGGCCGCTGCTCGCCGGCGCCGACTTCACCGCTGGCGGCTATGAGCTGCTCTTCGACGTGGGCGAATACTTCGCAAGACAAGAGGCGGCGACGGCAACGAAAGCAGCGCTTTCCTTTCTTGGCCAGGTGCCGGTGCGCTTCCACGTCGCCGATCCCGCAGCCCATTATCATGTGCCGTTGCTCGTCACGCCCTGGGCCTACAGCACCTATCGGGGAAGCTAGGAGGAGCTAGCCATGACATCAACGCCGTCGTCATCTTACGCCGATTCGGCGCGTCTCGTGATGGAACGCTGCGACCAGCTTGGCAGCTATAGCGAAGAGGCTGACCGCCGCACGCGCCGCTATGGCACAGAGGCGATGCGGCAGGCGAACGACGCTGTGAAGGGCTGGATGCTGGCGGCGGGAATGCATCCGCGGCAGGACGCTATCGGCAATCTCGTGGCGCGCTACGAGGCCGCCATCCCTGGCGCGAAGACGCTGGTGCTGGGATCGCACCTCGATACGGTGCGCGACGCGGGCAAGTATGACGGGCCGCTCGGCGTGCTGGTGGCGTTGGCCTGTGTCGAGCGTCTGGCGGCGCGCAGCCAGCGGCTGCCCTTTGCCGTGGAGCTGGTGGCCTTTGCGGACGAAGAAGGCCTTCGGTATCACACAGCGTATCTCGGCAGCAGCGCCTTTACAGGCGCGCTCCCGCCTGAAGCGCTCGACCTGACCGACGAGGATGGGGTGACGCTGCGGGAGGCTATCAGGGCATTCGGCGGTGATCCTGAGGCAGCCGTAGTCAGTGGACGCCAGCGCGACGACCTGCTTGGATACTGTGAGGTACACATCGAGCAAGGGCCGCTGCTGGACGCGAATGACCTGCCGATTGGGGTGGTGAACGGCATTCAAGGGCAGACCAGGGCCGCGCTCACGATAACGGGTGTCGCGGGCCACGCCGGAACCGTGCCGATGGACCTGCGACACGACGCGCTCAGCGCCGCCGCCGAGTTCGTCGCCGCTGTCGAGCAACGTGCCCGGAACACACCCAACCTGGTCGCGACCGTGGGTCAGATGAAGGTCGAGCCAGGCGCGAGCAATGTCATTCCTGGGCGCGTAGCGCTCAGCCTGGATGTGCGCCACCTGGACAATCCAGCACGGGAAGCGGCGGTCGCCGACCTGCGCGCGCAGGCCGAGGATATTGCGCAACGCCGCGGTGTCTCGCTTGAATGGCAGGTAGTCGCAGATCAGCCTTCAATCGAGTGCTCACCCCGGCTGACCGTGCTGCAAGGGGACGTGGTCGCCGCTGCTGGCCATACCGTGGCAATATTGTCGAGTGGCGCGGGACATGATGCCGTCATGATGGCGACGCTCACCGAGATCGCGATGTTCTTTGTGCGCTGCAAAGGGGGAGTCAGCCACTCGCCCGCTGAATCCGTCGCGCTGGAGGATGTCGCGGTCGCGATTGAGGCGCTGGAGCGCTTCATACTGCTCCTCGCCGACGGGGGAGACGCCGCCACATGAGCGAATTCGAGCTGCTGCTGCGCCAGGGCACGCTGGTCTCCAGCGCGGGGGTGCGCCGCGCCGATCTTGGCATCGCCGATGGAGTGATTGTCGCCGAGGCGCCCGAGCTTGCGGGAAGCGCCGACGAGGAGATTGACTGCACCGCGCTGCACGTTCTTCCCGGCGTGATCGATGCCCATGTGCATTTCAACGAGCCGGGGCGCGCCGAGTGGGAGGGCTTTGCGACCGGCACGCGCGCGCTGGCGGCTGGCGGCGCAACCACCTATATCGAGATGCCACTCAATGCCCACCCACCGACGACCGATGGCGCGAGTTTTCGCCTCAAGCTGGCTGCCGCACAGGCTTCCTCGCTGGTGGACTTCGCCCTCTGGGGTGGGCTGGTTCCCGGCAATCTGGAGCAGCTGGATGAGCTGGCCGAGGCGGGCGTGGTTGGCTTCAAGGCGTTCATGAGCGGGAGCGGCATCGAGGACTTCTCCGCTGTCGATGATCTGACGCTGTATGAAGGCATGGCGCGCGCCGCTCAGCTTGGCCGCATCGTCGCGGTGCACGCCGAGAACGATACCATCACCCGCGCGCGCGCCGCCCGCGCAATCGCCGAGGGGCGCACCGGCATCCGCGACTACCTGGCCTCACGTCCCATCGTGGCCGAGCTGGAGGCCATCGAGCGCGCCATCCTCTTCACCGAAGAGACCGGCTGCGCCCTGCATGTGGTCCACGTCAGCACCGGACGCGGGGTTGCGCTGGTGGCGGCGGCGCGCCAGCGTGGGGTGGATGTCAGTTGCGAGACGTGCCCGCACTATCTCGTCTTTACCGAGGAGGATGTCGAAGCCATCGGCGCGCTGGCGAAGTGCGCGCCGCCTATTCGGTCAGCGGCGGAGCGCGACCAGCTCTGGGGCTATCTTGCCGATGGGACGCTGCCAATGGTGGCCTCCGACCATTCGCCTGCGCCAGCGAGCATGAAGAGCGACCCGAATTTCTTCCGCGTCTGGGGCGGTATCTCGGGCTGCCAGGCCCTCCTGCAACTAATGCTCACCGAGGGCTATCACAGCCGCGCGCTGCCCCTCGCGCTGATCGCTCGTGTGACGGCGGAGCACGTTGCCCAGCGCTTCCGTCTTCCCAGGAAGGGGCAGCTTGCCATTGGCGCGGATGCCGATCTTGCGCTCGTCGATCTGGGCGCGACGACAACGCTGCAATCGCAGGACCTGTTCTATCGGCATCCGCACAGCCCATATGTGGGGCGGCAGCTACGTGGGTGTATCGTGCGGACCATCCTCCGTGGCAGGACGGTTTACCGCGATGGTAAGATTGTCTCTAACCCCATCGGGCGATTGGTAACCCCAGGGTAAACCGTGGGCATGAATCCTCCGCCTTTCCGGGACAACTCTGTGATGAAAGGGTGGCTGCGATGTGGCAGACCTACCTGCGTCCAACGCGACTCGATGAAGCGCTAGAACTCCTCGACCACTACGGGGATCAGGCGCGCATCATCGCGGGCGGGACCGACGTGCTGGTCGAGCTCTCGCGCGGCATCAAGCCGACCGAGACGCTGATTGATATTACCGCGCTCTCAGACCTGCGCTATGTCCGCCGGGAGCGCGATGCAATCGTGCTGGGCGCGCTGGCCACACACAACGACGTGATGTCGTCCGCCGCCTGTGTTGAGCAGGCGCTGCCACTGGCACAGGCCTGTAGCGAGGTCGGCGCTCCGCAGATTCGCACCCGCGCCACGGTCGCGGGCAACCTCATCACCGCCTCGCCCGCCAATGACACCATTACCCCGCTGATGGCGCTCGACGCCTCGGTCATGCTCGCGAGTCGCGAGGGCGAACGCACCATCCCGCTGGAGCGCTTCTACGAAGGCGTGCGCCGCACTATGCTACGCCCGAATGAGCTACTGCGCGAGATCCGCATTCCAGCGATGGGCGCCACTCAACGGGGTTTGTTCCTCAAGCTGGGGTTGCGGCGGGCTCAGGCCATCTCCGTCATCAACATCGCGTTCGTGCTGACCCTCACCGCTGACGGCGACGATAGAGTAGAAGACGCGCGCATCACGCTGGGCAGTGTCGCGCCAACTATCGTGCGCGCCCGCACCGTCGAGGACTACCTGCGCGGCAAGCGCCTCGATGCTTCCACCTGTGCCGAGGCGGGGCGGCTGGTTTCCGGCGACGCCTCACCCATCGGCGATGTGCGCGGGTCGGCTTCCTATCGCCGTGCCACGCTCGAATCGCTGGTGAGCGAAGGCCTGCGCCAGCTTGCGGCGCAGGCTCCATCTGGGCATAGCGCCGCCTGGGCTGTCCTGCTCGATACGGGCTCCTGGCGCGAAGAGGCGAAAAGCGCGCCGCCATTTCATGGCGTCATCGAAACGACGATCAACGGTGTCCCCCATGCGCTTCGGCAGGCCGGAGGTAAGACACTGCTCAATGCGCTGCGAGAGGATGCGGGGCTGACGGGGGCCAAAGAGGGCTGCGCCGAGGGCGAGTGCGGCGCATGCACGGTCTGGCTGAACGGCCAGGCGGTGATGTCGTGCCTGGTTGCGGCTGAACAGGCCCACGGCGGCGAGATCGTGACCATCGAGGGATTGGCGCAGGCGGGCGCGCGGCAAGACAAGGGACTGCATCCATTGCAGGCCGCCTTTATTGAGAAGGGCGCGGTGCAGTGCGGCTTCTGTATCCCCGGCATGCTGATGGCCGGGGGCATGCTGCTCCAAGAGCACCCACATCCCGATCTCATCCAGGCGCAGACCGCATTGAGCGGCAACATCTGCCGCTGCACCGGATATAGCAAGATTCTCGAGGCGATTATGAGCGCGGGAACGCGGGAGGGAAAGGAAGGGAGCGAGCAACCATGAACAGCGATTCGTCGTTGATTGGCGCCTCACTGCCGCGTCCCGATGCGCTCGGCAAGGTGACGGGCGCGGCACGCTACCCCGCCGATCTCGTCAGACCCGGTATGCTGCACCTTCAGGTGGTCTTTGCGGATCGCGTCCATGCGCGCATTCGTTCGCTCGATAGCACGAATGCCCTCAACTATCCCGGCGTGGTGGCGGTGCTCACCGCCGACGACGTGCCATACAACGCCTATGGCCTCATCGACGCGGACCAGCCCGCGCTCTGCCGGGATTTCGTACGCTTCGAGGGCGATAAGGTCGCCCTGGTTGCCGCGGAGACGAAAGAGGCTGCGGTTGCGGGCGCGCGGCTGGTTCAGGTCGCCTATGAAGACCTGCCCGCGGTGACCGACCTACGCTCCGCGCTGGCGGCTGGCGCTCCACGCGTTCATCAGGAGCTGGGCAGCAATGTGCTGCTCCATGTGCCGATCCGCAAAGGCGACGCGTCGCGCGCGCTGGCCGAGGCCGATATCGTGCTCGCGGGTGAATTCAGCACCTCCTGGCAGGAGCATGCCTACCTCCAGCCCGAGGCGGGCATCGCCTATCTCGACGAGCAGGGCCATGTCGTCATCGAGACGGCTGGCCAGTGGCTCCACGAAGACCGCCGCCAGATCGCCGCGATGCTCCAGTTGCCAGAGGATCAGGTCGTCATGCGCTACGCCGCGATAGGCGGCGCGTTTGGTGGCCGCGAGGATCTGTCAATCCAGCACCTGCTCGCGCTGGCGGCATGGCGTCTGCGGCGTTCGGTCAGTCTGGTCTGGAGCCGCGAGGAGTCGATCATCGGCCATCACAAACGCCACCCAATCAGCATCCGCTGCCGCTGGGGCGCGAGACGAGACGGCACGATCACGGCAGTCGAGGCCGAGGTCATCGCCGATGGCGGCGCGTATGCCTCCACCAGTGTCGAGGTCACCAAAGTCGCCACGCTCTTCGCGACGGGCTGCTATGAGGTCCCCAACATCAGCGTGGATGGCTACGCCGTCTACACCAACAATGTGCCTTGTGGCGCGTTTCGCGGCTTTGGCGCGCCCCAGGCGCATTTCGCGGCGGAGAGCATGGTGGATCGTCTCGCGGAGGCGCTCCACCTCGATCCGGTCGAAATGCGTCGGCGCAATATCTATCACGAGGGCAGCCTGGAGCCGACCGGGCAGCCGCTGCCGGTCGGCGTGAGCGCCGGGGCCGTGCTCGAACGGTGTGTCCAGGAGGCCACGGAGCGCCTGAGCTACGGCGAGTCGGGCAGGCCGCGACCCGCGAGCGAGGCGCCCCATCTGCGACGGGGTATCGGCATTGCCTGTGGCTTCAAAAACGTGGGATACTCTTTTGGCTATCCAGAGCAGTCCACGGCTACCGTGGAGCTGCGTGGCGTCGCCGAACTGGACAGCGCCACTGTGCGTATTGGCGCGGCCGACGTGGGCCAGGGAGCGCATCTCGCCCTGCGCCAGATCGCCGCCGAGACGCTTGGCCTGCCGCTGGCCCGCGTGACGATGATCACCGACGACAGCGCACTCGCGCCGAATGCGGGGAGCGCCTCAGCGTCGCGTATGACGCTGGTCGGCGGCCAGGCCGTGCGCCGGGCCTGCCTCGCGGCGCGCGACCAGTGGACCGAGAGCGAAGCGCCATTCGCGGTCGCCACCTACCAGTTTCGCCCATCCGCCACGACC
>Ga0310810_10004432_pt1 | contig 15524 bp, 13 predicted proteins | sample NCmetagenome_FD_207641 | JGI IMG/M metagenome (GOLD analysis project Ga0310810, IMG submission 207641) | Soil microbial communities from experimental microcosm in Duke University, North Carolina, United States - NC | ecosystem: Engineered > Artificial ecosystem > Soil microcosm > Unclassified ...
CCGCCTGACGTTGGCCGATAAGACGGTCGTGGCTAACTGCGCCAACTGTGGAGCGCCGATGCAAGCCGACCGGAACACCGGTGTCGAGGTGTGCGGTCACTGTGGCTCGAGCGAGCAGCTGTCAGGAATTGCCGCGCTGATCGAAGCGGCTGGTGTGAGCGACCGCAAGTGCCCGACCTGCCAGGCGGCGCTCACGAGCGGCACGCTCGACGGGCGACCATTGTTGTTCTGCCAGCGCTGCGAGGGTCTGCTCGTGGCAATGGAGAACTTCGTCGCCGTGATTGACGCGGCCCGGGCCCGCGAGGAGCAGTCAGGAATGCTGCCACGGCGACGGCAGTCGCCGGGGGATCGCACGATCAACTGTCCGTCGTGTCAGCGTCCGATGCTGAGCCACTTCTATGGCGGCCCGGGCAATCTTGTGATCGACACCTGTGAGCGGTGTCATCTGAACTGGCTCGATCCTGGTGAGCTGCACCGCATCGCCCGCGCTCCGCGCGCGTAGGGCCGGTCCAGTTCTTCGGACCCGCCGTTCGAACTACGACCCGCTTGAAATCGACTTCGGCGCTGTCACTTCGAACATGAAGCGAAGTGCCGGAATCTTGTTGCCGGGATGATCGTCGGCGTAGGTGAGCTGTGGCTGACGGTAGAGCAGCTGTGTCTCGGTCGGTGGGCCCTGATAGATCCCGGGATACAAATCGATGATGTGGACGCCCGGTGAGCCGGTTGCCGTGAAGTTGATGACGACATCACCCTGGCTGTTGAAGCCGCACGCGTAACCCATGTAGGCATTGTCGTAGGTGGCGACGTAGATGTTGTCGTACTCGGTCCAGCCGACGCCCTTCAGGTGAATCGTGACCGGAGTGCCAACGGGTCCCGACGTTGCCGAGATGCTGACAATGCTCGTTTCGATGACGAAGAAGGCGCGCCCGAGCGTCTTGTCGCCGTCGCGCAGCGCGAGGCCGTGCAGGCCGCCGAGATCATCCGGGATCGTGAGCGGCGACTCGATGCGGCCGTCGCTTCCGACTTTCAAGCTGCCGAACTCTTTCTCCTGCGCCTCGAACCCGTTGCCGCTGACGCGACTCCCGACGTACGTCTGCCACGCGAGTTGCAGAGAGGTGTTCGCGGGAAAGCCCTCACCGCGGACCATCACGCGTGAGCCAACCGGGCCCTGGGTTCGATCGAGACTGAGCGTGGCTTTGTCGATGTGCACTTCAGTCTTCGGCACCGGTTGACGCTGATACGGCTCCGCAAATGCCGTCAGCGATGCCGGCGGACCCGGCATCGTCCTGAATGTGAACTGTGGTCGCGGCAGATGCGCGACGGGCGATTGCTCGTAGTTCAGATAACCCTGACCCTGATAGCCGGTGAGGATCCTGACCACGTGATCGCCTGACGGTCCCGCCGCCCGGAATCTCGCGACTGCTGATCCCTTCGTCCCGGCCGCCGAGACGAACCCGACCAGGTTGTTGTCCCAGTTCACGACCCACGTGCTCTCCATCGTTCGCCAGCCGAGTCCTTTGACTCTGAGCTCGATTGGCGTGCCCACCGGGCCGGAGGCAGGGGTGAGCTCGAAACTCTGCGTCACCTCGATGCCGTTCTGCGCGATCGGCTTTCCGTCGATGAGCGCGATCACCTCGTGCACACCACCGAAGTCTTCAGGGATGGTGAATCGAGCATCGAGCGTGCCGTTGCTGTCGACGGTGAATGTGCCGAGCGAGATCGTCGACTCCGAGTACTTCTTGCCGAGGAACTTGTAGTAGCCCTCGACGACCCAGCCGCCGGTGACAGTGCCCCACGTCAACTCGACGGTCTTGCCCGCGGGCAACCCCGCCGCCTTCGCGACGACTGCCGCGCCGACAGTCGGTGACGGGTAGGTGAGCGTGAGGGTGTGCGACGCGCTTGCCGCGGCCGGCGATGCGGCCGCAACAGGTGACTCAGACGGAGAGGCAGCGGTTTTCGAACACGAAACTGCCGCGACGACCGCGAGGAGCGGGACGGCCGAGCGCAGGACCCTCATCGCCTATGGGACGATGACGAGTTGTGAGGCTTCGGCAGAGAACGGCGTGAACGTCGCCTTTCTCCCGAACTTGTCGGTCGCCGTCACGGTGTAGCTGATGCGACCCACCGGCGCGTCAGCTGGGACGGTCCACGATCCTGTCCAGAGCTCGTACGGCGTGCGGATATAACCTCGCGGCGTCGGCGCCTTCGGACCGGCCGCGCCACGCCAGTTCATGGGCACATCAACCGTCTTCCCGGCGAACGTGACGTGCGCGACGAGCGCAGCGGTCTGCTCAATCTCGCCGGTACCGCCGTCGATCGCCGTCATGCGGAATCCGACCCGCTCCCCGCGTTTGAAGCGATTTGTGAGGATGCAGTTATTGGGGTCGGTTGGATTGATGAAGATCGCCGTGTCTCCCCAGATCACCAGCTTTCCTGATGGGTGTCCCGTCTGAGGGGGCGGCGGAGGGGCAGGTGCCTGCGCCTCCAGATAACCGGAAAAGCCGATGATCGACAGGGCTATGAGACCGGCAGAAAACACGGCGGTATAAAGCGATTTCATAAGGCCGGACTATAGCCGATTACTGGTCCTTGGTCCAAGGTTCTTGGTCGTTGGTCCGTGGTTTCCCGGCTAGAAGGCTAGATAGCAGCCGATGGCGCCGATGACGGTCATCGACAGCCCCCACACGAGCAGCTTGTTGTATGTCTGCCGGACCTGCTCGGGATCGCTGATGCCGGCAATGCACATCGCACCTGTTGTCGAGAGCGGTGACATGTCCACGAGGTGCGCGCCGATGTTCATGGACGAGGCGACGCCGAACGGGTCGCCGCCGAGACGGGCGATCAGGCCAGGCACAGTCGGAAGAAACGCGGGCAGCACGACGCCGGACGTGCTGCTGTAGACGGAGATGACACCGGTCACGAATGCGATGACTCCGGTGAGCGTGCCGGGCGTCGCGAACTTCGCCAGGATCTCCGTGAACAGATCGAGGCCTCCCGTTTTCTCGAGCAGTGCCACGAGCACGCTCACCCCGCTCACCATGAGGATCGGAATCCAGGGCATCTTCCGGATCGCCGTTTCGTGATCGGCGACGCGCAACCCGGCCAAGACCACTGCGCCTGTAAACGCTGCCATGCCGATGTTGGCGTTGCGGAAGAGCACGAAGACGAGAACGCCGCCGATGACCGCGAGCGTCAGCCAATGTGACCGGTTCAAGCGTGTCGACTCGGCATCCTGCTCACCGCCGGTGTAGACATTCTTGAACAGCTTGAGGCCGCCGAGCAGGAAGTAACCGCCGAAGGCAATGATCGCGTGCGCCAGGAGATTCGCGATGTAGGTCCGCATTTCGAATCCACCGAGTCCGATCTTGTCCATGAGGCCGGTGACGATGATCCCTGTGGGCGCGACAGGAGAGAGCGCGCCGGACTGAGCACCGTTGCCAACCATGATCGCCATCAGAAATGGCGGGATCGCGGCGCGTGACGCGACGGCCATTGCCATCGGTGCAAGCATCGCCGCCGTTGCGACGTTCCCTGGTCCGAGGGAGGCGATGATGGATCCGAGCACGAAGAACATCACCGGGATGAGACCGGCGTTGCCGCGACAGATGCGGACGGCCGCGTGCGCGACGCGATCGAGCGTTCCGTTCAACTGCGCTTGCGTGAACATCAACGTCACGCCGGCGAGTGTCAGGAACAGCTGTACCGGGAAGCCGCCCAACACGTCGTTGAGGCTCATGTTCCCGAGATACACGCCGACGATCCAGGCCAGCGCCAGTGCCAGGACGCCCACATTGAGCGTCGAGAAGCAGCTGACGATCATGGCGATGACGAGAGCAGCGAGTGACAGCCAGGCCAGACTCATAAAGGAGTGGGAAGTATAAGGGGCAAAGTAGGGAAGCGAGTGGGAAGTGCGCTAGCGCAGCAGGCTCTCCAGGAGCACTGCCGGGTGCACGGCTTTCTCGCCGGTGAAGTCAGCGATCTGATGACGGCACGACGTGCCTGCTGCGACGACGACCGCGCCCTCGGTCTTTGCGCGCACCGCCGGAAAAAGCTTCCGCTCGCCGATCGTGCGCGACACCTCGTAGTGACCGTGGCCGTAGCCGAACGATCCGGCCATGCCACAGCAGCCGGCGTCGAGATCCACGACGCTCGCGCCCGGGATCTGCGACAGCATCGTTTTCGCCGGACCCACGAGCGCCATCGACTTCTGGTGACAGTGACCGTGCAGCAGCACAGACGAGGGTCCGGGTTTCAGGGACAAGCGATCCATCAGCTGTGCAGCGAATTCCTCGAAGAGCACGCTGACGGACGCGATCTTTTCGGCCTTACGGCGGCTGTCGCCGCGCAGGAGCGCCGGTGCGTCCTCGCGAACCGCGGACAGACAACTCGGCTCGCAGAACACCAGGGGTCGTCCCGCGACCGCGTTGTCGTAAAGAGCCGCGGTGTTCCGTTCGGCCATCTCGCGCGCCGTTCCCAGCAGCCCCTTCGAGATCTGCGGACGTCCGCAACAGTGGTTCGGCGCGAGCGCGGTGCGAACGCCCGCCTGCTTCATCACACGAATCGCGGCGAGCCCGATCTCGGGGTCGTAGTGATTTGTGAAGGTGTCGTTGAAGAGCAGAGCCTCAACAGGCCCGGTCTCGGTTGGTACCAGCGATTGGAGTGTGCGCCGTTTGAACTGGGGCAGCTTGCGCCGTCGATCCACACCGACCAGTTTCTCGTTGAGCGCTCGCGCCGGGCCGCTTCCGGCGATCCAGTTTGAAAGCGGCGCGAAGCGGCTGCCCCATTTGGCGAGCGTCGAGACGTTGCCGAGGACGCGGGCTTCCATCGACGTTCCGTGGCGCTGCCAGTAGTCCGCGAGAAATTCGCTCTTGAAGCGGGCCACGTCAACGCCAACAGGGCATTCGGCCTTGCACGCGCGGCACTCGAGGCAGAGGTCGAGTGACTCGTAGACACCCTGGTCGCCGAGTCCGGACTCGCCGAGTTTTCCGGCGATCGTCAAACGGAGGACGTTGGCTCGTCCGCGTGTCGAGTGCTGCTCGTCGCGTGTGGCCATGTACGACGGGCACATCGTCCCTTCGAGCGTCTTGCGGCATGCGCCAAGTCCGCTGCACATCTCGATCGCACCCGCCACACCGCCGGTCTCATAGTCGAAGAAGGTGATCGGATTGCGAGCGGCGTACTTCGAACCGAAACGCAGGTTGGAGGTGATGGGAGGGCAGTCGACGATCTTGCCGGGGTTGAAGAGGCCGTGCGGGTCGAACGTCTGCTTGATTGTGCGAAATGCGGCATAGAGTGCCGGTCCGAACATCTTCTCCATGAACGGGCCGCGCACGAGCCCGTCGCCATGCTCACCGGAGAGCGCGCCCCCGAATTCGAGGACGAGGTCGGCGATGTCGTTGGCGATCGCTTCGAATTGCTTCACGCCAGCATCGGTCTTCATGTTGACGACCGGTCGCACGTGCAGGCAGCCGACCGACGCATGCGCGTAGACGCCGGCGGTTGTGCCGTGCCGCGCGACGATGGTGAGGAAGCGTTCGATGTAGTCGCGCAGCCGCTCCGGCGCTACGGCCGTGTCCTCGACGAACGAGAGTGACTTGGCATCCTCCCGCATCGCCATCGACAACCCGAGCCCTGCCTCGCGCAGGCTCCAGACGCGCGCCTGTGCCGCGAGCTCGAGCGCGTGATGGTAGCGATACCCGAGTTTCTGCGCGCGTAAGTCCTGTTCGAGCGCCTGGAGACGGGGCGGGAGGTCCTCTGCGCGATCATCGTAGAACTCGACGCAGAGCAGCGCCGCAGGATCGCCCTCGATGAAGCTCTGTCGCATCGCCTCGAGTGCGGCGCTCTTGCGTGTGTGATCGAGGATCGACTTGTCCATCACCTCGATCGCCGACGGGCGATGCTTGAGGATCACCGGCGCCGCGGCGAGCGATTCGAGGAGATGCTCGAACTGAATCGCCATCACCGCCTTGGCTTTCGGCAGCGGCACCAGGTTCAACTTTGCCGACAGCACGACGCCGAGCGTACCTTCAGACCCGACGATCATTCTGGCGAGGTTGAACGGACGCCCCGGGACGAAGTCGTCGAGGTTATAGCCGCCGACGCGCCGGAGCACCTTCGGATACCGGCGCTCGATCTCGTCCTGGTGGGTCGCCGCCAATTCCGCAACGGTTCGGTAACAGCGAGCTTCGAGCGTGTCGCCGGCGCACTTCTGTGCGAGCTCGCCATCCGCCAGTGGACGGAACGTCACGACAGAGCCGTCGGAGAGCACGACCTCCTGTTCGATGACGTGATCGATCGTCTTGCCGTAGATCACTGATCGTGCGCCGCTCGAGTTGTTCGCCATCATCCCGCCAACGGTCGCGCGGCTGGCGGTCGAGACATCCGGTGCGAAACGAAGCCCGTGCGGACGGAGTTGGGCATTGAGCTCGTCGAGTACGACTCCAGGCTCGACGCGGACCCACCGTTCCTGCACGTTCAACTCGAGGATGGCGTTGAGGTACTTCGAGGTATCGACGACGAGCCCGGCCCCGATGGCCTGGCCGGCCTGCGACGTGCCGCCCCCGCGCATCGTGATGGGGCAGTGCACGCGCGCACAAATCTGGACGAGACGCTTGAGATCGTCACGCGTGCGCGGCAGCGCGACACCGATGGGTTGAATCTGATAGACGCTGGCGTCGGTCGAGTAGAGCGCTCGCGAGACGGCGTCGAATCGAAATTCGCCGGAGAGCGCGGTTTCCAGTTCCCGTCGAAGCTCTGAAACGCTAGCTTCGAGCGTGCTCACAGCGCTTCGAGCCCGGCGCGGAGTCGTTCGAGGCCACGGGCCAGGGTGTCACCGCCGCTGGCGAAGGAGACGCGCAGCGTTCCCTCTCCGCCCGGACCGTAGGCGGCGCCATGAATGACGGCGACGCCGGCGTCTTGCAGGAGTCGCTGGCGGATCTGCTCCGAGGGGATGCCGGTCTCGCGTGCGTCCACCATCGCGAAGAACCCACCCTCGGGCGGCAGCACGTGCACATGACGGATGCCGCTCAACGCACTCAGCACCAGCGCGCGTCGTCTCGTGTACTCGTTGCGCATCTCCTCAACGGCATCCTGCGGCCCCGTCAGTGCGACGGCCGCCGCATCCTGGACGAACGTGGCTGGTCCGCGGCTCGACTGCTGCAGTGAGAGAAACATGCTCTGGATAATCGGCGCCGGCGCGGCGCAATACCCGACGCGCCATCCGGTCATCGCGTACGTCTTCGACAGGCTGTTCAGCAGGACCGTGCGCTCGCGCAAGTCGGCAGACAGCGACGAAGGTGAGATGTGCTTGCAGCCCTGGTACGTGATGGCCTCGTAGATCTCGTCGCTGATCAGCACGAGGTTGTGACGCGTTACGACATCGGCGATCGCGCGCAACTCGTCCTCGCGAAACACGGTGCCCACCGGGTTCCACGGTGTGTTCAGCAGGAGCGCCCGCGACCGCGAGGTGATCGCCGCCGCAATCGCTTGAGCGGTCAGAACGAACCGTCCGCTCTCGATCGTGGCGCGCACCGGTACGACCCGCCCGCCCGCCAGGACGATTGGCGACAGGTAGGCGTCGTAAATCGGATCGGGCACGAGCACGTCGTCCTCGTCGTTCAGCAGGGCGAGCAGCGTCGAATGGATGCCGAGTGTCGCGCCGGTGGTCACCAGGATCTCGGTGCCGGGGTCGTAGGTCACGCCGTTCTCGCGCGACAGTTTCTCGGCGACCGCCTGGCGGAGCACGATCTCGCCGCGGTTGTCCGGATAGCGTGTGCGACCGCCCTTCATGGCGCGCGTCGCGGCTTCGATGATGTGGGCGGGTGTATCGAAGTCGGGCTCGCCGCGCATCAGCGAGACGACGGTGTGTCCGCGCGCCTGCGCTTGCCGGATGTCGGCGAGGACCGTGTTGACGGCGGTAGGCCGGAGGAGTGTGGACCGGCGAGAGACCTGCAGGGTGGACAAGGATCTAATTCTACTGATCTTCCAGGCGCCTTGTTTCGGCGGCAGTCAATGTCAGCGTGGCCATGGGGAGCAGGTCGGACAGTTGCTCCACTGTCCTCGCGCTGGCGATGGGAGCGGCAACGGTGGGCCGGTTGCGCAGCCAGGCAAGCGACACCGCCGCGACAGTCGTTTGGTGAGCGGCGGCAATGTCGTCGAGTGCGGCGAGCATCTGCTGCCCGCGTGCGTCGAGATATTTCCGTGCCCCTTCGGCTCGCGCGCTTTCAATTGTGCGGCCCGGTCGATACTTCCCGGTCAGGAACCCCATGGCGAGCGCGAAGTACGGCACGCAGGCCACACCCTCGCGCGCGCAGACGTCGGACAGGCTGCCCTCGTATTCGTTTCGAACAACCAGGTTGTAGTGAGGCTGCAGCGCAACGTAGCGGGCGAGGCCCTCCCGCGCCGAGGTTGCCAGTGCCGCCGACAGCCGCGCGGCAGTGAAGTTGGATGCACCGATGCAGCGCACCTTGCCTTCGCGCACGAGCGCATCGAATTCTCGAAGCGTTTCTTCGATCGGCGTCTCGAGGTCGTCGGCGTGCGCGTAGTAAAGGTCGATGCGATCGACATTGAGGCGTTTCAGCGACGCTTCCGCGCCCGCGCGGATGTTCTTCGCGCTGAGCCCCAGTCGTCCAGGACACCGTCCGACTTTCGTGGCGATGATCATCCGATTCCGGTTACCTCGCGCTGCCATCCAGCGTCCGATGATCGTTTCCGATTCGCCACCCACATGGCCCGGAACCCACGCGGAATACGAATCGGCGGTGTCAATGAAGTTGCCGCCTGCAGCCGCGTAGGCGTCGAGGATCTCGAACGACTCCTGTTCGTTCGCGGTCCAGCCGAATACATTGCCACCCAGGCACAGCGGGAAGACGTCGAGATCAGAACGGCCGAGACGGGGCATCGGATTACACCTCCGCCCAGGTGAGAGGGCGCGGCGTCTTGCCGTCGATGTCGGTGAATCCGTACTCGGCGGCGAGCGCAGCTGCCACGACGACGGATCCGTTCCATCGCGCGACCTCTGGATCGTTTGCCAGCGCCGCGACCGCACGCCCGATGAATTCGGGACTCTCGGAGTTGCTCAAGTCGAAGACTCCTGCCGCAAGCACGCCCTCGGTACGAACCAGGCCCGGATACAACGAGACGACGGTGATGCCATGTGATGCGAGCTCGTGCCCCATATCCGACGCCATTCGATCGGTGGCTGCCTTTGCGATTCCACACACCGTGTTGCCGCCATACTTCTTGCCCGCCCACGACGACAGGTGAACGATCAACCCTCGCCGTGCGGGGACCATCAAGCGCGCCGCATGCTGGCTCGCCACGTAGGCCGCGCGAACCCCCGTCGTGACCATCGCATCCCAGCGCCACGCCGGCTGCTCCCAGAACGGCGCCATCCAGGTGAAGCGGCCGTCTTCGACCATGCGTTCGTACCCACCCCAGGCCACGTTCACGAGCACGTCGAGCCGGCCTGTCTGCTGCTCGATTAGTTGAAACACGTTTGCGACCGCTTCATCGTCGGTGTGGTCGCACGTCAGCTTCGTGATGCTCGGATCGAGATCGGCATCCGAGATGGTTCGACCTGTCGCGTAAACCTTGGCGCCGGCATGAGCCAGGCCGAGTGCGACGCCACGTCCGACGCCACGGCTGGCGCCGGTGACGAGCGCGCAGCGTCCATCGAGATCAGCCATAGGAACTGTCGAAGTTACTCTCAGGCGCGTACGCTGTAAAGACACGACGAGCGCTTCGCGCGACGGGAATCGATTGACCAGCGTAAGTTCTTGTCCGATAATCACATCGGCGTGGAGCCACTCCGCACTGACCCTTCCGACTCTGGCCCGTTGAGCGAGGCCGATCGCGCCGCGCGTATCGAACAGTTGTTGTTGTCTGGTCTCGACCACTACTTCGGTGGCGATTACGAGCAAGCGATCAATGTGTGGACGCGAGTCGCGTTCCTGGAGCGAGGCCACGGCCGGGCTCGCGCCTACATCGAACGTGCTCGCAGCGCGCTCGCCGAGCGCCAGCGTGAATCCGAAGAGAGCCTGCATCAGGGGATCGCGGCGTATCAGGCCGGCGATCTTCAGCGTGCCCGGGAGTTGCTGACGCGCGCGGTCGAGCAGGGTGGTGCCAACGAGCTCGCACTGGTGTTCCTGCAGCGGCTGGGACGTCTCGCCGCGGTCGATGCGGAGGCGCCGTCATCTCAACGCGAGCGGACCTCGACTCGGCCAGCCCCAGCGCGACGTCAGTCCAACGCAGGAACGACCCGCCGGAGTCATTGGTTGGCAACCGTCGCTGCCAGTGTGGTGATCACGGCACTCACGCTCCTCGGTGCACTGCGCACCGCGTCATGGTTGCGCGAGTCACCGGTTGGTGTCCGTGCAGGCGATTCGACGCAGCGTGAACCGCTTCCTATCGTGCGCGATGCAGAGCGTCGCATCGATCGTGCGCAGGTGTTGAGGGACGCGGGCCGTCTCAGGGAAGCGCTCCGCGAGCTCGACGTGGTTGACCCGGGCGACCCGCTTCGACCGCAGGCCGATCGATTGCGTTCCGAGATTCAGCACGTGTTGTTGTCGTCATCACTCAGGCAGCCCTCGACAGGAGAGCCGTCGCAATGAAGTGTCCGAAGTGCGACTACCTGGGATTCGAAACCGGCGATCGCTGCAAGAACTGTGGATACGACTTCTCGTTGCTGGCCGCCCCCGAAGTTGAGCCTGCCGAGCTCTCGCTGAAGTCGCCTGAGCGCGACGAAGCGCCAATCGGCGATCTGTGGCTTGGGCACTCGACTCCCACGCAGGGCTCCGAGCCTCAGGGCGCACTCTCGTCGATCGAATCGTTCCCGCTGTTCTCACCGGCCGGTGACGACGAACCGCTGATCAAAACCCCGTCCGAGCCTCGCGCACCACTCTCAGTGCGGCGTTCATCGGAGCTTTCACGCGCACGCAATGCGTCGCGGACGCCGCGTGCGATCGAAACAGGACTCACGCTCGAGTTTGCCGAGGAGCCACCAGCAGAAATCGCTCCACCGATCAGGTTCGACATCGTCACACCGATTCGGCCGGAGGTGATCCCTCAGTCGCCCGTGCGCCCCACTCTATCGGCGCCTTCGTCAGCTGACACCGTAGCGGGTCTGGGACGCCGCGCGCTCGCGGCGCTCATCGATCACGCCATCCTGATCGGTATCGACGTCTTCGTGTTCTTCTCCACGCTGCGAATGACGGCGCTGACGACGGAAGAGTGGCGGTCGCTGCCACTGGTGCCATTCCTGGCATTCCTGCTCTTCATGAAGCTGGCGTATTTCTCCGCATTCACGGCGATGGGAGGCCAGACGATCGGGAAGATGGCCGCGCGAATACGCGTCGTCGCCGACGATCAGCTGATGATGGATCCGGCGCGCGCGATCAAGCGGACGCTGACGGGTGTCGTTTCACTGGCCTCGCTTGGGCTGGGGTTGATTCCGGCCCTGATTGCGCCTGATCGGCGTGCGCTTCACGACCGCGTGGCGCACACGCACGTAGTCGATCTACCATCCGCCTGATCCCTCAGGCTCCTGCCCGAAGCGGTCTCCTTCGCATGCGTCTCGGTCTCTTCATCTCCACGTGCGGGTACCTCGGCTACGTACCGGTAGCTCCCGGCACGTTCGGGTCGGCGGCCGGGTTGCTTGTCTATGCTGCCGTTCGCTGGTCGGGTTCTCCCGCTCTCGAATTGGCCGTCATCGTGCTGCTGTTTGCCATTGGCGTATGGAGCAGCAGCGTCGCAGAAAAACATTTCGGCGGAATCGATCCAGCTCCGGTCATCCTCGATGAAGTCGTCGGCATGCTGATCACCCTCGCACTGATACCGGTCAACCTCCCTGGCGCGATCGTTGGCTTTCTCTTGTTTCGCCTCTTCGACGTGGTCAAGCCGTGGCCGGCAAACCGCCTCGAGGCCCTGCATGGCGGGCTCGGAATCATGGCCGACGATGCAATGGCTGCGGTGTATGGAAACGTTGTGATGCGACTGCTGGTGCTGCTGGCGCCGGCCGGGTGGCTCTCATGAGAACGATTGGCAGCGCGGCGATTGTCGCCGTTGGCAGTGAGCTGTTGACGCCGAAGAAGGTGGATACGAACTCGCTCTTCATCACTGAGCAGCTGAACCTGCTGGGCATCGACGTGAAGGCAAAGGCTGTCGTGGGCGACGACCGCGCCGAGCTTGAACACGTGCTGCGCTCGTTGCTCGTTCGTGTGGAGCTCGTCATCATGTGCGGCGGCCTGGGCCCGACCGACGATGACCTGACACGCGAGGCCGTTGCCGCGGTTCTCGATCGGCCGCTGGCCGAGGACGAGACGATCACCGCGGTTCTTCGCGCGCGATTCGCCTCTCGCAACCTGCCGACGCCAATGCCCGAGAGCAATCGCCGGCAGGCGATGGTGCCGCGCGGAGCGAAGGTGCTGACCAACTCGCGCGGCAGCGCCCCAGGCCTGTGGATCGATCACGACGATCGACTGGTGCTGTTGTTGCCAGGCCCGCCGCGTGAGCTTCGTCCGATGCTGACCGAGCTTGTGGAAGGTCGGCTCAAAGAGCGGAGTGCCGGCTTGGTGCTTGTCCGGCGGATCGTGCGCGTGGCCGGACGCTTCGAATCGCAGGTCGATGAGACGCTGCACCCGCTGTATCAGGTGTGGGAGAAAGGGACGCCGCCGATCGCGGCGACGATCCTCGCGTCACTCGGCTCGATCGAGCTGCACGTGTCCACGCGGGCAGCGACGCGCGAAGCCGCTGGCGCTGTGCTGGAACGTGCCGTTGCCGAAGCAGTCGGTGTTCTTGGTCCGGACGTCTACAGCACCGATGGCCGATTGCTCGAGGCCGTCGTCGGCGGTCTTCTCGTCGAGCGAGGCCTGCGCATTGGTGTCGCCGAGTCGTGCACGGGCGGCCTCATTGCATCGCGACTCACCGACGTTCCAGGCAGTTCGCGGTACGTCGATCAGGCTGTCGTCGTGTACTCGAATGAAGCAAAGACACAGCTGCTGGACGTGCCAGCGGACCTGATTCGAGAGCACGGTGCGGTGAGCGAGCCAGTAGGGCTCGCGATGGCCGATGGCATCAAGGCGAAGGCGCGCGCGAGCGTGGGCGTTGCGGTCACCGGTATCGCGGGACCGAGTGGCGGGACACCGGAGAAGCCGGTGGGCACCGTTGTGGTCGCTGCGGTGACAGACAACGATCGGCGCGTGCGCACGTTTCGCTTTTTCGGCGAGCGGGAGCAGGTGAAGTTCCAGGCGTCGCAAGCGGCGCTCGACATGGTCAGGAGAATGCTGCAGGTGTGAGGCTGTTCGTTGCGGTCGATGTCGGAGCCGAGGTGCAGCGCACCGCGTCGCAGATGATCGAGAGCCTGAAGCGTCGCACCGAGCAGAGTGCGCCTCTTGCGCGAGTGACCTGGGTGAAGCCCGAGCAGCTGCATCTGACGGTTCGGTTCATCGGGCAGGTTGACACGGCACTCGCGCAGAACATTCACACGGCGTTTCTGCGTCCGCTCAGAACGCCACCATTCGATCTCACGATTGCCGGAACCGGGACGTTCCCACCGGGAAGGCAGCCGCGCGTCATCTGGGCGGGCATCACGACGGGCATCGACAACCTGCGACTGGTCGCGCAGGAAGTGAGCGCCCGGTTGAACACGCTGGCTCCCGCGACTGAAGAGCGCGACTACCATCCACATTTGACGCTCGGCCGCGTGAAGAATCCTGCCGGCCTGCGGTCCGCTGCGCTGCTGGAAGGCCATGAAAGCGCTGTATTCGGCGTGGTCAGGGTCGCCGCGGTTACACTGTGTGAGAGTCGACTCTCCTCGTCCGGACCAACGTACATCGCGCTCGGTCGGGCGAATCTCGCTCACATCTGATGAACGCCCTTCTCGCCGTGACCGTCGGGTACCTCGTGGGTTCGATCCCATTCGCGTTTCTGCTGTCGCGGCAGCGCGGGATCGATCTGCGACGCGCGGGTAGCGGCAACGTGGGGGCCTCGAACGTCCTGCGCACGACGGGGGCGCGAGCCGCAGTGCTCGCGATGGTGCTGGACGGAGCGAAGGGGTCGATCGCCGTCGTGATCGCACAGCTTCTGTCCGCTGGTCCGGTGACAGCCGTGATCGCGGCGTTCGCATCGGTCCTCGGGCACGTCTATCCAGTCTGGCTGCGCTTCCGCGGCGGGAAGGGTGTGGCGACCGCGGCTGGCGCGTTTGCGGTGCTCGCGCCCGAAGCGCTCGGCATCGCAGCCGGTGTGTTTGCGGTTGCGGTTCTTGCCACGCGCTTCATCTCGGTTGGATCGATTGCGGGCGCTCTCACGCTCGCGCTTGTCGCCGCATTCAGTGACGCGCCCGCCATCGTCGCGCTCGGCGCGACGGCGTCAGCGCTCATCATCATTTACCGGCACCGCGAGAACCTGGCTCGGCTCGTGGCCGGCACCGAGCGCCGAATCGGTCAGCGCGTGGTCAACGAATCCGTTCGATAGGAGTCTCCCATTCGTCAGGTAGCGATTCTCGGAGCTGGGAGCTGGGGTACGGCGTTAGCCGTTCATCTGGCGCGGGTCGGTCACGAACCGCGCTTGTGGGCGCGCGACCCCGCGCTCGTGGCAGACATGCGTGCGCGCGGCGCCAATGCGGTCTATCTTCCCGACGTCCGTTTTCCATCGAATCTGTCGGTCACAGACGATCTGGCCGCGGCGCTGGCTGGCACTGAGTTCATCGTGTCCGCCGTTCCGTCACATGGCACGCGGGAGATTCTCCGACGCGCAGGGCCCCACGTGCATCGCGGCGCCACGATCGTCAGCGCAACAAAAGGCCTCGAGCAGGACACGTTGTTGCGCGTCTCCGAGATCATGACCCAGGAACTTGGTGACGTCGCGAATGTCGCGGTGCTCTCGGGTCCGAGCTTCGCGGCGGAGCTGGCGCGCGAGCTGCCCACTGCGGTCTCGATCGCGTCGCGCGATTCGCAGGTGGTGCAACGGGTCCAGCAGGAGTTCAGAGCGCCCTACTTGCGGCTATACGGCACCGACGACGTCGTGGGCGTGGAGATCGGCGGCGCGTTGAAGAACATCATCGCGATTGCGGCGGGGATGGTCGAAGGACTTGGCCTCGGGCACAACGCGCTGGCAGGCCTCATCACGCGCGGGCTGGCGGAGATGTCGCGTCTGGCGTGTGCGGCGGGTGCCAAGCGCGAGACCCTGTCTGGCCTGACGGGCCTCGGCGATCTCGTGTTGACGTGCACGGGTGCACTGAGCCGCAATCGGCACGTCGGGATTGAATTGGCGAGCGGTCGGGCGGTTGCCGACGTCCTCGCGGGGATGAAGATGGTCGCCGAGGGTGTCCGGACGACGGAAGCGGCGCTCGCGCTCGCGGCGCGACACAATGTGGAGTTGCCGATCGCGGCGCAGGTCGGCGAGTTGCTCGCCGGGCGCAAGGATCCAAAAACGGCGCTCTATGAATTGATGCTGCGGCCGCAACGGGCGGAGGCTGGGTAGCTGGGTAGCTGGGTAACTGGGTGGCTAGGTGGCTGGGTTGCTGGGTT
>Ga0310810_10004434_pt1 | contig 15523 bp, 11 predicted proteins | sample NCmetagenome_FD_207641 | JGI IMG/M metagenome (GOLD analysis project Ga0310810, IMG submission 207641) | Soil microbial communities from experimental microcosm in Duke University, North Carolina, United States - NC | ecosystem: Engineered > Artificial ecosystem > Soil microcosm > Unclassified ...
AGTCGTCGCGCAGCAGGGCCATCAGCTGCACCGTCTCGCCGGGGCGATAGACGCCGCGCTCGCTGTAGAGGAAGGCGTCGACCGGGCCAGGCAGGGCGCGGCCCTCGATGCCGCGATCGGAAAGGTCGAACGCGGCCTTGGTGAGCTCGAGCCGCGAGAATTCCTGCTTGCCGGCGTCGGTCACCATGATCGCCGTCGCCTCGGCAGCGCCACGGCCGCGCAGCAGGCCGGCGGGGAAGATCGCGCGGCCGCCCGCGTCGGTCACCGCCTTGCCGATCGGCTCGTTGCCGCGCGACAGCAGCACGACCTCGCAGTCGGGCAGCGGCTGGGCCGAGGCCAGCGAGCGGGCCAGCACGGTGAGCCCGTCGCGGCCGGTCAGCGTGGTCAGGGCGATGTCGGTGTCCATCACCCACATGCCGGCGATGCTGCCGTTCGACTGCTCGTCGTCGGTCTCCTCGTCGGCGTCGTTGGGCGGCTTGATCGCGTTCCAGGCGACGACGAAGTAGGCGCCTGGCTTCCAGTCCTGCACCGTCTCGCGGATCGGGAAGGCGGTCGTCACCGGCTGGTTGAGGACGTTCCGCACCTCCATGGTGCCGCGCCAGATGCGCTTGCCGCTGTCGCCGTTGAGCCATTGGCGCAGCGACCACGATTCCGTCGTCGCGCCGCTGCCCGGGAAGCTCGCGTAGTAGCGCTCGATGAACTTGTCGAGGCCGCGCTCGTTCACGCGATAGACCGAAATCCCGAGCTTGGCGATGTTCACGGTGGTGATCGGCAGGCCGGCGGCGGTGCCGCGTGGCAGGATGAAGCCCTTGCCCGGCAGGGTGACGATGGCCGGGCGGGGCCCCAGCGTCACGTCGACCTTGCGCTCCTCGGCGAGCTTGCTGCCGTCGACGCTCGGCAGACCGGAGAGCAGCGTCACCGTATAGTCCTGCCCGTAGGCCAGGCCGCCGATGCAGAGCTTGTCGTCGACCGTCCGCACCGCCGACTTGGCCTCGGGCGCGATCCGGACATAGTCGGCCATCTTCGCGGTGTCGCCCTTGGCGAGCGGTTTGTTGAAGAACAGGCAGGCCTCGGCTTCGGCGGCAGAGGAATCGAGGCCGAGCCGGCGATAGGCGAAGGCCTCGGCCGGCGCGGCCGGCGTCGGTTGGGCGACCGGGGTCGGCGACGGGCGGGGGGCGGGTTGCGCCGGCGCGGTCGTCGTGGCGCTACGGGCCGGCGGCGCTCGATCGACCGTGTCGCCCGGGCGTCCGATGAGATATCCCGCGATGCCCGATCCCAGCATCAAGGCCACGACCAGAGCAGACCACGTCGACCTGTTCATCGAACTCCCCCGCAATCAAAGCGCGCCGAGTCTATCGCCGCAATTGTGCAGGGACTGTGGAGACCGTGCATAACGCGCCAAATATTTCGGTGCTGTGGCTGGCAAGTCACGCTATCACGCTTCCGCCATGGCGTTGCATCTGATCAAGCTCGCGGTCGGCGTCGACGATCTCGGCCACATGAAAAAGCTTCAGGCGGCCCGAAGAAAGCAGCGCCGGCAGGGGCCGCGCTCGCCGCATTGGGTCTATACCCGGCACATGCCCAAGCGGGTCGAGGAGCTGCTGGCCGGCGGCTCCCTGTACTGGGTAGTGCGGGGCGTCATCCGCTGCCGCCAGGAGCTGGTCGGCTTCGACGAGGACTTCGACAAGGAAGAGGCGCGCAAGTACTGCCGGATCAAGGTCAAGCGCACCCTGATCTCGACGGCGCCGCGGGCCTGCCGTGCCTTCCAGGGCTGGCGGTATTTCGACGGGGACGACGCGCCGCCCGACCTCGCCAAGGGCGACACCGGTGACATGCCCCGGGCGATGGCCGACGAGCTCAGGCGGCTCGGGCTGCTGTAGCTGCCGCGCAGTTTCGTCGCTCGGACGGAACAGGAGGTGTTTCCCGTCTCGTTGGTCTCCCGAGGACCGCTGGCGTGGTCGCCGGTTTGGGCGTTCCCTCCCTGAAACTCGCGTCTGCCGGCCCGTATGCCGGACAGGCGCTTCGACAGCGGTGACCGCGAGCCCGCACGACACGCAAAGAAGACCTCGAAAATGATCGTCGCGAGCATAGGCTCAAGGGAGCCCGCTGGGGTCTCGGCGGGCTTTCCACGTGGCATGCACTGGCTATGCAATGCGACCTCGGCCCGCCGTTCGTAATCGCCATGTAAGTTGAGTTCTGCAAGGTTGATACGGCAATCGCGTCGCGGAGGTGAGGGACTGTGAGCTTGAGACAGCAAGCTGATCGCGCATGGAAGCTCGCCCTGAGCGGCCGTGTGGCTTTCTTCCTGTCGCGCTATGGACTGCCTGCCCTGATACTGGTCAACGTCGCAGCCTCGGTTCTGGAGACCGTCCCCGAGTTCGATGCCGCTTATGGGACGCTCTTCGACGTCATAGAAAATATCTCCCTCGTCATCTTCGCTGCGGAATACCTTTTTCGGCTATGGCTTGCGCCAGCAGCGTCGTTTCACAGCGGCATTTCGGCCGCCACGGCGCGAATACGTTGGATGATCAGCGTCGAAGGCTTGATCGATCTGGTTGCCCTCGCACCGTTCATCCTGAGCGAGCTGACGAACGTCGATTTGCGCGTCATCGTCCTGGTGCGACTTTTGCGTCTCTTCAAGATCGCGCGGTACTCGCCGGGCTTCCATTCGCTGGTGGAAGCCGTGCGGGCAGAACGGCATGCCTTGATGGCCTGTCTTCTCATTCTTGCCTCGGTGATTCTGACATCGGCCGGCCTTCTTCACGTCCTGGAGCACAAGGCGCAGCCGGACAAATTCGGCACCATCCCTGACGCGATGTGGTGGGCGGTCGCGACAGTGACGACGGTCGGATACGGCGATGTCGTGCCTGTCACGATCTGGGGTCGCGTGGTCGGCGCAATCACCATGGTCGTCGGCCTGCTGATGCTGGCGCTGCCGGCCGGCATCGTCGCCACGGCCTTTGCCAACATCATCACCCGTCAGAACTTCGTCGCCACCGGCGGACTTCTTGCAAAGATGCCGATCTTTGCCGGGGTGGACGCCGCCACCATTGTCGATTTGCTGCCAGGGGTCGCCACACGCACCTATGGACCCGGTGAGTACATCGTCCGGCGAGGTGAGGCCGTCACGGGGCTGTTCCTCATCGCTGAGGGGGAGGTCGAAATACAGAGAGGCCGCTCCCATCGCCGGCTCGGTGCCGGCAACGCGTTTGGCGGCGAGGCGTGGGCAGCCAAGAAGTCGGTTCGCACCGAGACCATCGTGAAGCTTCTCATATTGGCCCCGATGCAGGCCAATTGGCTGTTCAATGCGTTTCCCGAGCTGCTCGCCCGCGTTGCCGAAACGCTTTGACCTGTTGTTGAAGAACGGCGTCTCGGAGGCGATGGAACGCCGCCTCCGCTTGGCAGCTTGAGCGCCGCCGATTGGATCAGGAGCTGATACGGGCGTTCCTGCTGTTCCCAGGGGGACGAGGCCCTCCACCCATGGCTAGAAAAGACAAAATACTTTGCAACCATTGCGCGCTTGGATCATTAGGTCACTGTGGGACCTCGCGTCGCTGAAGCGACCGATTTGGAGCGCAGGCTCTGGATCCCCTCCAAATCCCTCCAAATCACAACTTCCATCTTCTTCATGGCGAACACGCTCGCCTGAAGCCTGTCATCCAGGAAGGCAATATTCATATGACAATTCTTACCGTCGGCCCGACTTCAACCTTCCCCACGATTGCCGCGGCCATGGCCGCGGCTAATGCAGCCGATACGATCCTTCTGGAGGCTGGCTACAGCAACGAGACCGCCACGGTGACGCACAGTGGCATGACCGTCTCCGGCCAGGCCAGTTCCACCGGAATCAGCCTTCATCTGGGGACAGGTATCTCGTCGTTCTCATTGGCCGGGACCGCTCCGATCAACGTGGACGATGCGTCGGACGGCAACACGATTGTCGGAAACGATGGCGACAATACCATCATCGTCACGAGTGGCGTCGACGCCGTAGCCGGTGGACTAGGCGTTGATCTGCTGCGGGTCGACTATCAGACCGCCACAGGCGCCATCACAGGCAACTCGACGTCCAACTTCACCGAAGCAGGCGGTAGCGGCCGCGCTGTCACCATCACCGACGGCACGTTCGAGAACTTTACCGTGCTGACGGGTTCAGGCGCCGACACCCTTACCGTCGGCGACGGCGACAACACCATCAAGACGGGCAACGGTGCCAATACGGTCACCGCTGGCCAGGGGACCAACCGCATCACCGGCGGCGACGATGCCGACACCATCACCGCGGGCGACGGCGGCAACACCATTGACGGCGGTGATGGCGCCAACACCCTGACCTCCGGCGCCGGCAACGATCGCATCAATTCCGGGATCGGCGCCGATACCATCGTCGCCGGAGCCGGATCCGATCAGGTTACGGTCCATGGCGGTGCTGATACCGTCGACAGCGGAGCCGGCAGCGACCGGTTGGTCGTCGACTATTCGGCGCTCGGCACGGACGTAATCGGCGGCGTGACCAGCGGCAACCTCCTGAGCGGCTATAGCGGGCACATCGCCGATAACACGGTGCATTCGGTGGACTTCGTCGCCACCGAGGCCTTCACGGTCACGACCGGAGCCGGCAACGACAAGATCACGACCGGCGGAGCAAGTGACAGGCTGACCGGCGGCGCCGGGAATGACTCTCTCGACGCCGGCGACGGCAACGACATCCTTTCCGGCGGTGACGATCAGGATACGCTGCGCGGTGCCGGCGGAACTGATCAACTGAACGGTGGGGACGGCAACGACAAGCTGCTGGGCGGTGCAGGTTCCGACGCCCTCGACGGCGGAGCCGGCGTGGATCGAGCCCAGTACACCTATGCGACGGCAGGCCTGCTGGCCGATCTGCAGGTGAGTTCCGTCAATACCGGAGAGGCTTCTGGAGATACCTACGTCTCCGTCGAGGACCTGATCGGTTCGTCCTTCGCCGACAACCTGCGCGGCGACGCCGGCAACAACTCGATATGGGGCGGAAACGGCGATGACAGCCTCTTCGGTCGCCTCGGCAACGACGAGCTGATCGGGGGAAGCGGCAACGATAGGCTGGCCGGCGGCGGCGGCAATGACACCTTCGTCTTCGCCTCTGCGTTCAGTGCGACGACGAACCTCGATACGGTCGCCGACTTCTCGGTCTCCGACGACACAATGCAGTTGGGCAGCAACGTCTTCACCACGCTGCCCCTTGGCAGCCTCGCAGCCGATGCCTTCTTCATTGGAACGGCCGCTCAGGATGCCGAGGATCGGATCATCTACAATTCGGCAAGCGGCGCCCTGATGTACGACAAGGACGGCACGGGTAGCAGTGCGGCAACCGAGTTCGCAACCCTAAGCGGCGGTCTCGCGCTTACGTCGAACAATTTCACGGTGGTCTAGAACAGGCGCAACCGTGGGCGCTGGGACTTCCCAGCGCCCACGCAAGCTGGGCCGCCCGTCTCGTAGAACCCGCGCTTCACATTTTCTGCAAATGACCGTCTTATAGGCGGGAGGATGAAGCGGGAGCAGGGCATGGGCGGCGGCGCATTCCGCGCGGCCAGCATCGATCCACGGTTGATGGCTGGTATCGACCAGATCGATGCGGGCTTTGCCATTTTCGACGATCAGCTGCGCCTGCTCGTCTGCAACGCGCGCTATCCGCAAATCCGCGGCTATCCGACAGAACTTTGCCGGCCCGGGACCGCGCTGGCCGAACTCTTCCGTTTCAACGCCCTGCGGGGCGACTACGGACCGGGCGACGTCGATCGCCAGGTCAGCGAGCGGATAGCGCAGATCGAGCGATCCCTTCCCATGGAAGTCGATCAGGTGCTGCGTGATGGGCGGGTGCTGTTGGCGCGCTACCGGCCCTTGCCGGGCGGTGGCGTCGCGACAAGCTACGAGGATGTCACCGAGTTGCGTCTGGCCGCCCAGGACTTGCGCAACGACCGGGAGCGTTATGGGCTCGTGACGGAGGCGGTCAGCGAAGGCATCTACGACTGGGACATCGTGGCAAACAGCCTGGCGGTCTCCGATCGCCTCAAGCACATTTTCGGCTTCGAGCAGGATGAGCTGATCTCTGCGGATTGGGCCGGACGCGTTCATCCGGACGACCGGGCGACCTACGCCGATGCGATGCGCCTGCATTTCAAGGGTGAGACGCCCGTGCTGGCCGTGGCCTACCGGATTCGCGTCAAGGCCGGCGGCTATCGCTGGATCGAGGATCACGCCAAGGCTGTCCGCAACGAGCGAGGCCGCGCGATTCGCCTGGTCGGCGCCATCGCCGATATCACCGACCGCAAGGAAAGCGAGCGAGCGCTCGCGGAAAGCGAGGAGCGCTACGCCCTGGCGATGAGCGCGATCAACGAAGGCGTCTACGATTTCGATCTTCGATCGAATCAGGTCTTCTACTCGCCGAGTGTGCATCGCGCGTTGGGCTTCAGCCCCGAGGACATGTCGACTCCGGAAGACTGGATCAACCGCATCCATCCCGAAGATCTGCCGCGTTACCGCAGCGCGATGGCCGATCATCTGCGCGGCAGGACCGCTCGATTCGTCTGCGAACTGCGGTTTTCCCATTCGGATGGCACGCTGCACTGGGCGCGACAGCACGGCACCGCCGTCAGGGATTCGACAGGGCGCGCGATACGCGTGGTCGGCTCGACCGGCGACATCACCGCCGAGAAGACGTTGCAGCAGGAGCTCGAGAAAGCGCGAACCCGCCTCTCGGAGTCGCTCGAATCGATCGCCCAGGGCTTTGCCCTGTTCGACAGCGACGATCGGCTGGTGATGTCCAACACCTCGTATCGCCGTTTGTTCGGCGAGGCCGCCGATCCCGAACTGCAACGCATGTTGGTTCCGGGCATGAAGTTCGAGGACTATGTCCGCCGAGCCTACGAGAAGGGAATGTACCCCGATGCGGGGCCCGACCTCGAAACCTACATGCAAGCCCGGCTCGCGCGTCGCAACGCCGGCGGAACGTTCGAGCTCAGGCTGAGCGATGGGACCTGGCTCGCCGTCACCGAACGGCGGACCCAGGACGGCGGCCTTGTCGCGCTCTATACGGACATAACCGACCTGAAGCGGCGCGAGGTGGAGCTGCAAGCGGCGCGCGACCATGCGGAGGCGGCGCTGGCCGAGCTGCAGGTCGCCAAGGATCGCCTGGTGCAGACCGAGAAGCTCGCCTCGCTCGGCCAGCTCACGGCGGGCATCGCGCACGAGATCAAGAACCCGCTGAACTTCGTCAACAATTTCGCGGGCCTTTCCGTCGAGCTGCTGGAAGAGCTCAAGCAGGCGGCCGAACCTGCGCTGGCGCAGCTCGATCCGGACAGGCGGACCGAGGTCGTCGAGACCATCGGCCTGCTGACGGGCAACCTCGACAAGATCGTCGAGCACGGCAAGAGAGCCGACGGGATCGTCAAGAGCATGCTCGCGCATTCGCGCAGCGGCACCGGCGACTGGCAGTCTGCCGACATCAATCAACTCGTCGACGAGGCGCTCAACTTAGCCTTTCACGGTGCGCGCGCCCAGAACAGGGACTTCAGCGTCACCCTGGAGCGCGACTTCGAGCCGGCGGCAAAACCCCTCGACCTGGTGCCGCAGGAAATCACCCGCGTCTTCCTCAACCTGTTCGGCAACAGCTTCTACGCCGCTCGCAAGCGGGGCGAGTCGGGCGAGCCGGGATTTCGCCCTGTGCTGCGGGTCTCGACACGCGATTTGGGCGAGGCGGTCGAGGTCAAGGTGCGTGACAATGGCACCGGCGTTCCCGCCGACGTGCGCAGCCAGCTCTTTCAGCCCTTCTTCACCACCAAGCCGACCGGCGAGGGCACCGGCCTTGGCCTGTCGATCAGCCATGACATCGTCACGCAACTGCATGGCGGGACGATCGCGGTCGACAGCGAAGTAGGCTCCTTCACCGAGTTCACCGTGAGATTGCCGCGCGGGCGTCGCCCGAAGGCCGCTGGAGCCGGCTGATGGCGTGCGGCGACCTGCATCTTGCCACTCCCCGAGAAGCCAACCTACGCTGGGGCCCTATGGCGTCGCGAAAGGAAACCCAGCATGGCTGACCACGATCACGACCATGAGCACGGCTCGGAGCTGTCGGACACCGAGCTTCGCGTGCGCGCCCTGGAGACGATCCTGACCGAGAAGGGCTACGTCGATCCGGCGGCGCTCGATGCCATCGTCGAGACCTACGAAACCAGGGTCGGGCCGCGCAACGGCGCGCTGGTCGTGGCGAAGGCGTGGAGCGATCCGGCCTTTCGCCGGGCGTTGCTCGAGGATGCCAGCAAGGCGGTCGCCACGCTCGGCCACGTCAGCAAGATCGGCGATCACCTGGTCGCCGTCGAGAACACGCCGCAGCGCCACAACATGATCGTCTGCACGCTGTGCTCCTGTTACCCGTGGGAGGTGCTCGGCCTGCCGCCGATCTGGTACAAGTCGGCGCCCTATCGCTCGCGGGCGGTCAAGGACCCGCGCGGCGTGCTTGCCGATTTTGGCGTCACGCTGCCCAAGGACACCGAGATTCGCGTCTGGGACTCGACCGCCGAAACGCGCTTCCTGGTGCTGCCGATGCGGCCCGCCGGGACCGAGGGCTGGAGCGAGGAGCGCCTGGCCGATCTGGTCACCCGCGATTCGATGATCGGCACCGGCCTGGCGCTGCTGCCTGGAGGCGCGCCATGAACGGCGTGCACGACATGGGCGGCATGGACGGCTTCGGCAAGGTCGAAGCGGAGGCGAACGAGCCGCCGTTCCATGAACGCTGGGAAGGACGGGTGCTCGCGATGGCGCGCGCCATGGGACACGCCGGCGCCTGGCACATCGACGATTCGCGCTATGCCCAGGAGACCTTGCCGCCGCCCGTCTATCTCGCGGTCTCGTACTATCAGCGCTGGGCGCTGGCGATGGAGAAGAACCTGCTGGCCCGCGGCCTCGTGACCGCCGACGAGATGGCGGCCGGCCACGCGCTGCAGCCTGCCAAGCAGCTGCCGCGCAAGCTGACCGTCGACGAGGTGAACGCCGGCCTGGCGCGCAACTCGTTCTATCGCCAGCAACAGGGACCGGCTCGCTTCAAGCCGGGCGACCGCGTGGTCGCCCGCAACATCCATCCGCAGGGCCATACAAGGCTGCCGCGCTACGTGCGCGGCAAGCCGGGCGTGGTCGAGCTCGTGCACGGCTGCCACGCCTTTCCCGATTCGGTGGCGAGCGGCCGCGGCGACGATCCGCAGTGGCTCTATACGGTGGTGTTCGACAGCCGCACGATTTGGGGAGAGGACGCCGATCCGACGCTGCGGGTCTCGATCGACGCCTTCGAGCCCTATCTCGAACCGGCCTGACCGATCGTCTCGCATGAGCGCGCTCGATCCCGCTGCCGCCCGCCAGGCCGTAGAGGTCCTCGAGGACCTGCCGCGCGATGAGGCGGGTCCGGTGTTTCGCGCGCCGTGGGAGGCGCAGGCCTTCGCCATGGCGGTTGCGCTGCACGCGCGCGGCCTGTTCACCTGGCCGGAATGGGCGGAGACGCTCGGCGCGGAAATCAAGAAGGCGCAGGCGGCGGGCGATCCCGACACCGGCGACACCTATTACCAGCACTGGCTGAACGCGCTCGAGCGCCTGGTCGAGGCCAAGGGCGTCGCCGATGCGGGTACCCTGGCGCGCTACCACGACGCCTGGGATCGTGCCGCCGATCGCACGCCACATGGCCAGCCGATCGAACTTCGACCGGACGATTTCAGCTGAAGGAAAGTCGCCGCGCTCGCACCGAGCGGTTTTGGGGGATCGTATGGAAGAAGTCCTGCTGATCGAGACGCGCGGCGCCACGCGACTGCTGACCATGAACCGGCCGGCCAAGCTGAACGCGCTGAACGCCGACCTGGTCAAGGCACTGACCGACGCGTTGCAGCACGTTCAACGGGACGACGCCGTCGCGGCAGTCGTTCTCGCGGGCGCCGGCCGGGCGTTCTGCGCCGGCGCCGACACCTCCGTCGCGCGGCCGCTGACGGCGGAAAACCGCAAGAATCTCGTTCGGCACGCCGACGACAACATCGCCCTGCCCAAGCTTCTGGCGCGCATTGACAAGCCGGTCATCGCGGCGGTTCACGGCTATGCCCTGGGTGCAGGCTGCGGGCTGGCGTTCGGCAGCGATCTGGTGGTTGCCGCCGAAAGCGCCCGGTTCGGCTATCCCGAGCTGAAGGCGGGATTGACGGCCTCGACCGTCTCCGCCCATGCCGTCCACCTGATGGGCCGCAAGATCGCCTTCGAGCTCTTGACGCTGTGCGAGAACATCACGCCGCAGCGCGCCTACGAGCTGGGCCTGGTCAACCGCGTCGTGCCGGACGACCAGTTGCTGCCCTCGGCGCTGGCCATGGCGGACGTCATGGCCAAGTGGAACCTCGAATCGCTTGCCCAGACCAAGCGCACGTTCCATCGCGCGGCATCGCTGGATCTCGAGCAGGCGCTCGAGATGGCGCGCGACATCTCGGTGATGATGGGGCGCTTCCCCCAAGCCTAGTGCATTGTGTCGCCGATTGAATCGCCTTCGCTCTCTGTTGTCCTGAGCGCAGCGAAGGACCTAATGGCCGTGCAACCAGGACGCCGTTGGCCATCGGCATGAGATCCCTCGCTTCGCTTCAGGATGAGAGAATGACGACCGCAGATTCGCACGCCTGATCGACCCTCTTTTTCTTTTTCCTCGATCGTAAAGTTCCCGCGGCGCGGGACGTGATTCATTGGGTTTTCGACGGCGCGAGCCGAAGCGGCGCCCGAATGCCACGCTTCGCGCGCGTCATTCCGTCATTGGAGCGTGAATCGATGGCCGGAAACGGCGGCTTCTTCGCGGGCCATTGCCCGTAATAGGTCCCGATCGCGGCAGGCCCTATCTTGCATGTAACTCCCGGCGCAGCGGCTCTCTGCAGGTCACGGCGGCACGCTCGCCGGAGCGGCGCCATTTCGGAAGCCGGGAAGAATTGGAGAAAATGGTCGAAAATGGAAGAAAATGGTCGGAAAGCGCGTTTGCGCTCTTTTCCGAACCGAGGTCGAAAGAACACGGAAAAACATCGCGGTCCAGTCTGGCGGCGCACGGAACCGTTCGCGTTTTGCTGGCGGGGACGGGGTGTGCGGGCAGAATGGCAGGAACGGCGGAAAACGCCGTCGTTGCTGCAACGAACCCCTGCCACGACGCGGGACAGCGATGGCGGTCAATGCGCACTCTCACTCGAGAGGCTACGGTGCGGAGCGAAGAAACCCCGGGGGAGGTCACATGCTGAGGATGATCGTCGCGGCGCTCGCCGCGCTGTTGTTGCTGCCGTCGCTCGACGCGCTGGCCCAGGCGTATCCGGCCAAGCCGATCAGGTTCGTCATCCCGTTCGGGGCAGGCTCGGCGACCGATGCGCTGGCCCGCATCGCCGGCCAGGAGCTGGAGCAGATGCTCGGCCAGCCGATCATCGTGGTCGCCAAGCCCGGCGCCGACGGCGCCCTTGCAGCCGGCGAGGTCAAACGCGCGGCGCCGGACGGCTACACCTTCATGTTCGGCACGAACAGCCCGCTCGCGGTCGTGCCGAACATGCAGAAGGAGCCGCCCTACAACGTGCTGACGGATTTCACGCCGGTCACGTTCCTCGGCGAGAACACCTTCTTCATCGTCGTTCATCCCTCGCTGCCGGTAACGTCGCTTCGCGAGCTGATCGCCTTCGCCAAGGCCAGCCCCAAGCCGATGAACTACGCGACCGGCAACACCTATGCCTTCGTCTCGATGGCGATGTTCGCCGCGAACAACCGGATCGCGCTCGAGGCCGTGCGCTACAAGTCGGAACCCGATGCGATGACCGATTTGCTGTCGGGCCGGGTGCCCCTGATGAACAGCACGGCGACGTCCGTCCTTGCGCACGTCAAGGCGGGCAAGCTGCGGGCGCTGTCGACTGCGTTCGACCAGCGCAGCCCGCTGATGCCGGACGTCCCCTCGATCGTCGAGGCGGGCCAGGCCAGGTTCCCGATCAGCCCCTGGTTCGCGCTGGTCGGCCCCGCCGGACTGCCGCCGGAGGCCGTCGACACGATGAACAAGGCGATGGCAGCGGTCCTCGCCAAGCCGGCGGTCCGGGAACAGATGCAGAGGCACGGTTTCCTGCCGAAGTCCTCGACGCCGGCGGAGCTCGCGACCTACCTGAAGGACCAGCTGGCGATCTGGAAGGTCGCGCTCAAGGACGCCGGCATCGAGCCGCAATGAACCGCCGGGAGGCGTCCGGCGGGCCGGTCAGTGGCTCGGTTTGGTCGAGAACGGCGTCACCTGCAGCTCGTGCGTCCAGCACGAGCGATCCTGGGTGTGCAGGTAGTAGAAGGCTTCGGCGATCTTCACGGGATTCATCACGAGATCGGCGTTCTGCTGGATCTTCGGCAGCGCGCGGGTGCCCGGCGAATCGATGGTGCCGTCGATCACCACGTTGGCGACGTGTACGCCGTGCTCGGAGTATTCCTCGGTGAGCACCTGCGCGAGCGTGCGCATCATGACCCGGGGATAGTAGAGCGACTGGCCCGTCATCCGCTTGCGCCCGCGCAGCGAGCTCGAGTTGTTGGAGAAGAAGAACGAGCCCTCGCCGCGCTTGCGCATCGCCGGCAGGACTTCCTTGGCGACCAGGAAGGGACCGCGGCAGGCGATGTGCTGGGTGGTGTCGAACAGCTCGACCGGGATGTGCTCGAGCAGCTCCTTCTCCGGCGGCAGGTCGCGGCCCTCGAGGTAGCCCGCGTTGTAGATGACGGCATTCGGATCGCCCGCCTCGCTGCGGATCTTGGAGAACGCCGCGCTGATCGAGTCCTCGCGCGAGAGATCGAGCTCGACCACCATGCCGTCGCCGCCCTGGTCGCGGATCGCCGCGGCGAGGCCCGCCGCATTGGCCGCGCTGCGCGTCGTCATGACGACAAAGAACCCTTCGTGGGCGAATTTCTGGGCGATCGCGCCGCCGATGCCCCAGCGGATGCCGACCGGCAGGCTGCTGTCGTCGATCGCCTTGCCGTGCGCCAGACGGGTATTGCGGCCATCCGCCTGCCATTTCGAGGTGGCGCCGATCACCACGGCAACCGGCTTGCCCTTGCTGTTCTGCCCGCGTTTCTCGGCCATCTCCTCGTGCTCCCTTTGCTTCAGCCCGCCGGCCGAACCGGTCGGCTCGACCGATCCGGGCGACCTGTTCATCATGCGCGCTGGCGGAACGTCGGGCGAGGGGGATGATGATGGAATGGCGCACACGGTATGTGCTGAAGAGCTACCTTCGATCCGCGATGTGGCTCGTGCCGCTGGCCGCCTACGTCGTCTCGTTGGTGAGCATCCGGCTGCTGGGGTGGATGGACGAGCAGCTGCAATGGAAATGGGTATGGCAGCTCGACGTCGCGGTCGTGCAGACCGTGCTGCAGGTGTTCATCGCCTCGATGCTGTCGTTCATCGTCTTCACCTTCAGCTCCCTTCTGGTCGCGGTGCAGATTGCCAGCGCCCAATTGACGCCGCGCATCATCGCCACGGCCCTGCTGCGCGACCCCACCATCCGGGTGATCGCGGCCCTGTTCGTGCTGAGCATGACGTTCGATCTCGGCCTGCTGGCCCGGCTTCAGACGGAGGTGCTCTACGTGCCGCTCACCGTGGCGGTCGGCCTGACGGTGATCTCAATCGGCGCCTTTCTCTATCTCATGGACTACGCGGCAAGGCTGCTGCGGCCCGTCACCATCGTATGGCGCCTGGGAGAGCTCGGGCTCGGGGTGATCGAGCAGGTCTATCCATCGAAGATCAAGGGAGTCCACACGCCGTCGAGCCCGACGCCGCCCCTCGGTCCGCCGGCGCGGGAGATCGCGCACCGCGGCAAATCGGCGATCATCCTGGCCATCAACTTCGATGCCATACGGTCGGAGGCCGAGCGCTGCGGCGGAGTCATCGAGTTCGCCAATTGCGTCGGCGACTTCGTCGCCACCGGCGAGACGCTCTTCCGGCTGCATGGCGGGGCGGCGTCGGCGAACGACGGGCGGCTATGCGCCTGCGTCGCCATGGGGCCGGAGCGCACGATCGAGCAGGATGCGACCTTCGCCTTTCGGGTCATCGTCGACATCGCGATCAAGGCCTTGTCCAAGGCGATCAACGATCCGACCACGGCGGTCCTGGCCATCGACCAGCTCCACCGGTTGCTGCGGCTGGTCGGCCGGCGCCACCTGCACGACGACGTGATCCGCGATTCAGGCGGCAATCTTCGCGTCGTCTACAGGACGCCCGATTGGGACGACTTCGTGCAACTCTCCTGCCGGGAAATCCGGCTGTATGGCCTCGAAAATTTCCAGGTCGCGCGGCGGCTGCGGGCGATGCTCGAGAACCTTCAGCAAGCGCTGCCGGAAGCCCGTCGGCCCGCTCTGAAGCAGGAGCTGGACCTCCTCGATGCGGCGCTCGGGCGCCTGAACATGCTACCCGACGATCTTTCGATCGCGCGCAAGGCCGATTTGCAGGGTCTCGGCGCGTCGTTGAGGCGCGACGCCTGAGCGCGAGGACGCCGCGTCGTCAGCGGTTGGTGAGCTTGAGCTCGATCCGCCGGTTGCGCGCGGTGTCCATCATCGACAACGGCTGGTATTCGCCGTAGCCCGCGGCGGCCAGCCGCTCGTTGGGGATGCCCTGGGCGTGCAGGAACTTCACCACCGCGATCGCGCGCGCCGCCGACAGTTCCCAGTTCGACGGGAAGGCCGCGGTATTGATCGGCTTGTTGTCGGTATGGCCGTCGACCTGCAGCACCCAGTTGATCTCCTTGGGGATCTTGCTGGCGATCTCGATCAGCCGCTGCGCCACGCTGGCGAGCTGCTTCTCGCCACTCTGCTGCAGTTGCGCAGAGCCCGACGGGAACAGCACCTCGGACTGGAAGACGAAGCGGTCACCGACGACCTGCACGTCGCGCTGCCCGGCCAGCGCCTCGCGCAGCCGGCCGAAGAACTCCGAGCGGTAACGCGCCAGCTCCTCGACCTTGCTGGCGAGCGCACGATTGAGCTTCTGGCCGAGATCGACGATCTGCGCCTGCTGCTCCTTGGCCTTGACGTCGGCCGCATCGAGCGCGGCGTTGAGGCGGGCGAGCTCTTCCTTGACCGCGTTGAGCTCGGCGGTGAGCCTTACCGCCGCGGCCTTCTGCTCGGCGGTCTGCTTCTGCTCCTCGCTGAGGTCGGAGAACAGCTTGCCCTTCTCGTTGTTGGCGGCGGCCAGCGAGGCGGCGAGGCGGGTGAGCTCGAGCCGCTGGCGCTCGAGCTCCTTCTGCATGTCGGCTGCGGTCGTGGTCTTTGTCTCGATCTCGCGCGTGGCGTCCTTGAGCATGGCGCTGAGGCGATCGCGCTCGGCCTTGAGGTCGTCGGCGCTGCGGCGCTGCGCGGCGACGTCGGCGGTCAGCCGCTCGCGTTCGGCCTGCAGCTGGCGGCTGAGCAGGGTGAGCCGCGCCACGTCCTTCTGCAGGTCCTCGGCCGAGCGTTTCTCGAGCGACAACTGGCTGGCGAGATCGCCGACCTGGCGGCTAAGCGC
>Ga0310810_10004436_pt1 | contig 15522 bp, 18 predicted proteins | sample NCmetagenome_FD_207641 | JGI IMG/M metagenome (GOLD analysis project Ga0310810, IMG submission 207641) | Soil microbial communities from experimental microcosm in Duke University, North Carolina, United States - NC | ecosystem: Engineered > Artificial ecosystem > Soil microcosm > Unclassified ...
CGTGAGCTTGAGGTAGACGTTCGGATAGCGCGACAGCCCGAGGAACTCCTGGTCCGCAGCGAAAGGCGGCCCATCGACCAGATGCGGCCGCGCGAGATGGTCGAGGATGAACTTCACCTTGGGGAACTTCTCGATCAACCCGCGTAATTGCGGAAAGCCTTGCGGGGTCAACTGCATGCAGACCGGCATGCCAATCTCGTTGGCGTAATTCCACGCCGGCATCGTCCGCGGGTCATCGAACCAGGTACCTTGGCCGGGCATCGTGCTGCCGGTGGTGAAGAGCCGCATGCCCGAGAAGCCGCGCGAGACCCAATGCTTGATCTTTTCGACATTGTCGGCGGCGAGCATGTCGATGGAGAACACGCCGGTGAAGCGCCGAGGATGTGCCGCGATTGCCTCGGCGACATAAGAATTGTCGTAGCCATACGCTGTTGACGCATGCACCAGCGCTGATTTTTCAACGCCTGCCTTGTCCATTTCCTCGATCATCTTTTCGTAGGGTGTCGGCCGGTCGCGCGACCAGGTGCTCTGGTTTCCGCCGAGCGGTTGCAACGGATAGCGCACGTTGTCAGTGGCGATGACGTGCGGATGGATGTCGACGATCGGCATGAAGTGGTCCTGACTTTTCACAAAGCTTCGGGATCGAAAAACGCCTGCTCGATCGGCATGCGTTCGGGGATCAGTTTCTGTTGGAGCGCATAGGTCATCAGCGCGTCGATGCTGGCGCGGTTGGCCTTCATGCCGTACGGCAACGGATCGCCCATCAGCGGAATGAGGCTGCGATATCGCTTGTCGTTTTCAGTATCGCCATGTCCGCTCTTCAATTGCGCGACATAGTCATTCTTCGCCGCGGTGAACGCGTCGTACAGCGCGCGCCCAACCCCTGGGTTTTTCGCCAGCACTTCGGTCTTGACCACGATGGTGCCATGGATCGGATAAATGCCGGTGCGGCGATACCAATCGGCCTCGACGTTGGCGGAGTCGGCGATCAGCTCAGGATAATTCTGCGCCGGCGTCTGGCCGCCTTGCTCCCAGTTTGCGGTCGGCGCGCCGGCGCGGCCGATGCCGGCGGGCCCGATGAATCCGGCGTGCAGTTCGCCGCTCGCCATCATGCCGGCCAGCGATTTTCCGGGTGGCGCGTGAATGACATTCTCGGGCAGCTTGAGCGAGGTGACGTGCTCCTCGTCGTCGGCCACCCATGTCACCTTGTCGGTGTCGAGGCCGTACTCGTTGGTGAAAATGCCGCGCGTCCAAACGCCGGTGGTCACCGAATAGGCGCGCACGCCGGCCTTCTTGCCCTCGAGGTCTTTCGGCACCTTGATGCTGGCATCGGGACGCACCACGAAGCCGCCGTGATGGAAGCGCCGCATGACAAAGATCGGCAGCGCGATATAGGGCGCGCCACGAGCCCGCGCGATCAGGTAGGTGGTCGGCGCCATCTCGCACACGTCGAACTCGACGTCGCGCACCATCCGGCGGAACGCCGCGATGATCGGCACCACCTCGACGAAGTCGGCGGTAACGTCTTTGATCGGAACTGAGCCGTCCTTCACCGCCGCCGTGTGTCCGGCGGAGGCGACGGCAATTTTCAGTGGTGTCATTGCTTTTCGATCCCGGCCTTCTCGATCACCACTGCCCATTTCTCGATATCGGCGCGCATGCGCGCCTGCATCTCCTCCGGCGTGGTCCCGCGCGCGTCGAGGCCGAATTGCAGCGCCTTCTCCTGGATATCCGGCGACTTCAGGGCTTCGCGAATCTCTTTGCTGAGATACTGCACGATGGCATCGGGCGTGCCTGCCGGCATCGATACCGCATTCCAGCTCGTCACCACGTAGTCCGGCATGCCGCTCTCGCTGACAGTCGGCACATCCGGCGTCGAAGGCGAGCGCTTGTCGCCCGTGCTCGCCACTGCGTGGAGTTGCCCGGCGGCCAGCGTCGACTTGAAGCCGGCGAGGTAGTCGAAACCAACATCGATGTCGCCGCGCAGGATCGCCGTCACCAGGTCCGGGGTGGTGCGGAATATCACCATGGTGACCTTGATGTCTCCGGTGAGCCGGAACAATTCGGCCGACAGGTTCTGCGTGCTGCCGGGCGCGATGGTGCCGAAGTTCAATTTGCCAGGGTTCTTCTTTGCCGCTTCGACGATGTCCTTGACCGTCTTCAGCGGGCCGCCGGCCTTGGTGGCGATGGTCAGATCGAGCCACGCCATCACCGAGACCGATTTGAAATCCTTCAACACGTCGTACGGCAATGACTTGAACAGCGACTTGCTGATCGCTGTGCCGTTCCCGGTAAGCGCCAACGTGTAGCCGTCCGGCGGTGCGGTGGCGCCGGTCTTGGCGGCCACGATGCCGCCCGCGCCCGGCCGGTTCTCGATGACGAACTGCTGACCAAGCCGCTCGTTCAATTTCTGCGCGAGCAGGCGGACCGTAGTGTCAGCGACGCCGCCCGGTCCATAGGGCACGAGAATCCGCACCGGCTTGTTCGGGTATCCGGATGGACCGGGACCCTGGGCCATGACCGGCGCGCTTAACGTCATCGCCAGCAGCGCGAGCAGCGGACCGCTCACCCTGCGGGCCGTGTGTCCCATCGATCTCATGATTTCCATCCCTCCCTGGCGCACGACTCGCGGTCTCACGCTGTTGTGTTGAGCGCGCCGCTTGAGCGTGCCGCAATTGTGCCCATTATGCGTAGCGAATGCGCTTTGCACAGCTTACACACCAGGAACCCAGCCATGAGGGCCGAAGTCTGTTCACGCCAGCGACGGAGGCGTATGGTCGCCCGCCAATGAACAGCATTCAGAGCCCACCCTTGCCGGCACGGCCGTTGGCGTTGCCCAATCTTCTGACCTACGCCCGGATCGCCGCGGTGCCGGTCGTGGTGGCGCTGCTGTATTGGCAAAGCATTCTCGAAGGGGGACTTTGGATTCGCTGGGTTGCGCTGGCGGTGTTCATCGCCGCGGGCATCACCGACGTGCTCGACGGCTATTTCGCCCGCATGTACGGGCAGCAGTCGTCGCTCGGGCGGATGCTCGACCCGATCGCCGACAAGCTTCTGGTGGCGTCCTGCCTGCTGATGCTGGCGGCCGAGGAAACCATCCGGGGCTGGTCGCTGCTGGCATCGGTGGTCATTCTGTGCCGGGAAATTCTGGTGTCGGGCTTGCGCGAATACCTTGCCGAGTTGCGTGTCAGCGTTCCGGTGTCACGGCTGGCGAAATGGAAGACCACCTGGCAGCTCGTTGCCGTGGGCTTTCTGATTGCGGGTGACGCCGGCGACAAGGTCGCCTCGGATATCCTCAAGACCGATACGCTGGTGATCACCAACATCGGGCTGGCCCTGCTGTGGTTGTCGGCGCTGGTAACGCTATACACCGGCTGGGATTACATGCGCGCCGGCGTGCGCCATATGATGGACTGAGCATGATCCCGAAAAGTGGGAATCGGTTTTCGGATCAGCTCATGCGCCAACAACAATGAAGCTCGTCTATTTCGCCTGGGTGCGGGAGCGGGTCGGCAAGGCCGAGGAAGAGCTCGTGCCGCCGGCCTCGGTGAAAACCGTGGCCGAACTGATGCGCTGGCTCGGCGGCCGCGGCGAGGAATACGCCTACGCCTTCGAACAGGCGAAATCGATCCGCGCGGCAATCGACAAGCGCCACGTTCGGCCCGACACGGCAATTGCCGGCGCCCGCGAGATTGCCTTCTTCCCGCCGATGACGGGGGGATGAATGCAAACCACGGTACGGTTGCAGCGCGAAGCATTCGATACCGCGGCGGAAGCTGCGGCGTTGACGCGCGGCCGCACCGACATCGGCGCGCTGGTCACGTTCACCGGCATCTGCCGTGGCGCCGAATCCAGCGAGCCGATCGCCGCGCTGACGCTCGAGCATTATCCAGGCATGGCCGAGGCCGAGATCACCCGTCATGTCGAGGAGGCGAAGTCGCGCTGGCCGTTGCTGGGCGTGACGGTCATCCACCGCTATGGCCGCATTGCGCCGGGCGAGAACATTGTGCTGGTCGTCACCGCGTCCTCGCATCGGGAGGCGGCGTTCGCGGCGGCTGAATTTCTGATGGATTACCTGAAGACGCAGGCGCCGTTCTGGAAGCAGGTCGAGAGCGCGAACGGAAGAAGCTGGGTCGACGCCAAGGATGCCGACGACACAGCGGCGGCCCGTTGGGGCAAAACGCCGGGCCGCGACGCTGCGGAATAGTTTGCAAGGTTGATTGTTTCAACGGCGAGGGCGACGCCATGGTCCGATTGATTGCGATTGTTGTCGCGACATTGGCCGGTACGCTGACGGCGGCGGCTGATCCTCGCGTCAGCTATTTCCCGGTAACGTCCGGCGCTCATCCGCACGATGTCGCGGTCACTGGGAGCGGTATCGTCTATTACACCGGCCAATCCAAGGGCTATCTCGGCCGGCTCGATCCCAAGACCGGCAAAGACGAGAACATTTCGATCGGCTCGGGCTCGGCGCCGCACGGCGTCGTGGTCGGGCCGGACGGCGCCGCCTGGATCACCGACGGCGGGCTCAACGCCATTGTGCGGTTCGATCCTGTCGCAAAGAAATTCACTTATTACATGCTGCCGCCTCAGCGGTACGCCAACCTCAACACCGGCGTGTTCGATAGGGATGGCGTGTACTGGTTCACCGGTCAGAGCGGCGTCCACGGCTCGGTCAATCCCAAGACCGGCAAGCTCGAAAGCTGGAAATCGCCGCGCGGCGGCAGCTATGGCATCACGGTGACGCCCAGCAACGATGTCTGGTACGCGGCGCTCGCGGGCGATCATCTCGGCAAGATCGACAAGGCGAACGGCAACGTCGAGACCGTCGAGCCGCACAAGAAGGGCTCAGGGCCGCGCCGGGTCTGGTCGGACTCGAAAGGCGCGCTTTGGGTAAGCTTCTGGCATTCCGGCGAGGTCGGCCGCTACGAGCCGGCCACCAAGAACTGGAAAACGTGGCTGTTGCCGGGCAATCCGGGCCGCGGTTGCTACTCCGTCTATGTTGACGAGCAGGACAAGGTTTGGCTGACCGATTTCCTGACCAATTCCATCGTCCGCTTCGACCCGGCTACTGAAAAATTCGAAACCTTTCCGAGCAGCCAGCGCGGCGCCCAGGTCCGGCAGATGCTGGGCCGTCCTGGCGAAGCCTGGGGCGCGGAGTCCGGTAACGACCGGCTGGTGCTCATCAAGTATTGAACCGCGGGCCCGGCGGACCTGTGTTAGTTTGCCGGCGATGCATCGCGCGCTGAACCGCCGAAACATTTTGACGCTGATGGCCGGAATACCGCTTCTGGTGGCCGACAACGGCGCGGCCGTGGCTAACGCCGCGGTGATCGAACGCTTGATCCGCGAGTCACAGGCCTATCCTGGCGTCTCGCAACGCATTGACTTCATTTCAAGCAAGCTCCTTGGCGTACCCTATAGGGCCAACACGCTAGTCGGCGGCCCGCGACAGCCGGAGAAATTCGTCGTTCGTGACGACGCGTTCGATTGCGTGACGTTCTGTGAGGTGGTGCTGGCGGCAGCCCTGGCGCGCGACATCGACGGTTTCGAGACAGAGTTGCGCCGCATCCGTTACGACCACGGAAAGGTGGCGTATGCGGAGCGCAATCACTATTGGGCCGAGTGGTGCAAGCGCAACATCGAGAACGGCGTCTGCCAGCCGGTTGCGATCGAGCCTTCGGTCACCATCGACAAGATCGTCACCTGGCACCGCGAGTTTGCGCCGCGCCGGGTTTCGATTGCTGCCATCGACAAGGCGACGTTGTTTGGCCGAGCCAGCCAGGTCTCGGCCGGCGACATCATCGGCTTTGCGTCGCGGCGTCAGGGCCTCGATTACTATCACACCGGGTTCATTGCGTTTGCCAAGAGCGGCGATCTGCTGCTGCGCTCGGCTTCGCTTCGCCACGGCCGTGTGCTGGACGAGAAAATGGCATCGTTCGTCGCGGCCTATTCCGTGAAATATGTGACGCTGTTGCGCGCGGCAGAGCGAGCGCCCGTTGCGGAGCGGCGTTGAAAAAACGTCTCGCCCGGCAGCTGCGACAGAAGCCCAACCGGCGTGGGACCGCGACCGTCACGGTGGCCGAATTGATCCGATCGATTGCCGCGCGTTTGAAGCGGGCGAAGGTCGTCTTCGCCCACGGCACCGGTGACCCGGCCGTCGAGGCTGCGTTCCTGGTCGGCGAGACGCTCGACATACATCCCGATCACGTGTCGGCACGTGCCGGCATGGCAGTGACCGCCGCCCAGCAAAGAAAAATCTCTGCGCTGGTGGAGCGGCGCATTCGAACACGCAAGCCTGCCGCCTATCTGCTCGGACGCATCTACATGCGCGGCGTGCCGTTCGCGATCGATGAGCGCGCCATCGTGCCGCGCTCATACCTTGGTGAGATTCTCGACAGCGAAGTGTTTGCCGGCGAAGCGTATTCGTTGATGCCGGACACTGACTCTGTCCGTTCCGTGCTCGATCTTTGCACCGGCTCCGGATGCTTGGCGATCCTGGCCGCATTTCGTTTCCCGAGAGCCACGGTCGATGCGGTCGAATTGTCGAAACTGGCGCTGGACCTGGCCCGGAAGAATGTGGCGGCCCATCGTTTAAAACAACGCATCCGGCTGTTGCGCGGCGACCTGTTCGCACCGGTCAAGAACGGACGTTACAATCTCATCATCGCTAATCCGCCCTACGTCGATGAAAAAGGCATGGCGTCGCTGCCGCCGGAGTGCCGCCACGAGCCGCGGCTGGCGTTTGACGGAGGCAGCGATGGGCTTTCGCTGATCCGCCGAATACTAAACGAGGCTGGCCGCCACCTTAAAGACCGCGGCGGCTTGCTGTGCGAAATAGGCCGATGCCGGCCAGCGCTGGAGCGCGCCTATCCTGGCACCGAATTTCTTTGGCTGGACACTGAGGCGAGCGAAGGCGAAGTGTTCTGGCTCGACGCCGATCAACTTATTTGACGCTGATCAACTTTCTCGTTTGCACGTAATCCAAGTTGTCATGGCCGGGTATAGCCTTAAGGACGGCGTCGCTTCTCTCGCCTATGTCCCGGCCATCCCCGTCATGCTGGACAAGAAGGAAGGCGTGGATGCCGGCACAAGGCCGGGCATGACGTGGATAAGCTCGCGCAAGACCAGTTGGCTTAAGCGCCTTGGATTACGCCGCGCGCTTGATGAGTTACGCCGCGGCGGCCTTGCCCTTCGGCTGCACTTCGGCGGTGTAGTCGTCCATCAACTGCTTGGTGATGGCGCTCGGCGTGAACTGCCATTGGGCGATTTCGGAAACGGCCGTGACTTCTGCGGCGGTCCCGGTGATGAAGCATTCGGAGAAGCCCGAAAGCTCATCCGGCATGATGCGGCGTTCGATCACCTCGATACCGCGTTTCTTCGCCAGCGTGATTGCAGTGGCCCGTGTAATGCCGGCCAGGAAGCAGTCGGCGATCGGCGTGTGAATCTTGCCGTCCTTGACGAAGAAAATGTTGGCGCCGGTACATTCGGCGACGCGACCCTGCCAGTCCAGCATCATGGCGTCCGCATAGCCTTTGCGTTCGGCTATGTGCTTGGAGATCGTACAGATGGCATAGAGCCCCGAGGCCTTGGCCAGCGCAGGCGCGGTCTTGGGGTCAGGCCGCCGGTATTCGGCAAGGTCAAGCCGGATGCCCTTCAGCCGTTGCGCCGGATCGAAGTAGCTCGGCCATTCCCAGTTCGCGATGGCGAGATGAATCGTGTTGCTCATCGCAGTGACGCCGAGTTGCTCGGAACCGCGCCAGGCGATGGCCCGCACGTAGCAGTTCTGCATGCCATTCTTTTCGACGATCAGCCGTTTGGCGGCGTCAATCTCGGTCACCGAATAGGGAATCTCGAAGTCGAGAATCTGGCCCGATCGCTTTAGCCGCTCGGAGTGCTCGGCGCACTTGTAGATCGTACCGCTGTAGGCGCGCTCGCCCTCGAACACGGCGCTGGCGTAGTGCAGCCCGTGGGTCAGAACGCTGATCTTGGCGTCCGAGGTGGGCACGAGCTTGCCGTCGAACCAGATCAGGTCCGCGCGTTGGTCGAATGGCACCGCCATGGCACTCCTCCAAAGACTTGCGGCAGGGTCTGAAAGACTGGCCGCAGTCGAACTGGCCCGTTTGACGGCCTTTTGCGTCGGGCTTCAACTCCCGATATTGTCGCTTCGACCATCAGAGCCCGCCGGCCACGCAGGTTCAATGCCGCCCGTTGTAACGTCTGAGCCGGTACGATCCTTTCGTCAGGGCGTCAGTTTGGGTAACAATAAGACCGAAATATGTCAACATGGCTGACATAAATATTTCCAGCGTGACCGACCGTTCGACCGCCGGTCAGGGTGAGCAGCGTTCGGCTTCCTCGGAGCCGATCTGGGACATTATCGAGCTTTTGTTCTTTGCCTACCGCGATTTCGTCAGCGACCCCGACGATGTATTGGCCAAGTTCAGCTTTGGGCGGGCGCACCATCGCGTGCTGCACTTCGTCAACCGCCACCCGGGGATGAAGGTTGCCGACCTGCTCGACGTGCTCAAGATCACCAAGCAGTCGCTGGGGCGGGTGCTCAAGCAACTGGTCGACCAGGGCTACGTAGTGCAAAAAGAGGGCGAGAACGATCGCCGCCAGCGCCTTCTTTTCGTCACGCCGAAAGGCGAGCAGCTTGCCATGAAGCTCGCCGGCTTGCAGACCGAGCGTATCGCGCGCGCCCTTACCGAACTCGGACCTCACGCGCATGAGGCGGCGCGCCGCTTCCTCGTCGCGATGATCGACGCCGACGGCCGCGACGGCGTGCAGAACCTCATCACGCGCGCCGACCGCGCGCGGCGCCCGCGATCCTGACCCGGCGGGGAACTCATGGCCCCGGCCCTTGTCCCAACTCCGCCCGCTGACGATGCACCGCACCTTCTCGTGGTCGACGATGACCGCCGCATCCGCGATCTGCTGTCGCGATTTCTGTCCACCGAAGGCTACCGCATCAGCACCGCGGACAGTGCCGCGGTGGCTCGGGCCAAGCTCGCCAGCCTCAGCTTCGATCTGCTGATCCTCGATGTCATGATGCCAGGCGAAACCGGCTTCGAGTTCGCCCGGCACATCCGCGAGACTTCGGCGGTGCCGATTCTGATGTTGACCGCGCGCGACGCCGCCGAGAGCCGCATCACCGGCCTTGAGCTCGGCGCCGACGACTACGTTTCCAAGCCGTTCGAGCCACGCGAGCTTTCGCTGCGCATCGCCGGCATTTTGAGGCGGACCAAGCCTGCGGCGACGCCGACGACTGAAACACTCCGGCTTGGCGAGTTCGTGTTCCACATCGGGCGGTGCGAACTGCGCAAGGGCGACGAGTCGGTCCGTCTCACCGATCGGGAGCGGGAAATGCTCAGTGTCCTGGCCACGGCGCCCGGCGAAACCGTGCCGCGCATGGCGCTCGCCGGCGCCAACGGCTCGATCAACGAGCGCGCGGTGGATGTGCAGGTCAACCGTCTGCGGCGCAAGATCGAACGAGACCCTGGCAATCCGTTGATCGTACAGACCGTCCGCGGCATCGGTTATCGGTTGGTGGTTTCCCCATGACGCGACACGAACGCGACATGAGCGCGACATGACCACGCTCGACCTCGGCTTTGCGCGGCTGCGTTCGGCCGCCTCCCGCGTTACTGATCGCTGGGGCCGCTTCATGTCGCTCAAGGCGGTGATGCCGAAGGGCCTGTACGCCCGGGCGCTTGTCATCATCATCGCGCCGATGGTCATCCTGCAGTCGGTCGTCGCTTTTGTGTTCATGGAGCGGCATTGGAATACCGTGACGCGGCACCTGTCGGCGGCGGTGGTGGGCGACATCGCAGCGCTGACCGAGATCGCCAAGAGTTATCCGCAGGAGCCTGATCACGCACGGCTGCGAAAGATTGCTCAGGAGCGCATGGGGCTCGCGGTCGATTTCCTGCCGCTGTCCGATATGCCGCCGCCGGGACCTAAGCCGTTTTTCTCTCTTCTCGACCAGGCCCTGTCAAAGGAGTTGCGCAAGCAGATTGGCCGGCCGTTCTGGATCGATACGGTCGGCCGCTCCGCGCTGGTCGAGATCCGCATCCAGCTCGAAAACAACGTCATGCGTGTGTTCGCCCGCCGCAGTGCGGCCTACGCCTCGAATTCCGAGATTTTTTTGCTCTGGATGGTCGGCACCTCGCTGGTGCTGCTCGCGGTTGCCATCGCTTTCCTGCGCAACCAGATCCGGCCGATCCTTCGGCTCGCCGACGCCGCCGAGAGCTTTGGCAAGGGCCGCGAAGTGCCGGACTTCCAGCCGCGCGGCGCGCGCGAAGTCCGCCGCGCGGCGCAGGCCTTTATTGAGATGAAGACGCGCATCGAGCGTGCGATCGAGCAGCGCACCGCGATGCTGGCAGGCGTCTCGCACGATCTGCGCACCGTTCTGACCCGCTTCAAGCTCGAACTGGCGCTGCTGGGCGACAGCCCGGAGATCGACGCGATGAAGAAAGACGTCGATGAGATGGGCCGGATGCTCGAGGCCTATCTTGCGTTCGCCCGCGGCGACACCGGCGAGCAGGCGGCGCCCACCGACATGGCCGACTTCCTCGACGAACTGAAATCCGACGCCGAGCGCAATGGCCACAGCACCAACGTGAGCTTCCACGGCTATCCGATCGTCACGGTGAAACCCGCAGCGTTCCGACGTTGTCTCGCCAACCTGGTTTCGAACGCGGCGCGTTTTGCGAAAACCATCGAAATCGTCGGACATCGAGACCACCGCTATCTCACCGTTACCGTCGACGACGACGGCCCCGGCATCCCCCCCGGCATGCGCGAGGAGGTGTTCAAGCCGTTCCTGCGCCTCGATGATGCGCGGAATCAGGACCAGGTTGGTACCGGCCTGGGCCTCGCCATCGCGCGTGACATTGCGCGCTCGCACGGCGGCGACATCGCGCTCGACACCAGCCCGCTCGGCGGTTTGCGCGCCCGCGTGCGCGTGCCGGTCTGACGGCAGCGTTGACGCCTTATCCAGCGCCATAGGTGCGCCCCGGCCCGAACGTATAGGGAGTCGCCATGTCCAAGCCGATCCTCAACATCGCCGACGTGGAATTTCGCAACGTCGGCCACCGCACGAATGTTCCGGGCGCCAAGAATCCGCCGGAGAAGTTTTTCGCGCAGGTTGGCGATATCGGGCGGCGGATCGGCGCGCAGAAGCTCGGCTGCAATGTCACCGTGGTGCCGCCCGGCAAGCGGGCTTGGCCGTTCCACAATCATCACGTCAACGAGGAGATGTTCGTCGTCCTCGAAGGCGAGGGCGAGGTTCGGATTGGCAGGGACACCTTTGCGATCAGGAAAGGCGACGTCATCGTGCATCCGGCCGGCGGGACGGACACCGCACACCAGATCGTCAACACGTCGAAGGCCGAGCTGAAGTATCTCGCCATCAGCACGGTAATGACGCCGGAAATCTGCGACTATCCGGATTCCAACAAGTTTGCCGTGATGACGGTGCAGCCCGGCCCGGACGGCAAGCCGAAGTTCTGGCGCTTCGCCGCGCGCGACGGCATGGACCTCGACTACTTCGACGGCGAATAGTCAGGCCTCGACGCGGTCCTCGCGATCGCGCCGCCGGCCGCGGCGACCACTTTCGCGCATCCGTTGCCGCAGATTGCAGGCGGCCTGCGGAATGCGGCACAGGTCGTCGAGCAGGCCGGCGAAGCGCTGGCCGCGCGCCAGTTCGCGGTCAAGTGCGGCGAGGGTCTGCGTGTTGTCGTCGTCGTCATCGACCCAGGTCCGCAGCACGTTGGCGAACAGGAGCGCCAGCCCCTGCGCGCGAACCATGCCCTTGGGCCCGCTCGCGCCAATCCCAGCCGATGTCAGCATCCATTGTTGCGAGCGCACCGCCATCGCGTTGAGCGCGAGCGCCAGCGGCGGATCGCGCCGCGCCGAACGGAGCAGCGAGCGCACGGCGTCGCGGTGGGGCGACAGCAGCTCCAATCGCCGCATCAACACATCGAACAGGCGCTCGCGCGGCGATTCCTCGTCCATGTCGGAATCGACCTCGGCCAGCACCTGACGGTCGAGCTCCTTGACGTGGGCGGTGAGCACCGCGAGCGGCGAGCCAAACTCGCCGCGCAGCTCAGCCAAGGTCACGCTGGCGCGGTCGGCCAGCTCGGCGAGGCCGATGCGCTCGATCGGATGCTCCGCAAGCAGGTCCATCAAGGCCTGGATGATACGCTCGCGTGGCGTGCCGGTTGCCGGATGCGCAGCGCGCGTTGGTGAGCGGCGGGCTTTGGGACGGGTTGCCTTGCGAGCCATGGCACGCCTCCTGACGCTACATTGCACTCCGCCGAATCTAGTGATCTAGCAGGGCCTTTCCAAGGCACCGAAAGTCAGCCGGCCAGGTCCTTGCCCCGCCGGGTCGCGGCGGCGATTGCCGTCTTCATCAGCGGCCCGACACCGTCGCTGCTCATCAGCACGTCAAGGGCAGCGGCAGTGGTACCGCCGGGCGAGGTAACGTTGCGGCGCAGGGTGGCGGCGCTCTCGGGCGAGCGATGCAGTAGTTCGCCGGAGCCTGCGACCGTCTCGCGTGCAAGCCGTTCGGCGAGCGGGACCGGCAGACCTGCCGCCGCGCCGGCCTCGGCCATGGCTTCCGCCAACAGGAACACATAGGCCGGGCCGGAACCGGAAACCGCGGTGACCGCGTCCATCAGCGCCTCGTCGTCGACCCATTCGACCGCGCCGGTGGCGGCCAATAAGCCATGCGCGAGCGTGCGGGCCTTGGCCGTGATGCGGCGGTTGCCGACAGCGACCGTGATGCCGCGACCGATGGCGGCCGGTGTGTTCGGCATGGCGCGCACGATGGTGGCGCCCGGCAGTTGCTGCTCGATGAAGCCGAGCGTGCGGCCGGCCATGATCGAGACCACGACGGTTGATTTGTCGATCCACGCGGAAAGCGGCGGCAACGCTACCGGCGCGGTCTGCGGCTTCACCGCGATGACCAGCGCGGCGATCTTGCCGACGCCGCCCTTGGGATTGATCCGAACGCCGCGCCGGGCCAGCGCCTTGATCGCCTTCGAGGGCTGCGGTTCCAGTACTACGACCTTCTTCGGCGGCAGTTTGCGCGTGAGCCAGCCGTCGAGCATGGCCCCGCCCATCTTGCCCGCGCCAACCAGAACCAGCGTGCCGGGAATGGCGGCGAGGGAGTTTTGGTTTTTCGATTTGGACTTGGTCGAGTTCGCCATGACACTCTCGGTTGTCATCGTCCGCGCATGCGGACGATCCAGTAACCGCGGACGCCGCGGACAAAATGCAAGCGCTATAGCTTACTGGATGCCCCGCCTTCGCGGGGCATGACAAGCCGAATTATTGGCAACGAAGGAGGATTGGCCTTAAGCCTCGCCCGAGGTCTCGAACATCGCCGCGTCGAGCGCGGTGCGGGCGTTCTTGCCGGCCCAGACCACGAACTGGAACGCCGGGAAATACCCTTCGCAGGACTCCAGCGCGCTGGACAGCAGCGCCTGGCACTGCATCGAGGTCGCCTCGACGCCGCCGGCCAGCACCAGCGCGTGGCGGAACATCACCAAACCATCCTGCATCCACAGGTCGAAATGTCCGACCCACAATTGCTCGTTGACCATGGCGATGAGCTGCTGGACCTCGCCGCGTCGGCGCTCGGGAACCTTGAGATCGAAGGCGCAAGCCAGATGCAGCGCTTCGATGTCGTGCATCCAGGTGAACGACACCTGGTAGTCGCTCCACTTGCCGCCCACCAGCATGGTGATTTCGTCGTCGCCGGCGCGCTCGAACGACCAGTCGTTGATCGCGGCAATGCGTTCGACCACGTCGAGTGGATTCGTTCGTGAAGGCTCCGAGAGCGCAGTCTGAGGCATGCCATCTCCGAATAGGCCGCTGGATATTGGGTTGGTCACGCCAACCACATGCGCACACGACGCCTACGGCACGCTTGCCGGGATCCGAAAAATCGTGACGCGGAGCCCCCGAAGCGACCGCCGACGTGGTGACCGATTGACTCGGCCGGGGCGAATCACTTGCAAAAACGAATATAGCTTGCGCGAGTCCGCCCGCAACTTTCATCAGTGCAGGAAGTGCTTGAAGAGTCTTTTGGAATCCACAGGGACCGCGAGAAGCGGCATGGATAGTCAACTCTGCGGCAATCGATCGTGCTGCTGCGTGTTGTGGAAAAAGAATTAACGCCGACGTTCTTAATCGAACAAGCTCGACACCGACTCCTCGGCGGCCGTGCGTCCGATCGCTTCGCCGATCAGCGTATCGATCGGCAGCACGCGGACGTTGCCGGCCTTCCGAACGTCTTCGGTGGGCTGAATCGAATCGGTGATGACAAGCTCCTTGAGCTTGGAGGAGGCGACGCGCGCGACCGCGCCGCCCGACAGCACGCCATGGGTGATGTAGGCGGTCACCGCCTGGGCGCCCTGCGCCAGCAGCGCATCGGCGGCGTTCACCAGTGTGCCGCCGGAATCGACGATGTCATCGACCAGGATGCAGGTGCGGCCCTGTACTTCGCCGATCACGTTCATCACCTCCGACTCGCCGGCACGCTCGCGCCGCTTGTCGATGATGGCGAGCGGGGCGTTGATGCGCTTGGCGAGCCCCCGCGCACGAACCACGCCACCGACGTCGGGCGAAACCACCATCAGGTTGTCGAGCCGGTAGTGCTCCTTGATGTCGCGGACCATCACCGGCGAGGCGAACAGGTTGTCGACCGGAATGTCGAAGAAGCCTTGGATCTGCCCGGCGTGTAGGTCGAGCGTCATGACGCGGTCGGCGCCGGCCCGCGTGATCAGGTTGGCGACAAGCTTGGCCGAGATCGGTGTGCGGGGCCCCGGTTTGCGGTCCTGACGAGCGTAACCGAAATAGGGCACCACGGCTGTGATGCGCCGCGCCGACGAGCGGCGCAGCGCGTCCATGATGATCAGCAACTCCATCAGGTGATCGTTCGCCGGATACGACGTCGACTGCAGCACGAAAACGTCCGAACCGCGCACGTTCTCCTGGATTTCGACGAAGATCTCCATATCGGCGAAGCGCCGCACCACCGCCTGCGCCAGCGGGGTCTCAAGGTACCTGGAGATGGCCTTGGCGAGTTCGGGATTGGAGTTGCCGGCGACGAGCTTGATCGCTCCGTTCTTCGCCGCCATGACAGCCTCCCGAGGGTTCCGGGTGGATGTACCAAGCACTCCCGATCCCATGCAACACGCGTGTTTTCGTTGTCCCGAGTCTTTATCCGGACGGCTAGGGGCGCGACGCCCGGCCATCGGTCGAAATGGCGACGGATGCGGAGCGGGTTCTTGCCGGTTTTGCCGGGGGCGGCGTATCGGCCGCGGTCCCACCTGCGGAGGTGTCAGGCGGCCGGTCCTGCTCGCTGGACACCCGGAAGATTCCGGCGGCCTCCGGCGAATCGTCCCGTCTGGAGACCAGCGTCACCAGGTTGGGCTCGGGAGCGGCGGCCGGGGGCCGTCCCGGCGAGTCAAGGAAAGTTGCGATCTGTTCCATGCCGTTCCTGGCCATCCG
>Ga0310810_10004437_pt1 | contig 15521 bp, 9 predicted proteins | sample NCmetagenome_FD_207641 | JGI IMG/M metagenome (GOLD analysis project Ga0310810, IMG submission 207641) | Soil microbial communities from experimental microcosm in Duke University, North Carolina, United States - NC | ecosystem: Engineered > Artificial ecosystem > Soil microcosm > Unclassified ...
TCCCAGTCCCAGCCGCTCACGCTCCATAAGACCGGGACCAGGCCGCAACGGCGCACGGCAGACAAGGCTGGTGGGGTGCGGCCGCCAAAGGGCGGCCGAAAAAGGTTGGAGTGTGGGCCGATGACCTGCTCCAGAACCTGCGCACAGCGCCTGATTTGGCCCTCTACTTCGCGAGGACGGACAAAAATCAAGTTGGGGTGATCGTAAGTGTGATTGCCGATAACGTGTCCGGCGGCAGCGACTTGGCGGACGATATCGGAGCGCTGGGCGACATAGCGACCGATCAAGAAGAAGGTGGCGCGGACCTGGTGGCGGTCCAGAACTTCGAGCAGGCGCGGGGTCCAAGGATCGTTGGGGCCATCGTCGAAGGTGAGGGCCAATTGGCGGGAACCAGGGTCCGCCCCGATAAAAGTCCGGCCGAATAGCTGGGAGCGCGGGGCCATGGTGTTATAGCCAGCGGCGGCGAGGGTGGCCATACCAGCGGTGGCAAGGAGGCCGAGCATGGGGGGATTGTAAACGGTCGCGGGCAGGGGCGCTTGCGCCACCAAGTATGTCCAACGGGTGCTTTTCTTCCAATTGCCAGCAGAACGGAGGCAAGATATGCTGCCAAGCGACCCGGAAAATCTGCTGAACCCATGGCGAATCTTTTCGAGCTTCCCCAGTACATAGCGGTGGAGGGCCCTATTCGGGTAGGCAAGAGCACGCTGGCGCGCATTCTGGCTGAGCGCCTGAACGCGCAACAGGTGGTGGAGCCCGATGACAATCCCTTTCTGAAGGCGTTCTACGATGGCGAACCGGGAGCGGCGTTCCAGGCGCAGTTTGCCTTTCTAGCGCGGCGCTTCGAGCAACTGAAGGCGCTGGACGTTGGGCCGCAGTCCAACAAGAGAGTAGTGGCCGACTACATCTTCGAGAAGGACAAGCTTTTCGCCTACCTGAACCTGAGCGACGTGGAACTGGAGACTTATAACCGCTATTACAACCACTTTCGGGAGCAACTGCCCACCCCCGACCTGGTGATTTACCTGCAGGCCTCGCCGGAAGTGCTGAGGAAGCGGCTAAAGAAAAAGAGCGTGGCAGCGGAGAAGGGGATCAGCCAGGATTACCTGGAAGCGGTGGTCAAGGCTTACGAACACTTCTTTTTTCATTACACAGCCTCGGACCTGCTGATTGTGAATACCTCCGACATTGACTTCGTGGACCGCAACGAGGATCTGCAAGAGCTGCTGCGCAAGGTGTCGGAGCCGATCAAGGGAACACAGTACTTCCTGCCGTTGGGGTCGGAAGCGGCCAGCGCATAAGACCTGCAAAGGGTAACCCCGGTTCAGGTACTTAAGGGATTCTCATTGCGGTTGCCCGGTCTGGGCCGCCGCCGCCCGCCGGCTATGCTGCATAACAAACTCACCGATTTCTGAGGCCGCCCGCTTTCCCTCCGGCAAAAAGGAAGCAAACACGTGCCATACGTGAGGCATATCCTCATAGAGGCTGAGGGTGACTTTGACGCCGGCGGCTCGGGCGCGCTGCTCAAGGCGCACGGCGTCGTCCAGCAAAATCTCGCTCGTGCCCACCTGGACGAGCAGTGGCGGCAAACCTCTCAGATCAGCGTAAAGCGGCGAAACCAGTGGATTACGAGAGTCCTGTCCGCCCAGGTACCAGTCGGCAAACTGTTGCAGGCCGTGGCGTGTGAGCAAGGGGTCGAGTGCCGCCTTGGAGAGGATGGAGGTGCCTGTCATCTGCAGGTCCACCCAGGGGGAGATGCACACTGCGGAGCTGGGCAGGGCTTCGCCGCGATCGCGTAGCAAGGACAGCAGGGCCAGAGTGAGGCCGCCGCCAGCCGAGTCGCCAGCCACGGCGAGGTGGCGCGGATCAATCCCAGAAGTCAGAATCCAGCGGTAAGCCAGCAGAGCATCGTCCAGGGCCGCCGGGAAGCGGTATTCCGGGGCCCGCCGGTAATCGAGCACAAAAACCCTGGCCTGGGCGGCGCGGGCAATCCAACTGGCCATTTCGGCGTGGGCCCTTGATGAGCCCAGGGCATACCCCCCACCGTGAAAATAAAGAATGCTGCGGCTGCGTCCGGTTGGGGTGGTAATCCACAGCCCGGGTGCGGGATCGAAGACAGCCTCCACCTCCACATCTTCCGGCAGGCGGAAATTGGCCCGGTAAAACTCCTCCACGGTGTCGCGCATGGTGGTCAGGTCGGAACCACGGTCGGACAGCACGCGCTCCCACATCCCATACGCCCGCTGCAGTTCAGGGGAACGACTCATGCCCTCACTCCTTGATACCTATGATGTAAGCCATAGGAGCCAACAATACAAATCATCCTAAGCCGGGCGTATCGGGTTGGGCGTTCGCTTTCGCACACCTCATCCCAGGAACGAACATTCGCAGCCTGTCTGTTATTGCCGGGTGCATCAGAATGTTGAATCTTCTCAGCCACTTAGGTGTCCATATCTGGTGGCATGAAATTTGCTTTTGCTCAAAGGTGGAGCGCACCCATGACCAGTCTGTTGGCCGTAATCTCTCTGGCCGGCGTCCTCACCGGTTCCCTGTGCCCTGGCGCCTTGCCCTTAGGCTCTCGTCTTATTCCCAGGAACTTGCAGCCTGCGGCTGCGAACCATAAAGCGGCCGTACGCTCCGGCAGCAGCACCCAGGTGGGGCATGTTCGCTCACGAAGGGCGAGTTCCGCGCAGCTCCGGCCCAGCATCCCCAGTCGCAGCGAGGAGCCGGTAGTGATCATTCTTTACGGCGATGGGCCATGGTCCTGGATGTAGAGCGCCATCCTACAGCCTCTATCACATCATCCTGTGACAAGCATCACAGTTCAGCCTTTTACATGGAGCCATGCTAGCAAGCGGAAGCGCTTGAGAGCCGTGAGTGCTGCGGCCCAAGACAATCCTAATGGAGCTAACAGAGCTCTACGTGCGGCTGGAGCTGTTGCTCACCATATTCATGGTGATGTTGTTGTGGTCGCTTTACCTTCGTCTGCGCCGTCAGCAGTTTTTTCAGTGGTGGGCGTGGGCGTGGACCAGCTTCGCCTTGTTCCTCATTGTTCGGACCGCGATTCTGCACTTGCCGCCTGTATGGACTCTGATGAGCGCCGGCTTATGGCTGATTGCGCTGATTTTCGGCTTCCTGCACGCTCCCCTGCTGGTGTTAGGAGCCTGGTCTGTACCGCACGATCGGGTCCCAGGCAGGCGACTGGTTGGCCTCAGCCTGGGACTGGCGATAGGAGCCGCAGTCGTAACCTTTGCGGTATCCCTCTACTGGGGGGAACAGACCGACGCCAGCGTGGCGACGGGTTTCATCCCCCGCATGCTCTGTCTGACGGCGGCGTTGTTGTTCTGCTCTTACGTGTTCGCTCGCAGGTGGTCACAGCGCCGGTCCCTGGCCAGCGCGACGATTGCCGTTTTTTGCCTGGTGTGTGCCATTGACCGGACCAGCTATGTCTGGATTTATGTCCATCGCCTGCTTCTCCACGTGAACACGCCGCCGACTCTTCAGGCCTTCGGCGCGGTGCTGACCGGGCACCCGCTGCTCTATTTTCTCGACATCAGCTGTCTCTGTGGCATCTGCCTGGGTATGGTGCTACTGGTAGTGGAGGAACATGAACGCACCGAGCATGCGTTGTGGGAAAGCGACAGCCGCACCCGCCAGATCGCAGCCAGCAACGCCGCGCTGGAAGCTGAAATCCTGGAACGCCGCCGCGTGGAGACGGCTCTGCGCGAAAGCGAAGACCGCTACCGCGACCTTGTAGACCACAGCCAGGACCTGCTTTGCACCCACGACTTGCAGGGGCGGCTGCTTTCCGCCAACCCAGCTCCCGCTCGGGTACTGGGATATAGCGTGGAGGAAATGCTGCGCATCCCCATGCGCGAGATCATTGCCCCTGAATACCGTGAGGCGTTCGACGAATATCTGCTTCAAATCCAGAAAGAAGGGTTCTCCAAGGGTTACATGTGTGTGCTGACCCGCACCGGGGAACGGCGCATCTGGGAATATCACAACACCCTGCGCACCGAAGGCGTACCCGACCCCATCGTGCGCGGCCTGGCCCACGACATCACCGAGCGCAAGCTGGCCGAGCAGGCCCTGCGGCACAGTGAACAGCGGCTTCGTCAAGTACAGAAAATGGAAGCGGTAGGCCGCCTGGCGGGCGGCATCGCTCACGACTTCAATAATTTTCTGCTCGGCATTACTCTCAATATCGAGCAGGCTCTGCGGCAGCTTGGACCCAAGGACTATTCCCTGATGGATTACCTGGATCAGGCGTTGAATGCCGCCCTGAGCGCGGCCTCGGTCACGCGGCGGTTGTTGACCTTCAGCCGCCGGCAGGGCTTTTTGCCGCAGTCCGTCAACTTGAACGACGTGGTGATCACGGCCAAGGATTTGCTCGACCGCATGGGCGGGGAAAACATCTACCTTGAGCTCAAGCTGCAGAACGATTTGGGCCGGGTGAGAAGCGACCCCGTGCAGTTACAGCAGGTCATTCTCAATCTGCTGCTCAACGCACGCGACGCGATGCCCCAGGGTGGCCACATCACCATTCGCACTGAGAATTTTGATTTGAAGGAGATTCCCGGAGCGGAACGGTTCAGCTCCATTCCACGTCCTGGTCTTTATGTTGTGCTCGAGGTAGCCGACAGCGGGTTAGGGATGGACGAGGAGACAGTCTGTCATCTGTTTGAGCCGTTTTTTACCACCAAGCAGACGACCACCGCGGCGGGCATGGGTTTGCCTGTTTGTTATGGCATCGTGACGCAGAGCGACGGCCACATTTCGGTGCGCTCCCGGCCGGGTAGCGGCACGATCGTGCGCGTCTACCTGCCTCTATTGCAAGGCCGCGCGCAGGACGCGCCGACCCTCGAACCCGCCGCTTCTTCGACCCCTGATTTTGTGCATCCTCATTTGGCGCGCACGGTTCTGGTGGTGGACGACACAGATGTAGTGCGGATCGCCGTCGCACGAGATCTACGCGGGGTCGGCTATTCGGTGCTAGCCGCTTCCAACCCAACAGAGGCCCTCCTGCTCAGCGATCAGCACAAAGGGCCCATTCACCTTCTGGTGGCGGACGTGGTGATGCCGGGCATGAACGGCCGCGAACTTGCCCGCCATCTCTCGCGCACACGTCCGGATTTGAAGGTTCTGTTCATGACCGGATACGACAAAGACAGCATCGCCTCGGAAGGGCCGGTGGACGCCTCCGAAACACTGCTTTACAAGCCTTTCAGCTCACTGGAGTTGTTCGCGGCACTGGGCAAACTGCTGGACAAGGAAGCAGCCTAAAGCAGGGGTTTGTGGGTACGGGCTTAGCAAACCAAGCGGCGGACGATAAAACTACTCATACCGCAGGGCAACGATGGGATCCACATTGGCGGCGCGGCGGGCGGGAATGTAACTGGCCAGCACCGCCACTGCCGCCATCACCAGCGCCATGACCAGTAAGGTGATGGGGTCGAAGGCGCTCACCTCGAACAATTGGCTGGAGAGCACCTCTGCCAGCGCAAACGCCAACAGCAATCCAGCCGCCATTCCCGCCGCCACCAGGCGCATGCCCTGGCCCACCACCATGCGCAAGACTTCCAGGCGGCGTGCCCCCAGGGCCATGCGGATGCCGATCTCCTGCGTGCGGAGCGCGACGGAATAGCTGATGATGCCGTAAAGTCCCAGCGCGGCGAGGAACAAGGACATGGCCGCGAAAAGGCTCAGCAGGGTGACCGCGAAACGTCGTGGTCCCAGCGAGTCCGCCACCCGCTGCTCCATGGTCTGTAGGTCGTAGGCGGCCGCCTGGCTGGGGTTCACATCCTTCACCGACCGGCGAATGGTCGTGGCCAAGGCGGCGGGATCAGAAGAGGTGCGCGCCACCAGGAAACCGCCGCCGGGGGCCCCCGTCTGCAGCAGGGAATAGTAGCGCATGCCCTTGCCTGACTCGCCAACCAGCGCCGACCGCTTGCTATGCGCTACTACGCCTATAACGGTGGCCCATTCCTTGCCCATGCTGAGGCTGTTAAACCGAAGGCGTCTCCCCACAGGGTTCTGGTTGGGCCAGTACTGGCGGGCCAGGTTGGCGTCAATGACGACAACCAGAGGGCTGTCCCGCCGATCCTGCTCGCTGAAATTGCGGCCGCTGAGAAAAGGGATGTGCAGGGTAGAAAAGTACCCGGGCGTGACCCGCTCTATGTTGCTGTGGGGGCCGGGGTCGCCTGGCGCTAAAGGCTGGCCCTCAATCTCAAATGACGAGGCATTACCAGTATCGGAGAAAGGCAACCGGTCCACCGCTGCGGCGCTTTCCACCCCGGGTGCGTGGGAGAGACCCTCGGTCACGCGCTGGAAGAATGCAATCTGACGCTCTGCATTGCCGTAGGCGGCAGGCGAAAGTGAAATCTGTGCGCTCATCAAGCCACGAGGCTCAAATCCCGGATTCACTTCCTGCAAGCGCTGAAGGCTTCTTAGAAACAGTCCGGCCCCGACCAGCAGCACCAGAGCCAAGGCAACTTCTCCGGCCACTAGCGCGGAACGCAGCCGCTGCCGGGCGCGGCCGCCGAGGTTCGAGCGGCCGCCTTCTTTCAAAGCCTCGAAGTCTCCGGCCTGGGACATCTGCCAGGCGGGCGCTATACCAAAGATCACAGCGGCCAGGATGGCGACGGCGGCGGTGAACAGCAGGACGTAACCGTCCAGCGGAATGTTGATGTTGCGAATGGTATTGTCGGGTGCCAGCCCGCGCAGCGCGCCCACCGCGCTGAAGGCGAATCCCAAACCCAGAATAGCGCCGGCCGCCGACATCAGCAGGCTATCGGCCATGGTCTGGTAAAGCAAATGGGTACGTCGCGCGCCCAGAGCGGAACGGATGGCTAGCTCCTTGGCGCGCCCGGAAGCGCGCGCCAGCATCAGCCCGGCAACATTGGCGCAGGTGATCAGGAGCACGAAACCCACGGCCCCCAGCAGCACCAGCATGGGTGTGCGCAGGTCGCCATAAATGAATTCGAGGAGCGGCAGCCCGAACATGCCCCACTGGGCATCCTTGGCGTATGCTGCGGCGCGTCCCGGCTCGAGCGACTGTTGTGCCACGACCTTCACAAAAGCTTCGGCCTGCTCCACGGGCACGCCGGGTTTGACCCGGGCTATGGCGAAGTAACTCTCGTTGAATCGATTGTCCGGCCCGTACTCTGCCGGAGGCAGGCCCAGCGGAATCCAGATCTGCGCCCGGTTGGGCCAGTCAAATTCCGCCCCCATGACCCCTATAATTTTGTAAGCCTGGGAGTTGAGTTGAATAGTCTGACCCACGATGGCGGAGTCGCCGCCAAATATTCGCTGCCAGGTTGTGTAGGAAAGAATCACCTCATGGTTGGCTCCGGGCTGGTCTTCTTCCGGACGAAAATCGCGTCCCAACAGTGGGCGCACGCCGAAGGTGCGCAGCCACTGCCACGAAACGTTGGCACCCAACAACCGCTCCGGCATGCCGTTGCCGACGTAGTTATAGTCGCTAGCCATTGCCACCGCGGCGGAGGAGAACATGTGCTTGCTGTCGCGCACGCTGGCGAAGTCGGGCAGCGACACTTCAATGCTCTTCATGTTGAGCTTGTCGTATTTAGCGCGGATGGCGAGCAGTCGTCCCGGATCGGATACTCCCGCGGGATGGAAGAACAGTGCGTTGACGACGCTAAAGATGGCGGTGTTGGCAGCAATACCCAGCGCCAGCGTGAGCACCGCGATGATGGTGAATCCCGGCACCTTCGCCAGACGGCGAATGCCAAAGCGCAACTCCTGCCAGAACATGAAGTGATCCTTGGGCGCCCTGACCTTGAGCGCGCCTAAAATTGTGCAGCCGCTTCCCCGAAGGTTACGGGCAAACGGCGGGCCACGAGCTGTTTTCTATAACTTGCTGAAAGGATTTGAGTTGCTGGACGTTGCACAAGAGAGGGAGTGTCCGCTTACGAACAGTGCTGTGCGAAAACGAACGCCGTGAGTTAACGAATTCCACTCTCTGGCGTCTAAGCTTTTGTTGACCGTAAGAATAGCGTCCGCGGTTGAAGCGGCGGCGGCGGAGCGCAGGGAAAAGGGCCGGGGGCACTCCTGTTTGGCGCGATTATGCCGCGCGCCCAGCAGCAGCGACTTGACGTCAGCACGGTTTCCCTGCCGCAACGGGTCACTGCCAGAGGTAACCTGCTTTGCTGATTACATTTCTGTAACATTCGTGGCACGACCTGAATTTGTGTAAAATGACACAAGCTACTCGCGAGCCGCGGTTGACTTCCAAGAATCATGCCTGTGCGAAACAATCATAGTGGCACAGCAAGCTGGCGCAGATTAACCATCTGCCTTGCCATGATGGCGTTGCTGCTGGGTGGTATCCGGCTGCATGGGCTGGAATTTACCGGCAATCCCAATGCGGTGGTCAGCTCCAATCACGAATCGCGGGCCCAGCGGCAGAGTTTCGACAGCGACTCCAACTATTGCGTTGCCCCACCCCAGACTTTCGCTTTTGAGCCAGCACCAGCGGTATTTTCCAGGGTAGTGGCAGCGCAGGATGTTTTTCTAGCCGCTCATCCCGATGGGTGGCATTCCAATCGGCCGCCTCCTCCTTCCAATATTTTTCATAATTAAAACACCACCAGTGGTCTTGCTGTAACCGCGCGTGCGGATTGCGCGCCAGGAGATCTCCCTCGCGGCCCCCTTCCTTTGGGAATGCCGCACCGGAGACTCAGGAGGAATACATTGAAACGCAAGCACCTGCTGATAGTAGCCAGCGTTGTAATCCTGGTGATCGCCGCTGTGTCCCGATATAAGGTTCGTGCCAAGAGTTCGCCAGAGGCGCAAGCCTCATCGCCTATGCTGCGCCCGGTGGCCGTCGCCCGCGTCCGCCGCGCGCCCATCACGCAGACCCTTGTCCTCTCGGGAGAGTTCAAGCCCTTCCAGTTGGTAGACGTGCACGCCAAAGTCGCGGGCTACATCCGCCGTATCTATGTGGATGTGGGCGACAAGGTAAAGGCAGGCCAGACCCTGGCGGTGCTGGAAGTGCCGGAGTTAAGCGCGCAATTGCTGGCGGCCGACGCGTCCGTGCGCCGCGCCCAGGACAGCATCCGGCGAGCGGAACAGGAGGTGGCGCGGGACAAATCCATGCACCAGGCAAGCCATTTGGACTACGACCGCTTGAAGCACGCCTCGCTTGAGCGCCCCGGCCTGATCGCGCAACAGGAACTGGACGACGCTTTCGCGAAGGACCAATCGGCGGAAGCGCAGATCGAAGCCGCGGAAGCCAGCCTCTCGGAAGCCCAGAACGAACTGGGTGTCGCCCAGGCCGAGGAGAAGCGCCTGCAGGCCATGGAGGATTACACCCGCATCGTGGCCCCCTTTGATGGCGTGGTGACCAAGCGCTACGCCGATACCGGGGCCCTGGTCCAGGCCGGCACTGCTTCCAGCACCCAGGCCATGCCCGTGGTCACCATCGCTCAGTACGACCGGCTGCGGCTAGTGTTGCCCGTGCCCGAAGACGCGGTACCGGCCGTTCATCTGGGCAGCGCGGTGGATGTGCATGTGCTCGCGCTGCACCGTCATTTCGTAGGCAAAGTGGCGCGATTCGCCGATGCGCTCGACCTGCAGACCCGCACCATGCACACCGAGGTGGATGTGGAGAATCCCAAGGGCACGCTGGTAGAAGGCATGTACGCCGATGTCACCCTGGTGTTGCACCAGCTCAAAGGCGCGCTCACCGTTCCCATCCAGGCGGTGACCCGCAATGGCAATATGGCCAGCGTTCTGGTGGTTGATCCTCATGACCGCATCGAGCCACGCCAGGTGCAACTGGGGATGGAAGGCCCGAGCCGGGTCGAGGTGATTTCCGGTCTTACGTCCACAGACCGGGTCGTAATCGGGAATGCCAGCGATTTTCACCCTGGCGAGAAGGTGCAGCCCAAGTCGTTCCAGGAAGCTGCCAAGACCGAGGAGTTCTGATGTCGAAGTTCGCTCTGAAGTATCCCTACTTCGTCATTGTCGCTTGCCTGATGATTGCCATTGTGGGCACCACCATGCTGGTGCGCATGCCGGTGGACCTGTTCCCTCCGATTAACATTCCGGTTGTAGTTGTGGCCACGTTTTACTCCGGCATGGCCCCTGAAGAAATTGAAACCGACATCACCGGACGCTTCGAGCGCTTCTTCACCCTGGGCAGCGACATTGACCACATCGAATCCCGCTCGCTACCCGGCGTGAGCCTGATCAAGATTTATTTTCAACCCGGCACCAACGCCGACTCGGCCCTCGCCGAAATTTCCAACCTGGCGATGGCCGATTTGCGTAAGCTGCCCCCCGGAACCCTGCCTCCGGTGGTGCTCAAATTTGACGCTTCCAGTTTGCCCGTCTGCCTGGTGACCCTTAAAGGGGAGGGGCTGAACGAAACCAAGCTGCGCGACCTGGGCCAATACGAAGTTCGCGACCAGATGGCCAACGTACCGGGCGCTTCCGTGCCGCAGCCCTTTGGCGGCAAGTACCGCCAGATCATGGTGTACGTGGATCCGCTCAAGCTGGAAGCCCACCAGCTCAGCGTGATGGACGTGGTGCGCACGGTCAACAACAGCAACCTCATTCTCCCCGCCGGCGACGTAAAAATCGGACCCACTGACTACAACCTCTACACCAACGCTCAGGTGCCCAATACTCAATATCTGAACCACCTGCCGCTCAAGAGCGTGGGCAACAACCGGTCGGTGATGGTGGCGGATGTGGGCAAGGCCGAAGATGCCCACGAAATTCAGACCAATGTTGTGCGCATTGACGGCCAGCCTTCCGTGTATCTGCCGGTCCTCAAGCAGGGCGGCAACACCAACACCATTGCCGTGGTCAACGGGGTAAAGAAGGTTCTGGCCAATCTCACCGACGTTCCCAAGCAACTGGTGGCCAAAGTAGTTTTCGACCAATCGGTGTTCGTGAAGATGGCTATTGAGAACCTGATTCATGAAGGCCTGATTGGACTGGTGCTGACGGGAATCATGATCCTGCTGTTCCTGGGCAGCATGCGTGCCACCGCGGCTGTGTTCCTCTCGATTCCGCTGTCGGCACTGGCGGCATTCCTGGCCATCAGCCTGGGCGGGGGCACGGTCAACACCATGGTGCTGGGCGGGTTGGCGCTCGCCTTCTCCCGCCTCATTGATAATTCGGTGGTAGTGCTGGAAAACATCTTCCGCCATTTGGAGATGGGAGAGTCGGCCGAGGTGGCCGCCGAAAAGGGCGGCAAGGAAGTAAACGTTGCAGTACTGGCGGCTACGCTGGCCACCGCCGTGGTTTTCTTTCCCGTCGTATTCCTGTACGGCGTGAGCAAGTTTTTGTTCACCGCACTGGCCAGCGCGGTGGTGCTCTCGCTGTTTGCCTCTTATTTCGTGGCCATGACGGTGGTTCCGCTGTTCTGCGCCAAGTTGATTCGCGGCCCCCACCTGGTGGAAGAGCACGAAACGCCCGGGGGCGGATTCGGGAAAATCGTACGTGGCTTCAACAACTACTTCGACCGCGTGCTAGGCGAATACGACCGAACTCTGGCCAAGTCACTGCTCAAGCCAGCCGCCACCACGTTGGGTTTGGCGGGTGTTTCCCTGATGTGTTTCGCCCTCTATCCTTTGCTGGGAGTATCTTTCTTCCCCCGCACCGATCCTGGACAGTTCGTCATCAATCTCAAGGCCCCTTCGGGAACGCGCATTGAGCTCACGCAAGACTACATCGCGCGGGTGGAAAACGATATCCGCGGGGTCGTTCCAGCGAAGGAACTGGGCATGATTGTCTCCAATATCGGCGTGACCCCCGGCTTTTCCGCCATCTACACGCCCAATTCTGCGCCCAACACGGCTTTTGTTCAGGTCAGTCTGAAGGAAGGCCATAAGGTGGGCAGCTACGAATACATGCGGCAGGTACGGGCCAAGCTGCGCAGCGACCTGCCCGAGATCAGCGCCTACTTCCAGTCCGGCGGCCTGGTGGACGCCATCATCAACATGGGCATGCCGGCGCCGATTGACGTGCAGGTCAGCGGCATGGACATGGAGGCGGCCTACAAGACCGCCCTGAACATCGCCGGGCAGGTGCGGCAGTTACACGGCGTGAGCGACGTGCTGGTGCCGCAGGACCTCAACTATCCCGCGCTTGAGCTCAACATTGACCGCGAGCGCGCCAGCCTGTTGGGGCTCAGCGAAAAGGAAGTGGTGGACAACGTCATCACCGCGCTGACTTCCAATGGCATGATCGCGCCCAGTTACTGGGTGGACCCGCGGACGGGCAACGACTACATGCTCACCGTGCAATATCCCGAGGACCAGATCCACACCCTGAGCGATCTGGAGCAGATCCCGGTGCGGGCAGCGGATGGCAGCGCTTCCACGCCTTTGGAGAACGTGGTCGCCATCAAGCCCATCCAGTCGCCCACCGAAGTTGACCACTACCAGCTCGACCGCGAGTTTGATGTGTACGTTGCGCCTTCAGGTGAAGACCTGGGGCACATCAGCAGCGCGATTGACAAAATCGTAGCTAATACCAAGCTGCCGGAGGGCGTACGCGTGAACCTTCGAGGTTCGGTGCAGGGCATGCGCGAGTCGTTCAAGAGCTTTGGCGTAGGCCTCATTCTCGCAATTGCCCTGGTTTATCTCATCCTGGTAGCGCAGTTCGCATCTTTTCTTGATCCCTTTATCATCCTGCTGGCCATCCCGCCTGGCGTTGCGGGGGTGCTACTCATCCTGCTGGTGCTTGGCACCACGCTGAACATCATGTCGCTGATGGGAGTGGTCATGATGGTCGGCATCGTAGTTTCCAACAGCATTCTGATTGTGGAATTCGCGCGCAATCTGCGCAAAGAAGGTATGAACATGAAAGAGGCGGTTTCTACCTCCAGCCGCATCCGCCTGCGGCCCATCCTCATGACTTCCCTGGCCACGGTCATCGGGCTCATACCCATGGCCATGAAGCTGGGCACAGGCGCCGAGGCTTACGCACCCCTGGCCCAGGCCATTATCGGCGGCCTGCTGGTCTCGGTGGTGGTGACGGTTTACCTGGTGCCAGCGGCCTACCTGATGTTCCACAGAAAGGAAGAGCAAGGTTCGGCCCCGGAGGTGACCGCGTGAAAGTTCGCCGGCCCCTTTTTGTTCTGTTCCTACTCCTGATAACGATATCCGCCGTCGCCCAGGCGAACCAGCCAGCCTTGCTCCCCAATGCTCCGGCGGCACGCCTAACCCTGAAGGACGCCGAAGCTCTGGCGCTCAAGAACAATCCGCTCATCACCGTGGGCCGGCTGACGGCGCTGGCTTCGCAACAGGTCTTACGGGAAACGCGCTCCGCCTACTGGCCCAGCGCGGTGGTGGACCTGACCGGTGTGGACGCCCACGACAACAGCCGCATCACCGCCGGCGGTCTCAACAACCCCATCATTTATCAGCGTGCCGCCGCCGGAACCACAGTTTCCCAGCTCATCACCGATTTCGGCCGCACCCGCAACCTGGTGGCAAGCTCCAGCCTGCAGGCCAAGGCGGAAAATGAGAATGCCGTGGCCAACGCCCTGCAGATCAAGCTGGCGGTGGACCAGGCTTTTTATAACGCGCTGCAGACTCGGGCCGTACTCCAGGTGGCGCAGGGAACGGTGGCCGAGCGCCAGACCGTGACTGACCAGGTGCAGGCGCTGTTCGACAGCAAGCTGAAGTCCGCGCTCGACCTTAGCTTCGCGCAAGTCAATCTTGCGCAGGCTAAGCTGCTCCTGCTAGACGCTGAGGACCACAACGACGCCGCCCTCGCCAACCTGTCAGCCGTGCTCGGCTATTCCAACCTGCAGAACTACGATCTGGTAGAGGAAACCGCGCCTCTTGCCGCGCCGCCCGGCGATGTTGACCAACTGATCGTACAGGCCATGCAGAAGCGTCCCGAGTTGTCGGCGCTGAATTACGACTATCAGGCAACGGAGAAATACCGCGTTGCGGAGCGCGATCTTCTCTTCCCTACCGTCCGCGCTTTGGGCGCTCTCGGCTCCACTCCTCTGGCCGGCAATACTGCTCTCGCACCCTGGTATGGAGCCGTGGGTGTGAACATTGAAGTACCGATCTTTAACGGATTTCTCTATACCGCGCGAGCCCGTGAAGCGCAGTTACGCGCTCAGGCCGCCCAGCAGCAGCTGCGCGACCTGCAGGACAGCATCTCGCGCGACGTCCGCACCGGCTGGCTTAACGCCGCCACCGCTTACCAGCGCCTAGATGTCAGCCGGCAGCTGCTGCAGCAGGCCAACCTGGCGTTGGACCTTTCGCAGACGCGCTACAAGCTGGGCCTGGCTTCCATTGTGGAACTCAGCCAGGCACAGCTGCAGCAGACCCAGGCGCAGATCGGCAATGCCCAGGCCAACTACCAGTACCGGCTGGCCATGGCGGTGTTGAATTTTCAGATCGCCAATTTCTGAGCGGCGAGGGCGGCCCAGGGTGCGGCGGGCCACCGCGTTTTCCGCAAATTGCATCGCCAAAGGTAGCTTGCGGCCGAGTTTTCGAAACACAGGCTCAGAGTCCGTGTTGCTGAATAGCGGCAGAGTATCAACAAATGTGGGCCTGGCGCGCATCCCATAGCGCGCCTTGAGGCGGCTGCCCTTTTAACCGTACAGGGTCCGGTTTACAGATAGTATCCGCGCCTTTCAGGTATGCTAGGAATGGCAGAGAGTGCCGGAGTCTCCTATGCGGGCTGCATCTGAGATCACGGCCAGCAAAATGAGGAAGCCGCGACATCATGCAGGAGGCGACTTTGACGTCGTCGCCCTGGGCGCTTCTGCCGGCGGCTTCAACGCTCTTTCGCGCCTGCTTGGCCCCCTGCCGGAGGGATTTGGTTGCGGCATTCTGGTGGTCCAGCATCTGAGCCCCGATTACCGCAGCGTGCTGGCCGAACTGCTGGAGCGTAAGACCAGCTTACACGTTCACCAGGCAACTGATGGAGAGAAGATCGTGCCCGGGGTAGTGTACGTGGCTGCCCCCAACCTGCACCTGCTGGCCGAACCCGGGGCTGTGCGTCTGTTGCGCACGCCCGCCGTGCATCATTCCCGGCCCTCGATTGACCTGCTGTTCGAATCGGTTGCGGTAAACTACGGGCAGCGCGCCATCGGAGTGGTTTTAAGCGGTTCGGGGCGGGACGGGGCTGCCGGCATCGAGGCCATCAAGGCCGCCGGCGGCACCACCATGGCCGAAGATCCGGCCAGTTCTGAATTCAGTTCCATGCCCTACGCAGCGGTTGCTACTGGCTGCGTGGATATTGTCCTGCCCATCGCACGGCTGGCTAAGACTCTGGTCCAGCTGTGCGCAACAGTGACAGATGACTGAGAAGGACGAATTATCGCTGCACCAGCTGATTGAGGAACTGGCCAACAACCGCAATCTCGACTTGCGCGGCTACAAGACTACAACCCTGGAGCGCCGCATCCGCAAGCGCATGGCCGCGGTCAACACGCGCTCCTACTCCGAATATCTCGACTGGGTACACGAGAATGCGGGTGAAGTTGACAGCCTGCTGAACACTATCCTGATCAACGTCAC
>Ga0310810_10004438_pt1 | contig 15520 bp, 10 predicted proteins | sample NCmetagenome_FD_207641 | JGI IMG/M metagenome (GOLD analysis project Ga0310810, IMG submission 207641) | Soil microbial communities from experimental microcosm in Duke University, North Carolina, United States - NC | ecosystem: Engineered > Artificial ecosystem > Soil microcosm > Unclassified ...
TTCGCGTCGCTTGAGTGTTGGTCTGCGTCATCGTGACGGTCACCCCGGGCAGAACCGCGCCGCTCGTATCCGACACGCGTCCGCTCAATTCCGCCGTGGACAACTGTGCTGATGCAGCCGCGGCAGTGAGAACTAATGCCAGCGCGCCGAGAAAAACGTTTCGACGAAAACGGTCCATTCGACCTCCTGTACCTGTGTATTCGGCGCGGAGTCTAGCGACGGGAGAAAACACTGTCAATGGACGCGCCGACCCGCGTATTCTTCTGCGTCTATGGCACTTTGCAGAAGGGACTTTCTCGCCGGACTCGGTGCGGCTGGTGCAGCAATGATCCCGGGATTCGGGATTCGCGGTTCGGGCGTCGGTGGGTCGCTGTTCGCCGCCGGTCAGGGCGCCGCGGCGCCGGCACGCGCATTCCGGATCGACACGCACGCGCACTTCACGATCCCGAAGATGTACGACCTGGCGACTGCCCATGGCGTCCAGCAGGCAACGCTGAAGGACTGGTCGCCCGCAAAAATGCTCGCGGAAATGGAAGAAGGCGGCGTGGCGACCTCGATCATTTCGATCAGTGATCCGGGCGTGAACTTCGGCGACAACGCCGCGGCGCGGACGCTCGCGCGCGAATGCAACGAGGCCGGCGCAAAGGTGGTGCGCGATTATCCGGGGCGCTTCGGCCTGTTTGCGGTGCTGCCGCTGCCCGATGTGGACGGCGCGCTCAAGGAACTCGAGTACGCGCTCGACACGCTGAAGGCCGACGGCATCGGCGTGCTGTCAAGCTACGACGGCAAGTATCTCGGCAATCCGCTGTACACGCCGCTGCTCGAGGAGATGAACCGCCGCAAGGGCGTGATCTACTGCCACCCCTACTGCGCCGCGTGCGGCGTACAACAAACGCTGACCGACGCGCAGAACCGCGGCGTCGAGTTCGTCTTCGATACGACGCGCACGATCCTCAGCCTGCTGCAGACGGGCGCGGTCGCACGGTTCCCTGACATCAAATTCATCTGGTCGCACGGCGGCGGCACGGTGCCGTTCATCACCAGCCGGCTGAATGGGGCAGGAGGTGACAAGGTACCGAAGGGCGTGACCTACGAGTTGCAGAAGTTCTATTACGACACCGCGCAGGCGTTCAATCCCTACACGATGCCATCGTTCAAGAAGTTCGTGCCGACCTCGCAGATCTTGTTCGGCACCGATTTCCCGCTCGGCGGCGGATCGGCAGCGACCGTCGCCAAGGGACTTCGGGACAATGGTGGATTCACCGACGCGGAATTACGGGCGATTGAACGGGAGAACGCGCTGAAACTGTTGCCGCGATTGAAAAGCTAGAACTTCCAACCCCCAACTTCCAACTCCCAAGAAGCACACTCTCCCGACACGAGCCTGCTTGGGAGTTGGCGACTGGAAATTAGAAGTTATCTCTTATATTCCCGTCCGCCCTTCTCGACCTGCGTCCAATCGAGATAGTCGCCTGAGCACGAGATCTCACCGAGCTCCCAGTTCGGCCGGTTCTCGTAATAGAAGGTCGTCTCCCACGGCTTGGCAAGCGCCTTGGGATCGTCCATCTTGATGTCGACCTCGAGGTGATCGCGATCGATGCGACGGAAGCGTTCGGTCACCTTCAGGTCCGGGCTGTGAGCGTGACCGAGTCGATCGAGCCACGTCTTCTCGTTGAAACCGACCGTCTGTACTTCGAAGGTGTGATCGTCCACCCACCGGCCGACGGACGTGCCCATCCAGAGCTGATCGGGATCGGTCGGCAACGCGCGGCCATCGGTGTGCACGCGCCGCATCCAGTGGTCGTACTCGTAGACCAATAACGTCTGCTTCGGCGTCTGGATAACCTCGAACGGATAGGGATGGAAGTACACGCGCGGCACACCCGGCGGATAGCACTTGGTGAGCACTGGATCGTTGGTTTCGTCGAGCGTGTAGTTGCCGCCGTTGGAGTCTCTGGCTTTCTTGAATTCCGCCTCACCCCACGCGGTCAGCGATGGCGGGTTCTTCATCGGATCGGTATAGGTGAAGTTCGTCCACGGACCGTTCTTGCCCGGAGGATTGCGCATCATCCAGACGCCGGTGAGATCCTTGGCGGGTGCCGGGGCCGACGGTGCAGCGGCGGCGGCGCCACCACGCGCGCCGCCGCGTGCCCCTTGACCGGCGGGCGCGGCCTGCGAAAAGAGCGTCGCGGTCGCGGCAACCGCAAAGGCCGCCGCCAGCATCGAGCTGATGGTGCGCGTGCGCATGGTCTTCGATCTCCTCGTAGAAGCTCCTCGTAGAGGCGGACCTTCAGGTCCGCCTGCCTATTGCTCGAAGGTCGGCAGGTCGCCTTCGGGTCCCGCGATCTTGCGGATCTGGAGCACCGGGCTGCCGTTCTTCTGCTGATTACCAACGACGGTCAAGGTGTCACCAGGCTTCAGCGTGTTCTTGGTCCAGCCCGCGCGCTGCAGCTTGTTCGGCGCCGTGAGCCATCCGGACCACTTCGTCGTCGTGCCATCGGCGTTCTTCACGTCGAACCACACGACGACGTGCGGATTGACGAAATCCAACTGTGTGACCGTACCCTGCAGCGTCTGCTGCTTGGTCTGGTCGAACGCCGCACCACCGTGGTGCGCAAGCGCGGGCGCCGCAATCGCGAGCGCCGCAATGAAGGCCAGCACGGATAAGAGATTTCGACTCATTTCAGATTTCTCCTCGGATCTATTTGAGCTCCAGTTGGCGTGGCGAGTCTAGTAGTGCCACGAGGTTGTGTCAATAAACGGCCAGCATCCGGCACGGGTTCGGACGTACACTGGCGTATGCGGTCAAGTCCGGCGCTGATCGTCGCGATCGCCCTCCAGGTGGCCGGTTCGCCCGCACTGGCGCAGCGACTGCCCTTTCAGAAATCGTTCGACGCAGCGGGCGTGACGACGCTCGACGTCTCGACGATACGCGGAAAGATCAACGTCGTCTCCGGCGAAACCGACCGCATCCAGATCGGCGGGGCTGTCACCATCCGCATCGGTATTGACGTCCCCGAAAACCCACTGGAGATCGCGCAACGGATCGCCGCCAATCCACCGATCGAACGTGGCGGCGACACGATACGTTTGCGACCGCCAGCAGACGCACGAGACCGAAAGGCGGTCACGGTCAACTACGACGTTCGCGTTCCAGCAAACACAAGAATATTGACCGTAAGCGATTCCGGCGAAACCACCCTCGCCGGCCTTACCGGTGCCGTCGACGTCCGCACGCAGTCGGGCGCGATTGCGCTGCAGCGTGTCGGAGGCGTCACCACCGTCTCCACCGGTTCCGGGGCGGTGCTCGTCGAAGGAACGAATGGGCCGCTCACCGTCACCACGAGCAGCAGCGCGTTCACCGCACGGGCACTCGGGGGCCACCTCCACGTCCGGACCATGAGCGGCGCCGTCAACGCCGGCTTTGAGGGCGCCGGTGACGTCGATATCGAGACGGGATCCAGCGCGATTGAACTGCGCGGCGTGCGTGGTGCCTTGACCGCCGCAACACGGAGCGGGCGTATCAGCGTCGAAGGGCAGCCCGATCGTCAGTGGGCTATATCGACAGGCTCGAGCGCCATCGATGTCGCTGTGACGAGTCCACCCGTGATGCTCGACGCCACGACCGGATCGGGCTCGGTCCAGGTCACGGGCGCCACCGTCAACGGCACCGTCTCGAAACGCGCGGTCAACGGTGCGATCGGCAGCGGCGGACCGCCGGTTCGAATATCCACGCGCAGCGGCTCCATCCGCATCAACGTCGGCCGCTAATCGGCCCGTCAGACGACGATCAGCGGACGCATCATGTCGTGTTCCTCATGCTCGAGGATGTGGCAGTGCCACACGTACTCGTGTCCACCGGTGCGCGGGCTGGGCGGAACGGCGAACGGCGTCGCCGGCAGATTGAATTTCATGATCACGGTCGTGCATTCGCCGGGATTCATTCTCACCGTCTCCTTCCAGCCGCGCTCATTGGGATCCGGCGGTCTGGCAGGTCCGAGCGTTCGCAAACGGTTGCGCTGAATCGATTGCCGAGACACGATCTGGACGTTCACGAGGTGAAAGTGAATCGGATGCGTGTCACCCGACAGGTTGAAGATTCGCCACGCCTCGATTGCGCCCGCCTGCGGTGTCTCCGTCGGCGGATCTTCGTAGTTCCTCGCAAAGGTTCCTTCATAGAGCGGCTCGGTCGTCCCCAGCCGCTGAATTAGCCTGCCAAAATCGTCGAAGTCTTCGTTCAACGTCAGATCCCGAACCGGTACGCCAGGCGGCAGCGTCGTCACTCCTTCAGGAACGAGCAGCGTCGGATCAACTGGCGGCACCTTCAACGGCGCATGCGGATCGTCCGCGCCCCGTCGGGGACCAACCACGACCTGCAGCAGCGTCCGCGTATTGGGCCCAAAGCCAGGCTGCGGGCGAGGAGAGATCTCCCGCGAATCGGGATCGAAATCAACAGCAGGATCCCCGGAAGGAAACGGCGCAGGTGCGTCGTTGTAGAGAATCAGAATCGATCCGACCGGTACATCGGTGAAATCGACAATCAGATCGGCGCGTTCCGCCGGCGCGAGCAGCAGCGTGCCGTCTCTGGTGCCGTCCAACAGCACCGGCGCCGGCAGGAACCCTCCTTCACTGGCAATCTGCACGAACGACGGACCTCGACGCCGGAGGTTCGGCTCGGTCGAATCGGGAAACGTGGAGCCTCTGGCATAAAAGAGTCTCAGGGTGCAGAAGCGGGCGTTGCACGCGTTCAGCACACGCAGGCGGTACCTGCGCTGCTCGACGTGCGCCGTCGGATACACCACACCATTCACGAGCATCGTGTCGCCGAAGAACTCCGGGACACAGGAAGGCGACGGTAGTGGTGTCAACGTCGCAGGGCCGAGATCGGCGTCGTATTCACTCGGATACCAGAGATCGCCTGGCCCACCCCATTGATCGGCAACGGACTTGAAGATCTTGTCTTGAATGATGAGTGGAATTTCCCGTGATGGAATCGCGCCGGATGCGATCAGCGCGGCCTCGGCGAGATCACGGATGATGTAGGCCGACGCCAGCCCTGCATACGCGTTCAGTCGCGTGATCCCCAGCGCGTGATCGTGATACCAGACCATCCGGGCACTCTGGTCGTTCGGGTAGTAATAGTTGAACGTTGCGGGAGGCGGAACGCCCATGTCCGGCACGGAGACCGCGCTCGGACCATAGGTCCCGTCCGCGCCAAACCACGAGAAGGGACCGCCGTCACTCAACCATGGCGTAAGACCGCCGTGCACGTGCAGTGCGATCCGGTTGGGCGGCAAGTCTGCCCCCGGAAGCGTTGTGTCGACAGGGAGCGGATGGATAGGCGGCAGATAGTTCGTCAACGTCAGTCGAACAGGTGTCCCTCGCTGCGCCACGATTACCGGGCCGAGGTGACGATGCAGGCCGGTCGTCGCATCGGCGTAGCCCCACAATTTGGTCGGATTCGACAGTTCGGGATGCAGTAGCTGCGTGTACTGTCCAGCGCTGAGCTGGTAGTAGTCTGCACCCATAAAGGGAACCGAGGTCGCCACCGGTATTCCCGTGCCGAGCGCGGGTAGCGGTTGGATGAATTTCGTCAACCGCGGGCTTTGGGCCTGCGCAAACACGCGTTGCCATGGAACCATCGCCGCGATGCCGGTCGCCGCGGCGTAGCGGAGAAATTCTCGTCGCGTGGAGTTCATCGGTTCCTCCCAATCCGTTGTGACCTGTTCATCAACGGCGCGTCAGCACCTGATATCTGATTCGAGTCGCGACCAACGCGAAGCGTGCTGCTGCGTCAGGCGGGAAGAACGTACGACGTGGGGGAGCTTCCCGTCGCGTGAGCGCGGGGGCAAACCGCATGCCACCGACAGCATCAATGATCGTCGCGGAGGTGATGGGCGATGTGAAGATTGACGAAGTCGGCGAATGAAGCGATGGTGGAATTTCTCGGCCATCGCGAATTATTCCGCGCGAACCCAAATTGGTCAGTGACGCAATTCGATCAGTTCGGGGATCAGCGCCAGCAAGTCATGTCGGTTCATAGCCTCGACGAGGTCATACCAGGCCTGATTCACGGTGTCGGGATATCGCGAGCCTAAAACAGCTCCGGCGATGGACGCGATCGAATCGCCGTCTCCGCCGATGTTGGCGGCGACAAGGATGGCTTGCTCCGCCGAATCCAGGACGGTCGCGAGGCCAAGCGCCAGCGGTACGACGGCGAGCGCGTGAGTGGAGGGACGTCGCGCCGCAACTTCCGTCCACTGAAGTTCGGGAATGGACATCAGTTGGTCGTGGACCTTCCGAAGCGTTTGCGCAAGGCTGAGAGACGGATCGCCACGCCACCGGCGCTCTGCCTCGGCCGCTGCAGATTCCGCGAACGCGATGATTTCATCGGCCGACCACCCTTCGATGGCTGCTGATACGGCGGCGGCGGTCGCTGCGGCGGCCGCAGTCGCGACCGAACCACCGTGTGTCGAAATCGACGCTTCACGTGCGCCGTTGACGAGATCGTCGAGGCGAGCAGGCCGAATGACGATGCCCACCGGGGCGACGCGAATGGCGGCGCCGCACCCATCGTGGTGCGTCGCAATCCGCGCGGGATCAGCCGCCTGATGAAACTCCCACAGAGACTTCACACCGGGATGAACGCACTTGCGGCAGCGCAGCAGTTCACGGCCGATGCTTGTGTGGTCAACCCGGCCCTGCTCGGCGATGATGGCGCGCGCGACGGCTATCGTCCGCTCGGTGTCGTCGGTCGTTTCTGCGATTCGCCATTCACGTTTCCGATTGCCGACATACCGCGGAATGATGGACCCGGGCTGCCCTTCGAAGCCTCTAACGCCGCCCGGGTACCAGCGCAATACATCGCCACGCGAAAGCAGTTCAGTCTGCTTGCCTAACGCATCACCAGTCGCGATTCCTTTCAGGCAGCCCGCTACTCGTTCGGCGACCACTAACGTGGATAGGACGACATCGGTTCCAGACCGCGATGAGGTCATTCACGCGGAATTATGACCGTGGCGGTTGCGCAACACACGCCTACCGCCGCTACCGCCGCTCAGTCGCGCATTCACTCCCGGCTCCAAGCTCGACGACGCGGCAAAACGCTGGCGTCGGCTCGTCGGTCCACGGCCGTGTGAGCGGAGATGCAGCGTTTGATGCTCGACGGACTGCGCCTGTGAAGCCGCCGCCGCGTTTTGTCGTCTGACGCTGATCGCGTCGCGAGCAGTCGCCGGTCGTGAACGCGCGACCGAGCGTCTGAATGAGCCTTGCCATGGCAGCGCCGTCAGGTCAAACCGCGGCGGTTGCGCATACGCGTGACGCGGACCGTAGGAGCGCTGCCGACAGCGAAGGATCAAACCGCGAGCAGGCTGAGGGAGACGAGCCAGGTTGAGCCGCCTCACAAAAAGCCGGTTGCCATAAGCACGAAGCGGCGACCCTGGCGTCCCGCGGCCTCCATCGGCCCGCGCAGCGGTTTCGGCACGCGTATACGGGACGTGGAGCGCGTATGCGCAACCGCCGCTGACGCAAGACGACCTGAAGGTCCGCCTCTACGTCCAGAGCCTACGGCCGGCGCTGCGATCTCCTATGATCGTCTTTTCCGTCGGTAATTCGCCAGCTTCTCGATGACAGCGCAGACCGCGCCTGTGTCCTGCATTGGATCGGTGGTCATTGCGGCAAGGTAGAGCGGCGCGGTGGCGGCGAAGAGCGGCGTCGGACAGCCGTTCGCCTTCGCAAAGTCCGCAATCACGTTCATATCCTTCTGCCACACCCCGAGCTTCATCGTCACATCCGATGAATAGTCGCCCTTGACCATCATGGGGCCGCGCACCTGGAACATGCGCGAGTTGCCCGCGCCGTCGGTGAGCACCTTGTAGGACAGCGCCGGGTCGAGGCCCGACTTCATCGCGAGCACCATCGCCTCCGCCGCGGCGACGTTGTGAATCGCAACGAGCAGGTTCGCCGCGAACTTCATCTTCGAGCCGTTGCCGAATGGCCCGACGTAGTAGTTGACGCGCGAAAACCCTTCGAGGATGGGCTCGATCGAGCGACACACGGCTGCGTCGCCGCTCGCATAGACCGCGATGTCCTTGGTGCGTGCCTGCGCGCCCGTGCCGCTCAAGGGGCAGTCGAGCAGCGTCGCGCCACGCCGTGCCAGCGCAGCTCGCGCCTGCTCCTTCACGTCGATCGGCAGCGTGCTCGTCTCGATGACCACGACCTTGCGGCCGAATTGCGCAAACTCGGTGGCAACCTGAATCAGCGCGTTCGCCGACGGCAGCGATGTGATGATGGTCGTCGCGGCATCCGCGACGGCGCGGACGTCGTCGACCGGTTCGCCGCCTTCCCGCTTCAGCCGTCGTCCGGCTTCCGGCAGGACGTCGTAGCCGACGACACGGTATCCAGCTCGTACGAGGTTGGCGGCCATCGCCGACCCCATGATGCCGAGCCCGACGACGCCCACCTTCGCCTTCGGCTTCGGCGAGGCAGGCCTGTTACGAGGTGAACGACGCTTCATATGTGTCTCCGTCTCAGGCTTGTCGCGCCGTGGCGCGCCTAGGCTTCCGTGCGCGCGGAGGCGGGCCGGGCGTAGAAGTAGCCATCGTCTTCTTCGAGCACGATCGGCGCATCGAACAGATCGCTGATGCGCGCGGACGTCAGGATGTCTCTCTTCGGACCGGCCGCTGCAATCCGGCCGTGATTCACCAGCACGATCCGCTGAATCTCCGGAACGATCTCCTCGATGTGATGCGTGATCAGGATGATCGTGGTTCCGGCGCGTGCCACCTGCCTGACGCGCTCGGTGAAATCGTGGCGCGCCACCATGTCGAGTCCGGTCGTCGGCTCATCGAGAATCAGCGCGCGCGGAGCGGTGACGAGGGCCCGTGCGAGCAGCACACGCCGCGCTTCACCGGTCGACATCTCGTCGAGGCGGCGCTTCGCCAGATGCGCCACACCCATGCGCGTCAACGCGTCGGTCGCGCGGCCGCGCATGGCGGAGGTCACGCCGCCGTAGCGCAGGATACCCTGTGTCGCGAGAAAACCCGACAGCACAGCCGCTTCACCGGTGACACGTCCTTCGTTGTTGCCGAGCACGAAGCGATGATGCAGGTCGGCCGAAATGATCCCGAGCTGAGCCCGCAGGTCGAAGACGTTCCACCGGCTTTCGCCGAAGACGAGCACCGACGGCGAGTCGTCTTCGTGCCGCAGCGGCCGATCGTCGTGTGTCAGCAGACTGACGAGCGCCGATTTCCCTGCGCCGTTCGGGCCGATGATGGCGGTGTGCTCTCCCTCGGCAATCGTCAGCGTCAGGCTGTCGAGGATGCGGCGGTCGTTCTTGACGACGCTCGCGTCGCGTAGCTCTAAAACGGGGGTCACGCTGGGAGCGGCTCGCCCTTGGTTTCTTTCGCGGCGGGCAGCACCAGCAGGCCAATGACGAACGCAGCGGCCGTGAGTGCCACCGGGACACCCAGCGAGCCATAACGCTGAATGCCGGCGCCGACGAGAAACACCATCGCCACGCCGACAAACCGACCGACCGAGCTGGTGAACCCGATCGCACTGCCGCGGCAATCGGTCGTGTACTGCTCGGGAATCCACAGCGTGTAGAGTGCGAAATTGGCGCCGCCAAGTCCCAGCACGAAGATCAGGACGAAGAAGGGCATCAATGCGTCCTGCATGTAGAACACGCGGCCGAAGCCGATCCCGATGCCGATGAACATCAGGACGAAGTAGATGGCCATCGCCGGCCGACGACCCACGCGTTCCGCGATGACAGGCGCAAGGAGGCATCCGATGATCGTGCCGACGGAAAGCACCGCGCCTGCGTACGACGCAAACCGTGCCGCCTCGGCGGCGGTGTGCCCTTGGCGGAGGGCGATTTGCGTGATCGCCGTCGGCACGTAGATCGACCCGGCCCACAAACCGATGATCGACACCGTGAAGAGCAGCGACATCGTGATCGTTCGCCTGGAGAACCGGGTGCTGAAGAGCGCGGCAAACGAATCGCGCATGCGCGGACGTGCCGCCGGGTTTTCGAACTTCGCCTTCCAGGCGGCAGACTCGTGGACGCCGCTCTGAATCCACCCGACCAACAGCGCCGGTGTCCCGCCGAGGATGAACATCCACCGCCATCCGAAGTTCGCGCCAATGAAGTAATTGGCAAGTGCGGCGAGGAAGAAGCCGAAGTAGTACCCGGTGTGCATGTACCCCGCGCCCATCTTGCGGCGATCCTCGGGCCACTCCTCCGCAATGAAGGTGCCGCCGATCGGCTGCTCGCCGCCGAGCCCGATCCCGCAAAACACGCGCAGCACGGCGAGCTGCCAGACGTTCTGCACGATGCCGCAGGCGAAGGTGAAAAACGAATACATCAGGATCGTCATCATCAGCGCCTTCACGCGTCCGAAGCGGTCCGCGATCGGTCCCCACACCATCGACATGCCCCATCCGGCGAGGAACAGCGCGAACAGGACGCTGCCGTAGAAGCCGATGTTGCCCGGCGTCGCCGCGATGCCGGATTTCGGCAGGAGCTCGGTCAACGCTGGCACGAGCACCAGCGAGTAGATGAAGGCGTCCATCCCATCGAGACACCATCCGCCCCAGGCCGCCCAGAAGCCCTTAATCTGGTTGGAATTCAGTTTGGTCCGGGTCGCCAGACGCGGCGCAGCGGTCGCGGTCGCCGTCGCGGGAGTAGCAGCCATCCAGGTCCTTTGCTGTGGGGGTGGAGAAACCGAGGAATCTTACTGGGGAAAATCCCAAACCCCAAATCCCGAAACACCGCCACGAGCCACAGAGACGCAGAGACTCCGAGGAATTCTTGTTCTCTGTGTCTCTGTGTCTCTGCGGCCCGTGACAGTGAATGGCGTCGCGTTTTGAGCCTGGGACTTGCGATTTAGAACGTCACTCTGAACCCGAGCTGCACCGTCCGCGGCGCGTATGCGAGGTTCGAGTTGTACTCGGGTTGTCCGAACTGCGAGCTCGCCTCGTCGGTGACGTACGAGCCGTAGTTGGCGCGGTTGAACAGATTGAACAACTCGAAAATGCCGTCGATCGAACGCCGCCCGCCGAGCGGAATCCGCTCCTGCAAACGCATGTCGACGCGGTGAACGGGATCGCCGACAAACCCGTTGCGCGGCACGAGCGTCCCATCTGGCCGCAGCCGCGGCGTAAAGGACTCGAACCCTTCGCCAAGGCCGCGCAGATCGTCCCCATAGATCAGCGGCATCCGTTCGCCGGAGCCGTAGAAGTAGACGCCGCTCAATTGCAACCCGCCGCGCACCTGCCAGATGCCGTTGAACACCACACGGTGGCGTTGATCGGTGACCGCGAGCGAATAATCACCACCGATGTCCTTCACCACGGGGAACGTCACCATCTTCAGACCGCTGAGGGGCAGCGGATCACCGTTCCAGAGACCGGACAGGGTATACGTGAGGGATGCCTGCCACCGATTGCTGAAGCGCTTGGTGAACGCCGACTGCAGCGCGTGGTAATTGGACCATCCGGTCTTCGGGTCCATCCCGACGCGACCAAACAACGGATTGATGCGCGTACTCGGATCCGAGAACGGCCGGTTGACGCCGGTCGCTGGATCGAACGTGCCGTTGATGTTCGACTGCAGCACGTTCTCGTTGTAGCCGTGCGAGTAGACGTAGTCGGCCGTGAGCGCCATGGTGTCGCCGAACTGCCGCTCGATCCCGACAGAGGTCTGCAGCTTGTGCGGCACCTCCGCGTACTCGGGCGGTGGGGGAAGCTCCTCGATGTCACGCACCAAGCAGCCAGGGACGTTGCGCACATAGCAGAACCGCTGCAGCGCCTGATCGAGCGTCGGCACGGGACCATTGAACGGATTGGCCGCGAAATCGGAACGGCCGTCCGGAGTGATCTGGATGAGCGCGGTCTTCGACGGCATCTGTGCCCAGAAGAGTGCCGCTGCCGGGATATCGGAATAGTACAGGCCGGCGCCGCCGCGGAACACCGTTCGATCGTTGAACGTGTACGCGAAACCGACGCGCGGTTGAATATTGTCCGCATCCTGGGGGCGGTTCGCCGCCATCCACGGCTCCAACGATCGATTCTGCGCGAACGCGTTCCACAGGAGGTCGTAGCGAACGCCGAGGTTCAGCGTCAGCTTGCTGGTCAACGACCAGTCGTCCTGGAACCACGCACCGTACTTCGGCATCTTGTCGGGAAAGTTGAAATCGCCGATGCCGATCTCGTACAGCTGCGTGATCGGCGTCAGCGCCGCGAGATTCCACGTATCGACGTTGAACGGGTCCGGGAAGATCGAGGTGATGTTGGCCGGCACTGGACCGCCGCGCGCGGTGATGATGCCCATACAGTTGACGCAGTTCGTGGTGCCGCTGCGTGACCAGAGATACTCGCCGCCCATCTTCACGTCGTGCCGTCCGTGCGCCGACCACGACGTGGTGAAGTCATCCCGTATCGTCATCACGCGCTGATCCCAGTAACGCGGCACCAGCGTGCTGCCCGCGACCTGGAACCCGCGCATGCGGATGATTGGATGCCCCTGCGTGCGACCGTTGGCCGCCTGCCACGAGTTCGACCAGTGCGCCAGCGACCCCTGGTCGAAGTGGATGCGCGACTCACCGAGCTTGATCTCGTTGAGCGACTTGTTGGAAATCACGTTGGTCAGCGTGCCGAGCACGCCCCACGATTGTTCGTCCGTGAAGACGGCCTGCGCCGGATGGTTGCTGTTGAGCGTATTGAACGGCGTGTAGCGTCTCGTGCCATCGCCCTTGAGCATGAGCCGCGAAGAGTTCGACAGCTGATAGTCGGCACGGCCGCCGCCCATCTTCACGGTCTCTTTGCCGCTCAGCGAGACGTTGAACGCCGGATACGGCGTGTTGGCGATCGTCGTCAGCGGTGTCCGGTCGTACTCGAAGTTGCCGAAATAGTGCAGCCGATCGCGGACGATAGGGCCTCCAGCCGCGAGGCTGTACTGATCGTTTCGAAACGGCACCGTCTGGTCCAGCACGTGGTCTTTTGCATTCCAGTCGGAGTTGCGGAAGTAGCCACCGAAAAGGCCTGTAAAGGCATTGCTACCCGATTTGCTGATCGCGTTGACGACTGCCGCCGGCGATCGTCCCTGTGTCGCGTCGAAGCGGTTCGACACGAACTCGAACTCCGCGATCGAGTCGCGGCTGAAGCGCGGCTGATTGAGCGCACCGAGCGTGTTGCCGACCTGCTGTCCGTCCAGATTCAGCGAGTAGTCCGGATTGTCTTCGCGTGTCGGCGTCACCGGCTCGTCGCCGATGGTCGTCGTGCGGTTGCCTGGCGCGAGCAGCGCCAGCGACATCCAGTCGCGTCCCTGCACCGGCAGCTCGGACATCTGCCGCGGATCAATGTTGCCACCGACGGTCGACGAGGTCGTTTCGATGAGCGGCGACTCGCCCGTAACCGTCACTGTTTCCTGCAGCGTGGACGGCATCATCTGCGCGTTGATCGTGACGGTCTGGCCGACGAGCAGCTCGATGTTGTCGCGTGTGATGGTCGTGAACCCGGACAACTCCACGGAGACTCGATAAACACCAACGCGAGCGGGCAGCCGATAGTGACCGGTTTCGTCGGTCACGCCGGTAAACACGTTTCCTGTTGCCTGGTTGGTTGCCGTGATCGTGACGCCCGGCAAGACCGCGGCGGTGGAGTCGGTGATGACGCCGCTCAACACCGCCTCCTGCGCAAACGATGGCAGGGGCAGGGCGAGAAGGACCGCGAGTGAACAGAGACAGATACCGTTTCTTAGGGACATGGAGCCGAGCGTATGGGCGGTAACCCGCGCCTTCAATCAAGCGAAGGCTGGATCGTTGGTTGCGCTCAGAAGGGATGTTCGGAACTCCGAGTACTGGAACCCGCGGGATTTAGCAGAGCTGAGGCCTTCCTTCGAAGGGCAGCTCGTCTATGATGCACGAGCCACAGTCGGCTCGGCCCGCCGTACCCATCAACGCTGAACAGGCAGATCCCGTGCCCGCAGGATAGACGGAGATTCGAGTGGTGGCGGAGACTCGCAATGAGCCCCACGGGCTGTCTTGTGAGGAAACGATGCGAACGCACATCTTGCGAGTGTTCTTGTTCTCGCTGATCACCGTTGCGGCGGCATCAGCCGGTCCTGCTCAACGCTCGAACAGATCTATCGATTCGGACACGCCGCCGCCTGCTTTGGTTCCACCGCCGCCGCTCGACACACTTGCCATTTTCGATCTCGCCGCGATTGCCACGGACGAACCTGATTCACTACTTGGCGTTGAAGTCGTGGCAGCGCATCTTCGGGTCGACGAAATAGGTGACCGCGGTTTCTGGGCTACCGCGGCTGATGGCGAAGAACGCGTTTTCATTGTCCCTGCGGAAGGCACACTGATTACGGTTCGCCCGGGTGAGTTCGTCACTGTGCACGGTGAGGTTCGTCTCAGACCAAGGCCGCTGGGGGGACAACAGAGTCCCAGCCGAACATTCCGGTCAGTGATCCCATACGTGTACGCGTACACGATTCGCCCCGCGTGGCCCAAGGAGAGGCAACCAGCGGCAGGAAAGCAATCGTAGCGTGGTGCGAGCAGCCCTGAGACGCGGCTGCGCGCACCAACAACGCATTGGACGCCACGGTTGCAACCCAGCGTCGTGGAGGTCAGAACCGCCCCAACACGTTGTCACCACACGGTAACCGCAAAATGTCTCGGCTGACTATCCGGCTCTAACTGTAATGGTGGCTGGACGGTTGACGACGAAAGTGGTGGATGGACCCTGGACATGCTGCACATGTCCGGGTCGAGGTCTTGGTTGGGGAATTCGGTATTCACGTACTCGAACGCTCAGGTTGACCAATCATCAACGCTCGCGGATATCCGGCAACCGGGGGAGACGTGGATACCCCGCTTACCGGATGGATCGGGCGCAGGGCTCGGGTTCTACTGAGACAACACGAATGCGGGTCCAGCTAATCCGGAAGCTTGCGGAAAAAATCAACGGCATAGACGTCTCTCAGCGACGAGTGGGTGACGTCATCGATCTACCGCGTCGTGATGCAGAACTGCTTGTGGCGGAGGGCTGGGCCCGTCCCGCATGTGATCGCCGGATCGAGAGTCAGCCGGACAACGAACTGAATGATCCCGAATAACGGCCGACCCTTGCATGAATGTCGCGATCACGTGTTGTCGGGATCCTGCGGATCCGGGAAACGCAGCGCGATGAATGCTGGAAAGACTCAACGCGCGGGTCCCGTGACTACCTGACGACATCGCGCATCGTGCGCGCTATCGTGACCCTGGAGGATCCCTCATGCGACGCACAGCCGTCATTGCTGCAGTCGTGGTCAGCGCATTCACGGCAGGGTACGCCGCCGGATTCTGGGCTGAACATCGTCGCCGGATCATCCTCGAGGACACCCACACCCTTACGCGCACACAAATGCAGCTGCAGAACGCTGATGCTCGCGTTCGTGGCGCCGCGGTACTCGGCCTGCTCCTGACCGTCGAGGACTCCATCACGGCCCAGAATTACGGCCTCGCTC
>Ga0310810_10004439_pt1 | contig 15518 bp, 12 predicted proteins | sample NCmetagenome_FD_207641 | JGI IMG/M metagenome (GOLD analysis project Ga0310810, IMG submission 207641) | Soil microbial communities from experimental microcosm in Duke University, North Carolina, United States - NC | ecosystem: Engineered > Artificial ecosystem > Soil microcosm > Unclassified ...
ACTGGGCACGACCGTCGTGGCCCGCGCCGCACCAGATGGCGCTGAACCCGGACGTCACTGTTCGCAGCGCCGGCGTGATGGAGAAGTGCTCGTTTTGTGTTCAGCGGATTCACGCCGGCAAGAACGCGGCGGCGCGCGAGGCGCGGACCCTGCGCGACGGAGACATCGTTCCGGCCTGCGCGCAGACGTGTCCGGCCGACGCAATCGTCTTTGGCGATCTGCACGATCCATCGAGCCGCGTGGCGCGGCTGGCGCAGGACTCCCGCGGCTATCACGTCCTCGAGGAGCTCAACACCAGGCCGGCCATTACGTACTTGAAACGCATCATGCCGGAGTCGAAGGGGTAGCGCATGCCGGGTCCGTCGCTATCGCCGTCGTTTCAGCGGGTCACCGACGATGTGCTCCGGACGTTCACCTGGACCCGCGTCGGATGGTTCGCATACTGGGGGGCGGTCGGGCTCTGCGGGTACGGGTGGTCGATCGCGGCGGTTCTCTGGTGGTACCAGATGCGCGCCGGCCTGCACGTCACGGGGCTCGACCATCCCGTCATGTGGGGCGTCTACATCGCCTCGTTCGTGTTCTGGATCGGCATCGCGCACTCCGGCACTTTCATTTCCGCCATCCTGTTCCTCTTTCGCGCGACGTGGCGCACGGCGATCGCGCGCGCCGCGGAGACGATGACGATCGTGGCGCTCATGACGGCGGTCATCTTTCCAGTGCTGCACCTCGGGCGTGCGTGGAGAGCGTACTGGCTGATTCCGTACCCGAACGAGCGCGGACTCTGGATCAACTTCAGCTCCCCGCTCATCTGGGACGCCGTCGCCATCGCGACGTACTTTCTCGTCAGCGTGCTGTTCTGGTATCTCGAGCTGGTGCCCGATTTCGCCGTGGTCCGCGACCGCTCCGAGGGCCGCCAGCGACGGATATTCCGGCTTCTGGCCCTGGGCTGGTCCGCGACCGCCGGGGAGTGGCGCGCCTATCGCAAGGCATACGGTCTCCTCGCCGCTGTGATTACCGCGCTGGTCGTCTCGGTGCACAGCATCGTGTCGTGGGACTTCGCCGCGGCGATCCTGCCAGGCTGGCACAGCACGATCTTCGCCCCGTACTTCGTCGCGGGCGCCATCCTGTCCGGCCTGGCGATGGTTCTCACGCTCATCATCCCCGCGCGCGCGCTCCTTGGGGCGCAGCGATACATCACGATCGAAGCCCTGGGCAAGGTCGCCGGCCTCATCGTCGCCTTGTCGTTGATTCTCACGTATTCGTACGTGATGGAGGCGTTCTTCGCTCTTCGCGGCACTCACCCGGTCGAGCGCGACAGCTATCTATTCCGCGTCGCCGGCCCGCCGTGGCCGTTGTTCTGGACGACGATGGTGTGCGTGTCGATCGCGCCGCTGATGTTTCTGGCCGAGCGGGTGCGCCGGAGTCTGACGGCCCTCTTCTGCATCGGCCTCGCAATCAATGCCGGCATGTGGATCGAGCGATTGATGATCGTCACGACGTCGCTCGCCCATGACTTCGATCCCTACGTCTGGGGTGTTTACCGACCGACCGTCGTCGAGCTTGCGATTGTCGGGGGCAGCGGGTGCTGGTTTCTCTTCTGGTTCCTGCTCCTGCTCGGACACATTCCGGCGATTCCCATCGCGGAGACGAAGGAGAACATGCAGGAGGCGGAACGTGCCTGAGGGATGGCGCGGCGATCCGGCATCCGCGGCGGTGCTCGCCCTCTTCGAACGGCGCGATTCGCTGTTGACGGCGGTCCGGACACTCAGGACGCTCGACGCCGGAACGCTGACGGCGTTCGCTCCCGCGTACGACGAAGAGCTGGTCGAGCTCACGACGAACGGTTCGTCGGCGGTCGAGATCGCGGCGCTCGTCGGTGCGCTCGCCGGCTGTCTGGCGGGGTTCGCCCTGCCGTTCTGGATGAGGGGGCAGTGGCCGACGCTCATTGTCAGCGGGAAGCCGTTGATGTCGATTCCCCCGCTCGTCCTCGTCGCCTTCGAGCTGATGCTGCTGCTTGCCTCGTGCGGCATCGTCGCGGCATTCCTCCGACGCTGCGCGATGTCTCGGCGCCGCAGCGCCGTCGCATCCGATCCTGCATTCACAGACTCGCGGTACGGCTTGCTCGTCCGCTGCGATCCACCGCGGGCGGCGGGGACGATCGATCTGCTTCGCGAGGCCGGAGCGCTCGAATGCCGAATCGTCTGATCCACATCGGCGCGGTTCTCGGAACGCTGATCGCGGCGGGGTGCGATGCGCCCTGGCATCACGAAATGCGCCAGCAGACGTCGCTCTCGAGCGCCCACAGTCCGCGCGAGCCGGCGGCGGGCGCGCTGCCGACGGATGGCGAGCCGCGGATGGATCGCACGGCAGGCGAGGCGCTTCGCAACCCGCTCGGCCCCGATGCCGCTGTGCGGGGCCGATGGTTGTACGGCGTCTATTGCACTCCCTGTCACGGCATCAGCGGAACAGGGGACGGGCCCGTGCCGGGGCACTTCTCCCTCGGGACGAAGGCGCCGCCGGCCGATCTCACCAGTGACAAGGTGCAACAGCATTCCGACGGGTGGATGTACGGAACGATTGTCAATGGCACCGCGCTGATGGCCCCGTACCGCTACGAGCTGTCGCCGCGCGATCGTTGGGCGATCGTGACGTTCGTCCGTCAGATGCGGTCGGGCGGCCGATGACAATCGCGCGCGAGACACGTACGCGCTGGGGCGCCGCGGCGGCCGCGCTCCTCTTGTCGGCGTCGGCGCTCGATCTCGTGTGGCGGATGGACGCCGCGACGGCGTGGCGCGTTTTTCTGGCGAACCTTCTGTTCTGGTCCGGCCTTGGCACCGGCGCGGCGGCGCTCGTGGCGCTGTTCGACATGACAGGCGCACAATGGCCTGGCCCGATTCGGGCGATAGCCGAGCGCATCGCACGGGTGTGCGCGCTCTCGTATCCCCTCTATCTGTTGCTTCCGGCCGGAATGTCTTCGCTCTTCGGTCGAGGCGCCGGTGTTTGGCAGGTCGCAATCCGCGACTGCGCGTCACTGGCGGCGTACCACGCGATCTTCCTTCTGTTTTCCAGACGCCGGCGGTCATGGGCTGCCGCGGCCGTGCTGCTCGGCTTCGTGACCGTGATGAGTGTCGTGTCGATCGATACGGTCATGCGGTTCGAGCCTGACTGGACCAGCACGTTGTTTCCGGCCTACTTCGCCGCTACCGCGATGTACTCCGCTCTTGCCGCGGTAGCCATGGCGGCAGCCATCACCGGCCGCGCGGCTGACCTGCTTGCCCCGGCACGGGCGCGCGATCTCGCCAAACTCCTGTTCGGATTCTCGCTGCTATGGGCGTACCTCTTGTGGTCGCAATATCTCGTCATCTGGTACGGCAATCTGCCGGACGAGTTCGCGTTCCTGACCGAGCGCGTACGGGGAGGGTGGCGATATGTCGCGACAGCCGTCGTTGTGTGTGGCTTCGCCGCGCCCGCAGGATTGCTTCTATTGCGCCGCACCGGATCGACGGTCGCAATCGCGGGCCCGATCTCGGCGATCGGGATTTGGCTCGAGCGTCTTCTCCTGGTGGCCCCACCTCATCCCTGGCGCGTGCGCGACTTCGGGCTCGAGATGGTTTTGACGATGACCCTTGTCGCCTGCCTGGCCTGGTCTGTCGCTTGCACCGATTACCCGGATGTGAGGGGCCATGGAGATCACGTTGACCCGAGAGGACGCGGAAGTGCTGCGCAATTTCCTTCGGCAGAAGATCGTCGAGATGGACACGGAGATCAACCGCACGGACAGCCTCGCGTTCAAATCCGGTCTTAGGGAGATCGACACCGCGCTGGAACGAGTGTTGAGCGAGCTGTCTGCCGCGCTCGACATACCTCGTCCGACAAGCCCGGCAGTTCGGCGATGACGGCCGGCGGCGCCAGCCCAGCATCGATCGTCGAAGCCAGCGCCAGACTAGTACGCCTGCCGGTGGAACCTGCGCGAGGCGATGCCATTCAGAAGTTCGACGCCCTCGAACTGCCCATCGTGACGATAGCCGACGCCTCGGGCCGAGAGGGCATCGGGTTCGGATACACGATTGGAACTGGCGGCAGCGCGATACTGGCGCTGCTCGAATCCGATCTGCTGCCCCAACTGACCGGATGCGACAGCCGGCGGATCGTGCAGATCGGGGAGCGGCTTCGAAAGAGCATCCACGCGCTGACACCCGGATGCATCGCCTCGACCGCGCTCGCGGCGATCGACGTCGCTCTGTGGGACCTCGCCGCCCGTCGCGCGAACGTGCCGCTCCACATGCTCCTCGGCGGCGCGCAGGAGCGAATCCGTCTCTATAACACTCATGTCGGGTGGCTCAATCGCGAGGTCGACGAGATGGTCGCGCTGTCGATGGAGGCGACGCGCCGCGACGGATTCACCGCGCTCAAACTGAAGGTCGGCAAGAGCGATCCGGAAGAAGATCGCGAGCGCGTCGCCAAGGTGCGCGAAGCCGTCGGCCGCACGACGACACTCATGGTCGACGCGAACCAGTCGTGGACGATCGATCAGGCGATCCCGCGAATCCGGCTGCTGGAGCCGTACGACTTGTACTGGGTCGAAGAACCCCTCGAGGCCACGGATCTCGGCGGATTCGAGCGCCTCGGACAGCACATCACGGCTGCGCGCGCGGGAGGGGAGAGCCTGTACAGCGTTGCGGCATTTCATGACGCCGTCCGCCGCCAGGCGCTCGACATCCTGCAGCCGGACGTTGCACGGGTCGGCGGGATCACCAACGCGCTGACCGTCTGTCGGCTCGCCGCCGCCGCGAATCTTCCCGTCGCCCCACATGTCTCGCCCGAGCTGAGCATCACGATTGCGGCGGCGGTCCCGAACAGCGTGTTCGTGGAGTACATCCCCCAGATGGAGCCGGTGCTCAAACGCCCGCTCTTGCGGCGGGAGGGGTACGGGATCCCGTTCGAGACGCCCGGACATGGCATCGAGTTCGATCCCGATGCGCTTGACCGGTTCACAGTGAGAGCGGTCGGCGCGTCCGACCGGTCGCAGCCGGCGATGGCCGGCGCGCTCACGGCAAGGGGTGAGGCGTGCCAATGAACGCCCGACGCCACCGGCGTCCAGGCGTCGCCGTCGATCGTCCGCCAACGGTGGATGCATCGGCCGACGCCGATCTCTCCAGCGACCTGCGCCGCGCCGTCCGAGGTGAAGTTCGATTCGATCGAGGCAGCCGCGCGCTCTATGCGACCGATGGGTCCAACTATCGCCAGGTACCGATCGGCGTCGTCGTGCCGATGGACGTCGACGATGTCGTGGCGACGGTGGAAGTCTGCCGGCGGCACGGTGCGCCGATCCTGTCGCGTGGAGGCGGCACGAGTCTCGCCGGCCAGTGCTGCAACGCCGCGGTCGTCATGGACATGTCGAAGCACGTCGATCGCGTACTCGAGATCGACGCGCGCCGGAAGATGGCGCGGGTCGAGCCCGGCGTCGTGCTCGATACGCTGCAGCGCGAGACCGCGGCGAGCGATCTGATCTTCGGTCCCGATCCGGCGACGCACACTCACTGCACGCTCGGCGGCATGCTGGGCAACAACTCGTGCGGCGTGCACGCGGTCATGTCGCAGTTCTACGGTCCGGGACCGCGGACGTCCGACAACACGCAGCGGTTGGAGGTCCTGACGTACGACGGCCTGAGGATGTGGGTCGGCGCGACTCCTGACGACGAGCTGCGCGCCATCGTCGCGGCCGGCGGACGCCGCGGGCAGATCTATGAAGCGCTGCGCGAGCTCCGCGACGCTTATGCGGGGGAAATCCGGCGCCGCTACCCGAAGATCCCGCGGCGGGTGTCTGGCTACAACCTCGACGAGCTGCTGCCGGAGCGCGGATTCAACGTCGCGCGCGCGCTCGTCGGGACGGAATCGACCTGCGTCACGATTCTGCAAGCCGAGCTCACGCTCATCGATCGTCCCCGTGCCCGCTCGCTGCTCGTGCTCGGTTATCCGGACGTCTATGCCGCCGGCGATCATGTCCCCGACGTGCTCGCCTTCGAGCCGATCGGCCTCGAAGGTCTGGACGACCGGCTCGTCGCCGACATGACGAAGGCGCACATTCATCCCGAGAACGTCTCGCTGCTGCCGGAAGGGCGGGGATGGTTAATCGTCGAATTCGGCGGCGATACGAAAGCCGAGAGCGACGGCAAGGCGAAGCACGTGATGGCTGCGCTCGAAGGCAAGCAGGGCACGCCCGCGATGAAGCTGTACGACGATCCGGCCGTCGAGGAGCGCCTCTGGAAGGTCCGGGAGGCGGGACTCGGCGCGACCGCCCACGTGCCGGACGCGCCGGTCACGTGGGAAGGATGGGAGGACTCGGCGGTGCCGCCGGATCGGGTGGGCGACTACCTTCGCGATCTTCGGCGGCTGTTCGACAAGTATCACTATGGCTGCGCGCTCTACGGTCATTTCGGCCAGGGCTGCATCCACACGCGAATTGATTTCGACCTTCAGTCCGCGCCGGGCATCGAGAAATACAAGGCGTTCATGGACGAGGCGACCTCGCTCGTCGTTTCCTATGGGGGCTCCTTCTCCGGCGAGCACGGCGACGGACAGTCCAAGGCGCAATTCCTGCCGAAGATGTTCGGCGAGGAGATCGTGCGGGCCTTCGGCGAGTTCAAGGCGATCTGGGATCCCGACGGCCGTATGAATCCCGGCAAGATTGTGGAGCCCTATCGCGTCGATCAGAACCTGCGGCTCGGCGCCGGCTACGATCCGCCCGAGCCCCGCACGCATTTCACCTTCCCGAACGATCACCGGAGCTTCGCCTTCACGACGATTCGCTGCGTCGGCGTGGGGGACTGCCGCCGCCATGAGGGCGGGACGATGTGTCCGAGCTACCGCGTCACGCGCGAGGAGGCCCATTCGACGCGCGGACGGGCGCGGCTGCTGTTCGAGATGCTGCAGGGCGATCCGATTCGCGGCGGCTGGAAGGACGAACACGTCAAGGACGCGCTGGATCTGTGCCTGGCGTGCAAAGGATGCAAGAGCGATTGTCCGGTGAACGTGGACATGGCGACGTACAAGGCTGAATTCATGTCGCATTACTACGAGGGGCGGCTGCGGCCGCGATCCGCCTATGCGATGGGCCTGATCCATCGGTGGGCACGGCTGGCGTCGCGCGTGCCGCGGCTGGTGAACGCCCTGACGCAGACCCCGGGCCTGTCGCATCTCGCGAAAGCCGCCGCCGGCATCGCGCAATCCCGGCGCGTGCCCCGCTTCGCCGATCGTACGTTCAGATCGTGGTTTCGGTCCCGCGGAGGCTCGCAGCCGAGCGGTGGACGTCAGCCGGTTTTGTTGTGGCCCGACACCTTCAACAACTACTTCCACCCGGATACGGCGATCGCCGCGACCCGGGTGCTCGAGGCCGCCGGCTGTGATGTGCGGGTGCCGGCCCGGACGTTGTGCTGCGGCCGGCCCTTGTACGACTATGGCTTTCTCGGGCAGGCCAAACGGCAGCTCCGGGAGATTCTCGACGAGCTGCGCGAGAGTGTCGCCGCGGGGATCCCCGTCGTCGTTCTCGAGCCGAGCTGCCTGGCGGTCTTTCGCGACGAGCTCGTCAATCTCTTCCCCGACGATTCGGGTGCGCAGCGGCTGTCGCGCCAGTCGTTCCTTCTCGCCGAGTTCCTGAAGAAGCATCGACCAGGTTACAAGCCGCCGCGAATCGGCCGGCGCGTTTTGGTTCACGGACATTGTCATCACAAGGCAGTCGCTGGCATGGACGACGAGCAGGCCCTGCTGAAAGAAATGACGGACGCGGCGGACGTGCTGGACTCAGGCTGCTGCGGGATGGCGGGCAGCTTCGGATTCGAGTCGGCGCATGCCGGGATTTCAAACCAGGTCGGCGAGCTCGTGCTGCTGCCCGCCGTCCGCAGGGCCGCCGCCGACACGCTGATCGTGGCCGACGGTTTCAGTTGCCGCGAACAGATCGCCCAGAACACGGGGCGCCGCGCCGTCCACACCGCTGACGTGCTGGAGGCGGCGCTCGCGGGCTGGCGGCGCCCGATCGCGACAGCGGCCGAGGATGGCATTCTGCCGCCGCGTCCGCGCCGGGAATTCCCTTCTGAAATCGCCGCCGCGGCGATGATCGGAGCCGGCGTCGCACTGGCGCTGTTCGGAATGCGGCGAGGAGCGCACGCGCCATGAAGGCGCGGCTGCTCAATCACCAGGACGGGCTGCGTACCTTTGTCGTCGTCTGCGAAACCGGCGACGAAGCCATGAAGGTGCTCGCGTCATTCGCGTCGGAGCAGCGGCTGGGCGGGAGCCATTTCGCCGCGATCGGCGCCTTTTCGCGCGCGGTGGTCGCGTACTTCGACTGGTCGACGAAGCGGTATCGCCACGTGCCCATCGGCGAGCAGGTCGAAGTCCTCTCGTTCTCCGGCGACATCACGATCGACAAGGGTGAGCCGAAGGTGCACGCGCACGTCGTCGTTGGCAAGGCGGACGCGACCGCTCATGGCGGCCACCTCATCGAGGGCCACGTACGTCCGACGCTCGAGATCGTGATCACGGAGATGCCGCAGCATCTGGTTCGACGTATGGATCCCGACTCGGGCATCGCGTTGATCGATCCCGAGTCGAGTTGACAGAAACCCGTCAGTTCTTCCGGCCGGTTGTCGCCCGCGTCTCTTCGCGGAGCGTGCGCAGGAACGCCTGAGCGGCGGCGGGCGCTTTGACGCTGTTCGCGAACAATACATCGCGGCTCGTCGTGGATGCACCGTAGGCACCCGCGTTCGCATCCTTGTCGGGCCGGAGCACACCGCCGGAGACGTCGATGCCCGCGAACGCGCCCTTCGCGCGGGAATAGGCCAGAATCTCGGCCGCCAACTTCGCGTCAGTGCTCGCCGCGCCCGCTCGTCCGACCGGCCCCGCCGCGACCGACGCATCCGCGCCGAGATTGATCTTGTCGCCGAGCAGCTTGTCCACGCCGGTGCGATTCATCATCAGCAGCACCAGATCGATCTGTTCGGCGCCGATCTGGAATCCGGCGCTGCCTTTCTCGAGCTCCAGGAAGATCGGCGCGCTCCATGTCTGGCCGGACCGGCAGCTCATCACGCCTTTGCCGAACTCGCCGCCAATCATGAATGCCGCCTTCTTCACGCCGGGGATCACGGCGACGCAGGCCGCACGGTTCCAGGTATCTTCCGGAATCCCTTTTTCCGGGATCGCCCGAAGCTCAGTTAGCACCGTCGCGGCCTCGTTGAGCCGCTTGGCTTCTGACGCGGAGATATCCGCGAACACGGCTGAGCCCCCGAGCACGACGCCGACGACTATCGCGGCCGCTTTCTTCGTCATATCAAACCACCTCTGGATTACTTCGTTTGTCCCCGGCGATGCAAGCTCCGGACCCAGTCCGACGACGCCGCGAGGCGTGTTCGGTCTCGACTGTTCCGCCGTTAACATTAAAAGGAAGACGCGGAAGCCCTACCTCTGCGATTCCGATGGAATTGTCTCTGACTCAACTTGGAACAGGAGTGCATCTGTGAAGCGAATTGCATTGCTCGCCACGACCCTGGTGGTTCTGATGGCATCGCGCGACGCGGCGGCCCAGGGGTTCTTCGTCAGCCCGTTCGTCGGCACCACGCTCACGTCGCCCACGTCAACCGGGAGCAGCACCAAGCCGGGATACGGCGTTGCCTTCGGCGGTCTCGGCAAGTTCGTGGGTGGCGAAACCGAGATCGCGTACTACCCCGAGGTCATCGACAATTCCGCGAACGGGCTCGCGAAGAACCGCGTGCTTTCTTTTTCAGGCACCACGCTCATCGGCCCGACCATCGGCCGCGTCAGGCCGTACGCCGCGCTTGGCGCCGGCGATCTGCATCTCAACGTCACGGGACTGGCGAGCGCGCTCGTCCCGAATCCGACGAGTATTTCGAACGACTACTTCTCGTTCAACGTGGGCGGCGGCGTGATGGGGTTCGTCACGAAGCATGTGGGCCTGCGCGGCGACCTGCGGTATTTCCGCGCGTTTGGCATCAAGGTCGAGGATCTGCAGAACGCCGGCCTCTCGCTCGATCATTTCAATTTCTGGCGAGCGACGTTCGGCATCGTTGGGAAGTTCTGAGCCGACGAAGTCGACGGCCCCGCGTAATCCGGCGGCTCAGCGGTGTCCGATTGACAAGACTATGATGAGCCGCTGAAGCATGAGCCGCACTCATCGGGCGTACGGCCCGCTCATCGCGTGTATTGCATCGGTCGCGTGGCTGCCGGGTGGGACTGTCGCGCGCGCGCAGGAACGCACCGCGCAGTCGATCGTCGATGGCGTTGTCAGTGCCGTCTGTCAGAAACGGATCGTCCTGTTGGGTGAGCTGCCGACCCATGGAGAGGCGCACGCCTTCGACGCGAAGTCGAAAATCGCGGATCGGCTGATTGCGCAGTGCGGCTTCACGGCGATTCTGTTCGAGGCCCCTATATACGATTTCATCGGATTGGCGCGGGCCGCGGAAACGCGCACCGCCACTCCGGAGCAGCTGGACAACGCCATCGGTCGATTCTGGTGGACGCGCGAGCTCACGCCGTGGCGCCGCGCGCTGTTCGAGGCCGCGACGCGGCAACGGGTCGTGGTGGGAGGGCTCGACGATCAAGTGAGCATCACCTCTCACTACGCCGAGGCGGCACTGCCACGGCTGATTGCCGCTGCATCCTCCGAGAGCGCCGCGACGGAGTGCCGGCAAACTGTCAGCCGTAACGTGGGCTGGACGTATGACGCCAAGAACCCGTTCGATGAACGAGAACAGCTGCGGCTGCAACAGTGCGCGCGCAACGCGGCGGATGCGGCCGCGGCAAACCGATCACTCGACGCGGCGGACCGCGTCATGCTGGAGAGCTTTGCCAGATATGCCGACCGCCAGCGCCTGGGCGTGACGTCGGGCCGTGACGAATCGATGTATCGAAACCTGGTGTGGTATCTCGAACGGCTGCCGGCCGACAGCCCGATCGTCATCTGGACGGCAACGGTGCATGCCGCGCGGCAACGCGGCTCTCTCTCGGAGGTGCCGTTGGGTGCGCGGGTGGTCGAGCGATGGGGCGATCGGGTCGGCACCGTCGGATTTACCGCTTATGCAGGTTACACCTCGAGGGCCGGGCGGCCCGCGAGCCCAATCTCTGACGCGCCGCCAGAATCGTTGGAAGCCACGGCGACGAGCGAATCAGCCTGGGCGCTGCTGGATTCCGGGAAGCTGCGAGCAATCGGCCGCGTCTCGTCCCGGCTGCTTGGCAAGTTCGTCTCCGAAACGTGGTCGGATTACTTTGACGTCGTCGTCGTGATCCGGCAGGAGGTCGCGCCTACGTTTGATCCGTGGAAATGAGAGAGGATCGAGGTCGCCCCTTCATGCGGACGATTCTGTTCGTGGGGTCAGATTCGGGGTCAAACGTTGGCGCGTGGTTCGACGGAGCGCCGCAATCGATTGGATTATTAGGAATTTTGGAGCCGGCGCTCGGACTTGAACCGAGGACCTGCTGATTACGAATCAGCTGCTCTACCAACTGAGCTACGCCGGCGCAGGCGGAAGGATCATTCTAGCAGATCGGCCGCCTCCGCCTCCGCGGGCTACGTCGCCAGAGCCTGCGCGCGCGGCGGCGCCTGGGTAGGCTCGCCGAAGGCCTCCGGAACGTACTCCCGCTCGGCTGCCCTCAACTTCTTGTAGCGCCGGAACACCTCGCGTTCGCTCTCGAGGCCGACGACCGATCGCCACGACGAGCCGCGGAACGTGTGCGCAAGCATGCGCGGGGCGTTCCGAAGGACGAAGCGGGGATAGCGTCGCAGCGCCGACGGCAGATGGCGCACTTTCATCCACCGCTCCGCGCGCCAGCGCAGGAACTCGATCTCGTCCGCCTCGAGGTGCGCGGTCCGTACGACGGCGGTCGTGCCGTCGTATTCCTCGACACGATGGTTGACGATCAGGTCGCGGCGCACGAAATCCTCGGTCATCGGCGTCCCCGGATAGGGGGTCGGATGCTGGATGTAGGGCCAGTCGACGTATCGCTTCGCAAACGTCAGGTTGGCTTCGATCGACGCCCGCGTATCGTCGGGATTGCCGACGATGATGCCGCCGACGACGGACAGGCCCTCGCGGTGGAGCGCGTCGATCGCCTGCAGCGTCGCGTTGCCGACGCGGCGTCCATCCTCTCGCCGGGCATTCTTTGCCGAGGCGCGCAGGAAGGCGAGGTCTTCGTCGAGGACGTTTTCGATCCCGAGAAAGACGTACTTGAAGCCGGCCCGGCGCATCAGCGGCGCGAGCGTGGCGCCGTGCGCGGCGATCGACGAGGTCATCGCCTGCACGATGTAATGGACGTCGTCGAGGCCCGCGTCGATGATGGCGCGGCACAGCGCCTCGAAGCGCGCCACGTTCAGCGAGATGTTGTCGTCGACGATGAAGATCGCGCGGGCCCCTCTCGCCCGCGCGTCGGCGATGTCGGCGAGCACCCGCGTGAAGTCGAACGTGTGGAAGTTCCGGCCGCGCATCTCGATGATCGAGCAGAAGCTGCAGTCGTACGTGCAGCCGCGCGAGGTTTCGACGATGTCGATCGGGCGCCCCAGAAACGTGTAGCCGGAGAGGACGCGTGCGCCGCGATTTGGCAGAGCGAGCTCGCCCTCGGCCAGACGGCTGACCGGCCGCGCCGGCGTGTGCACGAAGGCGCCTCCTTCGGCGCGAAGCGAGAGTCCGGGGATCGACGCCAGGCTCGTGCCGCGCGAAAGCGCATCCAGCAGCGAACGAAAGGTCAGTTCGCCCTCGCCGCGGACGACGAAGTCGACGCCGGTCGACGGCGGTTCGTAGACCTCGGTCGCGAGGCTTGGATCGTACCCGCCCGCGACGACCGTCACCGACGGCTTCATCGCGCGAATCAGCCGAATCAGCCTCAGCGCCGTCCGCCGCTGGAACGTCATCACCGACAGGCCGACCAGATCCGGATCGATCTCGCGCACGAGCCGCTCGACCGTCGGCACGACCTGGGATTGGACGAGGATGAGATCGGCGACCGAGACGCGATGCTCCGGTCCGACGTTGCCGGCGAGCGACGCCAGCGCGCCGTTCGGCATCCGCATCGTCAGCGACGGCGTGTGCTCGAACGAATCCGGCATCGAAAGAAGCAGCGCTCTCATTGGACGTGGGGCGGCCGAAGCGCGCCCTTGTGCGCGATCACGTGCGAGTAGTCGGGCATGAAGACCTGGAGGCCTTTGCGCGGCGTGTTTCGCGAATAGCCCGCGACGAGCTGCGCTTCGTAGTGCGCGGGCGCGAAGTCGAATGGATCCCGCGGATTCGCGTCGATCAACTGCATATCGGCGTCGGTCATCGTCAGCTTGCCGAAGCGGATGCTGCCGCCGAAGAAATACAGATAGTTGCGCGCGGACGGCAGCGGCAGCGTGGCCGGGCGCGCGGGAGGCGTCACTGTCCCCACCATGCGCATCGTCAGCCGGTCCCCGGTCACGGCGACCTGCTGGAGCCGGCCTTCCGTCTTTGGCGGAGGAAGCAGGGCGGCCGTGTCGAGGAGCAGGTCGTCGCCGTCGGCGCGCATGCCGCTGCCGGGAGGCATCTTCATCAGATCGTCGAGCTTGAGGCCGAGCAGGTCGAGAAGTCCTTTGACGGGCACACCCACGGCGGAGAGTTTCGTGGCGTGCAGACGCAGCATGCCGTCGGGCGTCACCGACACGGCGGCGTTCATCGAGAACGGAACCGACGCGCCTTTCTGCAGCTTGCCCGCCGCATGGAGCGCGCCATTCTCGATCGTGAGGCGGACGTCGTGGATGGGCGCGGGATGCGCCGCGAGGGCCTGCCGGAGCAGGCTGGTCAGCGACGGTCCGTCCATCGCGAGATCCGCGTCACGCACGCGGAGCGTATAGGACCGGGGATCGTCGAAAACGGGCGGACGGCCGCGCAGGCGGCTCACGAACTCGCCGTCCAGGGAACGCACCTGCAGAACGGCGCCTTCGGTCACGTGCAGGAGAACGTTTCGCATCTCGACGCCGCAGCGGACGGGCGCCGGCCCCGAGCCCGATGCCACCGGCGCGAACACCAGGACGCCTACCGCGAATACCGCGATGGACACGATTCCCGATCGCATGATCTGCATGCGCCCGCATCGTCTCGGGAACCGGAGGAGAAGCCGAGAGCCGGGCGAGTCTCTCTCGCTGATTGTTGCTCAAGGCGCGTTCGGAGTCCACTGATCCACACGGATGTGCTGGCGGGCCCATTTCCAGGCCCGCATCGGTGTCAGGGACGCGCTTGGAGCGCCGCGCGCAGCGCCCCGGCGCGATAAAGCCGGAAGGTCCCGGCCGCGGCCTCGGGAACCGGCGGCGCGGCAACGAGCCGCGCGAGTCGCGGAAGATGGGTCGCGCGGATGGCCACGATCGCGTCGGCCGGCTCCACGCGCACGCGCTGAATCAGATCGGCGAGCGATACGGAACGGATCGACTCGCCCGTCAACTGGTCCCGCAGCGCCGGGGAGAGGTAAAAGACCACCGAGCCGAATCGTTCGTCGACGATCAAGATTCGAGGCGGCAGGACGGCGCTCGCGTTGAGGGCGCGCGCGAGGTCGCGGCCCGTCATCCACACCGCCGCCCGCGGCGTCACCACGCTCACGCCGACCATCGCGACAATCGACATCCAGACGATGCCATCGATCAGGCGATCCGGGACAGTGGAGCGGCGCATGCGCCACCCGGCGGCCACCACCAGCACGCCGGCGAGCGCCGCGAAAGGCCACAGCGAGGGAGACACGTCCCCGAACCGTGCCTGCAGCAGCAACAGGCCGGCAATCGGCAACGCTGCAAGCGAGAAAACGTGTAGCGCGAACCCCGTCGACGGCGTGAAGGCGCGGCTGATCTGCCCCCCGGCGAGGATCGCAAGCGCGGGAAACAGCGGCAGGGCATACGTGACGAGCTTCGATTCGCCGAGGCTCAGGAAGATGAGGCCGATGGCAAACCAGCCCCATACGGCGAGGCGCAGCGGATCGTCGACCATCCTTCGCGCGGCTTCCGCCAGATACCCCGTCCACGGCAGCGCGCCGCCGATCACGATCGGCAGGTAATACCACCATGGCCGTCCCGCGTGCCGCTGCGTCGCGGTCAGGTAGCCCTGCAGGTGTCGCTCGATGAAGTAGTAGTGCAGGTAACCGGGATGGGCGTGCTCCATCGCGACGTACCAGGGGGCTGCGACGAGCACGGCGAGCGCCACCGCGATTGAAAGCGCGATCGCGACCCGCGCGAGCGTGTCGCGCCTGGCCGCGACGAGGCAGACCGCGTAAATCCCAACGAACACGATCCCCACGAGCCCTTTCGTCAGCACCGACAGGCCGAGAGACCCGCCCGCGACCAGCGCAGGCAGCCACACACCGCCGCCGCGCCACACTTTCGTGAGCATCCACGCGGCGAGGCACATGAACGGGACCAGACCCACGTCATGAATGGCCATCTCGCTCACGGCGAGCGGCAGCGCCATCGTCGCGTAAGCGATCCCGGCGCAGAGACCTGTGGATTCGTCGAAGAGCGCGCG
>Ga0310810_10004440_pt1 | contig 15518 bp, 13 predicted proteins | sample NCmetagenome_FD_207641 | JGI IMG/M metagenome (GOLD analysis project Ga0310810, IMG submission 207641) | Soil microbial communities from experimental microcosm in Duke University, North Carolina, United States - NC | ecosystem: Engineered > Artificial ecosystem > Soil microcosm > Unclassified ...
CCATATTCCCCGGCCATCAGAATAGGAACAATGTTATGATGCCGACCCGACTGTTCAGCGAGAGACGACACGATGCCCAAACTCGTCAAAGAATGGCGAAACGAGGACATCCAGACGCAGGCACGCCATTATGTCCGGACCTACGTCCTTCTGCCCTCCGGTTTCCTCGGGCTCATCTGCATGCTTGGCGGGATGGGCGCGCTCGGCTATCAGCTCATTGCCTCTGAGAGCTACACCTGGTCGACCTTTACGGCGAGTTCGGTGTTGCTGTTTTTGGGGGGATTTTGCGGCTGGCTACAGACGCGGTATCATCGTTATCTGTTCGACACGGTTCCGGAAGTCTTTGCCGCGCGCATGCGAACGGCGGTTCAGCGCACACAACGGAAGGCCAAGCCTGAACCGGTCATTCCCCAGATCGAGCATCGAGGACGCAAACTGGTCCCAGCAGCCTATGTAACCGGCATTGGCCTTCTGCTGGGAGGGTCGATCTGGGCGATTGTCTATGGCTCGACGGATGCGATCCCGGCGCTGCTCATGCCGTGGGCCGGATTTTATTGGAGCAAGCTCTTCTTTTGGCGAGGCGTGGTCAGGTGAGACGGCAGACGATCAGCGGGGGCCGGATTTTTTCCGGCGCTGTTTGGCTGCTTTTGCCCGGTTGAGCTGAGCCTCCAGGCGCTCCACGCGCTGCGTAAGGTCGCGCACCGATCGCCGCAATTCGGGCAGCCGTGGAATCACGGCTTGGGCCTTCATCCAAGTGTCATGCGGCATGATCGGCGCGCCTGAAACGATTTGATTCGCCTCCACGTTGCGGTTCACTCCTGCACGCGCCGCAATCATCGCCTGATTGCCGATCGTAATATGGTCCGCCAGGCCGGCCTGTCCCCCGATCATGACGTGATGCCCGATCATTGTGCTGCCGGCGACGCCGACCTGAGCCACAATGATGTCGTGTTCTCCGACCGTGACGTTGTGCGCAATCTGCACGAGATTGTCGATCTTCGTACCCTGCTTGATCACAGTGCGCCCCAGCGTGGCCCGATCAATCGTGACGTTGGCTCCCAGTTCCACATCGTCTTCAATCGTCACTCCGCCGAGCTGGGGGATCTTATGGTGCCGACCTTCGTGTTGCACATACCCGAACCCATCAGCTCCAATCACAGTGCCGCTATGAATGATCACCCGTGCCCCGATCGAACAGCCTTCTCGAACGACCACGTTCGGATACAGCACCGTGTCGTCGCCCACCGTGGAACCGGCTCCGACATACACGCCGGGATAGAGCGTCACTCTCGCCCCGACGGTCACGTCGTCTCCCAGCGTGACGAACGGCCAGATCGACGGATCGTCTCCGATCTGGACGCCGGTACCTTTGATCACTTCGACTGCGACGCCTCGCGGCGCCGCGGGCCGGACAAAAAACGTCTGGGCGACTTGTGCGAAGGCGAGGAGGGGATTGGGGACCACGAGCTGCGGAATCGCAAGGTCAGGAAAGTGACGGTGCACAAGGAGCGCGCCCGCCTTGATGCCGCCGGGCATGTGTGCGGCGTGCTCATGTGCGATGAAGGCGAGCGCCTGCGGCGTCGCCTCGTTGAGGCTCGACAGCGAGGAAAGGACGACGGCGTCGTTGCCGTGGAGACTACCGCCGACCAATTGATGAATCTTCGCGAGGGTGAGACTGATCGGCGCCGAGAGCGATCCCATAGCCCTTAGGTTTTCTTCTTTGCTTTGGGGGTGTGTCGCCGTGTATCAGTTGACGAGCGTTTGGCCGGTGCGAGACGTTGATCGACATAACGGACCACGGAGCCGACCGTCGAAAGACCGACCAAATCCTGATCAGGAATCTGGATGTTGAAGACTTCCTCGATTTTATACAGCAGCTCGATGACCGCCATCGAATCGAGGCCCAAGTCGTCCCGCAAATGATGGTCCGCCTCAATGGTTTTGGGGTCCCGTCGTAAATAGTCGGCGAGGGCGGCGATAATTTTTTGCGTGACGGTCGGGTCGCTCATGCAGCTATGTCCTTGGCGGCGGGATGCCGGCGGGCGAGGGCTCACGCCGCATGACGCTTAATGACGACGGCGGCGTTGTTGCTCCCGAAACCGAAGGCGTTAAGCAGCGCCGCCTTGACTTTCCGTTCCTGCACGGACGCCATGATTCCTCGCAAGGCGCAGGCGGGATCGGGGTCCTCATAGTTGGCGGTCGGGTGGATCTGGCCTGTATGGATGGCGAGTACGGTGGCCACGCCCCCGATTGCGCCTGCCGCGCCCAGCGTATGACCGACGAGCGACTTGGTCGCGCTGATGGCGATCTTGTCCGCGCGCGATCGGAACACCTGACGGATCGCTTTGGTTTCGACCGCATCGCCGATCGACGTGGAGGTCGCGTGGGCGTTGATGTAATCGACCTCCGATGCCGCGAGTCCGGCGTCGGTCATGGCGAGGCGCATTGTGGCGGCGATCTCTTCTCCGTCTTCACGGGGGATGACCATATGGTACGCCTCGCTGGTGGCGGCGTAGCCGGCGACTTCGGCATAAATCCGTGCTCTCCGCTTTCTCGCATGAGCGGAGGATTCCAAAACGAGCGCGCCGGCGCCTTCACCCATGACGAATCCGTCCCGCTGCCGGTCGAACGGGCGCGAAGCGCGTTCGGGCTGATCGTTGTATTTCGTGGAAAGGGCGCGCAGCGAGCAAAATCCCGCGAAGACGAGCGGTGTAATGCTGGCGTCGGCGCCGACCGTCACGACCACATCGGCGCGGCCTTCTCTAATACACTGCATGGCCTGTCCCAGGGCATGCGCGCTCGAAGAGCAGGCGGTAGAAATCGTGTAATTCGGTCCTTTGGCCCCGTGAGCCATGGCCACGATGCCTGACGCGGAGTTTAGCGTGATGACGGGAATGAAATTCGGATGGACGCGATGTGGACGCTGCGATTGGTACAGTTGGGTGATTTCTCGTTCGCCCATGACCATACCGCCCATCCCCGCGCCGACAATGACGCCGATCCGCCGCGGATTTTCTTTCGCCATTTGCAGGCCGGAATCCGCCAGGGCTTCCTTGGCGGCGACCAGTGCAAACTGCGCATACCGGTCCACCCGCTCGGCTTGGATGCTGTCGAGATATCGTTCTGGCGAGAACCCATGGATCTGTCCTGCGACCTTCGACCGGTAGCCGTCCATGGGAAATGGGTCGAAGGCCGCAATCGCGGAGATTCCCGACCGGCCGTCCAGCGCTGCCTTCCAGAATTCGCTGACCCCGATACCGATGGGACTGATCACTCCTAATCCGGTGACGACGATCTCACCCGACATGGGTCGATTCCTCTGGGCCTGCTGTCTTCTTACCGGAAGCGGTTGGGCCTCGTCAACCGCATGCGCGGCGGCGGATTTCAGTAGCGCAGCTTCAGCATCAGATACAGCCCATAGCTGGTGAACAGCACGTTCGTCAGCCAGCCGGCGACGACAGGCGGCAGTGCGCCGCCGCGACCGAAGGCGATCGCGATGGAGTGGGCGGCCCAGTAGAGAAAGCCCACCAGCAAAGCCTGGCCGATGCCGATGGCCATGCTGCCGCCCCTGATGCCGCTTCGCTGAAGGCTCAGCGCGATGCCGACGAGCACCATGATGACGGTGACGAGGGGAAAGGCGATCCGTCCATAATAATCGGTCAGCAGGCGGGCAAATTGCGAGCCGTGCTGATAGAGGCGGCTGCGGGATTCCCGAATGTCGTGAAAGGTCATCAGTTCGGATTCGCCGGCGAGCCCGCCGGTGAAGTCGCTCGGAATCAAGGTCAGCGCGATCGGCTTGCGGTCGAATTCGTTCACTGTTGCGGACCCATCACGGTTGAACCGACGGTGAAACCCCCGGTGCAAGGTCCAACTCCGGTCGGCGTAATGCGCCTCCTCCGCTTCCATCATCTCGGTGAGTCGAAAAGCCTGATCGAAATGAAAGACCTGCACGCCGGCCAAGGTATTGCCTCCAATTGCGATGCTGGCGACATGGAGCAGGGTATCCGCGTCGACTCGAGTCCAGGGCTGCTGCAGCTTCACGACTGCGGACGCAGGTTTCTTTTCGATGTAGACGGCGCGAATCTCTTCCGCTTTGCTCGTAGCCAAAGGAATGATGGTCGAACTGAACAGCAACAGCAGGAGCGTCATCATGACGGCAAAGGTCAAAAACGGCGAGGCGATCCAGGGCAGACTGATGCCGCAGCTTCGCAGGGCGGTGATCTCGTTGTTGCGCGAAAGCAGCCCTAGGGTCAACAGCGTTGCCATCAGGACGGCGAGTGGAATGATCTGAAACGAGATCGCGGGGACCTTAAGCACAAAGTAGCTCAGCACATCCACCCATTGGGCGTCGTAGCTCAGGAAACGGCGGACCTTTTCGAAGAAGTCGATGACGAGATAGATCGTCATGAGCCCAGCGAAACACATGAAGAAAATCTTGGCGTATTCCCGGAACAGGTAACGGAAGACGATCGGCATGGCTGTTACTGTTTGCTCATGCGGGTGAACCACAGCAGCGTGATGATCAGAAAGGCGAAGTTCGGCAGCCAGGCGCCGGCGAAGGGCGAAATGACGGTGGAGGTCACCAAGAATTCGCACGCCACGTTCATGACGTAATAGGCGATGACCACGGCGACGCCGACGGCGAATCCACCGATCCGGCCCGAGCGCTTCGAGACAATCCCCACCGGCACACCGAGCATGCATAGTATGAGCGAGGCGGTCGGAAATGCCATGTCCTTGTAGTGCTCGGTCAGACGCCGCAACGCCCAGGGATCGCGCCATTGGGACTGATTCAACCGGTCGAGGAGTTGGTCGTACGAGGGACGCTCCTCGGCCGCGGTGTAGCCGCTCTGCGCCAGGGACAACTTCAGGTCGTAGTTTGAAAAAGAGGCCAACTGGTATTGATCGATCTCGTCGGGTCGACTATGGATCACGCCGTCCCGCAGTCGTAAGGCGATCTGGTTGGTCGAGTTGTCGATAAGAACGTTGTAGCCTTGGGCGACGATGATCCGCGGATCTTCGGCATTGCGCTCGTCTGAGATGAAGATGCCGCCGGAGGTCGCGTCGCCCTTCTCTGATACATAGATCGTCATTTTCGGGATCGGTTCGGCGAATGATTCCCGGTCCAGCGCCAGCACGAGCTGGTCTCGCAGGAGGTTGAGTGCGACCTTCTTGAGGTTGATCGAACTCCACGGCTGACCCCATTGCGCCAGCCACAGGGTCAGACCAAAGACGAGGAGCGAGAACAACATGACCGGCCGCGCGAGCCGAAGCAGGCTCAGGCCCGCCGCCCGCATCGCGACGAGTTCCTTGTCCAGCGAAAGGCGGCCAAATGCCGTGATGGACGCAATGATGCCGGCAATGGGGAGGGTGAGGACCAGGAACGACGGAAGGAGGTGGGCAAAGACCTTAAGGACTGCCCATAGCCCGACGCCCTTCGAGACCAGGAGTTCGACCAGTCGAAGCAACTCCTTGGTCAGGATGATGAAGCACAGGACGCCCAGACTTAAGCCAAAGGGGGACAGCAATTCCGTAAAGATATAGCGGTCCAGCAGCGTGCGCAGCATCATAAACAACGCTTTCTCTGACGGCTTTTGCTCACTATAGGACACCGTTTCGGGCTTGTCCACCGGAGTCCGTTCGTGCGGCACGCGAAAGAACTGCTTGACAACTTTAAAATCCATATGGTACATGCTGCCCGCGATTTGTAACCAAGATGGGTCTCGTGAGTACGTCTTTTCTTCTGCACAGAGCCCGCCCATCCGTTCCCGGTTCTCATATTCCATTTCTCATTTTTGATACATTCCCTGTGCGTTAACTGGGTTCGGGCCCGGTCACGCACGGACGCGTGGCCGTTGAGGAAAGGAGGGTTTCTGTGAAGACCAAAGGTACGGTGAAGTGGTTCAATGATCGTAAGGGGTTTGGATTCATCCGTTTGGACAGCGGAGAGGATGTGTTCGTGCATTACTCCGCTCTCCAAGGAGAGGGGTTCAAATCATTGAAGGAGGGTGAAAACGTCGAATTTGATATCGTCCAGGGCGCCAAGGGACCCCAGGCGGCCAATGTGATGAAAATGTCGATCGCGGCATCCTGACCGCGGTTCAACGTTCGCTGAGTGTGATGAAGGCCTGTGAGACTTCTTGTTCTCACAGGCCTTCCTTTTTAGTGGCAAAACTCCTTGCATGCATTGGGCATTTCTTTGACAAAAACCATTGATACTGTTAGCGTTTGTTGATTATTGGAGGTTTCTCTTGGGCTTAGACCGTAGCAAGGTTCTGCAGAGCGCCCAGCTGTTGGCATCAAAGGGTCAGTTCGACGCCGCCCTCGGCGAATGGAAGAAGCTCTCGGCCGAATCGCCGGGCGACGGCGGCATTCACAATTCCATCGGCGAACTGCATCTTAAACGCAACGCAACCGTAGATGCCGTCGCCTCCTTCATTCAAGCCGCGAACGCGTTTCGGGCCGAGGGAGCCACGCTCAAGGCCATCGCCACCTACAAGAAAGTTCTTAAGCTCGATCCTTCCCGGTACGACATGTACCGATTCCTCGGGGATTTGAACGCCGAACGGGGCTTGTTGAGCAGCGCCGTCCAGGATTATTTAACCCTCGGCAAATACTATCTGAAGGAACGCAAGACCAAAGAAGCCCTCGACATCTATAAGAAGATTGTCACTCAGGATCCCTCCAATCTGGATGCGCAGCAGCGAGTGGCTGAACTCTGCTTGCAGGAAAACATGCAGGACGAGGCCACGAGGGTGTATCTGCAGCTCGGGCGGGAGAGGTCCGGGCAACAACGCTATGCCGAGGCCAAGGAAGCCTACGAATCTGTGCTGCGTATCGATCCCGCGAACAGCGAGGCGCAACAGTACATCGAGCACTATAAGAAGACCGGCGGTACTCCGGTCCGCCCGATTAAAGCCGGCGCGGCGCCCGTCGCACATGCCGGCGAGCCGCCTGATCTCCTGGCTGAAGCGAGCCGGCGCATTGAAGAAAAACAGTATGCCGGCGCCGAGGCCATCCTCAATCAGATGCTCACCAAAGAGCCGGGCAATCCCCAGGTGTGCCAATTACTCGCACGATTGCATCTCCAACAGGGACACCTGCAGGTCGCCCTTGGCGAATACCGGTTTCTGGCCGGCGCGGCGTTGCGCGCGCAGGACTATCCCCAGGCCGAAACGCTCATCTTGGAGTTTCTCGCTGTCGAACCCAGCTCGGTTCCGCTGCTGGAATTGCACGGCGAACTCTACGAAGAGAAGGGCGATATCGATACGGCTGTCCAGCACTATGGCAAAGCCATCGAAGCGCTGCTCAAAAATCCCGAACCGGGGATGCCGACCTTGCACGAGGAAATTTTTGAAAAGCTCCAGTCCCTCGCGCCCGACAGTCCGGTGGTGAAGCGGCTGGCGGACTTGATGCGAGGCGAGACACCGCCTGATGCTCACGAGACTCCGGCGGCGGTTGGAGGATTTTCTCTCGAAGGGGCGATGCCCGATGAGGCGCCTGTCCTTTCATTGCCGGAGCAGTTCCGCGCGTATCTCGAAGCGGGGCACTGGGATCAAGCCGAAGAGTGGCTCGGAAGGATGGTCACGACGCACCCTGACGATGCGGAGGCCAGAGAATATCTGGGGCAGGTCTTGTTGCAGAAGGGCGACAGCGCGGGCGCGGCCCTCCAATATGGACGAGCCCTCGAACTGCGGACGGCCGGTCAGACGCTCACTGATCCGGATCCCATCCGCGAACTGTATGACAAGGTCAAAGCGCTGGCGCCGGCCAGCCTGATCGTCTCGAAGCTCTCGGCGCTGTTCGCGCCGGCGGCGCCTGAGGAACCGGTCGACGACCTGGATGCCGAAACGCACTACACGCTGGGCGTCGCATATAAGAACATGGGGTTGATCGATGAAGGGAAGCAGGAATTCGCCCTCGCCATGAAAGGCGCCGAGGTGTTCCTCGATGCCTGTCTGATGACGGCCGTCTGCCTGAAGGACCAGCAACAGTACGATTCAGCGAGCGCGCAACTTGAACGGCTGCTGACCGATCCCCGGTGTCAGGGCGCCAAGGCCCAGGCGATCCGATATGAACTCGGACTGCTCTATGAAACGTTGGAGCAATGGCAGCTCGCCACCACGATGTTCGAGGCGATTCCGACGTTCCATGACGTTCCGCAGCGCCTTGCCGCCATTCGCACCATCCCGCCGGCCGCTGCCGCAAGCGCATTTCGCTACGCCACTTAGTTCTGTCTCGCCTGTCCGCATCGGCGCCAAATCCGGATCTCGCTAATTGACCCGATTGGGCGCCGGCCGTCCGGACAACGCGGCTTCGATGTTCCTGACGCACGTCATTCCCATTTCCATGCGCGTTTCCATGGTGGCAGATCCGAGGTGAGGCAGGAGCACAACCTGCGGTAGGGACGCTAGCTTGGGATGAACTGTTGGTTCTTCTTCGAACACGTCCAAGCCGGCTCCCGCGATTTCCCCATTGGTCAGAGCGGCGACGAGCGCCGATTCATCAACGATCGGTCCTCTCGCGGTATTGATCAGAATGGCGCTGCGGCGCATCTTCGCCAGCTCCAATGGTCCGATCAAATGCCTCGTCTCCTCAGTGAGCGGCACATGAATCGTCACGAAGTCTGATTCCGCGAGCAATCCCGGAAGGGGAAGGCGTTTCCATGCGACGCCGTCCGGAGGACGGTCGACGGGCCTGCGCGAGCAATACCGCACCTCCAGACGAAACCCGGCTGCGCGTTGCGCGACGGCCTGACCGATGCGGCCCATGCCGATGATTCCCAAGGTCCGGCCGGCGACCGCCGCGCCCAGCAGTTGGGTCGGCGTCCATCCGGTCCATTGGCCGCTGCGCACCAGCCGATCGCCTTCAATGACCCGGCGGGCGGTCGCCAGGATCAGGGCCCACGTCAGATCTGCCGTCGCATCCGTGAGCACATCCGGCGTATTGGTCACGACGATCCCCTGGTGCCGTGCGGCGTCGATATCGATGTTGTTGTAGCCGACGGCATAATTCGCCACGATCTTGAGTCGAGGGGAAGCGGCCAGGACGCCGGCGTCGATGCGATCGGTCAGGGTGACGATCGCCGCGGCCGATTGCGACAATCCCGATTGCAATGCCGACAGGACAGGCGGAACCTCGAGTGGTTCCTGCACGAGCCTAAATCGCTCGCGAATGACGGCCATGACCTGATCGGGCAAGACGCGCGAAACGTACAACGCCGCTTTGGATGAGACCATGCCGTATCTTAGCGGCTTGCGCGGGCTGTCACAAACGGCTTATGAGTAGGTCGAGTAACGCTTCCGAGTGGCGGATTTTTTGTCTCCCCTGTTAGAATGCCGCCCCATGCTTGTCATGCCGGATACCTCGCGCTCCGTCGGTTCGGATCTTCGCAGGCTTCTTCGGGGAGATCAGATCAAAGACGACTCTCCCACGAAGACGGCCTACGCGGTCGATGCGAGCATCTATCGGATGGAACCCCAAGCCGTTGCTCTGGTGGAATCCGAAGATGATATCCATCGTCTGCTCCAATACGCCGTTGCGCGCGGTATTCCACTGACCGCCCGGGCCGCCGGAACCAACTTGACCGGCTCAGCCATCGGTTCTGGCATCATCCTCGATGTCTCCCGGCTGCATCGGATTCTTGAAATCAACAGGGAGGAACGGTGGGCGCGCGTGCAACCGGGAATCGTCCTTGCCGAACTCAACGCGCAACTCGCCCGCCAGGGATTGATGTTCGGGCCCGATCCGTCCAGCGGCGACATGTGCAAACTGGGAGGAATGCTTGCGAACAATTCGGCCGGCCCCCACACGTTGCGATACGGAGCCGTCAAGGACAACGTCGAGAAGCTGAGGATATGTCTCGTGTCCGGGGCGTGGTTGGATGCGCGGAGCTATGCCATTGATGATCCGGCTGCTGCAGCCCTCTTGTTCTCGCATCCGGCGGTTCAGGAGACGTGGTCCCTCGTACGGGCGCAAGCTGATCTGCTCGAACAGAAACGGCCGCGCGTAAGCAAGAACAGCTGCGGGTACAACCTGTTCGGTCTGGCGGAGGGATTGGCGCGAGGGCAGCTGGATTTGCCCAAACTCTTCATCGGCAGCGAGGGGACACTCGGCATTTTCAGCGAGGCGACCATCCGTCTTGTCGATAAGCCCCGCGCGACCTTGACCGCCGTGATCCATTTCAAGCGCCTCGAAGACGTCGGTGAAGCGGTGCCGCAGCTTCTCGGACTGCATCCGAGCGCGTTGGAGGTCATGGACGCCAACACGCTCGACCTCATCGGGCGGTCGCGCCATGGGATCCCGGCCGACTCGGCCGCCACCTTGCTCGCCGAACTTGATGCCGATGGTCCGACGGTCGATCTCCATGAGCAGGCCGAACGCATGGCCGCCGTTTGCCGTCGCTATCCGCTCGCTTCGGCAATGGTCACCGCCTACGATCCGGAGCAGCGCGAACAGCTGTGGAAGGCGCGGAAGGCCCTCTATCCCACGTTGTATCGCTTTGATCCGCGCAAGAAGCCGATCAATTTCGTCGACGATGTCGTGGTGCCGGCGGCGCGAATCAGCGAGCTCATCCGGTACCTCGAAGAATTTTTCGGAAGCCAGCGGGTTCCGGTCGCCATTTTCGGTCATATTGGCAACGGTAACGCGCACATCGTGCCGCTCCTCGACGTGAACGACGAGGGCGATTACCGGAAGATGGTGCAGGGCTATCATGACATCCATCGGACGGTCTTGGATCGCTTCGGCGGCTCGATCTGTGGAGAGCACGGCGACGGGCGCGTGCGGGCTGAATTTGTGCCGGCCATGTTCGGGGCGGAGCTCTACGACCTGTTCGTGAAGGTGAAGCGCTGTTTCGATCCGGGTGGCGTGCTCAACCCCGGTGTCAAAATCAGCGACCGGCCCTTCACCGACCATATCGATCACATCCGGCTGTCGAAGACCTGCGCGACTTGCGCGAAGTGCAATGCCGTCTGTCCGGTCTATGATGTCTTCCGCTCGGAAGACATGAGCTCCCGCGGCTGGTTTGAGATCGTCACCGATAAGAACTACAGCTATTTGAATTCGAAGCGCGTGGTTGAGGCGTGTCTCAACTGTAAATCCTGCCGCACCGCCTGTCCGGCCGGGGTCGATGTTTCGCAACTGATTCTCAATCGCCGGGCGGAGCACCCGAATGCGCTTGCCGGGCTCGTGTTTCGATTCCACGCCAACACCAAACGCTTTGCGCTCTTTTTGAAATGGCTCGCAAGGTTCCAGTCTCTGTGGGACCGGCCGCTGATGCGGCGTATCTTGGACGTGATCAGCCGTCCGATGCTGAAGTATTTGGGCCCGGGCGCCAGATTGTCGTCCCGGATCGCACTTCCTAAACTGGCTGTCCTGCAGTTGCGTGAGCGTCATGCCGGGCTCACCACGTCCGCCGGCGAGACGCCGCGCTCGAAGGTGGCATACTTCCATGGCTGCGCTGCCAACTACTTCGACGACGGTGTCGGCGATGCGGTCATTGCCGTTCTGCGCACGCACGGCATTGAGCCGGATTTGCCGCCGCAACGATGCTCGGGCACGCCGATCGAAACCTATGGGCATCGAAATCTGGCGAAGGAAGGGGCTCGGGAAAACCTCAGAGCCTTCGCCGAGTACGACACGGTCGTGACCGGCTGCGCGTCCTGTACGTTGATGCTCAAGGACTACGGGACGCTTTTTGCCGGTGAGCCGGAACAATCCGCCGCCGAGGCCTTAGCCCAACGCGTAAAGCATATTGCGGAATTTGTCGAGCGATCGGCAGTTCAACCGGCGATGGCGCCTGCAGCCGAGAGTCAGCAAAGGGTGACATACCATTCCTCCTGTCATCTCCGGGCGGCCGGTGTGACGAAGGAACCTCGGGCGATTTTGAAAAAATTACCCGGCGTGGAATACGTCGAGATGCCGGATGCCGACCGCTGCGCGGGCGGCGCTGGTACGTATCTGGTCAAGGATTTCGACACCTCGCAGCGGATCGTGGCTCGCAAACGGGAGGCCGTCGAATCCAGCGGTGCGACGCTCGTGGCCACGAGCTGCCCGGCCTGTATGATCCAACTCAAGACCGGTTTACCGCCAGGTGTGGAGGTGAAGCATATCGCCCAAGTTCTGCAAGAGAGTTATGAGGCTGCGAGGCGGCGAGCCGGTGAGACCCCCTCATGACGTTGCGGAAGGTCGACTGGCTCTTTATCCTGTTCGCCGTCGCGGTCGTGGTCGGCGTGTCGCTGCTGCCCACGCCGAAAGACCGGAATCCGATGGTACCGAGGACTGCCGAGCACGTCGCGATCAAATCTGAAAAGGATTGCGTTGGTTGCCACAGCGCCGGCGCGGAACGACCATTGGCCGCGCGGCATCCCAAGCGGCCGGATTGTTTCCGTTGTCACGCGCGCAGCGGATGAGCAGCGGAAGCCGATGCTTAAGGGGCTGCCGATTCACCAGTGACCAATGAGCGTTGACAAGCCTTAGCATGCACGATGGCTATTAGAATCGGGAAGGAGCAGGCCGGATAATGGTAAAGGTACTTGTCTTTGGACTCACCCTTCGCCACGCCATGGGCACGCATGAGATTGAAGTCGAAGTGGCGGAGACGACGACCATCAAGAAAATGATCGACGCACACCCGGATCAGTTGGGCGCCCTCATGCCGTTTATGCTTCAGCGGGAGGTGCTGGTTGCCGTCAATAAGAAGGTGGGAAGCGAAGATTCGGTGGTGAAAGACGGCGACGTCGTGAAGTTGACCCATCAATCGAAGACGTCGTATGATGGCGTCCGCGATATCCCCACTTAGCAGGTTGTTGAAAAAGTCGCTGTTCGAACCCGCCCGCCCGGGATGCGTGAGAACGCATCTCTCCAAGCTTCGTTCTCGCAACGGTATCCGCTCACACTTGACAGGGGTCCGCTGCGGGCTTGAATCGGGCAAGGCGCCTATTGGCGCCGGGGTAGAGTGGGTGAGAAAGAGGCCTTTTTGAACAACCTGCTGAGCGCCACTACGTATCCGCTGCTTCCCCGCGCACGCGGTATTCCATCGACAATCGGCTATAGCGGTTTCCACTCAGATCGAGCGTCAGCGTCCCGTCGGACGTTTCCCACACCGCATGATAGCGGAGATGTCCGATCATCACGGCCACGCCCCAATAATCCGGAAGCGGGTGGTAGAGGTCATTGTCCCAGACCACACGGTCTACCTTCGGCTCGCCATAAGCGGCGCTCAAGGCCTGTTTGAGCGCCGTATAGTAGCCGATGAACTCGTTCAAGCCGTTTAGCGGCCGCTGAACGATCACGTATTGGCCGCGCGCGAGCGATCCCTTCCGAAATTCGTAGCCCTCGAGCACGCCGTGATCGTGCACGTTCCGCAGGTAGATGAGCGTGCTATCTTCCTCGCGCTCGATCGGCCCGGGGACGGCGTTCTTCAGCCGTTCCGGTCCTTGTCCCCAATATCGTTGCAAGGTCTCGAGAAAGCTTAGCGCCTGGCTGGTGAGTTCCGCCTGGAGGGCGGCATCATCAATATCGTCAAACGGCGCCTCGGCGTCCGGAGGACCAAACGTCGGAAGTTCGCCGCGTCCGCTGACCGGGACGAGTATCAGCAGGCCGATGACTAGAAAAATGCGTCCGCGCATAAACGATCATAAGACGGGAGCTGCGGGGTGGTCTACCCTACGAAGGGCGGGACCAATCTCACCCGCCCGCCCTGCGCACGCCGGGACGTGCGCTTTACCCTAGGATCGACGTTTCGTCCTTGCTGTGGGGGCTGCCGCCAGCGGATCCTCCGGCCAATGATGTTTCGGATAGCGGCCGCGAAGTTCCTTACGGACTTCCGGATACGCATTCGCCCAAAAACTGGCCAGATCCTTCGTCACCTGCACGGGGCGCTTCGCCGGCGACAGGAGGTGCAGCACGACCGGCACGGTCCTGTTGACGATGCGCGGAGTGTCTTTGCAGCCGAACATTTCCTGCAACCGCACGGGCAGGATGGGCCAGTCTTCCCCATAGTCCAGCCTGACCTGCGATCCGCTGGGCACGGACATGTGCGTCGGTGCCAAGCGATTGAGTTCCTGCTGCTGCGTCCGGCTGAGCAGGGCCTGCAAGGGCTGTGTCAGATCCATACGCTGGATGCGATCCAACGCCGTCATGCCGACCACGTAAGGCCCGAGCCACTCGTCGAGCGTTGCTGAAAGGCGTTCTTCTGAGACATCCGGCCAGGCAGCCTCACCTTGGAGACGCCGCAGAAATCGGACTCTAGCCCGCCAGTCCTGAAGGTCAGGCGTCCAGGCGAGCGTGTGCAGCCCCGCTCGACGCACTCCGTCCAGTAATGCCGCTGCGATCGATGATGGATCAGGTTTGGACAAGGCCGTCTCCGACAATACCAGTGCGGCAAAGCGGCGCTGTCGCGAGGCGCGCACTGCGCTGGTCCGTTCATCCCACAGGACTGCCTCCGACTCGACGATCTCGGCGTGGTACAGATCTTCGATTTCCTTCTGAGTGATTGGAGCGGCAAGATCGATGCGCGCCCACTGTGCCCCAGCGTCCAATTCGGCAATCACAAGATAGGGTTCAACGGCCAGAGGATCGGGCCGGGTAAACATGGCGCCGCGACCATTGGCCAGGAGGAAGCGCGGCTCATTTCCTTTCTGACGCTTCGCCAGACGATCGGGATAGGCGATGGCCAGCAGTAAGCCGGTCAGATCGAGATCGGAGGGGCTGCGTTCCGGCCGCAATGTCCTGGTCCGTTGCAGCTGGGCCTCCCACTGACGCGCGGTGCGTTTGGTCCGTTCGATCGCGCGAAGGTCGACACCGGCGCGGCTTCCGTACAGCAAGTCCAGCCGCAGGCGTACGTCGGCTTCCCGTGCAGGCGATGCACGCAGCAGATCGCGTTCGGTGAGGAGCGCCGCGAGGTCGCAGGCGACTCGGACGCACCCCAGTGGAACGGATCTGATCAGCATGTGCGCGAGTCGTGGGTGCAGCGGCACCTGGGCCATTTCTTTCCCATGGACTGTGAGCCGTCCGTCCGTATCCAACGCGCCCAGGCGCATGAGGAGCTCTCGGGCCTGGGCGATCGCACCGGGCGGCGGCGGAGTCAGCCAGGATAATTCTGCCGGCTCCGACACACCCCACTGAGCCGTTTCGAGCAATAAAGACGAGAGATCCGCGTCGAGGATTTCGGGGGAACGACGAGCCGTGAGCGTCTGATGCTCTTGCTCGGTCCAGAGACGGTAACAAATGCCGGATGCAAGCCGACCGGCTCGCCCTCTCCGCTGGTCTGCCGAGTCCTGTGTAACCCGAATCGTTTCCAAACGAGTCAACCCTGAGCGTGGATCGAATCGCGGCGCACGCAGTTGACCGGCATCGACGACCACACGAATGCCGTCGATCGTCAAACTGGTTTCTGCGATGGAGGTGGCGAGCACGACCTTTTTCGTGCCGCGCGGCGCTGGTTCGATCGCCATGTCCTGATCGGCTTGCGGGAGGTCTCCGTGCAGCGGAGCGATGTGCACATCCGGACCGAG
>Ga0310810_10004441_pt1 | contig 15517 bp, 14 predicted proteins | sample NCmetagenome_FD_207641 | JGI IMG/M metagenome (GOLD analysis project Ga0310810, IMG submission 207641) | Soil microbial communities from experimental microcosm in Duke University, North Carolina, United States - NC | ecosystem: Engineered > Artificial ecosystem > Soil microcosm > Unclassified ...
GTCGCTGCTCGGCGGCACGCCGGCCACGCGTCCCGAGCGATACGCGCAGGCGTCGCCGATCAGACTCCTTCCGTACGGGCTGCCGCAGGTACTGGTGCTCGGCACCTACGAGGAGTTCGTGCCGATGCCGCTGATGCGCGCGTACGCGGATGCGGCGCGGGCGGCGGGCGACTCGGTGCGCCTCGTGCTCGTTCCCGGCGCCGGTCATTTCGAGATCGCGAACCCACGCTCGTTCGCCTGGCCGCCGGTGAACCGCGCCATCCGTTCGCTGCTCGACGGGCATCTTCCACCGGTCGACCCGGAATAGCACTGAACCAGGAGGCCGACCGTCGAACGCGGTTTTCTACGCGCGATTGAACCGTGACTGCGCGTCGGACCGGCCTGCCGCGGATTCAGGGGGCCAGCATGCCAGTCCAGATACCGGGTACGCCGTGGTACTCGGTACTGCCGTCGGCAGTTCTCTAGAACAGCACTTCCTGCGCGCTCACGCTCGGCGGCGTGTACCCGAAGTGCCGGTATGCCTGCGGAGTGGCGACGCGCCCGCGCGGGGTGCGCTGCAGGAAGCCCTGCTGCACGAGGAACGGCTCGTACACTTCCTCGAGCGTGCTCGCGTCCTCGCCGATCGCGGCACTGATCGTCGCCACGCCGACCGGGCCTCCCTCGAACTTCTCGATGATCGCCTTGAGGATGCGGGCGTCCATGTCGTCGAGGCCGAACTGGTCGACGTCGAGCATCGCCAGCGCGGCGCGGGCGACGTCTTCCGTGATCACGCCGTCGGCGCGCACCTCGGCATAGTCGCGCACGCGGCGGAGCAGGCGGTTGGCGACGCGCGGCGTGCCGCGTGAGCGGCGGGCGATCTCGCGAGCGCCCGTCGGTTCGATTCCCACCTTGAGCACGTCGGCGGTGCGGCGCACGATGAGCTCGAGATCCTCGGTGGCGTAGTAGTTGAGCCGCTGCTCGATCCCGAACCGCGCCCGCATCGGCGCGGTGAGCATGCCGAAGCGCGTCGTCGCGCCGATGAGGGTGAACCGCTCGATCGGCATCGTGATCGTCTGCGCCTTCGGCCCTTCGCTGAGTCGGATGTCGATCCGGTAATCCTCCATCGCGGGATAGAGGAACTCCTCGATCACCGGGCGCAGCCGGTGGATCTCGTCGATGAACAGGATGTCGCCGGCGCGCAGGTTGGTGAGCGTGCCGACGAGGTCGCCCGGCTTCTCGAGGGCGGGGCCCGACGTCGTCCGGATGTTGACGCGGAGCTCACGCGCGATGAGCTCGGCGAGCGTCGTCTTCCCGAGGCCGGGCGGCCCGTAGAAGATCGAGTGATCGAGCGGCTCGCTCCGCGCGAGCGCCGCGTCGATCGCGAGCCGGAGATTGTCCTTGACCTTCTGCTGCCCGATGAATTCCTCGAGCCGCTGCGGCCTCAGCGACAGCTCGACGACGCTCTCGTCGGAGAGGACTTCCGGGGTGGTGATCTCGGCGCGGGACATGGCTCTGAACTACCTGGGAGGCTGGATTCGTGATACCGAATATAAGCCGAAGCACGGTGAACGGCGAACTGTTGGTGGTTGCGAAGCGTGGTGAACGGTGAGCGATCGACCGTTTACGTCAGCGGGCAGGAACGGCGACGGCGGGAGAAGTGGTGTGAGACGCGTCCCGGGGCCGGCCGTCAACCGAAAAACCGTGAACCGAAGAACCGTTCGCCGTTCACGGCACCTCCGCTTGCACCGTCGCGAGCCGCTCCGCCGCGCGCTTCAAGGTCTCGTACTTCTTGCAGAAGGCGAAGCGCACGAGCGATTTCCCGAGCGAACGGTCGGAGTAGAAGCTCGAGCCCGGCACCGTGGCGACGCCGATCTCGGAGCACATCCACTTCGCGAACGAGACGTCGTCCATGTCGCTCAGGGCGGAGAAGTCGGCGAGCACGTAGTACGCGCCTTCGGGCTGCGTGAAGGTGAAGCCGGCGTCGGTCAGCGCGTCGCAGAGCAGGGTGCGCCGCCCGCGATAGTCGAGCGCGAGATGATTGAAGTAATCGGCGTCGAAGTGCAGCCCCACCGCGCCAGCCGCCTGCAGGGGCGCCGGCGCGCCCACGGTGAGGAAGTCGTGCACCTTCCGGATCGCCGCCGTCTGCGCCTCCGGCGCGACGATGTAGCCCAGCCGCCAGCCGGTGCAGCTGAACGTTTTCGAGAGTCCGGAGATCGTGATGGTCCGCTCCCGCATGCCGGGCCACGTCGCCATCACGTGGTGCTCGCCGGCATACCTGATGTGCTCGTAGATCTCGTCCGTGATCACCCACACGTCGTGCTTCGTGCACAGGTCGGCGATCATCGACATCTCGGCGCGCGTCATCACCCGGCCGGTCGGGTTGTGCGGCGTGTTGAGGACGAGCGCCTTGGTGCGCTTCGTGAACGCCTTCGCGAGCCGGTCGGGATCGATCGTCCAGTGCGGCCGCTCGAGCGGCACGAACGTCGGGATCGCGCCGGCCAGCACCGCATCGGGCCCGTAGTTCTCGTAGAACGGCTCGAACACGATCACCTCGTCCCCCGGATCGAGCAGCGCGAGGAACACCGCCGCCATCGCCTCGGTCGCGCCGCACGTCACGGTCACCTCGCGGTCGTGGTCGACCGGCATGTCGTACCACCGGCGGTACTTCTCCGCGATCGCGATGCGGAGCGCCGAGCTGCCCCACGTGACGGCGTACTGGTTGATGTTGCCGTGGATCGCCGCGCACGCCGCGTCCTTCATCGGCTCGGGCATCGGGAAGTCCGGGAACCCCTGCGCGAGGTTCACCGCCTCGTGTTGATTGGCGATGCGCGTCATCTCGCGGATGACGGATTCGGTGAACGTCGCGGTGCGACGGGCAGCGAGCATGATCGAGGGGGCTCCGGGTTCAGCGACAGTCGTTAGTCCAACGCACCTCAGCGCCCGCCGATGCGCGCGAGCGCCGCGCGAATGAGCTCGGGCGCCGACATTCCCTTCGCGCCGCCGTCGAGCGCGCCGCGCACCGCCTTCTCCGCGTCGACGGTGGTGTAGCCGAGCGAGACGAGCGCGCGGATCGCGTCGTCCGCGCCCGGTCCCGCGCCGCGCCCGACCCCCGACCGGGCGCCGGAGCTCTGCAGCTCGTCGAGCTTGTCGGCCAGATCGAGAATCAGTTGCTCGGCCTTCTTCCTCCCGACGCGCGGCACGCTCTGCAGCGTGGGGACGTCCTTCTCGCGGATCGCGCGCACGAGCCGGTCCGCGGTGAGCGACGACAGCAGCCCGAGCGCGAGCGCGGGCCCGACGCCCTTGGCGCCGAGCACCTTCTGGAAGACGCGGCGCTCGTGCGGCGTGGTGAAGCCGAAGAGCTGCCACCCGTCCTCCTTCACCACGAGATGGGTGTGCACCGCGCACCGCTCGCCCGCCTTCGGTAACGCCTCGTACGCGTTGAGCGGCACGGCGAGCTCGTAGGCGACGCCGCCGTCGGTGAGGATCTCGATCCGGTCGAGCTCCTTGGCGACGAGCACGCCCGCGACCTGGACGATCATCGGCGGCGCGTGCTCGGCGGCGACATCCGCGCCGCGGCGAGGCGCGGACGCGAGGGCTCGCGCACCCGCCCCTGGCCATCGATGCGCGGCAGGCTCGCGCTCATCACGCACGCGAGCGCGGCGGCCACGCCGTCGGCCGCGTCCGACGGCTGCGGCACGCTCTTCAACCGGAGGAGCCGCGTGAGCATGAACTGCACCTGCTCCTTCGTGGCTCCTCCCGTGCCCACCACGGCCTTCTTGATCTCCGCCGGCGCGAGCTCGTTCACCGGCACTCCCGCCAGCTCGGCGGCGAGGAGGATCACTCCGCGCGCGTGCCCCAGCACGACGGTGGTGCGCACGTTCCGCGCGTAGAAGACGTCTTCGACCGAGAGCGCATCGGGCCCGTGTCGCTCGATCAATTCCCGTACACCTTCATGGATCTCGCGCAACCGCGACGGCAGCGGATCGCGCGCGCGGGTGCGGATCACGCCGCACTCCACGAGCACGGGAAAGGCCGGTCCGCCGCCGCGGACGACGCCGTAGCCGGTGTTCGCCGTCCCCGGATCGATGCCGAGTACGAGCACGCGCGCCGCCTGCGTGAGAGTGAAGCCGCCGTCAGCCCTCGAGCTTCGCGAGCTCGGCGTCGTCGACCTCGAAGTTGGCCCACACCTTCTGCACGTCGTCGAGGTCCTCGAGCGCCTCGATGAGCTTGAACAGCTGCCCGACGCTCTCGCCCGTCACGGGCACGGTGCTCTTCGGCACCATCGCGAGCTCGGATTCCGTCGGCACGATGCCGCGCGCCTCGAGCGCACTCCTCACCGCATGGAACGACATCGGATCCGTCGTGACGACGTACACCTCGTCCTCGCGGCGGAAATCCTCCGCCCCCGCCTCGAGCGCCGCCTCGAGCGTCGCGTCCTCGTCGGGGTGCTGCGCCGCGTCGATCTCGAGCTGTCCCTTCTTCTCGAACATGAACGCCACCGACCCGGGCGTGCCGAGGTTCCCGCCACCGCGCGACATCTTGTGCCGCACGTCGGCGACGGTCCGCGTCGGGTTGTCGGTCATGGCGTCGATGATCAGCGCGACACCGGCCGGCCCGTAGCCCTCGTACGTGACCTCCTGGATGTCCTCCGACGCGAGCTCGCCGGTCCCCTTCTTGATCGCGCGATCGATGTTCTCCTTCGGCAGCGACTTGGCCTTCGCCGCTTCGATCGCGACGCGCAGCCGCGCGTTTCCCGCCGGATCGCCGCCGCCCATCTTGGCGGCCATCGTGATCTCACGAATCAGCTTCGTGAACAGCGCGCCGCGCTTGGCGTCGGTCGCCGCCTTGTAGTGCTTGATCTGCTTCCACTTGCTGTGGCCGGCCATACGTCACTCGTCGTCGGAAGTCGGCGGCGTCCGCTGACGCCGGTCCGGAAATATACCCGCCGGCCGCTGGGGCCGGGATGCGGCCGCCTCAGGGCGACACGACCGCCGCGAGCCCGGCACGAAACCCGGTGAGCCGGGCCTGCACCGGAACACCCGCGCCATCCTCCGCGGCGAGCGAGCCGAGCGTATAGGCCGCGCTCGGGTAGAGCGTGAGCCCAGCGATGTCGCCACGCACGCGGACGCCGACGGTCGCCAGCCGGCTGGCCCGCGAGCGCACTTCGCTCGCGTCCGCGTCCTGAAGCCATTGCCGAAGCTCGACGCTCGGCTCGATCAGGGCGCCGCGCGCGTGCATGCCGAGCGAGAGAAAGAGATTGGCGAGGTTCTCGCGCCCCGCGCGCTCGCCCGACGCGTAGAAGCCCGGCGCCCGCAGCAGATCGTACGCCGCCACGGTGAACTCCTGTCCGGCGATCACTCCCGTCAGCGCGCCCTGCGCGATCACGCGGTCGCCGGTAGCGTACGCCGAGCCGTCGGCGTCGTCGCGACCGAACGCGGCGTACGTCACGCCGAGCGCGAGCCGTCCCGCGCCGAGCGGCCGGTCCGCGCCGAGGCGCGCGCGCATCTCGTTGCCCGGTCGGTAACGAAAGGTCTCGTCGGGAATGTCGAACGGCTCGTAGGCCGCGGAACGCCGCACCGCCGCGCCGGCGCCCACGCTCCACTCGCCGACCGGTCGCGCGATCGCGACGCCGCCCGTCGCGGCGAGCCCCGTGCCCATGTTCGACACGGGGAAGTCGAGGAAGTCGTTGCCGATCCGCCCCGCGGCCGCGAGCTGGTCGAGCGAGATCGTCGAGCGGCCCGTCGGCAGGCTCACGCCCGCGGTGAGAACGACGAAGTCGTCGCGAAGCGTGAGATTGCCGCGAATCTGCGTGTCGGTGAGTCCCGCGACGTCGCTGCGCAGCGCACCGGAGGCGACGTGCGCTCGCGCGTACGCGGTCCCGACGTCGACGGTGAGCCGCGAACCCGCGGGGATCGTGACGAACACGGGGATCGCGAGCTCGGAGATCGTCTCCTCGGCCGGCGCGTGCACGCGATACTGCACCCACTGCGGCGCGGCTCGCCCCTCCGGGTCGGCGAGCGACTGCGCGCCAAGGCCCGGTGCGCGCAGCACGGCGCCAAGCGCCAGCGCGACGGCGGCGAGTCGCGCCGGGCCGAACGCGAATCGGGTCATTGCGGCTTCGGCCGCGGACCGCGCATCCTCGCGCGTCCGGATCGCCCGGGCTTGTCCGAGTCTGTCGCCGCCGAGGCATCGTCCTTGGCGGGCGGGCCGTGCCCTCGCGCTCGGCCCGGCGCAGTCGATGCGGCGGCCGCGGACGGATTCAGCTCGTCGGCGGCGGCGTGGACGGCATCGGCGACGTCGCGGCCGCGGCCGTTCGTGCGCGCCGCGCTCGCCTCGTCGCTGCCGCGGAAGGCGCGCTCGAGGGAGCTCGGCGGCGCGTCGGCGTCCGTGCGAAGCCGCGCGGACTCCGCGCTGCGCGCCCTGGCCGCTCCGAACCCGGGATCGATGCGCGTCGCGTCGCGAAAGAAGCGCTCGGCGTCGTCGAAGCGGCCGTCGTCCTCCGCGGCGAGCCCGCGGCTGTACGCCAGGAAGGCGGCGAGCGAGCGCGTGGGCCGCTGTTCGACGGCGTTCCGCTCCGCCACGGTGAGCGTCACGCCGAGCTGCTCGAACAGATCGAGCGCGATGCGCTTCTCGAGGTCGAACAGCGCGTCGAGATCGGCGCTGCCCTGCGCGGCGCCCTCCACCTGCGCGGTCGGCACGTCGACGACGGCGGCGTCGACGCGGAGCCGGTGCTCGTCGAGCTGGTGCAGCGCGCCCTGCACGACGCGGCCGGCGCGCAGCAGCCGGCCGGCGCGCACGCTCGTGACGGAATCCGTGACGCCGGAGCGCTGGAGCGCGAGCTCGGCGAGGAGGGCGCGCACGCGCCCGCGCTCCACGACGGTGAGCCGCGACGCGCGCGCGAGGTCGGTGGTGAGCAGCTCGGTGAAGCCGCGCTCGAGCGGCCGGAGCGCGCTGTCGGCACCGTCGAACCGCATCGGCAGCACGGCGATCGTCGTCGGCGAACCGCCGACGTCCCCGAGCTCGCGCTCCCGTTCCACCGCGTGCCGCGCTTCCTCGGCGAGCTCGCGCCGCGTCAGGGCGGCCAGCCGCGCCTCGAGCCGACGTCGTACGCGGCGCGTGCGGCCGACGGCGACGTACGTGGAGTACGCGCGACGCGCGGCGGCGAGATCACCGAGCTGCTCGGCGGCGAGACCGAGGTACAGCGCGGTCACGCCGTCGGTGGAGTCGATGCGGGCTGCGCGCTCGAGCGCGGAACGTGCCTCCGCGGCGCGGCCGGCACGGTAGTAGGCGATCCCCAGCGCACGGTTGGCCTCGAGCGACGCCGGGTGGATGTCGCGCTCGTGCTCGAGCCGAGGCAGTGTCCGTGGGTCGAACGTCCGGCTCGATGCGCACCCGTTCAGCCCGAGCGCGAGCAGGAGCGCGATGCCGGCATGGACTCCTCGCACGACCGAACGACTCCCTACCGATCCGGATCGAGCATGTCCTCGAACCGCATCCACTGCTCGTAGAAGTACAGATCGACGTAGCCCATGCCGCCGTTGCGGTTCTTCCGCACGAGCAGCTCCGTGGCGCCCTCGATGCCGCGCGCGCTGTCGTACATCCCCTCGCGGAAGATCGCGAGCACGACGTCGGCCCGCTCCTTCACGGCGCCGTGCGCGCCGAAATCGTCGAGGGCCGGTCGGCGATCGGGCCGCTCGCCGAGGTGTGGGAGCGGCGCGGTCACGAGCAGCGCGGCGCGCGCGTCGAGCGCGAGCCGCTTGAGCGAACGGATCGCCGCCGCCTCCTCCTCGTCGGAGCCGCGGATGCCCGGCAGGAGATCCTCGAGCCCGTCGATCACCACGAGCTCCACCGTGCGCAGCGCGGACAGCTCGTCGGCGATGGCGCTCACGCCCGCCACGGGCACGCGCTCGATGATCGGCAGCTCGTCGCGCAATCGGATCGCCGCCGCGCCGACCGCGGCACGCGCGTCCTCGTCGAGGGTGCCGCAGCGAAGGTCGTCGACCCGCGTACGCCCCTCGATGGCCAGCACGCGCTCCAGGACGCGCTCGACGTGCATCTCACCCGTGTAGAACACGGTCGCGCGACGCTGCTGCGCCGCGCGGAGCGCCACGGCGAGCGCGAACGCGCTCTTCCCGCTGCCGACGTCGCCGCCGAGGACGATCAGATCGCCGCGCCGCAGTCCGCCGCCGAGCAGCTTGTCGAGACTCGGGAATCCCGTGGGAACGGTGTCCGTGGGCGCTGCGCCGTCGGCGACCGCGTCGACGCGGCCGAGCAGGAGCGACAGCGGAGAGATGTCGGTGCCACGCGGCATCGTCCAAGATAGGGCGCGCTCGACGGCGGGAGCAAGGAAATCCTCACACGGCCGCGTGCGGCTGCTGCGTGCGACCGTTGCCGTTCGCCAGCGACGCTGCGAGCGCCACGAGCTCCCCGCGCGACGGGCCGTCGAGAAAGGACTCGGCCGCCTTCGCGAGCGCGACGACGAGCGGCGCGAGCACGACGCCGTCGCCGTGCGCCGAGGCATCGGCGAGCTTGCTCACCGGACTGCGCACGGGCGCCGGAATCGCCACGGTGCCGAGCCAACCCTTTGCGCCGTTGCACCGTGCGGCGCGCGTTTCCTCGTCGAGGCCCAGGGTGTCGTCGCAGCAGTCGGACGCGAGTCGCGCTGCGACGAAGCAGGCGAGGGCCACCTCGCGCGCCCCGCCGAGCGGCGCACGCCCCGCGCAGGCAGCGAGATGACGGAAGCGGAAGACTGGCGCGGGGAGCGCGTACGGGAGCGAGACCGGCACGCGACGAATCTGCGCCGGCGCCCCGACCGGTGCCAGACGCGGCGCCGCCGCACCATCGCGTGCGCCGCGCGTTGCTCGCTCCGGTAGTGCACCCTTACGTTTGAGCCATGCTGCATCAGGCCAAGGCCGCGTTCCGGGCCGACGACGGGGCGGAGCCGCGCGAGCCAACTCGCATGTCGTTGCGCGACAAAGCCTTCGCGCCGACGCAGTAACCATGTACCGTCGGCTCCTCGGCTATCTCCGCCCGCACGCCTGGCGCATGGTGGGCACCGTCGCGTCCAACGTGATCGCCGCGGCGCTCGACGTCTTCTCGTTCACCCTCCTCCCGCTCTTCCTCAACGCGCTCTTCGGCGCGCAGCGGCTCATCCCCGCCGCGTCCCCCACCTGGATCACCGACGCGCACCAGCGACTCGTCGGCGCCTTCCTCGATCCGGCCGACCGCCTCGGCTCCGTGGAGACGATGATGGTGGCGATCATCGCCATCGTCGCGCTCAAGAACCTGTTCGTCTGGCTCGCCGGCCAGCTCGGCGCGTCGCTGCAGGAGAACGTGACGCGCGACCTGCGCGACGGCGTCTTCCGGCACCTGCAGCGGCTGCCGCTCGCCTGGTTCCAGCGCACGAAGACGGGTCAGATCATCTCGCGCGTGCTCTCGGACACCGAGCAGACGAAGGCGCTCATCACCGAGCTCGTCACGCGCACGCTCCAGAACGTCGCGCAGATCGTCGGCACGATCATCGTGCTGCTCAGCTACTCGGTGCGGCTCACCTTCGTGGCGCTCGTCATCGCGCCGCTGCTCACGCTCGCCCTCCAGCCGGTGCTGCGGAAGCTGCGCAAGGGCCACCGCCGGCTTCGCGGCGACTACGGCGAGATCACGAGCGTGCTCCAGGAAGCGGTGAGCGGGGTGCGCCTCGTGAAGTCGTTCCGCGGCGAGCGCTACGAGGATGGGCGCTTCACCGGCGCGAGCCATCGCTACTCGTCGGGGATGGTGCGCATCACGCGCATCGCGGCACTCTCGCAGCCGATGACGGAGCTGATCGGCGTGTCGGTCGCGATGATGATCCTCTGGATGGGGGCGCGCGAGGTGCTGCTCGGCGGGCCCGCGGCGATGGACAGCGCCACGCTCATCACCTTCATGATCATGGTGATGCGGCTGCTTCCGCCGCTGAAGCAGCTCTCGCAGGCGCCGACGACGGCGCAGCAGTCGTTCGCCTCGGCCGAACGGCTGTTCGAGGTGCTCGATCTGCCCACCGAGGACCAGCTCGACGGCGGCACGCGGTCCGTCGACGGCCTGCGCGAAGCGATCGCCTTCGAGCACGTGAGCTTCGCCTACGACGAGGAGCCCGTGCTGCGCGACGTGAGCTTCGTCGCGCGGCGCGGCGAGGTCGTTGCGCTCGTGGGCGCGAGCGGGGCGGGGAAGAGCACGCTCGTCGACCTGATCCCGCGCTTCTACGAGCCCACGGCGGGCGCGATCCGCCTCGACGGCGTCGACACGCGCGAGATCGCGCTTCCCTCGCTGCGCGGCCTCACCGGCATCGTCAGCCAGGACACCGTGCTGTTCAACGACACCGTGCGCAGCAACATCGCCTACGGCGCGTCGAACCGTTTCTCCCAGGCGGAGGTGGAAGCCGCGGCGCGCGCCGCGAACGCGCACGGCTTCATCAGCGAGCTCCCGGAAGGCTACGACACCGTGCTCGGCGAGCGCGGCACGCGGCTCTCCGGCGGCCAGCGCCAGCGGCTCGCGATCGCGCGCGCGCTGCTCACCGATCCGCCGATCCTGATTCTCGACGAGGCGACGTCCTCGCTCGACACCGAGTCCGAGCGGCTCGTGCAGGAAGCGATCGACCGGCTGCTCGCCGGCCGCACGGTGTTCGTGATCGCGCACCGGCTCTCCACCGTGGTGCACGCCGACCAGATCCTCGTGCTGGAGCGCGGCGAGATCGTCGAGCGCGGGACGCACGCCGAGCTGCTCGCCCTCCGCGGGGTGTACCACCGCCTGCACGAGGCGCAGCTTCGTCGCGAGGGCGCCGACGCCCCCGGCGTGTCGGTGTCTCCTCCCGTCGGCGCCGGAGCGCGCTGACGGGTGCGCGCGCTCTTCTATTACACGGCTCACGGCTGGTCCGGCGCGGCGCGCGCGTTCGCCGTCGCCGCGCGCGGGCTCGCCGCGCGCGGCGAGCCGGTGACGATCGCCTGCTGCGCCGACACGGCCGCCGAGCACGTGTTCGCGCGCGAGGGACTCGAGGTGGTCGCGCTCCCACCGGGCGGGTCCGCCGCCGGCGACGCATGGCGCCTGCGCCGTGTCCTGCGCGAACGGTTCGTCGAGGTGGTGTTCCTGCACACGCCGCGCGAGCAGCTCGTCGCGAGCTCGGCGATGCGTCTCGCCGAGCGCGGGGCGGTGATCCGGCGCGTGCCGGCGGGACGCATCGCCAACCCGCGCGAGAGCGGGCCGATCGCCGAGCGCATGGCCAACAGCCGGCTGCTCTTCACCACCGAGGCCGATCGTGCGCGAAGTCCGGGCGCGGCGAGCGAGTTCGTCGCGCCGCTCGGCGTCGAGGTGACGCGCGTGGACGGCATCCGCGCCGAAGCGCGCGCCGGCCTCGGCATCGAGCCGCACATTCAGCTCGTCGTCTGCGTCACGTCGGGCTTCGCGCGTTCGCGCGCGACCACCGCCCTGCGCACCGTCGCGCTGCTGGCGGGCCGGCATCCCGACCTGCGGCTCGCGCTCGTCGGGCCCGCCGCGGAGGAGGAAGACGTCCACATGCACGCCGCCGCGCTCGGCGTCAGCTCGCTCGTGCACTTCCTCGGCGAGCGCGACGACCTTCCCGCGGTGTGCGCGGCGGCGGACCTCGGCTGGGTCGCCGCGGACGGCGACGACGCCGGCTTCGCCTGCCTCGACTTCATGGCCGCGAGCGTGCCGATCGTGTCCGAGCGCACGCCGCTCGTGGCGCACTTCGTCCCCGACGGCATAGCCGGCGTGCTGCTCCCCCCCGCCGATCCGAGCGACACCGCGGCGGCCGTGGCGTCGTTCCTCGCCCACCGGGATCAGCGCGAGGCGATGGGGCGCGCCGGCCGCACCCGCGCGCAACGCGACTTCGGCGAGACGGCGATGATCGACGGCTTCGCCGCCGCGGCCGACGCCGCCGGCGACCGAACCTCCTGGGCGGTGCGGTGAGCGCGGCGACTCTCTCGCATTACGCGCAGTACTATGGAATACGCGGCTCGGTGGCGGCCCTGCGCCGGCTGAGCCTCGCGCACGCCGGATCGATCGGCGAGCGGCTCGGCGCGCTCGGCTATCGCCCCATCGGCATCCGGCGCGCCGTCGTCGAGCGACAGGTGCGGGCGGCGTTCCCCGGGCTCGGCGACGAGGCGGTGCAGCGCATCGCCCGCGCGTCGTACGCGAGCCTCGGCCGCACGACCATCGAGACCACGCTCCTCCCGACCTACTCGCGCGAGCAGGTGCTCGGCCTCGTCGAGCGCGTCACCGGATGGGATCTCGTGGAGCGGGCGATGGCGGGGGAGCGCGGACTCATGATCGTGGCCGGCCATCTCGGCAACTGGGAGCTCGGCGGTGCGTACGTCGCCGCGCGCGGCCTGTCGCTCGAGGTCGTGGCGCGCCGGATGGAGAATCCGCTGTTCGACCGGTACCTCAACGAGACGAGGCGTCGCATCGGGATGACGGTGATCCACGACGCCGACGCGGTGCGCCGCGTGCCGCGCGCCATGCGCGAGCGTCATGCGGTCGCGTTCCTGATCGATCAGGGCGCGGTGGGGCTCGCCTCGACCTGGGTGCCGTTCTTCGGACGCTACGCCAAGACGCCGCGCGGCCCCGCGGTGTTCGCGCTCCGGCTCGGCGCGCCGCTGCTCTTCGCGTGCGCACTTCGCCAGCCGAGCGGACGGTTCGTCATCCACTTCGAGAACGTCCCCGTCGAGCGGACCGGCACGCTCGATGCCGACGTCGACCGCATCGTCGCGGCGTACACCGCCACCCTCGAGCGGTGGGTGCGCCGTGCGCCCGAGCAGTATTTCTGGCAGCACCGGCGCTGGAAGCACCAGCGGCCCGGCACGCCCCCCGAGCTGGGAGATCCGTCATGAACGAGCGCGTCAGCCGCGCGCTGCGCCGCGACTTTCGCGCCTGGTTCGGCATCGGCGTGGTGGTGGTGCTCGCGCTGCTCGCGCTGCTCGCGCCCGTCGTCGCGCGGCACGACCCGCTCGCGATCGATCTCGTGAACCAGCTTCAGGGTCCGTCGGCCACACACTGGCTCGGCACCGACATCCAGGGGCGCGACGTCTGGTCGCGACTCGTCTACGGGTCGCGCGTCTCGCTCTCCGCCGGCGTCGTCTCGCAGCTCATCGCGCTGCTGCTCGGGCTCACGCTCGGCCTCGCGGCGGGCTATCGCGGCGGATGGGTGGACGAGCTCGTGATGCGGCTCGCCGACGTGACGCTCGCCTTCCCCACGCTGCTCCTGCTGATCGCGATGGCCGCCGCGCTCCAGCCGTCGCTCGGCGTCGTCTTCCTCACCATCGGCGTGGTGGGGTGGGCGGGCATGGCGCGACTCGTTCGCGGGCAGGTGCTCGTCGTCCGCCAGCTCGAGTTCGTGCAGGCGTCGCGCGCGCTCGGTGCGCGCGACGTGCGCATCGTGCTCCAGCACGTGCTGCCGAGCGTCATCGCGCCCGTGCTCATCGCGGCGACGCTCGGCGTGGCCGCCGCGATCATGGCGGAGTCCGCGCTCTCGTTCCTCGGGCTCGGCGTCCAGCCGCCGACGCCGAGTTGGGGCTCGATGATCGCCGACGGGCGGGATCTGAATCAGTTGCGCCACGCGCCGTGGACGTCCGTCGCGCCGGGCTTCGCCATCGGCGCGGCGGTGCTCGGCTTCAATCTCCTCGGAGACGCGCTCCGCGACGCACTCGATCCGCGTCACGCGGCGAAGAGCGGCACGATCGACGCGCCTCCCTCGGCGCGCACGTAGCCGTGACGTACGACGTGGCCGCGCTGCGACGCGAGGAGTTCCCCTGGGCCGCCGCCGGCGAGGCGGTGTACCTCGACGCGGCGAGCACGGGCCCGCTCCCCGAGCGGACCCTGCGCGCGCAGTCGGAGTTCACGAGGAAGCGCGCCGCGCCGTTCCGGCTGTCGCACGAGGAGCAGTTCGCCGTGCTCGACGCCGCGCGCGACCGCGCCGCGACGCTCATCGGCGCGGAGGAGGGCACCGTCGCGCTCGCGGTCAACACGGGCGCGGGGCTCAACCTCGCCGCGTGGGGGCTGCCGCTCCGCGCGGGCGACGTCGTCGTCGTCCCCGATCTCGAGTTTCCGGCCAACATGTATCCGTGGATGGCGGCCGCGAAGTCGCGCGGCTACACGGTGCGGCGTGTGCCGGCGCGCGAGGGGCTGCTCGACGCGGAAGCCGTGCTCGCCGCGCTCGACCAGCCGGCCGTGCGCGTGCTCGCGCTCTCCTGGGTCGGCTTCGCCACCGGCGTCGTCGCCGACCTCGATCGCTTCGCCGCGGCGTGCGACGCGCGCGGCGCCTGGCTCGTGGTCGACGGCATCCAGGGGGTCGGCGTGCTCCCGCTCGACGTGCGCCGAACGCGTGTCGCGATGCTGGCGTGCGGCGCGCAGAAGTGGCTGCTCTCGCCGTGGGGGAGTGGGTTCACCTACGTGCGGCCCGACGTCGTCGGGGTGCTCGATCCGCAGCCGGTGAGCTGGATGGCGGTGCGCGGCTCGGACGACTTCTCCAACCTGGTGGACTATCGGCTCGAATGGCGCGACGGCGCGCGCCGGTTCGAGCCGATCACGGTGCCGTTCCAGGACTTCGCCGGCATGGCCGCGAGCCTGGCGCTCCTGCTCGAGCTCGGGGTCGGCGCCGTCGCCGGCCACGTGGCGGCGCTCACCGAAGCGTTGGCGGAAGGCGCGGCGGCCCTGGGCGTGCCGGTGGTGACTCCGGCTCCTCGCGCGGGGATCGTGACGCTCCGTCCCCGCGACGCCGCCGCGACCTGCGCTCGGCTGCGTGACGCGCGGGTGATCCACTCCGTCCGGGAGGGGACGATCCGCCTCGCGCCTCACTGCTATTCCACGAGCGAAGAGATCGCGACGGTCATCGACGTGCTCGCGCGCTCGCGACGCACGTGATCCCGGCAACCTTCGTTCTTCATCGCATGCCACTCGGCGCACCGGCCGGCTCGGCCTCCTCGACCGGCTCCGCGGACCGCGCGGCCGTGCCGCCCGCGCGCGGCGGACGGGCGCCCCTCGGTCGCTTCGAGTGGGGTGCGCTGGCGGTCTACGGCCTCGTCGTCGCCGTGCTCTCCGCCCTGCACGAGCCGTGGAAGGACGAGACGCAGACCTGGCGTCTCGCCATCGACAGCCACGGGCTCGGCGCGCTCGTGCACAACGCGCGATACGAGGGCCACCCGCTCCTCTTTCATCTGATCCTCCAGGCGGTCGCGCTGGTGTCGCGGTCCTGGTGGGCCGTCGTGGTGCTGCACGTCGTGATCGCCTGCGCCGCGGCGTGGGTGGTGATGCGGTACGCCCCCTTCACCCGGTTGGAGAAGGTGCTCGTGATCGCCGGCTACTATCCGGCCTACGAGTACGCGGTGATCGTGCGGCCGTACGGGCTCGGGATGCTGCTCGCCTTCGCGTCGTGCGCGGCGTGGACCGCCGAGCGGCGCCGGACGGTGCTCGCGAGCGTGCTGCTCGTGCTCCTCGCGAACACGACCGTGCTCGGGCTCCTTCTCGCGCTCGCGCTCGCGGCGGCGTACGTCACCGA
>Ga0310810_10004442_pt1 | contig 15516 bp, 14 predicted proteins | sample NCmetagenome_FD_207641 | JGI IMG/M metagenome (GOLD analysis project Ga0310810, IMG submission 207641) | Soil microbial communities from experimental microcosm in Duke University, North Carolina, United States - NC | ecosystem: Engineered > Artificial ecosystem > Soil microcosm > Unclassified ...
GTTCCTGTTCTCCCATTTCGGTAGAGAAGCTACCAGTACTCTTTTAGATTGTCTACCAGTGTCTGGTGGCTGGTGGGCGCGCGGCTGGCGGCCTACCAGACACCTGTAGGGTCGGTCTTGCTTTTCAGACCGGCCGGCTGGCTCAGCGAACGCTGAAGGGCACGGTGACCGTGCGGGTCGTGAGGTGCTCGGAGACTTTCTCGAAGACGTCGATGTCGAACGGCTGGTCGATCTTGTTGCCGGCGACGTCTTCGAGGCCGGCGTCCACCAGCAGCCGGTAGGCGCCGGCAGACCACGGTTGCCGCGGCGTGAAACGCCAGATCGTTTCGTTCCGATCGACGGCGATCGTGCCGGCGACGCGGCCGCCCGCACTGGCCACCTGCACCATCCGCTGCAGCAGCGGGTAGTTCATCGATCGTCCGAAATCGACGACGAGCGGCGTGGTGGTGCCCGCACGCGGAGCAGTAACGCGCCACTGTTTCGGATCGGGCGGGACGCGGACGGCGCGCCCGCCGCGGAAGTCTTTGCGATAGTCGCCGGCCAGCGGCAGCCCTCTCGCGTCGGGCCACGATCGGTCGATGACCAGCGTGTAGCGTGTGCCCTCGGCGATCGGCGGTCCCATCTTCGAGTTCGCCGTGAGCCCGCGCTTGATGCGTCCCGGATCGAACGTCATCGTCAGCCGCTGATTGCCTGGATCCCAGAGTTCCTGGCCCGGCAGCAGCACGCCTTTCAACTCCTGGCCTGCGCTATCCACGATATGAAGATGCGTGGCGACTTCCCCTCGGCTCACGGGTCCTGAGAAGTAGATGTACAGGCGCAGCGTGTTGCTCGGCAGCACGTCGGCGGATGGATAGACATGTTCGACGTGTGTTGCTGGCGCGGGCGCGCGTGCCGGACCATCGAACCTCCGCTCGATGCGCGCGCGCTGGCCGGGTTGCTGAAAGACGGCGCGGTAGGTGATGCCTGCTGCCAGCGGATACCGAGGGCGAAAGATGAGGGTGCCACGCTCGACGCTGTAGCTGCCGAGCATCGCCGGGCCGTCGGTCGTTCCCGCGTAGACCGCGAGCACCGATGCCCAGCCACCGGCCGGCTGTGTGGCCGGCGCCCGCCAGCCGGTGACCCGGAACGTACCGGCATCGAGCTGGATGGAAACGGCTTGTGCCCTCGCGATCGTCCCCAGAGCGAAGACGATCGCGAGAATCCGGAGTTTGGGTACCACCCGCATAGCTGAATCGGTGCGAAAGCTTCTGGCTTCCGACTACGGGCTTCGTCCGCCGCAGACGCCAACAACCTCGTAGAGGCCGACCTTCAGGTCGGCCTCCCGATGTAGCCCGAGCTTTACGGCAGCGCGATCGTCTGCAGGCTTGCAGGGCCCTTCGTGAAGACCAGCGCGTGCCCATCGTCGACCTGCGCCAGGTGCTGCACGTTGGTCAACGCCGTGATCTTGTCGTACGGCGCACCCGCCACGTCCACCACGGTCGGCGAATCGATCGGCTTGTCGGTCGCGAGCGAATCGGCGTGCAGCTTGACGACGCCGAACGAGGTGTTCGCGATCAGGATGTACTGGTGCCCGTCTTTCTTGTAGGGAACCATGTCGAGTGGCTGGTTGCCGGAACCAAGATCGGCAATCGTGACGCCTTTGACCTGGGCGCCGGGCTTGAGGTCGCTCATGGGGATTTTCACGAGCGGCGTGCAGGTGTAGGCGGCGAGCACGTAGGGTTGACCGCCCAGGGTATACGGCACGAAGGTCCGCACCGGCGCCTGCGTCTCGAAGCGCCCGTGCGACGCGTGCCAGATCTGGAGCTGCGTGCCCTGGCCGGCATTCGTGAACGGATACGGAATCGAGCGCAGGGCCGAGTTCCATTCCTCGTTCGACATCCCGGTCACCAGCAGGTTGCCGTTGACGAACGCCATGTCGGTAATCGTCGTCGTCCGCGGATTCTGGCGGGAGGAGGGATTGTCGGCGGGAGCGTCGACCAGTGCCACCGAGGCGTGCGGGATGTTGTCGAGTGACAGCGGCGTCACCTTGCCCGACGGCTCGACTTTCACCACCAGCGGCATCGCGTCAGGGCCGCGGCCGCGCGCGGCTGACACGTACACGTTCTTGGAGATCGGGTTCACGGCGACGTCGTTGATCAGGATCTGGTCGGGCATCACGCCGACCAGACCGGCGATTTTCTGGTCCAAACCCTGGACGTTGATCGCAGCCGTCTTGACCGGCGTCTTGTCATTGGTGTCGAGGGCGACGACCGCTCCCCCAATCGAGTCGCCGACGAACAGCACGCCATCGGGACCGAAGGTGAGGGCGCCGGCCGACTTCAGGTCGGCTTTGCCGGCCGTCAGCACGGCCGCGGCATTGGCCGGTCGATGAGCGCTCAAGACTACGAGCGCAATCAGGGTGGTCGTGCCGAGCGCGATCGTGGCACGCACGAGGAAACGAGGCTGCATATTCCCTCCGCAAGAAAGGACAGACAGGGATGGAAACGGCCCATGATAATCCCGTTCGGCGGCGCCGCCCGGCGCGACAAAGGTTGGCCGGACGTAGCGGCCGACCCTCAGCCGGCCAGACGCTGGGTGACAAACGTAGAGGCCGACCTTTCAGGTCGGCCAGACGCGGCGTGACAAAAGACGGCAGCCAGCGCCGCCATTATTTGGCACTTCGCAAAAAGTGGCAGCCAGGGTTGGCCAAGGCCAGACCAGACGGATTTGGCTAAGGTCTTACACTGAAAGAGCTTGGAGTGACAACGGCAGCGTCAGGAAACCTGGCACAGCCGCTGCAGTAAGCCGGACCGTTCGCGGTTCTTGTTGCGGACGACCGAACGCGCCCCCTCGACCTCTAATGACTTTGTGGGCGCGCCGGCAGTGAACCCCTGACAGTGGGCTCTCAGGCCCGCGCGCTCACAAGGAGTACTGACTGTGAAGAAGATGCAGAAGAACGAAGGCTTTACCCTCATCGAGCTGCTGATCGTTGTCGCGATCATCGGCATCATCGCGGCGATCGCGGTCCCGGGACTGCTGCGTGCCCGTCAGGCGGGCAATGAGGCGTCGGCGATCGGATCGATGCGCGCCATCAACAGCGCCCAGGCGAGTTTCGCGTCGAGCTGTGGCAACGGTTTCTACTCGACGGGCCTGATTAACCTCGGCACCGGCCCGGGCGGCACCGTGGGCATCAACGGTTTCATCAGCCCGGATATGTCGGCTACCGACATCGTTGACAAGAGCGGTTACGAGATGACGTTGGGGGCCAGCACCGCTGCTGCAACGGCGCCTGCCTCGTGCAATGGCCTGGCAGCCGGCACGGTCAACCAGGGTTACAACGCGACGGCGACTCCTCTGGCTGGCGGTGGTTCGCGCGCGTTCGGCACGAACACCAGCTCGACGGTCTATGCGGCGACGCAGGCGACCGCGCTGACGATGACCGACACGACGGCCGACCCCGCGGCACTTCCGATTCAGTAACAGGTAACGGTTCGGATTCGAAGAAGGGGCGGCCGACTGCCGCCCCTCTTCGTCTGTACGGTAAGCTCTGGCATCGAGGTAAGCAGGTAGATCCATGTCTCTCGCGAAGTACCGTGCCGGACTCGTGTTCTTCTCTGTGGTAGCGCTGACGGCATCAGTCTGGGCACTGCAGGTTCATTACAGCCTTACGGTCAATCCGTCGTATACGAGTGTCTGCGACGTCAACGCGACGGTGAGTTGTACGCAGGTCCTCGAAAGTTCCTATGCGCGCGTATTCGGTATTCCGGTCGCTGCCGGCGGCGCAATCTGGGCTGGGCTCGTGCTCCTGCTGTCGCTGTACGGCATGCGGCAGCCGGAATCGGAAGGCGCTACACGCGCGGCCGGCTACCTGTTCGTTCTTTCGACGTTCGGCCTGGCCGCGGTCTTCTACTTCGCCTACACGTCTTTCTTTGTCCTGCGCCTCGCCTGCCCGCTCTGCATGACGATGTATGTGAGCGTCGTGGCGACGTTCCTGGTGTCAGCGGCCGCGGCGGGATCATTGAAGGAACTGCCATCGCGGCTCGCTGCCGACCTCGCCGGCCTTCGTCGCAGTCCCACCGCGGCCACGCTGGCGGCGGTCTGGTTCGCGGCCTCCCTTGCCCTCATCGTGTTCTTCCCGCACCAGCAGACGGTGAGTGCGGAAACGCAGGACGCGGCGGCCGTCGTGGACAGCGAGAAGCTCGATGCCGACCAGTTGAAGGAATGGCACGACTGGCTCGACAAGGCGATGCCTGTCTCCGAGCCGAGCGTGCTGCCGTCGGACGGCGTGAAAGTGCTGGTCGTCAAGTTCAACGACTTCCAGTGTCCGGCGTGCCGGCAGGCCTACTACGCGTACAACGGCATCTTCGAAAAGTACGAGAAGCAGAATCCCGGTGCGTTCAAGTTCGAGAACAAGGACTATCCGCTCGAGGGCGAATGCGGGTTCGGTTCCGCGCACCCGTTCGCGTGTGAAGCCGCTGTCGCGATGCGGATCGCACGCGAGAAAGGGAAGGGCAGCGAGCTCGAGGAAGTGTTGTTCCGGACCCAGGACCAGTTCAGCCGCGACTACATCAAAGGGGAGCTGACACGCTTGACGGGCGTGAGCGGCGATGAGTACGAGACCCGGTATCCCAAGCTGATTACCGAGATCCACGCCGAAGCGCTGATCGGGAACAAGCTGGGGGTGAACGGCACGCCGACCTTCTTCATCAACGGCATCAAGGTGCCCGGCCTGCGGCCGAACTACTTCGACGAGGCGATCCGCTATCTGCTCCAGAAAGCGGGCGCCACCGCCTGACCGTGGACGCGATCCGCATCGAAGGGCTGACCAAGCACTACTCGGTTGGATTCTGGCGCCCTCGCCGTTACACCGCGCTCGATCACCTCACTCTGCGCGTCGCCGAGCGTGAGGTGTTCGGGTTCCTCGGTCCCAACGGTGCCGGCAAGACCACCACATTGAAGCTGCTGATGCAGCTCATGTTTCCGTCGGAAGGCACGGCCGAGATCCTTGGCAAGCCGGTTGGCGATGTCTCGGTCCGCCGCCGCATCGGCTATCTGCCTGAGCATCCGTACTTCTACGAGAACCTCACCGCTGAGGAGCTTCTCTCCTACTTCGCCAGTCTCTTCGGCTATCACGGCCAGGAGCGAGCGCAGCGTGTGTCGCGCCTGCTGGATGACGTCGGGCTCGGCGCCGAGCGGCGGTTTCAGCTTCGCAAGTACTCGAAAGGGATGTTGCAGCGGGTGGGCCTGGCGCAGGCCCTGATCAACGATCCGGAACTGGTGTTTCTCGACGAGCCGATGTCGGGGCTCGATCCGATCGGCCGCGCCCAGGTCCGCGATCTGATCCTCACGCTGCGCGACCGAGGCGTCACCGTCTTCTTCAGCTCGCACATCCTGTCCGATGCCGAAGCTATCTGCAGCCGCGTCGGCATCCTCGCCGCCGGCAAGCTGGCGGCGGCGGGCAGTCTCACCGAGATCGTGCCGTTCAAGATTCATGGATGGGATCTGGTCGTCGGCGGGGCACCGCAGGCGCTGCTCGACGAGTTGACCGGCGGCGGCGCGACGGTCACGCGCATCAGCGACGACCGTTACCGCCTGCTGCTGTCGGACGCCGCAGCGCCGGACGCCATCGTCGGACGGGTGAGCGCAGCGGGCGGCACGATCGTGTCGCTCAATCCGCTGCGGAAGACGCTCGAGGACTTCTTCATGGCGCAAGTGGGCCAGACGGCCGCGCGTCATTTCGACTGATGCGCGCCGTCCTGCTCGTCGCCCGTCATGTGTTCAAGGACTCGGTCCGCGACAAGGTCCTGTACGCGATCGTGGCCTTTGCGTTGGTCCTGATGGCCACCTCCTTCCTCATCGGCCAGCTGACGGCCGGGCAGGACGTCAAGATCATCAAGGATCTCGGGCTGGCGGCGATGTCGCTGTTCGGTTTGTTCATCGCCTTGTTCATCGGCATCGGGCTGGTGGCGCGTGAGATCGATCGCCGCAGCATCTACGCCGTCCTGGCGAAGCCGATCCGGCGTCACGAGTTCATCGTCGGCAAGTATCTCGGTCTCGTGGCGACGCTGGCGATCAATCTGATCGTGATGACCGCCGCGTACTACGTCGTGCTCGCCTACATGCGATGGACACTCTCGCCAGCGGCACTTGCCGGCCAGCCGCCCGCGACCGATCCGCGCCTGCTGATTGGGGTCGCGATGATCGGCGCGGAGCTGGCGCTGGTCACGGCGGTGGCATTGTTCTGGTCGACATTTTCATCGAGCGCGCTGCTGTCGGCGGCGCTGACCGCTGGTCTCTGGATCGCGGGGCAGTTCGGATCGGATCTGCGGAATCTCGGTCAGGTGGTGAAGTCGCCCGTCGCGGCGGGCGTGGGACGCGCACTCTATTACCTGCTGCCGAACTTCGCGGCGTTCGATGTGAAAGCGCAGGTGGTGCACGGCCTGCCGATCGGTGCGGCGTACATCGCCACCACGCTCCTCTATGGCATCGCATACGCGGCGATGCTGATCGCCGCGGCCGTGATGATCTTCTCGCGGCGTGACTTCAAATGAACGCCGGCCTCGGCCGGACGCGGATGCCGCACCGATTCATGTGCGCACCATGACGGCCGCTCCGGCTCGAGCAACCATCGGCGCGGTCGTCCTGATCGTGACGCTCGCTGCGGCGGTGGTGTGGCTGCAGGTGTACCGTGACGCCCGTTTCCACCTGGCCGAGCCGGCGCAACAGGTGCTGTATGTGCGGTCGCCGGCGATGATGCAACGCCTGGGGCTTTCGTTCGATGCGGTGCTCGCCGATTTGTACTGGATCCGGGCGATTCAATACTATGGCGGCACCCGCTTGTCGGATACCGCCGAGAAACACTACGAGCTGTTGTACCCACTGCTCGAGCTGGCCACCTCGCTCGATCCGCAATTCAACGTCGCCTATCGATTCGGTGCGTTCTTTCTCTCCGAACCGGCGCCAGGCGGTGCCAATCATCCGGAGCTGGCAATTCAACTGCTCGAACGGGGCATCGCGGCGAATCCGACGCGATGGGAATATCCCTATGATGCAGGCTTCGTGTTTTACCGGCAGGCGGATTACCGGCAGGCCGCCGAGTGGTTTCGCCGGGCCGCTGACGTCGCCGGGGCACCACCGTGGCTGCGGCCGCTGGCCGCGGTCACACTGGCGACCGGCGGCGATACGCAATCCTCACGTCGGCTCTGGCAGAACATGCTGGCGACCGCGGATGAGGACTGGCTTCGCCGCTCAGCGGAACATCGGCTGCAGCAGCTCGATGCGATCGACACGATTCAACAGCTCGAGGCGGTGACGGCCGAGTACCGGCGTCGCCATGGCGGTCCGCCGCCGTCCTGGGAGGCGTTGATCCGCGACGGTGGGCTGCGTCACGTGCCGATCGACATCAGCGGGCGCCCATTCGTGCTGGATCCGGATGACGGCAGCGTCACCATCAGCAGCGATTCGTCACTGTGGCCGCTGCCGACGGAGCGAGCACCGTGATGGTCCTGTTGCTCTTCGTGCTCGGCCTCATCGTCGGCAGCTTCCTGAATGTCTGCATTTACAGGCTGCCGCGAAAGGAGTCTTTGAACTGGCCGGGATCTCACTGCACGTCCTGCAACCGGCCGCTATCGTGGTACGAAAACGTGCCGCTGGTCAGTTGGGTCGTGCTGCGGGGACGCTGCCGCACCTGCCACACCTCGATCAGTCCCGTATACCCGCTGGTCGAAGCGCTTACCGCCATCGTCTTCGTGGTGGCGTTCCGCTTGTACGGCCTGACGCCGCTGCTCGCCGTGCGTCTTCTGTTTGCGTGCGCGATGGTCGTGTTGTTTGTCATCGACCTGCGCCATCGGATCCTGCCCAATGTGATCACCGTGCCGGGCGTGGTCATCGGTCTGCTTGCCAGCGTGTGGTTGCCGCCCGGATGGGTGTCGTCGGTCATCGGACTCGCGCTCGGTGGCGGTGTCCTCTTCGTGGTCGGGGAAGGCTATTACCGTCTGCGCGGCGTCGAAGGCATGGGTATGGGCGACGTGAAGATGCTGGCGATGATTGGCGCCTTCCTCGGCTGGCCGCTGATGGTGCTGACATTGATCCTGGCGAGCGTGACGGGCGCGATCATCGGCGTCGCCATCCTCTCGTCAGGCCGCGGTGGGATGAAGGCGGCACTTCCGTTCGGGACGTTTCTTGCCGTCGGTGCGCTCGTCTCCGCGGTGGCTGGTGACGGCATCGTCACGTGGTACCTGTCGTTTTATCGATGAATCCCACCGGCTACGCCTTCCTCGGGCTGACCGCCATCGTTGCGATGCTCGTCGGCGTGCTGACCTATGCCTTCCTGCGATTTGCGGCGGCCGCGCGCAATACCAAAGAACATCTGCGTGAGTCGGGCACCGAAACCGCCCTGCTGTCGGCGGCGCTGCAGGACGCGGTCAGCAAGCTGAAGGCGCAGGAGCGGGCGATGAGCGCTCGCGCGGAAGCGTCGGAGGAGCTGAGTGGCCAGATCGTCGCCAGCCTGACGGCGGGGTTACTGGTGGTCGACAGCAACGGTCGCATCGAGATCCTGAACCCGGCCGGTTGCCGCATGCTCGAGATTACCGAGGATCCGCGCGACCAGGATTACCGGCGTGTCCTTCATGCGGCTCCCGAACTCGTCGCCGTTCTCGCGGAGTGCCTGGCCTCGTCGCGGCCGATCGTGCGGCGGTCGGTGCGCGTGGCCGGATCGGGCCGCGGTTCGTACTTCGGTCTGACCGTGTCGCCGCTGCGGAGTGGTGACACGAGCAGCGGAGCAATCTGTCTGTTCTCCGATTTGACCACGGTGATGGAGCTCGAGGAGCAGTTGCGCCTGAAGGAGACGCTGGCGCGGCTCGGCGAGCTGACCGCGGGCATCGCGCACGAATTTCGCAACGGTCTCGCGACCATCCATGGGTACAGCCGGCTGATCGATCCCGAGGCACTCCCGCCGCAGTACGGGCCGTACGTCGAAGGCATCCGGCAGGAGGCGGACGCACTTGGCAAGGTGGTCACGAACTTTCTCAATTTCGCGCGACCGGAGCAGGTGGCGCTGATCCCCGTCGATCTCGAAGCCATTGCGCGCCGGGCGGCTGACGATCTGCTGCGCGAACTGCCGGATGGCGGGCATGTTGATGTCACCGGCTCGTTCGCCGGTATCGAAGGCGACGAAGTGCTGCTGCGACAGGCGTTCGCCAACCTGCTGCGAAATGCGGCAGAGGCGTGCTCGACCGCTGGCCGCGTGCCCGTGATTTCCATTCGGGGCCATGTCGATGGCGGACGGAGATTCTGCCGGGTCGTCGTCGACGACAACGGGACCGGCATTCCTGCCGGCAGCCGCGATCGCATCTTCCAGCCGTTCTTCACTACTCGCTCTCGCGGCACCGGCCTGGGCCTCGCCATCGTTCAGAAAGTGGTGGTGATGCACAACGGCCGTATTGCGGTGCGCGAATCGGCCGCCGGCGGGGCTTCCTTCGAGTTGGCCTTTCCGCTGTCGGCCGCCCACTTCCAAAACAGTTACCAGGCGTAACAATTCATCGCTGCAATCCTCGCATCCGAGCTCAGGGCTTGTCGCCCGATCTTGCCGCAACCTCAAATGGCACAGTCGTTTAGATCTTTTGGCGACCTCTGGCGTCTCGTGGCAGAGCTGTTGCTGTTGAGCGTAGTCACGCGACAACGCAGCCGACAAACGATGACTCGGACACGTGCGATGAAACACAGCCTGGCCCATGCCCCGCAAGATGCGGGGGATCGCGGTTTCACCCTGCTCGAACTCCTGGTTGTGATCGGCATCATCTGCGCGATGACGGCGGTTTCGGTTCCACCGTTTCTCGGGGCCGTCGCGCACGCGAAATTGCGAGGCGGATCAAGCAGTCTCGCCGGCCTGCTGCAGGGCAGCCGGATCGAGGCGATCAAGCGCAATCAGACGATCACGGTGCACTTCACCACGACCGCGAACGTGCCGTTCGCGTTTGCGGAGAACGCTACCGATGCTTCTCCCGATCTGCCGACGGCACGAGCGCAGGTGCAGCTCGGTGGCTCGACCCTGCAGATGACGATTCCGGACGCCACCCCCGCACTGACGGCAGCGACGCTGAGTTTCACGGCATTGACCCTTCCGGATTTGGTCTCGTTCAATCCGCGGGGCATGCCCTGCAAGTACGTGACGGGAGTGTGCACGATCGGCGGATTCATCTACTACCTGACGGACGCCGCGCATCCGGAGGTGTCGACGGCCGTCAGTGTGTCGCCCGGAGGCAGAGTCAAGCAGTGGTACTGGAACGGAACGGCGTGGGTGAACTGATGCAGTCCCGACGCACCCGCGTGTCAGCGAGCCGCGAGCGTCGCTGGCAGTCCTCGGAAGGATTCACGCTCATCGAGTTGCTGATCGCCACGGTGGTCACGACCGTCGGCGGGCTGGGCGCCTACGGAATCATCATCATGGCGATCAACGCCAACAGCCGGAGCGGACACGAGAGCTCGATGGCGATGCTGACCAACGCGGTCGTCGAGCAGATTAATTCGACGCTGGTCGGCAGCGGTACCGCGAATCTGAGCGATTGTCTGGGAACGAATTTCACCATCGCGACGGCGCCGGGTGGCGCCGCGCTGCAAGACGGCCCGGGCAGCGATATCGATTTCTCCGCTGTCCCGCCCGACAACTATCACATGGATTACGCGGTTACCTCGCCGTGCCAGCCGACCGGCACATCGGCGGGGACCTATGACGTGCGCTGGCATGTCGATTTGATCGGCACCGATGAGGGTACGCCGACGAACTCGTTTCTGGTGACGGTCGGGGCCAAGAAAGCGGGCCCTTCCCTGCCGATTCACGTCCGCGTCGTCGTCGGGCGCCCTGAATGAAGGACCAAAGGATGGCGACCGCGCTGCGGAAGAGCGAAGCGGGCTTTTCGCTCCCCGAACTCGTCATCGCCGTCGCCATCTTCTCCGTCATCATGGCGGTGATGTTCCAGCAGGTCGATCAGGCGCAGCAGGCCTCGATCACGGAACGGGCCAAGCTGGACGTCTTTCAGGAGTCGCGCGCATTCATGGACCTGATGTCGCGCGATCTCCACGAAGCCGGGTACCCGAGTCCGCGCAACTTTGCGCCGGAGGCGCTGACGTTGAATCCACTGCTCCCGAGGAGTCCGTACGCGGCGGACGCGCGGGTCGCGGTCGGCCTGACGCGCGTCGCGGTCGGAGATCTGTGGTTCGAGGGTGACGTCGACGGCACCGGGAGGGTATCGGTGGTCCAGTATCACCTCGATACCACGGGTGATGGCTGCCCCTGTCTGCGCCGCAGCCAGCAGGGGAAAGCCGCCGCGGATCCACTGGCACAGGTGCCGACCTACCAGGTGGAAGTACAGAACGTACAAAACGGGACCGCGGAACGACCGATGTTCTTCGCGTTCGCGCACGGATCAACGGGTACCGCGCTGACCTTACCACTGGATTTCAATACCAACCCGGACACGATTGCCTCGATCGACACCATCAAGGTGGTGTTGACGGTCGAATCCAGTACTCGGGATCCGAAGACCTCCCTCAAACCGACGACGACATTGGTATCGACAGTGCGGTTGAACAACTGTTCGTCGGCGGCGAGCGGCCAGTTTCTGAGTTGTCAATGAGACCCACAGCGACGCACTTCCGTTCTGCGGCCGGCAGCGAGCGCGGCATCGCACTGGTCGGAGCGATCCTGACGGTGATGCTGCTGACCGCCGTCGGCATGGCTCTGATGTACGCCAGCAGCCTCGATACGGTGATCAACGCCAGTTATCGCGACAAGCAGGTCGCGCAGTACGCGGCCGTGTCGGGCGTGCAGGAAGCCCGCGATCGGATCCAGCCGTCGAATGTCGTGGCCGCGATCACGGCACCCGTGCTGCTGCCCGCATTGGGCGCCGCGAACGTTATCTACATCGTCAACCCCAACGCAGGAGAAGCCGTCCAGCCGTGGAATACGGCCAATCCCTACTTTGACAACGAGCTCTGTCAGGAGCAAGTGCTTGGATTGACCGGAACGGCCGGCATCCCGTGCACGACGACCGCCGCAGGGACGTGGTACTCAGTCACGGACGACAGCCAGTCGTCGTCCGCGCCCTGGAACCTCGCCTCGCCGCTGGCCACCAAGTGGACACGGATCATGTTGAAGGCGAACAACATGGGTGTCGTGCCGGTGAACGGGGATAGCAGCGTGTCAACGCAGGTGTGCTGGGACGGAACCCGCCAGGTGTTACTTCCGGCGAACTATGTGGGCAGGAATTGCGGACCGAGCCACAAGGTCGTCAGCGTCATCGTGACGAACGCGGGCAACGGCTATACCCAACAGCCCGTGATCACGATCGATGCGCCTGATGCCGGCGGAACGCAGGCGACGGCAACCGCCGTCTGGCAGCCCGTGCCCAACGGCCAGGTCGGATCGATCGTGGTGACCAACGCCGGAGGCGGCTACACGAGCGCCCCGTCAGTGACGATCACCGGCGTCGGCACGGGCGCCACCGCGTATGCGGAGATTGTCAACCCCGGTGCCCCGCTGCAGTCGCTGTCGCTGAGCAATGCCGGCAGAAAGTGCTACGCGAGCGCTCCATCGGTTTCGATCACCGGCGGCGGCGGCGGTGGGGCGACCGGCGTTGCCGCGCTCGACAGCTCCTATGACTGCATCTACTCGATTACTGTGGGCGGGAACTGCCCGACGAACGACACCATCACGTTCACGGTTACCGGCGGTGCCGGGTCGGGCTTTTCGGCGTCAACCTACACTACCCCGCAAGGCGGCAACGATCACATCTTCAACGGTCTCGGTCTGTCCATCATCAATCCCGGAACCGGGTACAACGGCACGCCGATCACGGTGACCGCGTCGGGGAGCAGGCGGTCCTGCAATGGCGTGACGGCGACAGCCTCGTTTGGCTACTTCGTGAACGGCCTCACGCTGGGGAATCCAGGCGCGAACTACCAGTCGGTTCCCAGTGTCACACTCGGCGGCGGCGTCGGCAGCGGTGTGCTCGCACCGACGGCAACCGCGACGCTCGGCACGCCGCCACCGGACGCGCAAACTGTGACGCGCGTGACGTTGACGAATCCTGGCTCTGGCTATACCACTGCTCCAACGGTGACCTTCTCCGGCGGCGGCGGCAGCGGCGCGACGGCCGTCGCCCAGATCGGGGCCGTCTACAAGATTGTCACGGGAGCGCAGACCATGACGAGCTACGGCGCCGGCTACACCGCCGTGCCGCGTGTCACTATCAGCCCCGGGCCCGGCGACACGACCGGCTCCGGAGCGGAGGGGTACGCGACGGTCGACGGTGTCAGCGGTCTGACCTACGGGATGGTCTACCAGTTGACCTCGCTGGCGGTCACTCCCAGCGGCGCCAGAGCGATGACCCAGATGGAAGTGGCGACGCCCGTCCGCGGGCTGGCGATGACAGGCGCCCTGACACTCGCGGGTCCGCAGCCGGTCGTCGACAGTCTGCCCAACTCCACGCAGTTTTTCGTCGATGGCACCGATAGTTCCGATGGCTCCAACGTGGCCCGTGTGCCGGGCTCGGCGTTGGCACCAACGCCAGCCGGATGCGACACGACTGCAAAGGCGCCGACTCCTGCGATCGGTGCGTACGACGATCCGAATGCCAGCGTCATCCCGCCAGAGTCGTCCGTCGATATCATCAAGGACGCCATCCCGGCTGGCCGCACGAACAATTATCAGGGTTCGGGTCCGTCGCCCGACGTCCAGAACATCAGCGGCGCGCTCGGCGACACGCTCACCAGTCCCACCGGCATGATGGCGCTCATCGACTCGGTCAAGTCCGCTGCCGGCGCGACGGTGTTCCCCAGCAATTACGACATGGATCATCTCGGTCCCTTCGGCTCCGCAACGAGCCCCGTGATCAACGTTGTCGACGGCGACCTGACCCTGCAGGGCAGCAGCACCGGCTACGGCATTCTGGTGGTGACCGGCTCGCTTGTCCTCGGTGGAAATTTCTCCTGGAATGGGCTGGTACTTGTGGTCGGCGACGGCAGGGTGACCTTTTCCGGCGGCGGCGGCGGGCAAATCAATGGTGAGCTCCTCGTGGCGAACATCTGGAATAACCACACGGACCAAACGCTTCGTACCGAACTGGGCTCACCGGAATTGAGTTGGTCTGGTGGTGGCGGCAATGGCGTCTTCTACAACCACTGCTGGGCGGATGACATGCTGACCAAGTTTCCGTTTCTGCCACCCCCGTCGACGAAGCAGTTGAAAATCATCAGCACGCGCACGGTGACGTACTGAGGCGGTCGACTCGAGCAGTCCGCATCACGTGAGCACTATCTACCCCTGACCGCGGACGCAGGTCATGCGCCGCGAGAAGCAGGTCCCCTCGGTCCATGAAATGCGCTGCCGGCCGGCGTGGCGCATCGCAGATATCCCAGAGAAATCAGTGGCCGGATAAGTGCGGCGTTCCGCCCGCGACAGGATCGGTTATTGCCTCGCGCTGCAGCGTCATGGTGCAGCGTGTCGCGATCCAATAGCCAGGCTGGCTTCTCGTTAGCCGAGGTGATGGTCGCCATCGGTCTGATGACCGGCGCGCTGCTGTCGCTCGCGCAGTTGTTCGTGATCTCGATGCGAACCAACGGCAGTTCCCGCAATGCAACCTACGCCGCAGTGCTGGCGCAGCAGAAAGTCGAGGAACTGCGTTCCCTGACGTGGGGCTTTGACGTGCAGGGCTTGCCGCTCAGCGACACCACCACCAACAGTGCCGTCGACCCGCTCGAGCCGAATGACGGCACCGGCCTCAGTCCATCGCCGGCCTCCGCCCTTCAGGAGGACACTCCGGGATACGTCGACTACATCGATGCCTTCGGAAAGAAGCTTGGTGGCGGCGGCAGGCCGATCCCTGGCACGGCGTATATCCGTCGCTGGTCCGTCGAGCCGTTGTCGTCTGATCCAGACGACACGCTGATCATCCAGGTGCTGGTCACCCGGCCGGGCAGTCGGCCTCAGCCCACGCGGTTCGTCGCGCGCGGGCCGGACGAAGCACGACTCGTGACCGTGAAGACAAGGACGGCGCGGTGACCCGCTTCTGGCGCGACGACGGATTTACGCTCGTCGAGATGCTCGTAGCCAGCGCGATTCTGCTGGCCATCACTGGCGCCATCATTTCGGTGTTGAACCCGCTCCACGCCGCATTCGGGAGCCAGCTCGAGGTGTCGGACGAGCAACAGCGGCTTCGCGCCGGTGTCGACGCGCTGGCGAGGGATCTCATGCTGGCGGGTGCCGGCGTCTATGCCGGGCCGGTTGCCGGTTCTCTCGATCATTACGTCGCGCCGATCGTTCCCTACCGGGTTGGCAGCGTTGGCGACGATCCGGACGCAGGCATCTTTTATCGCTCCGACACCATCAGCGTGATGTACGTGCCGGCCGCGTCGCCGCAGGTGACGATTCGAAATGAGAACCCGAGTTCGACCGGCGTCATGACAGTCAACGCGCCGGCAACTTGCCCGGACGTCCAGTCTGAACAGTTGTGCGGCTTCGAGAAGGGCACGCGTGGCCTT
>Ga0310810_10004444_pt1 | contig 15512 bp, 16 predicted proteins | sample NCmetagenome_FD_207641 | JGI IMG/M metagenome (GOLD analysis project Ga0310810, IMG submission 207641) | Soil microbial communities from experimental microcosm in Duke University, North Carolina, United States - NC | ecosystem: Engineered > Artificial ecosystem > Soil microcosm > Unclassified ...
CACGTGGCCGTGCCTGGCGTGACTGCCGGGCGGTCCCCGACCCACGGCATCCCGAGCCACGGCATTGCGATGACGCAGGATGAGTCCGAGATCTGGCTCGCCGACAACGCGAACAACAGCCTGCGCGTCTTCGACGCCACCGTCATGCCGCCAACCCTGAAAACGAGCGTCACAGTGCGGGACGAGCCGGGGTGGATTACATTTGGAATAGACGGGCGTCTCGCCTATCCCTCGACCGGCGACGTCGTCGACGTCCGCACGAAGCAGATCGTGGCGACGCTCCAGGACGAGCAGGGTGCGAACGCCGAAAGCGAAAAGATGGTGGAGGTCGACTTTGCCGGAGGCAAGCCGTCAGCCGCCGGCGATCAGTTCGGAAAAGGCAAGAAGCGGTAGTATTCGAAAGCTCGACACCGAAGGAGACATAGACGTGAAAACGTTCCTCAGAATGGCGCTGCTCCTGACCGTGGCTGCTGCGCCTGCCCGCGCACAAATCAATGCGGGTGAGCAGAAACCCGAGGCCAGCGTGCCGTTCACGATGACCCAGGTTGCGACGTTCAAGCTGCCGTGGCGCATTGCGTTCCTGCCGGATGGCCGGATGCTCGTCACCGAGAAGGTGGGCCCGGTGTGGCTCGTGACGCAGCAGGGAGAGAAGACGCCGATCGACAACGTTCCGGCGGTCCTGTACCAGGGACAGGGCGGCATGCTGGGCATCTTCCTGTCGCCGAAATACGCGACGGATCACAACGTCTACCTGACCTACGCGGAGCCGGGAACAGAGCCGGGAACGTCAGGACTGGCGCTTGCGCGCGCAAAGCTGACGATCGGCCAGGGCACTGCAAGCCTGGACGGCCTGCAGGTGCTGTGGCGCGACATGCCCAAGGGACGCGGCGGACAGTTCGGCGCGCAGATCGCCTTCTCGCCGGACAATCAGTACCTGTTCCTGACGGTCGGCGATCGGCAGCGCATGACGCCCGCACAGGATCCGAACACTGAGGTCGGCAAGATCCTGCGGCTGACGCTCGACGCTAAGCCTGCGCCCGGCAACCCGGCGGCTGGCAAGACGGGAGGACCCACGCGGCCACTGATCAACCCGCCGTTCGACACGGAGAAGGCGAAGACCGCTCCGGTGATCAGCACCTACACCATCGAGGGCGAGAACGTGGCACCGTCCGAGACCTGGACCACCGGGCACCGGACGCCGTACGGGCTGGCGTTTGCTCCTGACGGGAAACTGTGGGAAGTGGAGCACGGCCCGCGCGGAGGCGACGAACTGAACCTGATCGAGCCGGGCAAGAACTACGGGTGGCCGCTGGTGTCCTACGCGGTCAACTACAACGGAGTGCCGATCCCGAGTCCCGACACGCGGGCGGATCTCACCAGGCCGGTGATCTACTGGACGCCGATTATCGCCCCGGGCAATCTCATGTTCTACAACGGAGCGATGTTCCCGCAGTGGAAAGGCTCGGCGTTCGTCAGCGGCATTGCGTCGCAGACGCTGAACCGCATTGCGTTCGACGCCAAGGGCAACCCGACGCCGGCCGAACGCTGGAGTGTCGGGCACCGCATCCGCGACGTGGAACAGGGTCCGGACGGCGCGCTGTGGATGATCGAGGATTCGCAGACCGGCGGACTCTTCAAGGTGACGCCGAAGTAGGTTTTTCGAAGACTGCAACTCGCCGGGGCGGACCTCCAGCGTTCGCCCCGGCACCTCTCACCGACCGTGCGACTCCGTATGGTCGCGTTCCCGTAAGTCCACCGACCTTCCTCCACATCTCCGCCGAGAATAACTGGCCGCGCGTGTCAACCAATTGGCCGCGAACGTCACTGGCTTGCGACGCATCGTTTGTTAGCGTGAATCGTGGCTACTAGATCGCGTTTCCCAGAGGATCTGTCGGAGCAGTCCGGAACGACTGTTCGGCGTGTAAGTCCGATGTGCAAGTCCCCGGTTCGGCCCCGCATCCTGATCGCAGACGATCACGCCTGCATGCTGTCAACGATTGCGCGACTGGTTGGCGATGACTGCGATGTCATCGGGACCGTCGCGGACGGCGAAGAACTGCTGCGTGAGGCGCACCGCCTCAATCCGGATTTGATCATCCTGGACATCTTCATGCCGGTGCTGGATGGGTTCGCGGCCGGCCGCCGGATTAAGGCAGAACTTCCGCAGATCCCGTTCATCTACATCACGCTCGATCCCGATCCCGCCTTGATCGCGGAGGCCACCCGCATCGGTGCGAGCGCGCTCGTGGCGAAGGAGAGTGCGGCGAAGCTGCTCATCGACGCGGCTCGACGCGCGACCGAAGGCGCTTCCTAGAGTCAGCGGCCAGACTGAAATTCTTCCGGCCGTTGCCAATGTCCTGATTCGGTGGACGGCCGGCTGGCCTTGCCGTGGCAGACGTGCTAGCGTGGCCGCGAATGACCGGTGCGCGCCGTTCCGGCCTCGCGCAGGCGGCCACCGTTCTACTCGTGGCGGGTATCTGGTGGACCGCTCCGCCTGAAGGGCTGAGCGTCGAAGCCTGGCGCCTGTTCGCGCTCTTCGCCGGAGCGATTTTCTCGGTCGTCGTCAGCGCGCTGCCGATCCTCACCGCGTCGGTCCTCGCTGTTGCCGGTGCTGTGCTCACCGGACTGCTCAAGCCGGCCGATGCCTACTCGGGCTTCGGCAACGGCACCATCCTGCTCATCGTCGTCGCGTTTTTGGTGGCCAGCGCCGTGGTGAAGTGCGGACTTGGTACCCGCGGCGGGCACTGGATCGTCAGCCGGTTTGGCCGGTCCACCCTGGGCCTGTCGTACTCGATCTTCCTCCTCGATGCGGTCATTGCACCGGCGTTTCCCAGTAACACCGCCCGCTCCGGCGTGCTCTATCCGCTGGCGTACGCGCTTGCCGATGCGGCAGGCGCGACACCCGCTCGGCCCGATCGCAGGCGGCTGGGCGCGTTCCTGATGTTTTCGGGCATCGCGAGCCTGAGTGTGTCGTCCGCGCTCTGGCTCACTGCCATGGCAGCCAACCCGCTCGGCACCGAGATGGCGCGAGCGGTCGGGATCGAGATCGGATTCGGCCGCTGGTTTCTCGCCGCATCCGTGCCGACGATCTTTGCGATGGCGGTCCTGCCGATCGTCCTCTACCGTGTCATCTCACCGGAAGTCCGCAGCACGCCAGAGGCGCCTACGGCTGCCCGGCAGGCCCTTGCCGCGCTGGGGCCGCTCTCCAGGCACGAGTGGATCGTCCTCGTCGTCTTCGTGGGGATGGTGGCGCTCTGGGCGTCGGCCGCAACGCTCGGTCTCGACTCGACGGCGATTGCGTTTCTCGGGCTCGGCGCGCTCCTCGCGACAAAGGTCATCACGCTCGACGACATCGCAAGGCAAGGCGACGTCCTGGCCACCTACATCTGGTTCGCGGTGCTCTTCACGTTGAGCAGCCAGTTGAACGAACTGGGTTTCATGGGATTTCTTGGCCTCAAGCTCGCCGAGGCGCTCGGCAGCCTGGCGTCGCCGACGGCCGGCTTCACTCTGGTCGCCGCTTACGTCATCCTGCACTACCTGTTCGTCAGCCAGACCGCGCATATGCTCGCGCTGTTTGCCGTGTTCCTCGACGTCGGCGTGAAACTCGGCGTGAACCCGGCAGTGCTCGCGTTTCAGCTGCTGTTCGCGACCAACTACTTCGCGGCGATTACGCCGCAGGGCTCGAGCGCCAACCTCCTGTTTGCCGGTAGCGGATACCTGAGCCAGAGCGATCTCTATCGGCTGGGCGCGATCACGACCGCGGTCAATCTTGCGATTTATTTCGTGGTCGGTACTTCGTGGCTCTTTCTCGTGGTTCGATAGCGGTATGCGCAGACTGTGGATCGGAGTCTTCGTCTTAATATTGGGTCTGGCGGCGTTTCCGCCGGTTGGCGCCCAGGTTCAAACGATCGATCCCGAACGGCGCCTCGCCGAGCGTTTTCGCTTCACTGCGGACGAACTGTCGCGCGCACGAAGCGGGCAGGCAGTCGCGAAGCTGCTTCCACGCAATGACGCGACGGACGTCGGCGTCGTTGCGGCCGTTCGCATCAACGCACAGGCCAGCCGCCTGGTTGACTGGCTCCGGAACATTGCGGACTTTCGCAGGGCCGCCGAACTCGGGCAGGCGCGCCGTCTGAGCGACCCGCCACAAATCGGCGACTTTGCCGACCTCTCCCTCGACGCCGGCGAACTGGCTGCGCTGCGCGAGTGCCGGCCTGGCCGCTGCGAGCTCCTGCTGGGCGATACCGCCATCACTCGTTTCAAAGCGGATGTGGACTGGACATCGGCCGACGCAGGGCAGCGCGCAAGCCTGGTGATGAGACAGCTCCTGCTGGACTACGCGGGCGCATACCTGAAAGGCGGGGACCGCGCGCTCGGCGCGTTGCACGACGAGAAACACCCGCGTGCCCGGATCGACGAGTTTCACCAGGTGCTCTGGCAATCAAAGGAGCTGTACAACATCGCACCCGCGCTGACTGCCTACCTCGAACAGTTCCCGGCTTCGCCGCCGCCTGCAGGCGAACAGTTCCTTTATTGGGCCAGGCCCACGGCGGGGCCGGAGACGTCGCTGGCACTGAACCAGATCGTTATTTCCTCCGCACCTGGTCGCGATACGCTCGTAGTCGACAAGCAGCTCTTCGGGAGCCGCTATGTGGATGCCAGGCTCCTCGTCATTTCGCTCGCGCCGCTGCCGGGAAGCGAGGGGTTCTACGCAATCGTCGGCGCCAGGGCAAGGTCGAGGCTGCTCGGCGGGACGGCCGCGCGGTTGTTGCGCGGCACGGTAGAGAAGTCGATGCTGGACACCACGACGATGTACCTGGAGTGGGTGCGAGCCAGCCTGACGATGTGATCGCCGGGTGCTCACGCGGGCAACGATTGCCCGGCGCGTATTAGCATTGATCATGCGGTTGCTGCGGGCAGGAGCCCTCGCGAGGGTCACAGCCCTCGTCATCCTGAGTGTCGCGGCGGTAGTGGCGCAGGATCGGCCCCTTCCTGATCGCGAAACATTCCTGCGCGACGTGCGCGCGAAGTTGCGTACCGACTCGTCGCTGCAGAGCAGTTACATCTACACCGAGACCCGCCGCGAACAGAAGCTCGACGATCGCGGCCGTGTCGTGAACGAGTCTGTGAAGGTGTACGAGAGTTACCCCGCGCTGCCGGGCGAAGACCAGCGGTGGGAGCGGCTCATGTCCGAGGACGGAAAGCCGCGACCGGCGTCCGAACTCGAGAAGGAAATGCGCGATCGCCAGAAGAAAGCGGAACAGCTGGTTCGCGAAAGCACCGAAAATCCGCAGAAACAGCAGGCCCGTCTTCAACGTGATTACGCCGAACAGCGTCGCGAATTCGACGCCGTGCTCGACGACGTGATGCTCGTCTTCGACATCAAGATGGAGCGGCGTGAAGAAGTGAACGGCCACGACACCATCGTGCTCGCGCTGACGCCGCGCGCCAATGCGAAGCCGAAGACGCGCGAAGGGAAGCAGATGCGTGCGTTCACCGTCCGCGCCTGGATCAGCGAGTCGGACCGCGAGCTGGTGCGCGTGGATGCCGAGGCGATTGACACGCTGAACATGGGTTTCGGCCTGCTTGCGCGTCTGCACAAAGGCTCGAAGCTCTCGTTTGTGCGGACGAAGGTGAACGACGAGGTCTGGCTCCCCTCGAAGGTCACGTATACGGGTAGTGCGCGTGTAGGATTGGTTGCGGTATTGAGGCGGGCAGGTGTGTCGGAGTTTTCAGGCTACCGGAAGTTCTCGGTCGATACCTCTACGACTTATCAGTCCTCGCCCACGCCTTAGCGAGTTCGGACCCGTTCCGACTTCAGGCTTCCGGTCTTGTCGGCTGCAGACCGGCCCCTGTAGCCTGCCTGGTTGCGAGCCTCTGGACTTCCTGCGCCAGTGCCACGATGTCGTAGGGCTTGATGAAGACGGCCTGGCACCCGGCATGTTTCGCCTTTTCGATGTCAGCCGGAAACCCATGAGCGGTGACCGCGATGACAGTCATGTCTTTGAGCACGGGATGCGCCATGAACCGGCGCGTCGCTTCCCACCCGTCCATCGCACCCGGCAGCCCCAGATCCATCAGGACTACGTGCGGGCGCATCACTTCGGCGACGGCAATGGCCTCGGCTCCGCTGGTTGCGGTCGCAACCGCACAGCCCTTGAACGTCAGGTACAGCTCCAGCAACTCGCGGTTGTCACGATGGTCCTCGACGACGAGGACGGAAGGCTGCAGGGCGTTGTCACGGGACTTCGATGGGCGTCTCTGAGGCATGGTCAGCGCCTCTTTCGTCGTGTGCCGGTTGGCTTGTCGGGTCGGGGCGGCGACAGCCGGGCAGGCCGCAGCGCCCTTTCGGCTCTCTTCAGGCCGGGGATTTTGAGGACAGCTGCCACCGGAATAACCTCGAAGTGCGGCGTCGGCGGGCGGCGGTCCCCTGTGGCTCTCACAGGACCACCGTAGCACCCGCCCGCAGCTACGGGCAGTTTTGTTAACACCGGGTTTTAGCCGGCGAAGAAGCCGAAGGCTGCGATCCCCTTGCGCGTTCGCGATCGTGACTACCTATCGCCACAAATAGTTGCACGGCCCGGCTACGTGTCGTAGGATAATTTTATTATACGTTAGTGTCACGATAGGGAGGCGTGAGATGGCTCGACGGGCGAAAACAAACCCGATGAATTTTTCAGAGATGCCGACGGTCGATGTGCCGAAGGGCCGCAATGGCAAGCACAAGGCGATCGTCACCAGGATCCTGTCCGACCTCGATCAACTGAAGCCCGGCGTCGCCATCCGCGTGCCGCTGGCGAGCCTCAAGGACTCCAAGGAGAACGTCAGGTCCGCGGTGAATCGCGCCAGCCGGAAGGCCGGACGAACCGTAGCGACGGCGAGCGACGACACCTACCTCTATCTCTGGAACGAGTAGCCGGCCCCGCACTGCGGACCGATTGTGTCAGCCGATGGACTACGCGAGTGGGCCATTCGCAGCCGGCCATCGTCAGATACGTGCAGAGCGGCGTGCCACCGAGGCCGCCCTGATAGCGGACAAGGACGTCCCGATCCAATTCCGGGACGGTCCCGGCACGTGTCGTGACCAAGCGCAAGGCGGGCCATCGCGCCGCAGACCCCGGCGTACACGAACTCGCGGCAGCCCTGCCGCGCGGTCGACGCACGCATGCGGCCGTGCTCCTGGCGTTTGCCATCCTGTTCTCCGTCCTCGAAGTCGTCAGCTATCGGCGCGAATCAGCAACATGGGACGAACCGGTTCATGTGATGGACGGGTACCTGTCGCTGACCGCGGACATCGAGCATCCGGCGTTGCTCCGGATGTGGGCAGCGGTCCCGCTGCTCGGCCTGGGCATCGCGTCGCACCCGGAGCGCATCGACCCGGTCACCCCTTCCGACTGGGCCCTCAATGACCTCTTCGTCGCCGCCCACGACTTCCTGTACGTCGACAACGACGCCGACGCGATGCTGTACCGCTCGCGGTTCATGGTCGTGATCCTCGGCATCGTGCTCGGCTGCCTGATGTACCTGTGGGCCGACTCGCTCTTCGGATGGTTCAGCGCCCTCGGCGTCCTGGCCCTGTACACCTTCGAGCCCAACCTCGACGCACACGCACAACTGGTCACGACCGATCTGCCCGTGACGCTCGGCATCTTCGCGTCGGTCTACTACTTGTGGCGAGTGCTCCAGGCCTGGCGGACCCGCGACATCATTTGCTTGTGTCTCTTCACGACGCTGGCGGTGCTCGTGAAGTTTTCAGGATTGCTGCTCGGACCGATCCTCACGCTGTTGCTTGTCGCGGCGGTCGTGCGCCGGCGGGTGACGTGGTCCCGGGCGCTGATCCTGGCCGCCGTGTTGGCTGCGACAACCTTCGTCGGGATCTGGGCGTGTTACGGGTTCCGTTACCTTCCCAGCAGCAATCCCAACTGGCGATTCGCGTTTCACGAGGCGCCGTTTGCCACCGAGATTCCCTTGACCTCCGCGATGGTCAGGTGGGTCGACGAGCGGCATCTCCTGCCGAATGCCTACGCGCAGGGCTTCCTGCTGAACCAGGCGCGGTCGCAGCATCGCAAGGCGTTCCTCGCCGGCAACTACACCGAGACAGGATGGTGGTACTACTTCCCGGCTGCGTTCGCGCTCAAGACACCCGTCGTGCTGCTTCTCCTGATCGCAGGCGGCGCCTGGTCACTTCGGCGGTTTGGTGATGCCGCCTGGTATCTGCTGACGCCTGTCGTCGTCGTCTTCGCCGTCGCGATGACCTCCCACATCAACATCGGCGTTCGCCACATCCTGCCGGTCTATCCCTTCCTCGTGGTGATGGCTGGTGCCGTGATCCACGAGTTGGTGCAGCGTCGCCGCGTGGCACTGGCCGCGAGCCTGGTTGCCGCAAGCGCTCTCGAGCCTGCGCTCGTCTATCCGCACTCGCTGGCCTTCTTCAACGCGCTGGTCGGCGGCCCTGCACATGGAGCCGACTATCTCTCCGACTCCAATCTCGACTGGGGGCAGGACCTGAAGGGGCTCAAGGCCTGGCTCGACGAGCACGGCATCAACCACGTCAACCTGGCGTACTTCGGGTCGGCAGACCCGCGCTACTACGGCATCTCGTGCACGTTCCTGCCGGGATCGCCAGGATGGGTGTCGCCCGCGGAACTGCAGCTGCCGCGCCTGCCGGGCTATGTCGCCGTGAGCGTGACGCTCCTGAATGGTGTCTATGCGCCGACGCCGCTCGAACGCGAGTTCTATGCGAAGCTGGCGCGTCGCACGCCCGTGGCCAGCATCGGACATTCGATCAACGTGTATCGCGTCGACGAGCCGTGGTGGCTGGATCTCCGGCCGCGGTAGGAAGCCGTTCGAGAAGCGTAGACTGGGCGCATGACCACGCACGCCTACGTGCACGAAGCCACGATCATCGTCAGCGAAGGCACCAACCCTGCGGCCGTCGGTGCCGAGGTCACCAACGCGCTCTGTGGTCGCTGGGACCATGACGGACCGTGCCGCTGGCCGCACAACAATCACATCGAAGACACTCGCTTTCGAACGATCTTCATCGCGACCGATGACGATGAACCCGAGGTGCGGCGCCGGATTCGGGCCGCGTTGAGCAATCAGTCCGCCTGGCGGATGGAGGCCGATTCCTCACGCGACGTGGCGGAAAGCGAGAAGGATCTCGCGGAGCAACTCTTCAAAGCGCCGAGACTGGGTTAGCCGGGATTCGATGTCGATGAAGCACGCACCGATGCACGTCGCCTGGGTCACAGTAGCGGTCGGAGTCTGCGTGCAGCCGGTTATGAGAAGGGACAGCTCGCAGGGCGCCGGCGCGATCGGATATTTACGGGCGATTCATTCCGCGCAGCAGACCTTTGCGTTCGTGTGCGGTGCAGGGCTCTATGCCGCGTCTCTGGACGACCTCCAGGTGCCGACGCCCGGGACCTCGACCGGCTTCATCGCGCCGCATGTTGCGACCGAAAGCATGGGTTACACCTTCGCGTTGGACGCTGTGGGCCCGAGTCGCACAGAAGCATCGTGCAACGGAGCCTTGCTCGCCTCGAGCTATTTTGCTCATGCAGAGCCGCTTCGGAACCAGCAGGCTCCTTCGTTCGCGATCGACGCGACCGGCAGCGTCTATACCCGGCGGGACGGCGCGGCCATCGCACCTTCTTTACGCGGTGCGGAGCGAATGCGCTAAAGGCATCACATTGATGCCCGCCTGGCGAGCGGGCACGTGCTCCGCATCTATAATCATTTGTTGTTGATCGACAAACGGGGACTGCTTCGAACGGCCACGTTCGGTGTGTTGTCTGCACTCTGCGCCGCCTGCAGCAGTCCAACGTCTCCGAGCGTCGCCGCCAACAGCCATCAACTCGCCATCTCCAGCATCAGCAGCGTCGGCTCCCGTCGCAACCAGCCATCGGGGTTTGCGGATGCGGGAGAGATGCTGACGCTCAACGCAACGGTGAACGGCCACGCAGGTGCTGACGTCACCTATCTGTGGTCCGGTCCCGGCACCTTCAACGGATCAGGGGCGATCGTGTCCTGGACTGCACCTGCATCTACGCCCACGCCGTTGACCATCGACCTGACGCTTGTCGCATCGGAGCGATATGACGAGGGCGGTACGACGCACGCCAGTGCTGCGAGGAGCACCTTCCCGGTGCACGTGCACGACTCCGGCAAGGAAATCCTCGACATGGGCGAGGAGTTTCTCTCGCTCTTCTCCCGCAACGCCGTGCCGACGAACGCCGTGCTGCACAATTTCTCGGCGTCGTGTGACGGTGGAACCGGCCGCGACAATGAAGCCAGTGACACCGATAAGGCGCGAGCCCGCTATCGCCAGGACTTCAGCAAGTTCCGTGTCACGCGCCTTCCGCCGGTCACCTACAACTTCGGCGGCGCGTGCCTGGTGTTGGGCTCGCGTTTCCGTCACGCTGATGCCTGCTCGCTTCTCGAGGTGCACTGGGAGTTCACGTATCTCGTCGACGAGGACGGCCACAAGGCTGGAGATCACGGCGTGACCGACGGTGTCGACAGCGTGACAGCGGTGCTCGAAAACGGTGAATGGCGCCTGTGCGCCAGCGACTTTCAGGGGCGCTGAAGCAATCGCCGCGGTTCGCCGTCGAGAGCAAACCGGGGCGGTCGACCGACGACGTCCGCTAAGGCTGGACCGGCTCCCAGGTGAACGGACCGAAGGAGTTCTCAGTCGTGTCGTGAGTCGTCCCCGGGGTGATCGTCAGGCGCAGCCACTCAAACGGCTCTGTGCTGCCGTGCACGACGACGCGGTGGAAGTTCGAGACGTTGTAGTTCGGGTGATTCGCCCATGCATCCGGCGTGAAGTCAGCCGCCGCCGGCAGCGTGTTGCACGCCACCGTGTCAGTGCTGGTGCCGGCCTCAAAGACGCACGGCTGTCCCCCCCCGAGCGAGACGCCGGGCACAGGGAAGAACAGCGTGCGAATCAGCTGGAGATTGGCCAGCGGATCGCCGTCGGCATAGTCGACCGGCTGACCGTTGACGTGCCCGTGCCCGACTTCACCTGACTTCTGGCAATCGGTCCATTCGCTGTCGCCCGGCGTGTAGATCAGCGGGTTCTCGAACGCGCTCCACAGATCCGCGATGGTCCGGTCGTACGCTTCGGTGCACAACTGTTTGCCTGAGTGAATGTCGCCGGCGTGCAGCACGAGATCGACTTTCGGGTCCGCGTTGACGGCTGCGATGAAGGCAGCGGTCTTGTCGGGCTGCGTCGTGTCGTCGGCGGTCAGACCGTACGGTGCGTCGCCGTAGACAGCCAGCGTGAGCCGATTGTTGGAGTTGGGATTGATCGGCGTGCCGTTCTGCGCGAATGCGGCGGACGCGGCGAGCAGTCCGCCGACGAGGGTGGAACAGATAACGAAGCGGAGGCTCATGTGCAGCTCCTGGTGATCGGGCCAGGAGCACTTTGACAACTCGCCGTAACAGCCCGGCGACGCGTTCGTACGGAAACGATCAGATCTCGCCGCGCGAAATCTCCCGTCGCCGCGCACTTTTCCGGTTAGCGAAGCGCCGTCACGAGTGTGACGTCCCCGTTTGCGCGCCACGGCAGCACGAACCCGCCGGATCGATGTTTGCTCCCGCAGATGACGGAGAACCGTATGCGCAGGCTCATGCAGCTGCTTTGTGTGGTGACGGTGGGTGCGACGGCTTCGGTCCCGCTCAGCGCGCAGCCTCGACAGATGAAGACGGTGATGCAGGAAAAAGCCCAGAACGCTCAGGGGCTGCTGACACCTCTGGTCCTGGGCGACTTTGCCGGCATCGAGCGCTATGCCACGCGCCTGGGCCGCCTCACTGGCACGGAGGTCGCGTCGTGGCAGGCACAGCCGGACACGGACTATCAAAAACAGGCGCTCGCATTCCTGGCAGCAATCGAGGAACTCGGTAGAGCCTCAGACACACGCGACCTGGCGCAGGCGTCGGCGGCATACGCGAGCCTGATTTCAAGCTGTGTGAATTGTCACCAGTTGGTCCGGGCAGGGCGATCGGTGTCGCTCACGCCACCGCCGCCCCTGCTGGATCAGAATCTTCTGCGCGCGCGACGATAGAGCCGTTTCGGAGATCCTCAGACGGGAATCCGCACCGTGATGCGCGTGCCACGACCAGCGGCTGTCCATACCTCATAAACGCCTTTCAGCCGTTCGACGCGCTGACGCATGCTGGCCAGTCCGATGCCGGACGTTTTCAGGGCGCCGTCGAATCCGCGCCCGGCGTCGGTGCCGAACGTCCGTCACACGCGTGGCCGCCGGCTCTCGATCTGACGGATTTCCGGCATTCGCGGCGGTGCTGCGTCACCAACACCGGCTCACTGAACGGTATCGCTATTGCGTCCACAGTCTGGTGCAAGGAGGCCATATGCCAGGCATCGCCACGATTCACCAGTTCCTCCACGACGCGCACGTGCCGTACTCCGTCCTGCCTCACTGGCCCGCGTACACCGCGCAACAAGAAGCAGCCGCGACACAGGTGCCCGAAGAGGACTGGGCAAAGGTGGTCGTCTGCTTCATTGACGGCGAACCGGTCGAAGTGGTGGTGCCGGCCTCCTCGTACGTGAATCTCGAACGGCTGCTCGCACTCTCGGGCGGCACCTCGATTCGCATCGCCACCGAAGAAGAACTCGGTCGGCTGTTCCCGCAGTGCGAGGTTGGTGCGATGCCGCCGCTTGGCCCGCTCTACGGCCAGACCGTGTACGTCGATGCGGCGATGGCATTCGAACCCGAGATGGTATTCAACGCCGGCACCCATCGCGATGCGATCGCGATGCAGTGGACCGACTTCGTGAAGATGGTGAATCCCGTCGTCGGACGATTCGCAGTGCGGTAGGACCTCGAGAGAGAGAGAGAGAGAGAGAGAGGCGCGTCATGACTACCTGGCGCAGGTCCGAGTGGATGGCGTTGGCAGGCATGCTGGTCGTGTCGGCTGCGACGCCGCAGCGAATGGCGGCGGCGCAGAGCCCGCCTCCGGTCCAGGGCACGATTGCGCTCGAAGGCACGATGAACAAGTTCTATCGAGGCGCGAACGTCATGATCGTGACGACGATTGACGGCGTGGAGCACGCGTATCGGTTTACCAGGGATCTGGTTGTTCACGGGGGGAAAACCCCGGACGTCTCGGCGCTCGAGGGCCTGAGCCAGGGAAGCACGGTTGTTGTGCACTACACAGTCCAGGGAGCCGAGCAGGACGCGCGAGAAGTCGACGTGGTCGGCGCCGAAGGCCTGGAGATCGCCGAAGGCATTGTCACTCGTGTGGACCGAGGACGTGGCGAGATCACCGTCCGCTATTCCAACGGCAGGACTGAGGCGTTCAAACTGACCGAGCGCGCCACCGCGGAAGCTGGTTCAACCGCGCCGGCGGGAACGAAGGTGACGATCTACTACTCCGACGAACACGGCCACAAGGTGGCGCACTTCTTCAAGAAGGTCGTCAAATGAAGCCAGAGGAGACCATCATGCGCACCGTGCTTGGCGGAATGGCGGCGATGCTCGCGCTGACTCTGACCGCGGCGGCGCAGACCGTCGTGCCGCGTGAACAGCCGCTCGTGATCAAGTCGGTGGCGGGCGCCGACCTGTACAAGTTCTATTGCTCCACGTGCCACGGTGCGGATGCGAAAGGGCATCCGGCTGCCACACCCCAGCAACCAGCAGCTCCCGATCTGACCACGCTCGCACGGCGGAACGGCGGCGTCTTTCCCCGTGCGCACGTGATCGACGTCGTCCGGAATGGAGCAGGGAGTCCGGCCTCGCACGGTCCGACTGGAATGCCGGTGTGGGGCGCGATCTTCAGAGGCCTGGAGCCGGACGTCACGCGCACCGCCATCCGAATCGAGAACCTTGTCGACTACCTGCAGTCTCGGCAGGAGCATGAGGTCCACCTGGGGCGTTGACGGAGCCGTGAAGGGAACTGGTTCATGCATCGCTCAATGGGCATCGCTGAGCCAGGCTTCTGGTTTTCTCGAAGGAGATTTGCCGATCGCGGCCCCGGGCCGCGGCACACTGTGCCGAAGGCCTTCTGGTCGGTCGACTCCACAAGTCTCCTGAGCCATCTTCAATCACACGTTCATGGGCTTTCGGCGGCAGACGCCGAGAGCCGTCTCGCAACCTGTGGTCCGAATGTCCTTCGAACCGAGAAGGGCCTCACGCGTCTCGATCTGCTTGTCCGCCAGTGCCGAAGTCCGCTGCTCCTCCTGCTGGTGTTCGCGGCTGCAGCATCGGCAGTCACGGGGCAGTGGATGGACGCGGCAATCGTCGTGGCCATCGTGATTGCAACGGTCGCCGTCGGGTACACGAGGGAGTACAGCGCACAGACGGCCGCGGCCGCGCTGCGCTCGCGCTTGAGCACACGGGCCACGACGCTCCGCGATGGCCAGCCCACGCAGATCCCGACACACGATGTCGTTCCAGGCGATATCGTGCGGCTTTCGGCTGGAAGCCTCGTTCCTGCGGACGCGGTGATCCTGGACGCAACGGACTTCTATGTCAGTGAAGCCGTCCTGACGGGGGAGAGCTTTCCGGTCCTGAAGCAGCCGGGCCCGATCGATGCCGATGCGGAGCTCGGCGAACGCAGCAATTGCGTGTTTCTCGGTACGAACGTTCGCAGCGGATCCGCAACCTGTCTCGTCGTCCACACGGGGCCGGCGACGGCATTCGGCGCGATTGCGCACCGGCTGACACTGCGCGCGCCGGAGACCGAGTTCGACCGCGGCATCCGCCAGTTCGGCTATCTGATGACCGGCGCGATGCTGCTGATTGTGCTCGCAGTCTTCGTAGCGCACATGTTCCGCGGACGACCGCCCGTTGACACGCTGCTGTTCTCGATTGCCCTGGCAGTCGGGCTCAGTCCGGAACTCCTCCCCGCGATTCTCAGCGTCAACCTCGCTCGCGGCGCCCAGTTGCTGGCCCGCCGCGGCGTGCTGGTCAGGAGGTTGAGCGCGATCGAGAACCTCGGGAGCATGGACGTGCTCTGCACGGACAAGACGGGGACTCTTACCGAAGGCGTCGTCCAGGTCGAAAGCGCATACGACGCCGCGGGCACTGCCTCTGATGACGTGCTCGAAATGGCGGCCTTGAATGCGGCGCTCGAGACAGGAGTGGCGAGCCCGCTCGATGATGCGATTACGAGTGTGCGTCACCCTGACCTGGCATCGGTCCAGAAACTCGGCGAGGTGCCTTTCGATTTCCTCCGGAAACGCGTGACTGTGGTCCTGCAGACGCGAGAGGACGTTCGTCTCGTCACGAAAGGCGCGTTCCGGCAGGTCCTCGAGACTTGTACTCACCTGGCTGATGGCCGTGCACTTGACGTGGCCGCCAGGACGCAACTCGAGGAGCTGTATGAGTCGTGGACGAGACGCGGCATTCGTGTCCTGGCTGTTGCAACCCGTGTCATGGAGAGCCAGACGAGTTACGGCCGTGGCGACGAACGTGAGATGCGATTCGTGGGCTTCATCACCTTCCTCGATCGGCCGCGGGAGGGCGTGACGGAGGCCCTGAGGCAGCTGG
>Ga0310810_10004447_pt1 | contig 15509 bp, 11 predicted proteins | sample NCmetagenome_FD_207641 | JGI IMG/M metagenome (GOLD analysis project Ga0310810, IMG submission 207641) | Soil microbial communities from experimental microcosm in Duke University, North Carolina, United States - NC | ecosystem: Engineered > Artificial ecosystem > Soil microcosm > Unclassified ...
GGGACCGATGACAACTGCCGTGAGTCGTCTTTCGCTCATACGGCCAAGATATTCCACAGGGGCCGAGTTTCACGAACAAGCAGCCCGAAGTATTGTTCGGTCTCATGCCGATGATGCGCAGCACACCGTAGTTCGAGGTTCTCCACTGTCGTTGCGCCACCTTTGGCGTACGGGACCAAATGGTGAAATTCGAGAAAGCCCGTTTCTGTGCACCGGCCAGCTCGACCCTCGAACCTGCAGCGCCCGCCATCTCGGGCCCAGACCTTGCGTCGTACGGCCGCCGGCACACGGCGCGCGTGATCGTCCGCCGCGCGCGTTGTGCGCGGACGGTTTGTTGCAGCCAGCTTCTGCTTCTCGAGCGTCTCGAGCAATAGACTGATCGCCCGATCGAAAATCGCCGCCGGATCGCCGGTGGGCAGGCGATGCCGCAGCAAATCCTGAACACGACGAAGCTTGTCGTGCGTGTTTTGAGTGACCGTGAACTGCACTTTGTATCGCCCCGGGGCGAGTGGTTCTGGGTTCGTGCTCGTTGACGGCCTTGCGACTATTGGCGCCACGGCGATTTCCGATGGCGTCATGTCCTTCGGCACCGATTGGCTTGATAGCGGAGTCCGGGGGTCCGGAAGCTTGCGGACTGACGGTGCAACATCCGGTCGCGGCCGGAGTCGGGCAACGATCTCTTCAACGTCTCGCTTGCTCTTGTGTGACGCCTCTCTGAGCACGTCGACATGATTCGCATCGGTAAGATGCGGCGCCAAGAGCCGAACCGCGCTGAGATGTACGCGACCCTCGGCCAACACCTCAACGATGATCGGGAAACGTCGGGATGCGCGAGCTGCTTCGATGCGGTTATATGCCGCATGCTCGGCCAGGTGGAGAACCTGTGTGCAGTAGGAAAACATCGACGAGCATCCCTGACCCAGATAGAGACGACGAGCGTCGAATTCGGCGAGCATCGAGATCAGCGTGGCAGTTGATTGCGACTCCGCCGCTGCGAGCCGAGTGACTTCCTCGATCAGTTCGTGATCGGTCAGTCGTCGATGACAGGCGGGTGGTTCGTTCATGTCCCGTTGTAACACGGTCAATTGCAAGGGCTTGGTGAGCTCGTTGTTGGGAGGCCGCGAGTTGATGTGAGCGCTCCACAGGTTAGATCGACAATCGCGCCACCAGGGGGCGCGTAGCGGCTTTGTGAGCCGCGTTGCGAGGAGTGCGAAATAAAACCTGAATGTACGCCCAAAACCTGTCAAGTACTTTTTGACGATCCAGCCGCTACAAGCTTGCGCTTACAAGAGCTGAGCGCACCGCTCTTCACTCTCAAAAAGAGAGGGTCGGCGGCGATTGCCAAACACTGCCCTGCGCGCGGCTGGCGTCAAGACCGCAGCCTGGGAAGGTCCGAGCGAAGCGAGGAGTTTGATGCCGGCGAGCACGGGGCGATGTTCGAGCGCCGTCGGCCCGTGCAGGTTTGAATTCGGCGAAGCGACGTTACTCGGTAATCGATTCCAGAAGAGGCCTGGCTCTCGTCGATCGCAATCGCCTCACACATTCCTGGTACCCATGATCTCTCTCGCCGGCGTGCGATCGCCCGTGCAGCTGATCCGCCGTGGCGCCCGCAGAAAGCGCATCTCATATCCCAGGTTTCGATAGAGCCGCTCCATGCGCTCGGTCGCCTGATTGACCAGCACGACCGGTCCGGGGTGCCGTGACAGCCACTGCGCCGTCCGTTCCTGATCGCGCCAGGTGAACCCGCCGCGCGCGTACTGCGTGAACTCGACGTCGTACGGTGGGTCGGCGTAGACGAAATCATCCGGCTCGAGCGGAAGACTCTCGACGTCGCCGCTGGTGAACGTCCAGCCGGCGAGTGCCTCGCGGTAAGCCGAAAAATCGCGCGTGTATCCGATGCGGGAATAACGTCCGAAGGGCACGTTGAACAGTCCCCGCCGGTTGAAGCGGCACAAGCCATTGAAACCGGTGCGATTGAGGAAATAAAACAGCGCGGCCGCTTCTTCGGTCTGACTGTGGCCGGTGGAGAGCAGCGCGTTGAATCGATCGCGGTGCCGGTAAAACAGCCGCTCGTCATTCTCCATCGGGATGCGGACCTGAAGACCACGCTGCAGCCAGGTGTAGAAGTTCACCAGATGGGGATTGGCGTCGTTCAGCAGCGCGTTCACCGGTTTCAGCCCAAGCGCGACGGCAAGGCCGCCGCAGAACGGTTCGACCAGCCGTCTGTCTCTGTGCGGCTTCCAGAGAGGACGCAGATGGGGTACTTGCCAGCGCTTTCCGCCAGCCCACTTCAGCGGCGGTTTCAGCACGGCCTCCCTGGCGGTCACGAGCGGCATGTGCGCGCCAGTTTAACCCGGTCGACCCGACCGGCCGAGCGAACCAGGACTCGCCACCGCCACGGCCGGCCGCGACGTGGTTGTTCCGTGTTTTCTTTCCAGCCGCAGCCCACCGCTTTAGGGCCGCTGCACGCTTCATGCGCTATCCTTGCTGAACAGGACATGCTGCAGCTTCCCGTACTTCGCTGGGGCCAACCCTATACGTCTATGGACGTGGACGACGTGGTCCACTTTCAGAGCGGCGAGCCGATCGCGAGGGTGAGCCGCGCCAACGGCGGACTGATCCAACGTGACATGCGGCGGGCGCAGCGCGCACGTGACGTCCTTCGCGACATTTCGATCGACGACTTGATCGCACGCGTCGGCAAAGCCGGCGAGCTCTATGCGAACGCCGAGCTGCCGATGGGCGACGGGACACAGACGCCCGACGCCTTCGTCCATGCGCAGTCGGCGAGCACCGGACTGCCCGAACGGTTATGTCGCGCGAACATGAAGAAGAACATGTTCGTACTCACCGAAATGCGGCGCATCCTGACGTCGCTGACCCGGGGGCTCGACCTTCAGGTTCTGAGCAGCGGCTTCGGTGAGGAACGCGGCGTGCCGATCAGCTATCAGGCGCAGACGCCGGTGCTCGGCCTCGTGCTGCCCTCGAATTCTCCCGGAGTGCACACGCTGTGGCTCCCGATCATTCCACTGCAGATCGGGCTCGTGCTCAAACCGGGGCCGCAGGAACCGTGGACGCCGTTTCGAATGGCCGAGGCGTTTTTCCAGGCAGGCGTGCCGCGCGAGGCGGTCTCGATCTATCCCGGCGAGGCCGACGTTGGCGCGGCCGTCCTTGCCAGCTGCGAGCGAAGCCTCGTCTTTGGCGGGCAGCCGACCGTCGATCGCTACCGCGGCAATCCGAAAGTGCAGGCGCACGGGCCCGGTTTCTCAAAGATTCTCCTCGGTGACGACGAGGTTGACCGGTGGGAGTCGTACCTCGACATCATGGTGGAGAGCGTGTTTGCGAACAGCGGCCGGGGATGCATCAACTGCTCCGGCATCTGGGCGAGCCGGCACACGCGCGAGATTGCCGATGCGCTCGCGAAGCGACTTGCCGTCGTCCGTCCGCTGCCGGCCGACCACCCCGACGCGAGCCTCGCGGCGTTCACCGTGCCCGGCGTCGCCGACGCGATCTCGCAGTCGATCGATGCTGACCTGGAAGCGCCAGGCGTGACCGATGTCACGGCCAGGTACCGCGACTCGCGCCGCGTGGTGAAGGATGGGCGCGCCGAGTTCCTGTTGCCGACGATCGTGCACAGTGCGTCATCCGCTGCCGCGATTTCGCACACGGAGTACATGTTCCCGTTCGCGACGGTGGTCGAGTGCCCGCAGGATCAGATGATCTCCGCGATCGGCCCGACGCTCGTCTGCAGCGCGATTACGAACGATGAACGATTCCGCCGACAGCTCGTCGACGCGGTGAACATCGATCGGCTGAATCTCGGTCCGGTTCCGACGATTCAACTGAACTGGCTACAGCCCCACGAAGGCAACATCGTGGACTTCCTGTTCCGCGCCCGCGCGTTTCAGACCGCCTAAGCGGACGGGTCCGCACGGCGATGCGTATTCTTTCATTCACCGGCGGCGCTGGCGCGATGTATTGCGGCAGCTGTTTGCGCGACAACGCGCTGGCTGCGGAGCTGCTCAGGCGCGGGCACGACCTGCTGCTGACTCCCGTCTACACGCCGACCCGCACCGACGAACGGAACGTCAGCGATCGTCACGTGTTCTTTGGCGGCATCAGCGTCTACCTCGAACAGCACGCGCCGCTGTTTCGATATACGCCGCGCATCCTGGATCGCCTGTGGGACTCACCCTGGGCGCTGCGGCTGGCGACGAAGCGTCAAATCTCGGTGAACCCCAGGAGCCTCGGTGAGTTGACGGTGTCCATGCTCCGCGGCGAGCGTGGATTCCAGCGAAAGGAAATCGGCAAGCTGCTCGACTGGCTTCGACGCGAGCCGAAATTTGATGTCGTGAACCTGCCGTACGCGCTACTCATCGGTCTCGCCGAGCCGCTGCGGCGCGCGCTCAAGATTCCGATCTGCTGCACGCTCCAGGGCGAAGACTTGTTCCTCGACGGGCTCGGAGAGCCGTACCGGTCGGAGTCGCTGAACCTGATTCGTGAGGCCGCTGTTCACATCGACGCGTTTCTTGCGGTGAGTCAGTACTACGCCGACTACATGCCGAAGTACCTTCGAATCCCGGCGTCGAAAGTTCGGGTCGCCCCGCTCGGCATCAATCTCGAAGGCTACGCCCCTCGGCGAGCGGAACGCTCCGCAGAGCGCTTCACCATCGGGTTCTTTGCGCGGGTGGCGCCCGAGAAAGGTCTCCATGTGCTCGCTGATGCGTACCGCCGCATGCGCGCGATGAGCGCAGCGGGAAAGACCCGGCTCGTTGCGGCAGGCTATCTGGCGCCGGAACATCGAGAGTATCTCGACGGAATTTCGCGCCAGATGGAGCTGGCCGGGCTGGCGTCGGAATTCGAATACCGCGGCGAGGTCGATCGCGCGGGCAAGATCGCCTTTCTCCAAGGCTTGGATGTGATGTCGGTCCCGGCCACGTATGACGAACCGAAGGGCATGTTTCTCTTCGAGGCCATGGCGCTCGGCGTGCCGGTCGTGCAGCCACGCCGCGGCGCCTTTCCAGAGATCATCGAGAAGACCGGGGGCGGTCTCCTCGTCGAGGCGAATGACGTGGACGCGTTGGCGCGTGCACTCCACCAATTGCACGACGATCCGGGACGACGGGCAGCGCTCAGCGCCGCCGGCGCCGCTGGCGTTCGCGCGCACTACACGGTCGGCCAGATGGCGGAAACCGTCGAGCGGATCTATGACGAGGTGATCCGCCGGCAACCGGTTGCGGTATAGCGGCCGAAGATTGCCACATGCTTATTGCCAGGGACATCAGGAAGTCGTATCCAACCCCGCGCGGGACGCTCGAGATCCTGAATGGCATCTCGCTGACACTGTCGCGCGGCGACGCGATCGCGATTACTGGTCCTTCCGGCAGCGGCAAGAGCACGCTGCTGTACATCCTCGGCGCGCTCGAGCCGCCGAGCTCGGGCACGGTCACGCTGGACAACTCCAATCCGTTCGAACTGAACGAACGCCAGCAGGCGGCGTTCCGCAACCGGCACATCGGCTTCGTCTTTCAGGATCACTCGCTGCTGCCGCAGTGTTCCGTGCTCGAGAACGTGTTGACCCCGACGCTTGCGGCTGCCCGGAACGGAAAGGATGACCGCGCGCGCGACGACGAGCGGCGTGCCCGGCAGCTCCTCGAGGAAGTCGGCCTCGGCGATCGCCTCGATCATCGTCCTGCGGAGTTGTCGGGCGGCGAGAAGCAACGCGCGGCGGTGGCTCGCGCGCTGATCTTGAATCCTTCCGTGCTGCTCTGCGACGAACCGACGGGTAACCTCGATCGCACATCGGCCAACGCCGTCGCCGAGCTGCTGCTGAACCTCCACATCGAGCGCAAGACGATTCTCGTCGCCGTGACACACAGCGCCGCCTTGGCGGAACGGTTTACGACGAAATATGAAATGGATGGCGGGCGGCTCAAATGAATCCCTCATCCCTCATCACTCATCCTGAATCCCTGATCCTTGAATCCCTGATCCTTGAATCCTTGAATCCTCGAATCTCTGAATCCTTGAATCAGAGTTCAGCAGCCAGCAGCCAGCAGCCGACAGTCAGGAGCCAACGGCCAGGAGCCGGCCAGCTGCCAGTCGCCAATCGCCAGTCGCCGAATCCGGCATGTCGGTAAGCAATGACATCAACTCAGCTCGTCCTGCGAAGCGCGAGACATCATTGGCACACGAACCTGGCCGTGGTGGTTGGTGTCGCGGCCGCCGTGTCGGTGCTCTCGGGCGCGCTGCTCGTCGGCGACTCCGTTCGCGGCAGCCTGCGCGATATCGCGCTCGGTCGCCTCGGCAGGACCGAACAGGTCATCTCGTCGACGGGGTTTTTTCGCGATGCCCTCGCGCGCGATATCCACGACGCTTCTGCCGGCGCGTCAAGCGCGCCGCTGATTGTGGCCACCGGATTCGTGACCCACGAGACGTCGAGCAGGCGCGCTGCGGGTGTCGTCGTCTACGGCGTCGATCAACGATTCTGGGCCTTTCACGGACGGCCCAACCATCCCGGCATGTTGCTATCGCCGGCGCTCGCATCCGAGCTTGGAGCCACCGCCAGCGATACGGTGCTGCTGCGATTGCAAAAGCCGTCCGCGATTCCGGTCGAGTCGCTGTTTGGCCGGAAGGACGAGGTCGCACGCACGGTGCGTTTGACTGTGGACACGGTCCTCGCCGGCGATCAGCTTGGCGAGTTCTCGATCCAGCCGCGGCAGTCGGAGATCCGGGCGCTGTTTGTGCCGTTGCCGCGACTCCAGCGCGATCTGGGAGTCACCGATCGCGTCAACACGGTGCTCGTGGCCGGAGCGGAAGGCGATTCGCTCGCTGCGGTCGTGCGCCGCGTCGCGACGCTCGAAGATCTGTCGGCGACGATTGCGGTCACCACCGCGCCAGCGGTTGTCGTCGAGAGCAGCGCGGGTATCGTCAGCGAATCCCTGTTCACCGCCGCCAATGAGGCGGGCAAAACGGCTGGTCTCAATCCGGTTCCGGTATTCACCTACCTCGCGAACACGATTCGCAAGGGTGAGCGTCAGATTCCGTACTCGCTTGTCACGGCAACGAATCTCGAGCAGGCCGGGTTGATGCCGTCGGCACCAACCGGCAGTCAGCCTGACGCCATCATCCTGAATGACTGGGCTGCGCGCGAGCTCCAGGCTGTGCCGGGAGACGTCATCACGCTCGACTACTTTCTCTGGGACGCGGCAGCAGGATTGACTGCACACAGCGCAACGTTCCGGCTGGCGCGGACCGTTCCGATTGGAGGATTTGCCGGAGATCGTCGTCTGGCGCCCGAGTATCCGGGGATCACCGCGGCAAACAGTCTGGCCGACTGGGATCCGCCATTCCCGGTGGACTTGTCCCGTGTGCGACCTCAGGACGAGGCATACTGGAAAGCGTTTCGCACCACCCCGAAGGCCTTCATCGACTTCCAGCGCGGACGCGAGTTGTGGAAGACGAGATATGGCGCCGCCACCTCCGTCAGGTTTGGCGTACCATCTGGCGCCGATGCGACCTCGATTGCGAACCGTCTGCGGGAGGCAATGCGGCCGGCGCTTCAGCCGCAATCCGCCGGCCTGACGATCTCCGCGGTGCGTCGAGATGCCCTCGCCGCCTCGGAAGGCGCGACCGATTTCGGCGCGTATTTCACCTACTTCAGCTTCTTCATCGTGGCGTCGTCAGTGCTCCTGGCGCTGTTGTTCTTCCGGCTCGGCATCGAGCAACGGCTTCGGCAGATTGGCGTGCTTCGAGCATCAGGATTCACCATTGCGCACGTGCGGAGGCTGCTGGTTGCGGAAGCCCTCGTGCTGGCAACGATCGGAAGCGCGATCGGCACGCTGGCTGCCATCGGCTACGGCCAGTTGATGATGTTCGGTCTGCGGACGTGGTGGGTTGGCGCGATCGGCACGACCCGACTCACGCTTCACGTCTCCGCGCTCTCTCTCCTGATTGGCGCCACCGTCGGCATCGCGACGGCGATCGTCTGCGTGACGATGTCGTTGCGAGCCGTGGCTCGCCTGAGCCCAAGAACGCTTCTCCACGCGCAGGCCATCGACAGCGATCGATCGCGCTCGGGCGCGTCGCGCCGGGTCACGATCGTCAAGTGGATGTGCATGGCTTCGGCAGTGGCCATGCTGATCGCCGGCTTCAGCGGCTTCGCCAGCAAAGCCATGCTGTTCTTTGGCGCAGCGGCCACGCTCCTGGTGGCAGCGATGTGCCAGTTCTCAAGCTCGCTTCGCGCACGCGACTCGATGACGATCGCGGTGCGTGCACGATGGCCACTCTGGCGGCTCGGCTTTCGAAGCGCGTCGTTCAGGCCGTCGCGCAGCGTCCTCTCCGCCGCGCTCATCGCGGCCGCGGCGTTCATCATCGTGTCAGTGGACGCCTTCCGGCGCGGAAGTGAGTTTTCCAGCGATGTCCATTCCGGCACCGGCGGCTTTGCTTTGCTTGCCGAATCAGAGGTTCCACTGCTTGCCAGTCCGAACGACGCGGCCGGCCGCGAGGCGCTCGTCGTGAACGCGCCCGACTTCTCGCGCGTTCGATTCACGCGTTTTCGCCTGCGGCCCGGCCAGGACGCGAGTTGCCTCAACCTCTATCGACCAACGACACCCACGATCGTGGCGCCAGAGCCGGGCTTCATCGAGCGCGGTCGTTTCTCCTTTGCCGCATCGATGGCGGAGACGGTTGCCGAGCGGGCCAATCCGTGGTTGCTGCTTCGTCGTCCTGCGACCGACGCGGTCCCCGTGATTGCCGATGCCACGTCGCTCGAGTACGTGCTCCACGCATCGGTTGGCGATACCTTTTCGATGGATATCGGTGGCGAGAGGCCGATTGTTCTCCGCTTTGTTGGCGCCGTGAGCGACAGCATCCTCCAGGGGCAGCTCGTGATGTCGGAAGAAAACTTTACCAGGCTGTTCCCACCGCTGCAGGGCTATCGGTTCTTTCTCATCGACGATCCGGCCGTGCACGATCAGGCGGCTGCCGATCGATTGGCTGAGACGCTCGAACGCGAGCTGGCACCGTTCGGATTCGACGCAGTCGCGACGACGGAACGGCTCGACGCGTTCCATCGCGTCGAGAACACGTACCTGTCGACTTTTCAGATGCTCGGTGGGCTGGGCCTCGTACTGGGCACGATCGGACTGTCCGCGATCATGTTCCGCAATGTCCTGGAACGCCGGCGTGAGCTGGCCCTGCTGCGTGCGGTCGGATACGGCGCCGGGCACGTCTCGACCGTGATTGTTGCGGAAGCGTCGTTGCTCGTCGGCGTCGGTCTTCTCGCGGGTGCCGGGTGCGCGCTGCTGGCGGTCGCGCCGGCATGGTTCAGCCGCGGCGGGAGTCGTCCTGGCATCGGCCTGCTGATGCTGCTCCTGTCGGTTGCGATTGCCGGCGTCATGTCATCTCTGATCGCCACACGGGTTGCGCTGCGTGGCAGGATGCTGGATGCACTGGCCGCGGAGTAAGCCGTTGACTAAGCAGCAAGGCGTTTCGATGAGTCGGCGCGAGCGAACGAGCGAGCGCTGGCAGGCGCTGGGGGTGGGGCCCCAGCGCAAAGTAAGAAAGGCCGACTACCCGCTGAAACAGAACGTATCGCCGTGTAGCCAGCACGACGCGTCGGGCTCGTGCCGATCGCGTCGCAGCCGCTTGAACGACGGCATCAGACCTCGCATGAACGCGTCGCGAAGACGGTCGTTCATGCGGTCGTCGCGCAGTCCGATGCCCGAGTAGATGGCGGTCATGGTCACGACGCGCGCGTCCCAGGCGTCGCGGTTGCGCGTCACCAGCGTCATCACGCCTTTGCCGATCGGTCCCATTGCAGGCAGCGTGAATGTGAGCGGGATCAGCAGGCGACCGCCGGGCCGCAGCGCATTCAGCCACGACTCATGAGGGTGGGTCATGCCGGCGTTCACGAGAATGGCATCCACCGACTCGGTTGGAACGTCGGTCCCGTCGCCGTGGCGCACGTCGACCCAGTCCATGTCTTTCAGATTGGATCGCGCAGAAGCCGCTAATGACTCGTCGACTTCAATCGAGGTGAGCGAGCCGGTCGGTCCGACGGCTTGCGCCATCAGCGCCGAGTAGTAACCGGTCGCGCACCCGACATGCAGAGCTCGAGCACCTGATGTGAGTCCAAGCGCGTCGATGCACATGCACAGAAGGCTCGGCGCACCGTTGTAGAGTTGCCGTTCCGGATCGATGGCGATGACCACGTTGTGATAGACGTGGCGCGGATCGGAGTCCAGCGTCTGTCGCGGCCCGCCGCCGTAGTCAACTTCTGAGCGAATCAGCCACGGGCCGGGCGGAAGGAACTTCTCCCGCGGCACGGTGGCGAGCGCTTCAACGAGGGCGGGGGTCCTGATGTTGGCAATGACCTCGATCTCCTCGGCGTACAGGCGGCGCCGATCTTTTACGTCCATATCCGTCACAACCTCCTGCCCTTTGGTATTCTGACCCCATGATACGCGTGCTGCTCCCGCTCGCGATGGTGATGTTGTCGTTGACGGTCGTGAACGCGGACAACTGGCCGCAGTGGCGCGGTCCACTGCTGAACGGGGTCAGCACGGAAACCGATCTTCCGGTGAAGTGGACGGCGGACGTCAACGTCGCCTGGAAACTGGCGCTGCCGGAGTGGAGCGGGGCGACGCCGATCGTCTGGGGAGACTACATCTTCCTGAACGTGGCGCAGGGCAGCGCGCTGTCGCTCTGGTGCGTCGACCGCCGCGGACCGACGGTGCTATGGAAGGCGTCGCTCGGCGCCGGCAATCACCAGGAGCAGAAGCAAAACATGTCGTCCCCCTCCCCGGTGACCGACGGGACGCACGTCTACGCCATGACCGGCACGGGCATTCTGAAGGGCTTCGATTTCAAGGGCCAGGAGGTGTGGGCCCGTGACATCCAACGCGAGTACGGCCGCTTCGGCCTGAACTGGGGCTACGCGTCGTCGCCATTGCTGCATCAGGACGCGCTGTTCGTCCAGGTGCTGCACGGGATGAAGACCGACGATCCCTCCTACGTCCTTCGCATTGACAAGAACACCGGCAAGACGGTGTGGAAGGTCGAGCGCCCGACGAACGCCATCCAGGAATCACCGGATGCGTACACGACGCCGGCGCTCGTGCAGACCGGATCGCAGACCGAGATCGTCATCAGCGGCGGCGACGTAGTCACCGGCCACGATCCCGCCACCGGCAAGGAGCTGTGGCGGCTGAACGGCTTGAACCCGGACAAAGACGGCGCCTACCGCATCGTGGCGTCACCCGTCGTCGCCGGTGGGATGATTTTCGCTCCGTCACGTCAGAATCCGTTGATCGCGCTTCGTCCAGGCGGTCGCGGCGACGTCACACAGTCGCACAAGCTCTGGCAGTTCTCGCGCGGGCCGGACGTGCCGACGCCGGTCAGCGACGGCACGCATGTCTACGTCGTCAACGACAACGGCGTCGCCTATGCGCTCGACGCGAAGACCGGCGCGACCGTGTGGGGACCCAGTCGTCTGAGATCGGGCACCTACAGTTCGTCGCCTGTTCTCGCCGGCGGTCGTATCTACGCGACCAACGAGGACGGGATGACGTCGGTGTTCGCAGCCGGCGCAACATTCGAGCTCGTCGCGGAGAATCCGCTCAACGACTACACGCTCAGCTCGCCGGCGGTGTCGCAGGGGCAGATCTTCATCCGCACCGCGAAGCATTTGTTTGCGATTGGGACGCGGAAGTAGCAATGAGCGTCGGGACGCAGGGCCTTGACGTTCTTCGCTACGCCGCCGGTCTGAAATACAGCACCATCGCCGCGCCGATGGCGGTGACGAGGAACCCGACATAAAGCAGCGGATTCGGCGCGGCTTTGGGCGGATGCACCGCCATCGTGTAGAGCACGTTCACGAGCGGTGCGCCGCCGAACACCAGAGGCATGACATAGGTCGGCAGGCCGCCGGCGCGGAATGAAAAGATGATGCAGGCGGCACCGATGGCGCCGAGCGCGCCGGCGACGGTCGCGAAGGTGGCGCCCGACGAATTCCAGCCGCGTGAATCGAGCTGTCCCTGCGACATCATCGTGAAGACCGGCACGAGGACGCCGATGAGGAAGTAGGCAATCCCGACGCACAGCAGCGCCCGCATCGGGCTTCCGAGCTTCGTTTGTCCCTGGTGCAGCATCGCGCCGTACACACCCCACGACAACACCGCGCCCGCCACGAACATCAGCCAGTTCATAAATGCTCCGCGAAGAAGGAAAGTCGGTGAGCATTCTATAGCAGGGGCTCGCTGTTCGCTGTTCGCGGTTCGCGGTTCGCGCGCCTTCGCGCTAGGGCGTGACAGGCTGCGGATTCAAGGATTCAGCCGATTCAAGATCAGGGATTCAAGGATCAGGGATTCGGGATCAGTGATTAGTGATGAGGGATTCAGAGCGCCGACCGGTAAATTTCGGCGGCCCCTTCGGCATCGAACGGCCGCGGATTGAAAGTCCCCGTCCATTGTGCGGCGGCTTGTGCGGATAGTTCTGGAATCGCGCTCTTTGCGACGCCGCTGTCTGAAAGCGTCATTGCGAGCGCTCCCGCGCGCGCGAGATCCTCCAGGCGTCGTGCGAGCGTTTCGGCGGCATCCTCGTCGCGGGCGCGTCGACGCGGCGATCCGATCAGTGCGGCGTAGCGTTCGGATGCGACCCGCGCGTTCCATCGGACGACGTGCGGCAGCAGGATGGCGAGCGCAAGGCCGTGGGTGAGATTGTACCGGGCGGTCAGCGGATTGGCGCATGCGTGCGCCGCGCCGAGCATGGATTGTTCGATCGCCATGCCGGCGAAATGCGCGCCCAGCTGCATCGCCGCGCGCGCCTCGACGTCGGCCGGGTGGAGCAGCACGCGCTCGAATGCATCGTTGAGCAGCTGCCAGGCGCGATGCGAAAACGTGTCCGACAGCGGGGTCCGCCGGATCGTCACGGCCGCCTCCACCGCGTGCGCGATGGCGTCGAAGCCCGCCATCGCGGTGACGTGGCGCGGGGCGGTCAGTGTCAGCTCTGGATCGAGCAGCGCGACGCGCATGGCCGCCGATGGATCGCCGCACGCCATCTTCATGTGCGTCGCTGCGTCGGAGATCACCGCGTAACTCTGCGCTTCGCTGCCGGTGCCGGCAGTCGTCGGGACACCGATCATCGGCAACAGCGGTGTTCGCGCCTTGCCGTAGCCGCGATAGTCCTGCATGCTGCCGCCGTTGGTCAGCACGAAGTTGATGCCCTTGGCGCAGTCGAGCGAGCTGCCGCCGCCGAGCGCGACCATGGAATCCGCGCGCAGCGGTTCGGCGAACCGGAACCCTGCTTCGATCATGACGCTGTCAGGGTTTTCGCCGAAGTCGTGGTAGGGAACAACCTCGATGCGTTCGTCCTCGAGCGACTTCGTGATGGTGGCGACGTGGCCGGCCTTCAGCAGGCCGCGGTCCGCGACAAGTAGGACGCGGTGAAACTGGAGACCGCTGGCCAGCTGGCCCACCCGTTGAACTGCGCCCCGACCGAACACGATTCGCGTGCGTGGTTCAAAGTCGAATGGGACCATCTGCTGTAGACTCTACCATTCTCAAAAAGCGCCGATTGATCCTCGACCAATCCGCTTTTCATCACACGACTGACACCCCAGCCGTCCGATATGCACACATCGAACCGCCTCACGCCTGTTCAGTGGCTCATCTGCGTGATTGCCGCGATCGGCTTTGCGTTCGACACATACGAGCTGTTGATGTTTCCGCTCATCAACCGGCCGGCGCTGACCGAGCTTGGCGGATTGGAGTTCGGAAGTGCCGAGTACCGGCGATGGCTGGGTCTGCTCTTCTACGTGCCCGCTGTGTGTGGTGGAATCTTCGGGCTCCTCGGCGGTTACCTGACTGACAGGCTCGGTCGTCGACGCGTGCTGACCTGGAGCATTCTCGTTTATGCCTTGTCAGCGTTCGCGGCCGGCTTCACGACGAGCCTGAACTCACTGTTGGTGCTCCGTTGCGCCACCTTTATTGGTGTATGCGTTGAGTTCGTCGCGGCCACCGCGTGGCTTGCCGAGCTCTTCCACGATCCAACGCAACGTGAATCCGTGCTCGGCTGGACGCAGGCGTTCGGATCGATCGGCGGCGTGCTCGTGACGGGGATGTACTCGCTGATCGTCAGCCACACCGCGTCGCTGCCTGCCATTCACGGCGAGCATGAACCGTGGCGCTACACGCTGATGTCGGGAGTGATTCCGGCCCTCCCGCTCATCGTCATTCGTCCCTTCCTGCCGGAGTCGCCGGTCTGGCGCGAGAAGAAAGCCGCAGGGACGCTGAAACGGCCGAGCGTCGCGGATCTGTTCGCTCCGCAGTTCCGTCGCACGACAATCGTCACGACGATCATGTTCGCGTGCAGCTTCGGCGCCGCGTTTGGCGCGATTCAGCAGATGCCGCAGCAGATCGCGCCGGGCCTCTCGGATGTGCGATCGCTGCCGCCCGCCGCCCGCCAGCAGGCGGTCGCCGCGGTGCAGTGGTTCCAGGAGATGGGCGGCCTCGCCGGCCGGATCCTGCTCGCCTTCCTGGCGGTTCGGATCGTGAGCCGTCGCTCGCTGCTCTGGATCTTCCAGGTGCCGGGTCTCTTTGTCCTTCCGATCGTCTTCCTTGTCGCGCCGCACGAACCGCTCGCATGGGCAAAATGGGGAATCTTTGCCGTGGCGGTCTTCACCGTCTCGCAGTTCAGCTTCTGGGGCAACTACATTCCGAAAGTGTTTCCAACATACCTGCGAGGGACTGGTGAAAGCTTCGCCGCCAATGTCGGAGGGCGCATGATTGGCACCGGCGCCGCGCTCGTGACCACTTCGCTCGCGGGCAGCATGCCGGGTTCGACGCCAGGTATGCAGATGGCGTACGCCGCGGCCGCCGTTGGTCTTCTTGTTTACGTGATCGGATTTGCCGCGAGTTTTTGGTTGCCGGAACCGGGCAAGGACGGGATGCTCGACTAAACGATCGGGTTCTCGTGGGTTCTACAGGGTTCCACGAGGTTCCACAAGGTTCGTTCTGGGTGCGCGAGGTTCTTGAACCCCGTCGGCTAGGAGTAGCCGAGGGACGGATGGACGGCTTTGATGATGAGGCCGAACAGCGGCCCGACGATGGCGGGGAAGATGCGCCAGGCGACCAGCAAGCCAACCATTTGAAACATCGGCGTGTGACTGAGCTGGCGGATTCGGTACGCCACGCTCTCCGGAACGAACAGCCCAATCACCGAGGCGCCGTCGAGCGGCGGCAACGGAATCAGGTTGAACGCGCAGAGCAGGACGTTCAGCGTGAGAAAAATCGAGAGCAGTTCTCCCGCGAACGACCGGCCCCGATCGGCCGCAGTCACGAGATGCTCGAAGTTGACGAAGTCGGGCGCGACGAACCAGCCGGTTGTCAGTCCGATCTTGATCAGCGCGAATGCGACAAACGCGATGAGGAGGTTGCCGGCTGGTCCAGCCGCGGCCATCACCGCTGCACGCTTGGGATAGCGGGCGGCCCATCGCGGATCGTATGGCG
>Ga0310810_10004448_pt1 | contig 15509 bp, 12 predicted proteins | sample NCmetagenome_FD_207641 | JGI IMG/M metagenome (GOLD analysis project Ga0310810, IMG submission 207641) | Soil microbial communities from experimental microcosm in Duke University, North Carolina, United States - NC | ecosystem: Engineered > Artificial ecosystem > Soil microcosm > Unclassified ...
TCAGCGCCACGTCGTCGTTGTAGGCGCAGACCGCGGTGATCCCGGCGGAATGCCAGCGCTCGATCGTGGCCGAGGCGTCGGAGCCGTCCAGGACGAACGCGGCCGCTGCGGGGCGGGGAAGTCCCGCGGCGTCGGCCGCGTCCTCGACATCCCGACGACGCACGGTCACCCCGTAGGCGGCGGTGTCCTCGGGCATGGCGATGGCGATGCGGCGGTGCCCGCGTGCGAGGAGATGATCGACTTGGAGGGCGCCGATCCCGGTCGGCGCCGCGTCCTGGTCGATCGGGCCAGCGACGTGAGCACCGAGTGCCTCGATCCGCTGCGTGACGTCCGGCGCTGGCGGCGCGAAGAAGACGACGCCTCGAGGCCGGAGGTCCTCGACGGTGCGCAGCAGGGGAGCGGCGTCGTCGGCTTCGAAGACGGCGGCAGCGAGCACCCCGTGTTCGGACAGCACCGTCGTGAGTCGACTCGCGATCGCCGTGGTGAACTCGTTCTGCGGGAGGCGCGGCACGACAAGGAGGAGCAGGCCGCGCCCGCCGGCAAGGGCGCGCGCTGCCAGGTTCGGACGATAGCCGAGTTCCGCGGCGGCGCGGATCACAGCATCGCGGGTGGCGTCCGGGAAGGTCTGCCCCGGCGTGTCGTTGAGGATGTAACTGACGGTGGTTCGCGAGACGCCGGCGCGGGTGGCGACGTCGGCGGCCGTGGCCCGCCGCGCCGTCGCGATCGCCAGGTTTGACGTGGCCGGAGTCATGGGCCCATGATAGGCACTTGAGCGCGTCACTGAAGCGCGTCAGTAATCTCGAGGAGATGGCGATGGTGCCGACCAATCCCCCCGACGGCACGGCCGTCGTGAACCCAGTCCTTCCCGCCGCGGACAGCCGTGAGGCGAGCGCTCCGGGTGCGCCCGGAGGCCGGGAGCGCATCCCCGCGGGACTGCGACCGCTGTTCCGCTGGGCGCCGTTCGTCTCGAGCGTGATGTACGTTGCCACCGGCCTGACGACGTACTACACAGCGATCCAGACGGAGCAGTTCGACTCCGAGGGCAAAGTCGGATCGCTGGCCCTGATCACGACGCTCGCGGGGCTCGCCGCTCTGATCGCCCAGCCTCTCGTCGGCGTGCTCTCCGACCGCACCCGGTCCCGTTTCGGCTCGCGCCGACCGTGGATCCTGGTCGGCGCGCTGATCGGCACGGTCGCGATGCTGACGGCTGGTCTCTCCGGGGGAATCGCGGTGCTCACGATCGGCGTCTGCTTCGTGCAATTCGGGTACAACATGCTTCAGGGCGCATTCACCGCGGTGCTTCCCGATCGAGTGCCGGAGCGCTTCCGCGGGCGCTATTCCACTCTCGCCGGACTCGGCGTGCTCATCGGCGCCGTGCTGGGCCCGGTCTTCGGCGGCATCTTCGTCAGCGTGATCCCGGTCGGCTACATCGCACTGGCCGGCATCCTGCTGCTGCTCGTGGTCGTGTTCCTGCTGGCCGTGCCGGAGGCCGACACCCGGCAGAAGGAACGCCCGGCGTTTTCGTTGGTGGCGTTCCTGCGTGGCTTCTGGGTCAACCCGGTCAAGCACCCCGACTTCGCCTGGGGCTTTCTCGGGCGCCTGTTCCTGTTCGGGGCGTTCAATCTCTCGGCCGCCTACCAGCTCTATATCGCTCAGGACTACGTCGGCATCGCCGCCGCCGATGCCCGTGCGCTCGTCCCGCTGCTGAGCGCCGCGGCCGTTCCCGGGATGATCATCGGCACCGTCGTGGCGGGTCCGCTGTCGGATCGGCTCGGGCGACGCAAGCCGCTGGTGCTCATCGCCGGCCTGATCATCTTCGCCTCCGCGCTCGCGCCGCTGATCTCTCCGACCGTCGGCGGTCTGTTCGCGGCGACGATGCTCGCGGGTCTCGGTTTCGGAGCGTTCATCGCCGTCGACCAGGCGCTGATGAGTTCTCTGCTGCCCGACGAGTCGGCGTACGGCAAGGACATGGGCGTGCTCAACATCGCGGCCGCGCTGCCGATCGTGATCTCGCCCGCGGTCGCTGGGCTCGTGGTCCTGACGTTCGGCAGCTACGCCGCGCTCTATGTCGCTCAGGCCGTGATCGTGCTGGTCGGTGCCCTCGCGGTCGTCCCGATCCGCAGCGTCCGGTAGCGAACGAGAGAAGAGAAGAAGATGACGATGACGTCGCCCCGTCGCGCCGCGCGAACCGGCCAGCTGCGCCGCCACGTGCTCGACCTCGATGTCTCCCGTGCCGGCGAGTCCGGCGTCAGCATGGTCGCGGAGGTCTTCCTTCCGGCCTCCCTCGGCGAGGGATCCGCGCTGCTGGTCTCGATGGCCGGCGGCAACGTGACCCGCGGTTACCTCGACCTCGGCGGCGAGTCAGGGGGTGACGCCAACTACGCTCGGTCGTTGGCGGCGCGCGGCCATGTCGTGGTCGCCCTCGACCCGATCGGTGTGAACGACAGCACCATTCCGGCAGACGGGTTCACCGTCTCGGTCGCCGCCGAAGCCGATTGGACCGCCAACGCCGTCGCCGCCCTCCGCCGCACGACGCTCGACGGGATGGATCTGGGTCGCCTACCCGTGATCGGCGTCGGGCACTCCGCCGGCAGCATGATCATCGGTGCAACCCAGGGGATTCACGCGTGTTTCGAGGCGGTCGCACTCCTCGGGTTCGGGACGGCGGGGCTGCCCGACTACGTCCCCGACGAGATCCTCGCCCGCCTCGACTCCGCGGACGCCATCCGCGCCGCGGTTCCGGTGCTGGCCCGCGAGCTGTTCGGCGGGGCCGGCTACTTCGGCCCGCAGCCGGACGTGATTCCCGGTGACGTCGGTCGCTGGATCGCGGCCGTGCGCGCACCGTTTCCGGCGATGCTGGGCGCGGCGGCGCTACTGCCCGGCAATGTGGCCGCCGAGGTCGCCGAGATCGCTACGCCCGTGTTCGTCGGGATCTCGGAGAACGACATCGTCGGCCCGCTCCATCTCGCGGGCACACCGTTCACCTCGTCCCCGGACGTGACCGTCTTCATGCTGCCGGGCGCAACGCACGAGATCTTCGCGGGACCGAATACGGGCCTGCTGTTCGAACGGCTCGCGCAGTGGCTGCCGAGTGCGTTGCTGAAGCGTCCCGCGCCCGGGAAGCGCGAGACGGCCGACCCGGAGCCGTCCGAACGGGCTGCAGGCGGGCGCTTCGACCTCGAGCGGGTTCCGCTGGGCAGCGTGCTCGATGATCAGGAGGCCCGGGCGATCCTCGACCGCGTGCTTCCGGGCATGTCGACGCACAAGATGATCCGATTCGTGCGCAAGATGCCGTTCGCCAAGGTCATCGCCATGGCCGCGCCCGATGTCGATCCCGCCGTCATCACGCGTCTCACGGGCGAACTGGCGGGGCTTTCGCCACGCTGAGTCCCTCCGCGCCGCGCGCCGCCAGCACGTCGTCGATGAACGCGCGGGCGAGCGAGGACGGCGCCGGCGTCCGCGGGACCAGCACCGCCAGTTCTCGCGCGACGACCGGATCGATCAGCCGGACGTAGCCGAGGTCGGTACCGACCGCGAGGTGCAGCGTGCTCTCCGGGAATGCGCTCAGGCCGAGCCCGGAGCGGACCATGGCCGCGGCCGCACCGATCGAATCGGTCGCCGTCCTCGAGGGCGGGTTCGCCCCGGCATCCGCGAAGCCGCGGTCCGCCAGGCGCCGAACGCTCGTGCCTTCGTCGAGCGCGATGAACGGGTGCTCGGCGAGCTGCCGCCAGGTGATCGCCGTCGCGCCCGCGAGGTCGTGACCCGGGGGGACGGCGGCGAGCATCGCGTCGCTGCCCAGCGACAGGCTGTGGAGGTCGGCGAGCGGACCCGGCGCCTCCGTGATCGCGACATCGGCTCCGCCCCGCCGCAGGCGGTCGAGGACGTCGGCCGCGGTGCCGGTGACGAGGCGGACCTGCACGTCGCCACGGGCGGCCAGGAAGGGAGCCAGCACGGCCGGGAGGAATCCGGCCGCGAGTGACGGCAGCGCGACCACCGTCAGGGTGCCGGACTCGGCGCGCCGGTAGGCCTCGAAGCGCCGTACCCCGTTGTCGACCGTCGAGAGGATCTCCTCCGCGACGGCGACGAATTGGACGCCGTCCGCCGTGAGGGTCACCCGCCGGGTCGTGCGCGTGAACAGCTGCGTGCCCAGCATCCCTTCGACGGTCCGGACGGTGCGAGTCACGGCGGGCTGGCTCAGGATGAGGGTCCTGGCCGCCTCGCTGAATGACGCTTCGCGAGCGACGGCGACGGTGGTGCGCAACTGATCGAGGGTCAGATTCATAAATTTAGAGTATCAATTACTTGCGATTGGCCCAAGAGAGCGCCTGTATCGCTGCGCCGGATCTGGTCGCCGGACTCGCGTCCCCCCTGAGAGGTCAGGTCACTTGACATCAAGTTGCGCGAGCAATTACTGTCATGCCATTCGCCCGAAGAGGGCCTGCCACTCAACGAGGAGTAAGCATGAAAACACGCAGCACCATCCGCTCGCGCACGACGCGACTGCTCGCGGCAGTCGTCGTCACGTGTGCCGCCGTCGGTCTCGCCGGGTGTGCGCCGGGCGCCGACTCGGAAGGAGACGCGCCGCAGCGGGTCTTCTTCCTCGTGCCGAACGCCACGACCCCGGCGTGGCCGACGTACTACATGCCCGCCGTCCAGGCGGCGTTCGAGGAATACCTCCCCAATGTCGAACTCATCACCGACACCGCCGACAACGACTCCGCGAAGCAGCTCAGCCAGGTCGAGGCGGCCATCGCGCAGCAGGCCGCGGCCGTGATCATCAGCCCACCGAACCCGGCCCAAGCCGGTGCGGCGCTCGCGAAGCTGGCCGCCGCCGACATCCCGGCGATCGCCTACCTCAACGACCCGATCGGCGGCCCGGTCAACTCGTACGTCTGGGTCGATTTCAAGACCATCGGCGAATACTGGGGCCAGTGGCTGCTCGACAACCTGAGCGAGGGCGACGGCGACCCGATCCAGCTCGCCGCCATCTACGGCGACCCGACCTTCGAGGTCTACCACCTGTGGCTCGAGGGCATTCAGCCGGCGCTCGACCAGCTCGTCGACGAAGGCCGGGTCGAGATCGTCTGCGAGGCCGACTCGACCGGGTGGGACCCGAGCGTCGCCCAGCAGGCGATGGAACAGTGCCTCACGAAGACCGGCAACCAGGTCGACGTGACGCTCGCCATGAACGACAGCACGTCGGACGGCATCTGGGCCGCGCTCAAGGCGCAGGGCCTCAACGGCACCGTGCAGATGATCGGGGGTCACGACGGATCGCTCACGGCCATCCAGCGAGTCCTGGTCGGCGATCAGGTCGGTACCTTCCACCCCGACGGCGTGCAACTCGGTGAGGCCACCGCGCGCTTGGTTCAGGCCGCCCTCGAGGGCAAGAGCGCCGACAGCACCGGGTTCATCAATGGCTCCTTCGACGGTCTACGGGAAAGAGAACCTGGTGACCGCCGACAACGTCCAGCAGGAAATCGTCGACACGGGGATCTACTCCAAGGACGACATCTGCGTGGGCATCGCGGCCGATACCGCATTCTGCATCGCCTGAGGCCGGTTACCAGGCCGAGAAGCTGACTCCCGGAGCACATGACATGTCTGAACAATCACCCTCCCGTCTAGCCCTGCTCGAAGTGAGCGACATCGCGAAGTCCTATGGCGCGGTGACCGCACTCCGGAGAGCCAGCTTCTCGGTCGGCGCCGGCGAGGTGGTCGCCCTCGCGGGCGACAACGGCGCCGGCAAGTCGACCCTCATCAAGGTCCTGTCCGGGTCGGTCATCCCGGACACGGGACGGATCGTCTTCGACGGCCGCCCCGTCTCGATCGGCAGCCCGGGCGACTCGACGTCGCTCGGCATCCAAACGGTGTACCAGGATCTCGCCCTCTGCGACAACCTCGACGTCGTCAACAACATGTTCCTCGGCCGCGAGCCTCGCGGCCCGTGGTGGAACGCCTTCCGGGTGAACCGCCCGCGGATGGAGAAGTTGACGCGGGAGGCGCTGGACTCGGTCGGCATCCGGATCCAGCGGCTGGACGTGCCGATGACCTACCTCTCCGGCGGGCAGCGCCAGTGCGTCGCAGTCTGCCGGGCGATCCTCGGCGACCCGCGCATCGTCATCCTCGACGAGCCCACTGCGGCGCTGGGCGTCACTCAGCGCCGCGAGGTGCTCGACCTCATCCTTCGGCTCCGCGAGCAGGGGCGCGGCGTCATCCTCATCTCCCACGACCTCGGTGACGTGCTGAACGTCGCCGACCGCGTCGTCGTGCTCCGCCTCGGCGAGACGGTCGCCGACAAGGCCGTCGCCGACTGGGACGAGCACTCTCTCGTCTCGGCGATTACCGGGGCCAGCGGTACCAAGAAGAAGGAAGTGGCCCGATGACCGACATCTCGATCTCTCGGCGTCAGGCCGTCAACCAGCGCATCACGGCTGCCCTCATGGGCCCCTGGCGCACGGCGCCCCTCGTCGTGGCGCTCATCGTCATCGTGATCTTCTTCAACGCCCAGAACCCGCTGTTCCTCACCAGCCGCAACCTCACGAACCTGTCGAACCAGATCGCCGTGCTCATGACGGTCTCGCTCGCGCTCGTCGGGATGCTACTCGTGCGGCAACTCGATCTCTCCCTCGCGGCGCTCGCAGCGGTCGTCGGCGGAGTCGCCGCCAAGCTATCGGTCGAGATCGGGCTCGACGTCGTGCTCGCGATCGCGCTCGCTCTCACGGGAGGAGTGGCCGTCGGCATCCTCCAAGCTGTCATCGTCACCGGATTCCGGGCTCCATCGTTCATCGTGACGCTGGGCGGGATGTTCGTGATGAACGCCGTGCTGCTCTGGCTGCTGCCGGCGACTTCGGTCATCCCGCTCGCCGACACGCCGCTCGCGGTGATCTCGAACACCTTCGTGCCCGCATGGTTCAGCTACCTCCTGCTCGGGGTCGCGTTGCTGGCGTTCCTCGCGATGCGGTTGAGCGACCACCGCGGCAGACTCGCCGCCCTGGCGCCGTCGAGCCTGCTTCGCGCCGTGATCGTGCCGACGCTGATCATCGGCGTGCTCGGCCTCGTGTGTCTCGTGTTCGTCTTCAATGCCTATCGCGGCGTGCCGACACCGGTCGTCATCGTCATGATCCTGATGCTCCTGCTCTCCTACATCACGACCCAGACGCGCTTCGGCCGAAAGGTGTACGCCGTCGGTGGCAACCCGGAAGCGGCGCGACGGGCGGGGATCTCGGTGCCACTCGTCACTGTGGTCGTCTTCGCGCTCGGCGGATTCCTCGCCGGCGTCGCGGGGATCATGGCCGCATCCCGCCAGCTCGGCGTCTCGGCTGCGAGTTCCGACCTCTCGCTTCTTCTCGAGGCGCTCGCCGCCGTCGTCATCGGGGGCGTCAGTCTCTTCGGCGGTCGGGGAAGCGTCTGGGCCGCGCTGCTCGGTTCGCTCGTCATCGGCAGCATCTCGAACGGGCTCTATCTGCTCAACGCGTCGACCGAGCTGCGCTGGACGATCCAAGGGCTCGTCCTCGTCGTCGCCGTCGTCATCGATTCGCTCATCTCCCGCAGGTCGGGCGCCCCGACCGACAACTGACGACGAGAAGAGAGGAGAGGAGAAGTCATGCGCGTGGACATCGTCCCCATTCCGCAGAGCCCGGCCCAGTCGGTCGTCGACCGCTTCTTCCATGCGCTCGCTGGCGAGAGCCCCCTGGCCGATATCTTCCACGAGGAGGCGACCTGGACCGTGTGGGGAAGCTCGCCGCTCGCCGGCACCCATCGCGGCCGGGACGCGGTTCTCAACGGGTTCCACGCCGAGGCCGGGCGGCTGTTCGACCCGGAGGCGGACGGGGTGCTCACCGTCCATCGTTACATCGGGGTCGACGACGTCGTCGCCGCCGAGTTCGAGTACCGCACCACCACGGCGCTGAACCGCGCCTACCACAACCACTATGTCGAGGTCTTCGAGGTGCGCGGCGATCACGTGCTCCGCGTCCGCGAATACATGGACACCGATCACTTCCGAAAGGTCTGCTACCCATGAACAACCAGAGTCCCTCCGCTTCGCGAGGCAGGACCGCTCCGGTGCCGCACGTCGAACTCGCCGTCATCGGCGGGGGCCCGGCCGGCGTGTCGGCGGCCGCCGTCGCCAAGAAGGCCGGCTTCCATCCGGTCGTCTTCGAGTCCCGATCGGTCGGGGCCTCGTGGCGCGGGCACTACGACCGGCTGCACCTCCACACGGTGCGCTGGCTGTCGAACCTCCCCGGCCTACCCTTCCCGAAGTCGGAAGGCAAGTGGGTCTCGCGCGACGGCGTCATAACGCACCTGGAGCGCTACGTCGACCACTTCGATCTCGACGTACGGACCGGGATCGAGGTCACGCACCTGGAGCGTATGCCGGACGGCTGGCTCCTCACGACCTCTCAGGGTCCGGTCAGCGCGTGGGCGGTCGTCGTCGCGACCGGCTACAACAAGATCCCGGTCGACCCTCGTTGGCCAGGGCAGGAGTCGTTCCCGGGCGAGTTCGTGCTCGGCGCCGCGTACCGGAGCCCCCTGCCGTACGTCGGTCGTGACGTGCTCGTGGTCGGTCCCGGGAACTCGGGCGCCGAGATCGCGACCGACCTCGGGGAAACCGAGGGTCACGGCAAGATCTGGCTCTCCTACCGCACGCCGCCGAACATCACGCTGCGCGAAGGCCCGATTCCGCCGCCGCTCATGGGCATCATCCTCAAGGCCCTGCGAATCCCGATGGAGAGCGGCGACCGCTTCCTCGCCTACATGCAGCGCAAATCGGTGGGCGATCTCAGCGAGTACGGGCTCCCGCCCGCGCCGCGCGGCATCGTCACCCAGATGGTGCGGGACGACGTCATCCCGGTCATGGACATGGGCATCATCGCGATGGTCAAGGACCGCACCGTCAAGCCGGTGCCCGCGGTGATCCGCATCGAGGGCAAAGAGGTCTTGCTCGCAGACGGCAGCCGTATCGCGCCCGACGTGATCGTCGCGTGCGTCGGGTACCGCCGCGGGCTGGAGCCCCTCGTCGGCCACCTCGGCGTCCTCGACACGACCGGCAAGCCCGTCGTCGTCGGCGGCGCGGAGAGCCCCACCGCCCCGCGTCTCTACTTCGCCGGGCTCGACCCGGTCACGACGGGTCTGTTCCGGCAGTTCGGGATCGAGGCGAAGGGCATCGCGCGCAGCCTCCGCCGCGCAAGGCGCACCTCGCGCATCCGTATCCCGGCCTGACAGATCGACGAAGGGACACACTCATGACCGACGAAGCGGCTATCGCCGACCTCCTCGACAAGGAGCGGCTTCGCGACATGCTCCTCGTCTACTGCCGAGGCGTGGACAGGTCGGATGCCGACCTCATGAAGTCGCTCTTCCACGACGACGCGATCGCCTTCGGCGGCCCGGCGTGGGAATTCTGCGACCACTTCATCCCGGCGAACGACGTCGACACGACGTTCACGGTCCACTTCCTCGGGAACGTGCTGATCGAGCTGCGCGGCGACCAGGCCTTCTCGGAGTCCTACTTCGTCACCTACGCCGGCCGGCTCGACGGCGGCACGGAGTACATCGACGCGTTCTGCGGCCGCTACATCGACCGCTGGGAGCGCCGGGACGGCCGCTGGGGCGTCGCCCTGCGGCGCACCGTGCACGAGTGGAGCCGCGCTGATCTCGCTGGGACGACGCCGTTCCCGATCCCGCCGAGCGAGGACGGGGCGTTCTTCGTCCCGGTCCGCACGCGCCAGGACATCGCATTCGAGCGTTGAGGTGCCCGGCCGGGAGGCCACGTCCGGGGACACAGGAAGAAGAGGAGAGATGAAGAAGACTGTGGATGCGCGACTGCTCATCGGCGGACGGTGGATCGAGTCCGAATCGGGCGACCGGTTTCCGGTCGTGAACCCGGCGGACGGATCCGAGGCCGGCACGGCGGCGGACGCGGCCGTGGAGGACGTGGCGGCCGCGATCGACGCGGCATCGTCGGCCCTTCCGGGCTGGGGTCGCACGACCGCTGCCGAGCGCGGCAACGTGATGCGTCGCGTCGCGGCGACGATCCGCGAGCGTCTGGAGAACATCGCGCGCACCATGACCGCGGAGCAGGGCAAGCCTCTCGCCGAGTCGCGAGGCGAGGTGGAGTACGCCGCGAGCTTCTTCGACTGGTTCGCCGGGGAGGGCGAGCGCGCGTACGGTCGCGTCGTTCCCGCGACGGACCCCGCCAACCGCATCCTCGTCGTCCCGCAGCCGGCCGGCGTCGTCGCGGCGATCACGCCGTGGAACTTCCCGGCGGCGCTCCTGGCCCGCAAGCTCGCGCCGGCGATGGCGGCGGGATGCACGTCGGTCATCAAGCCGGCGCAGGCGACGCCCCTCACCGCGGCGCTCCTGCTCGAGGCCGTGACCGATGCCGGGACCCCGGCCGGCGTCGCTAACCTCGTGACCGCGCGCCGGGCTGGGCCGGTGTCCGAGACGATCTTCGGCGACCGTCGCGTGCGCAAGGTGTCGTTCACCGGGTCGACCGAGGTGGGCAAGCACCTGATCGGCCTCTCCGCGAATCAGGTGAAGAAGCTCTCGCTCGAGCTCGGCGGTCACGCCCCCTACATCGTCTTCGCCGACGCCGATCTGCCGGGGGCGGTGCGTGGCATCCTCGCCTCGAAGTTCCGCAATGCCGGGCAGACGTGCGTCTGCGCGAACCGCATCTACGTGCAGCGCGAGATCTACCCCGAGGTTCTGCGCCTCCTCGCAGAGGGTGTCGAAGCGCTACGCGTGGGTCACGGGGACGTCCCTGGTGTCGAGATCGGACCGCTCATCGACGCGGCGGGCGTCGCGAAGGCGCGGGAGCACGTCGAGGACGCCGTCCAGAAGGGCGCGCGGCTGCTCGTCGGCGGCACGGAGCTCGCGGGTCGCGATTTCGCCGGAGGTTCGTTCTTCGCCCCCACCCTGTTGTCGGACGTCACTCCCGAGATGCTCATCTCGCGCGAGGAGACCTTCGGACCCGTCGCCGCCGTCTCGGTGTTCGATACCGAGGAGGAGGCGATCGAGCTCGCGAACGACTCGGAGTACGGACTGTCGGCCTACTTCCACACGCGCGACTACGCGCGGCTGCTCAGGGTCGCGGAACGACTCGACTACGGGGTCGTGGGCGCCAACGCGGGCATCATCAGCGCCGCCAACGTGCCGTTCGGCGGGGTCAAGGAGTCTGGCTACGGGCGAGAGGGCGGATTCCTCGGCATCGAGGAGTACCTGGAGCACAAGTACATCCTCATCGCGGATGTGGATCCCTCGTGACCGCAGCCCCTGAATCGTGTGGTGCGCCCGTGCGGCGCGCCGACACCGGCCGCCGCTCGGCGGCCCGGCAACTTGTGGAGAGGGAACAGGGATGACCATCACGACGTCCGACGCACGTCGGGAGTTGCGCGTGCCGCGGCAGGAGTTGTTCATCGGAGGCGAGTTCGGCCCGCCGGAGTCGGGGGAGACGTTCCCCACCATCGACCCGAGCACGGGTGCGGTCACGGCTCTCGTCCCCAAGGCCGGCCCCGCCGACGTCAACCGGGCGGTCGCGGCCGCGAGAGCGGCGTTCGAGGGTCCGTGGCGCTCGGCGACCCCCCTCCAGCGGCAGCAGACCCTCGAGCGACTCGCCGGCCTGATCGCCGCGAACGCAGAGGAGCTCGGCCGCCTCGACACCGCGGATGTCGGAACCCCGCTGTCGCGCACCGTGGCCGCCGCCCGCGGTGCCGCCAACGCGATGCTGGCCTATGCGGCCGCCGCCCGTACCATCCGCGGCGCGTCGATCGAAAACTCCGTCTCGCGGGATATGTTCTCCTACACCCTCAAGGAGCCGGTCGGCGTCGTCGGCGCCATCATCCCGTGGAACAACCCGACCAACACCATGGTCGGCAAGATCGGGCCGGCCCTCGCCGCGGGGTGCACGATCGTCGTCAAGCCCGCCGAGCAGTCCCCATTGAGCGCCCTCCGTCTCGCCGAGTTGTGCGCCGAGGCGGGTGTCCCCGCGGGTGTCGTCAACGTGCTCACGGGCGACGGATCGGTCGGCGCCGCCCTCTCGGCCCACCTCGGAGTGGACAAGATCTCGTTCACCGGCTCGGTCGCGACGGGTCAGGCGATCATCCGCGCCTCGGCCGGCAACATCAAGCGGCTCACCCTCGAGCTCGGCGGTAAGTCGCCCGACATCGTCTTCGCCGACGCCGACCTCGATTCTGCGATTCCCGGGGCGGCGATGGGGGCCTTCCAGCTCTCGGGGCAGTTCTGCGCGGCCGGCACCCGATTGCTCGTGGAGCGCTCGATCTACGACGACTTCGTGGGGCGGTTCCTCGAGTACTCGTCGCGTCTCGTCGTCGGTGATCCGCTCCAGGAGTCGACGGAACTGGGCCCGTTGGTCTCCGACGAGCAACTGCGGAAGGTGCTCGGCTACATCCACGACGGGCAATCCGAGGGCGCCGACCTGCTCGGCGGCGGCTCGCGGCTGCTCGACCCGTCGCTGGCCCATGGCTTCTACGTTCCCCCGACCGTCTTCGGAAACGTCCGGAACGACATGAAGATCGCGCAGGAGGAGATCTTCGGTCCGGTCATCGCGGCGATTCCCTTCGATGACATCGATGAGGCGCTGCGGATCGCGAATGCGACGCAGTACGGGCTCGCATCGGGGATCTGGACCGCCGATGTCACGAAGGTCCACTGGCTCGCTCCTCGTCTGCAATCCGGGATGGTCTGGGTCAATACCTACGGTGCGTACGACAAAGCGGTGCCCTTCGGCGGCTACAAGCTCAGCGGCCTCGGCGTCGAGAACGGTGCCGAGGGGCTCGACCAGTACCTCAATTCAAAGTGCGTGTGGATCGATGCGAGCCGCCGGGCCGCGCTGGGGTGGTGAGATGACACCTCCCCCCGTCATGGGCGCCGAGCTACCGTATCGGCCGGCTGACGGCTGGGCGGGTCTGCTCGGTGCGGGCGTCGATTTCGGCGGAGACGCGGCAGCCGTCGGGATCGCCTCCGACGGTCGGGTCGTGGTGTTCAGTCGCGGCCCGAAGCCCGTCATGGTGTTCGCCGCGGACGGCTCTCTCGTCCACGCCTGGGGAGAGGGCCGATTCGCGTGCGCGCACGGGATGACGATCTTCGACGACGAGCTCTACTTGGTCGACAGCCGCGGCGGGCACGCGGTTCACAAGTACACCCTCGACGGGACGCGGCTCCTCACGATCGGCGAGCCCGGACACCCCGCGGTCGCGCACTCGGGGCAGCCGTTCAACAGCCCGACCGACGTCTTCGTGCACCCGGTTACGCGCGACCTGTTCGTCACAGACGGCTACGACAACTCGGCCGTCCATCGTTTCGATCCGAGCGGACGGCACATCGCCTCGTGGGGGCGCCCCGGCGGGGATCCGGGGGAGTTCTATCTCCCGCACGCGATCGAAGGGATCGGGGATGATCTCCTCGTCGTCGCCGACCGCGAGAACTTCCGCCTCCAGCTCTTCACCCTCGACGGGGATTTCGTCGACCAGTGGCGGGCGTTCCGCCCCTCGGCTCTCGCCGTGCACGACGGCTTCCTCTACGTCGCCGAGCTCGGGCCCACCCCGCGTTTCTGGGGCCAGCCGCGGCTGGGAAGCCGCATCAGCGTGCTCAGCTTCGACGGCGAACTCGTCGGGCGTCTGGGGGCCGATCGGCCGGGGCTCGGGGCGGGAAGCCTGTGGGCGCCGCACAGCCTCGCCTTCGACGACTCCGGCGCCCTTTACCTCGCCGAAGTATCGCGTACCTGGTCACGTGACTACCTCGGCCTCGGCGAGGAGTCGTCCGAGCCGCTCACCGTCAAGAAATGGGATCATGTCAGCTGACCGTTCCGCCCCACGCGGCGACGACTTCACCGGATTCGACGGGGGCCTCACCTCGTACGGCGACCCGGGTTTCAGCCGGTATCTCCGGCGGGCCTTCCTGTCGTCGGCAGGATTCGACGCCGACGACTTCGAACGCCCGGTCGTCGGGATCGCTCACACAATCTCGGACTACGTCACCTGTCACCGCCAGATGCCGGAACTCGTCACGGCGATCCGGCGTGGCGTCGAGCAGGCTGGCGGCGTCGCGATGGCCTTCCCCGTCACGCCGCTCGGGGAGATCCTGCTGTCGCCGACGTCGATGCTGTTCCGCAACCTCGCGGCGATGGAAGCGGAAGAGCTCGTCCGCGCCCAGCCGATGGATGCCGTGGTCTACGTCGGAGGGTGCGACAAGACGGTTCCGGCGCAACTTCTTGCCGCCGCGTCGAGCGACGTGCCCGCGGCGTTCACCGTCGCCGGCCCCATGCTGACCGGATCATGGCGGGGCGAGCGTCTCGGTGCGTGCACCGACTGCCGACGGTTCTGGACGGAGCACCGCGCCGGCGTTCTCGATGGCGACGAGATCGGAGAGGTGCAGGGATCGCTCGTCGCGACCGCCGGCACCTGCACCGTCATGGGGACCGCCTCGACGATGGCGGCCGTGACGGAGGCCCTCGGTCTCATGCTCCCCGGGGGTGCGACCCCCCCGGCGCCGACAGGGGACCGGTTGCGGCACGGTGTCGCGACGGGTCGTCTTGCGGCTGGTCTCACTGTGCGGCCGAGCGAGATCCTCACCCCGGCGGCCTTTCGCAACGCTCTCGTGGTGCTGGCGGCGCTCGGTGGTTCCACCAACGCGGTCGTCCACCTTCTCGCCGTCGCCCGTCGCGTGGGCGTGCCGCTCGGGCTCGATGACTTCGCGGCGGCCTCGCGCGTCACGCCGGTGCTCGTCGACTGCAAGCCGGCCGGCTCGGGATACATGGAAGACTTCGATCGCGCGGGCGGAGTGCCCGCGCTCATGAAGGAGTTGAGTCCGCTGCTCGAGCTGTCCGCCGTCACGGTAGATGGGCGGACTCTGGGAGAGGTGCTCGAGAACCAGCACGGTTCGCAGCCGTGGCAGTCGACGATCCGCACGCTCGATGATCCCTTCAAGCCGGCTCCGGGATTGGCCGTGCTGCGTGGCAGTCTCGCTCCGGACGGTGCGCTCGTGAAGGCGGCTGCAGCCGGCGATCGGTTCGCCCGCCATCGCGGACCCGCTGTCGTCTTCGACGGGCCCGACGATGTCGTGCGTCGCATCGACGATCCTGCTCTGGGCATCACGGAGGATCACGTTCTCGTCATGCGCAATGCCGGGCCGGTGGCGGCCGGGATGCCCGAGGCAGGACTCATCCCGATCCCGCGCCACCTCGCCGCCGCCGGTGTGCGCGACATGGTCCGAGTGAGCGACGCCCGGATGAGCGGGACCGGCTACGGGACGGTCGTCCTCCACGTGAGTCCCGAGGCGGCGGTCGGCGGGCCGTTGGGGCTCGTCGAAGACGGCGACATCGTGGCGCTCGACATCCACGCGGGCACTCTCGATCTCGAAGTCTCCGAGCAGGAGCTCGCGGTGCGCCGAGAGCGGTGGAGTCCTCCCGCGCTCGAGCAGCGCGGCTGGCGCCGCCTCTATGCGGAGCGCGTCGCGCAGGCCAGTGACGGAGCCGACCTTGACTTCAT
>Ga0310810_10004449_pt1 | contig 15508 bp, 13 predicted proteins | sample NCmetagenome_FD_207641 | JGI IMG/M metagenome (GOLD analysis project Ga0310810, IMG submission 207641) | Soil microbial communities from experimental microcosm in Duke University, North Carolina, United States - NC | ecosystem: Engineered > Artificial ecosystem > Soil microcosm > Unclassified ...
ACGCGACGGCGGCGATGCAGGTCAGCGCGTCCACCGAAGAGCAGAGCGCCGCCTGCGAGCAAATGAGCATGGCGTCGACGCAGCTGTTCCACGGCAGCCACGCGCTCAAGGATCTGGTCGGCGAGCTCAAGACGGACGGCCTGACGGGCACGACCGAGATGCAGGTCCCACCGGCGGGTACAGCGGCCACGGCTCCCGCCGCCCCTGCCGCTCCGCCGGGTCCGCGACTCACGCCGCCGAATCCTCAGCCCCCAATGAAAAAGGTCGCGTAAGCGACCTTTTTCAGTTCTCAGCGGGCGCGCGTGTAGATCTCGCCGCGGTCGGTCGGCGAGGGGCGGGGCTGTGAAAGTCCTCGCGCTGCCGCTGACGCGGCACCGTGCCGGGGCGGCACTGCGCTGCGGATATTCAGCCGACCCCGCCCCTCGCCTCCCTCCCCTCCGCCTGTGTGCGCGACCGCTGGAAAGCAAAGCCGGTTCGCGCGGGGTGTGCGATAGTCAGCGCGGGACGTCGTTGACATGAAAAGTCCCGGGAAGGAGGAGGGGCGGACTCGCAGGAGCATCCGCAGACCTGCGCGTTGTACCAGGACGCGGCTCCGCCGCGCCTGGTACAACGGGCGGGCGAGGACTCTGCTCCGGCGAATCCGCCCCTCCGACTGACCGGCCGTCGCGATCTCGAACAACCGACGCTCGCAACTCGCGACTACTGCACGCACGCGCCGTGAGGATCCGGCTTGGGCTTATCCACTACGACGCGGTGATCGAGGTTCCCAACATTGAGCGCGACGTCGTGCACCAATTGCGCGACCTTGCGCATGTGCTCGTAGTCGATGTACTGCGGCTCGTCGGTCAGCTGGTGGTAGTCCATGTGCAGACCGGTGGTGAAGAACGTGATCGGGATCCCGTAGCGCGCGTACTCGTAGTGATCGCTGCGGCAGTAGATGCGCTCCGGGTGGCCGTTGGCGTCGAAGGTGTAGTCGAAGCTCATTGGCGTCGGCTCGGACTTGTTCACCGCCTCGACGATGTCGCCGAGCTCGGTCGAGAGCCGCCGCGATCCAACCAGCTGCAGGTACGTCGGCCCGCCGCCCACGAAATCAAACGCGCCGCCGCGGCCGATCATGTCCATGTTCAGCTGCGCCACGATCGAATCCCGCGGCACCGTCGGATTGTCGGTGAAGTAGCGCGATCCCAGCAGCCCCGCCTCTTCACCGGTGTGCCAGACGAATAGCAGCGAGCGTCGCGGACGCGTTCCCGATTTCGCGAACGCTTCCGCGATTTCCAGCGCGCCCACCGACCCCGAGCCGTCGTCGTCGGCGCCATTATAGATCGAATCCGGTCGCGGCGGTCGGATCCGGCGCAGGCTGTCGACATTGACGTGGATCGACGCGCGCTCGGCGGGCGTCAGACCACCGCCGGGAGTGCCCGGCGTTTCATGCGTGCGCGCTTCGACGATCCTGTTCGCCATGATGTTGTAGGTGCGCAGCGAATCGTGATCGAGCGGTCCGGCGAACCTGATTCCCAAATGATCGTTGTGGGCGCCGAGCGCGACGTACTCGCCGCGCAGCGCGGGGTCGGTGCCGGGAATGATGCCAATCACGTTTCTCGCCGGCGCCGGCGACCGTGTGAATGCGATCGAGGAGAATCGCAGCCAGGCGCCGAGGGTGCCGGTTCTCATCGAGACCGTGTCGCCGCGGAGCAATCGCGACGCAACCGCCGGCGACACGACGAAGTTCACGCGCGCCGGCGTGGTGTCACTCGACATCGTGACCGCATACGGCCGCACGACGCGCGGGTCGTTGACGGTGATGATCGCGCGCGCCGCCTCGTAGCGCCGGATGATCTGACCTGGATTGCGCCGCAGCGGCGTACGGACCGCCAACAGCAGCGCCTTGCCCGCGACCTGGTCGGGAGCGATCAGCGTCGTGGTGTCGGAAAGATCACCGCCGTAGATCACCTGCAGACTGTCGACGGGAATCGCTCGGCCCGAAGCCGGGAAGCTCGTAATGAAATCGGTGCCGAGGGCGAGCGGCGTCCCATCCACGAAGACCTGCGCTCCCGGCGCCAGGGAGACTCTGAACGCCGGAACGTCCTGGAAGTAGCTGCCGTTCAGCCCGCCTGGCTGCACCCCCATGCGCGCCAGCTCGCTCGCGATGTAAGCGGTGCCCTTGAAATTCCCCTCGGTGCCGAACTGCCGGCCGAGCATCGAGTCGGCGGCAAAAATGTACAATCGCGTACTCAGGTCCTGCGCCGATATCGCCGCGCTGGTGCCCCCCGCCGGCGTCGTCTGCAGCGCCGTCGTGCACGCCATGGTTAATGCCGCAATGCCCGCCACGACGATCCTCGAGATCTTCACATCCGCTCCTTGTTGTTCGATTTCATCGCATCGCGATCTTCGCCGCGCTGCGCCCAGCCCGCTGAATCTGGAGCGCGCAGCCGCGGCGGGCAAACCACTTCGATAGCTTTCACTCAGCTGACTCATTCACGAAGCGTTCACTACAGTGAATCCACCCATCTCCGGCCCCGCGACTATCACGGCATCGCAGCGTACCGACGCAGGCGCTGTCGTGCTCCTGAGCGGCGGTCTCGATTCGACCACGGTTCTGGCGATCGCCCGGAGTGAGGGCCTCGATATCCACGCCCTCAGCTTCCGCTATGGCCAGCGGCACTCCGTCGAGGTTGCAGCCGCGCAACGGATCGCGCGAAAGATGGGGGTGCGCGATCACCGCATTGTCGATATCGACCTCGTGCAGTTCGGTGGCTCGGCGCTCACCGCTGACATTCCGGTCCCCAAGGACCGCGATCTGGGCGCATCATCGCCGGCGTCGGGAGAAATCCCGATCACCTACGTGCCGGCGCGCAATACCATTTTCCTTTCCTACGCCCTCGCGCTCGCGGAAGTCACCGGCTCGACGAGCATCTTCATAGGCGTGAACGCACTCGACTACAGCGGCTACCCCGACTGCCGGCCCGAGTACATCACGGCGTTCGAGACGATGGCGAATCTGGCCACCCGCGCCGGGGTCGAGGGCAAGACGCGAATCTCCATCCGCACGCCGCTCATCGCTCTGACCAAAGCTGCCATCATCACCCTCGGCGTGTCGCTCGGCGTCGATTATTCGGACACCACCAGCTGCTACGACCCCGGCCCCGGCGGCGAAGCGTGTGGTAGATGCGATGCGTGTCAGCTGCGACTCAAGGGTTTCAAAGAGGCCGGCCTCGCGGATCCCATCGCGTACGCACGCGACGCGCATTCGTTCGCCGGCAGGACCGCGCAATGAGTTACACGGTGAAGGAGATCTTCTACACCCTGCAGGGCGAAGGCGCGCAAGCAGGACGCGCCGCCGTGTTTTGCCGCTTCTCTGGCTGCAACCTCTGGTCGGGCCGAGAAGAGGATCGCTCGCGGGCGGTCTGCAAATTCTGCGACACCGATTTCGTGGGCACAGGACCCGACGGCGGCCGATTCAAGTCGGCCGGGGAGCTTGCGGCCGCGATCGATCGATGCTGGAACGGCGGCGCGTCCCGCACAGATTCTAGCGAGGGGGCCGACGGTCAAACCGAAATCTCCGACCGCAACGCCCGAAAGTACGTGGTCTGCACCGGTGGCGAGCCCCTCCTCCAGCTCGATGAAAACCTGATCACCTCGCTGCACGAGCACGGCTTCAAGATCGCGGTCGAGACAAACGGCACCCGCCCGGCGCCACGCTCGCTCGACTGGATCTGCGTCAGCCCCAAAGCGGGCGCGCCGCTCGTGCAAACCAGCGGAAACGAGCTGAAGCTCGTCTACCCGCAGTCGGACGCTCCACCCGAAAAGTTCGAGCGCCTCGACTTCCAGCATTTCTTCCTGCAACCGATGGACGGCCCAGATGTCGCCGCCAACACCGAGCGCGCCATCGATTACTGCCTCCGCCATCCACGCTGGCGTCTCAGCATCCAGACCCACAAGCTGGTTGGGATTCGCTAGGTCCTGAGCGCCGGACCCAGCGCGCTCTGGCGCTGACTGCGCGGCGTCCGCGCCTTCACCTCGGCGTCGAACGCATCGAGATACTTGATCCCCGAGCCCGTGTTGAACAGCACCACCCGCTCACCGAGCTTGATCTTTCCGCGGTCGATCAGCTTGCGCAGCGCCGGCAGGCACGCGCCCCCTTCGGGCGCGGCAAAGATTCCTTCGCGTCGCGCAATTTCTCTCGCCCCGGCGATCAGCTCCTCGTCGCTCACCGCGATCGCCGCGCCCTTGGATTCCCGAATCGCGTCGAGAATCAGAAAATCACCGATCGCCTTCGGCACCCGGAGCCCGGACGCGATGGTCGTAGCGTTCGGAAATTCCTCGGCGTGGCGCTCGCCCTTCTCGAAGGCGCGCACGATCGGGGCGCAGCCGGCAGCCTGCACCGAGATCATGCGTGGCCGCTTGTCGTCGATCCAACCGAGCGCCTGCATCTCGTCGAACCCCTTCCACATGCCCACGAGACCCGTGCCGCCCCCGGTCGGATACACGATCACGTCCGGCAATACCCACGAGCCCTGCTCGGCTAGCTCATAGCCGAGGGTTTTCTTGCCCTCGACGCGGTAAGGCTCCTTGAGCGTCGAGACGTCGAACCAACCCTCGGCTTCCTTTCTGCGCGCGACCTCGGCGCCGCAATCGGTAATCAGGCCGTCGACCAGCGTGACGTTCGCACCGGCGACCTCGCACTCGATGATGTTGGCACGCGGTGTGTCGCGGGGCATGAAGAGATGCGCTTCGATCCCCGCCAGCGCGCAATACGCGGCGAGGGCTCCGGCGGCGTTTCCGGCTGATGGCGCGGCGAGCTTCTTGAGCCCGAGCTCTTTCGCCATCGATACAGCGACCGCCATCCCACGCGCCTTGAAGCTCTGGGTCGGATTGACCGATTCATCCTTGATGTAGAGCTCGCTCATGCCGAGGGTTTCACCCAGGTGCTTCGCGTGGTGGAGCGGAGTCCAGCCCTCCCCCAGCGTGACGATGTTGTCCTCGCGACGCACCGGCAGCACTTCGCGATACCGCCAGAGATCGGGACGGCGCGCGTAAAGCGCCTGCCGGGTGAGGAACTTCGAGATCCGCTTCAGGTCATAGCGCACGAAGAGGGGCTTCCCGCACTCGGTGCAGACGTTGTGAACGCGTCTTGCCTCGTATTCGCGGTGGCAGGAGGAGCACTCGAGATTCTTGACGTGCATTCGTCGACGCTGACTCGTGAAGTTGGGCGAGTTGGCCGCCCGCCTTAGCTTTATGGAAACTTACATGCCCGGGGTCAATTTGCGGACGAATTGCGAGAGTTGAAGCCGAAATGTTGATCGCTCTCTGGAGCGCGCCGCTCTCGTGACCATCATCAGCGAGGTCAGCGAAGCCGGTTGGCTGCACGGCGGCCGGCTCTTCTACTTCGCTCGTCTCGTCGCCGCGCTTCTGGCCGCGACTCTGATTCCGATCCTGATCGATCGTCGGCTGCGCCGCTAGATGTACGTCGGCCACGTCGGTGCCGCGCTCGCAGGAAAGCGCGCGCGCCAGAGCATCGGTCTGGCGGTGCTCCTCATCGCTACTTACACGCCCGACTGGATCGACACGGGCCTCTGCATCGCGGGAGCGTACAACCCGGATGGGTTGCTCTCGCACTCGATTCCGGCGGTGCTGCTGTTCGCGCTCGTGGGGTTTGCTCTCTACGGGATCGTCGCCCGCGACTGGCGCGGTGGGCTGATCGTCGCGTCGGTAATCGTCTCACACATGCTGTTCGACTGGATCACCGGTGACAAGCCGACGTGGCGCGGCGGGCCGATGATAGGACTGCGTTTGTACGCGCATCCTATTCTCGACTTCGTCGTCGAAGGACTCGTGATCTTCGTCGGCGCAATGCTCTACGCGAAGACGTTGCCACCGCGCCGGCGGCCGTGGGCAGGTCTCGCCGTCATGGCCGGCGCGCTGATGGCGCTCCAGCTCTCGATCGACGTCGCGCACCTGTTGATGAAGACGCTGCCCAAGTGTTGACGCCCGATCTTCGCGAGGTCGCGCGGCAGGTGATGCTCGACGACGGCTTCGATCCTGATTTCACCGCCGCCGCGCGGGCCGAGCTCCGCAACGTTGGAAAGCATCCCGACAACGGCGCGCCGCTTCGCGACCTGCGCGGGCTGCTGTGGTCCTCGATCGACAACGACGACACCCGCGATCTCGATCAGGTTGAGTACGCCGAGCAGCTCGAGGATGGCGGTTACCGACTCTGGATCGGTGTCGCTGATGTCGACGCCGAGGTGCCGAAGGGTTCTGCCATCGACGCCCACGCAGCCGCGCAGACGACGACTGTCTATACGGGCGCAGTGATCTTCCCGATGCTGCCGCTGGAGCTATCGGCCGGCGCTACCTCGTTGTTCGAGGACGTCGAGCGAAAGGCGGTCGTGGTCGAAATGTCGATCGGATCGAACGGCGAGCTGAAATCGTCCGACGTCTATCGCGCACGCGTGATCAACCGTGGGAAGCTCGCCTATCCGGGCATCGGTGCCTGGCTCGACTCGCATGCGGCCGTTCCGGCGGCAGTAGCGAAGGTGCCGGGATTGGAGCAGCAGATCAGGCTGCAGGTGGCGATCGCCGCCGCTCTCCGCAAGACGAGAGTCGAGAAGGGGGCGCTGGAGTTCGATCGCATCGAAGCGCACGCCGTCGCCGATAACGGCACGGTGACGGCGATCGCTCGAACCGAAAAGAACACGGCCACCGACATGATCGAGGATTTCATGATTGCAGCCAACGAGTCGGTGGCGGCGTTTCTTGAATCTCACCACGTGTCCGGGATCCGGCGCATCGTCCGCAACCCAGAGCGCTGGGATCGCATCGTCGAGCTGGCGAAGGAATTCGGCGCGCAGCTACCCAGGACGCCGGATCCGCTGGCGCTGCAGAATTTTCTGCAGGAGCGGAAAGCTGCCGATCCCGAGCACTTTCCCGATCTGTCGCTGGCGGTGGTGAAGCTCCTCGGTCCCGGTGAGTACATCCTCGATCAGCCGGGGGTTGAGGAGCCCGGACATTTCGGCCTTGCGGTGCAGGACTACACCCATTCGACGGCGCCGAACCGACGCTACGCCGATCTCATCACCCAAAGGATTGTGAAAGCGGTGCTCGCCGGAAACCCGGCGCCCTACACCGACGACGAGCTGGCGACGATTGCGCGCAACTGCACGGTCAAGGAAGATGCCGCGCGCAAGGTGGAGCGCACTGTGCGCAAGATCGCCGCGGCGATCCTGTTCAGCCATCGCATTGGCGAGCGGTTCAAGGCGATCGTGACCGGCAACAAGTCGAGCGGCACGTACGTGCGAGTCGTCAACCCGCCCGTCGAGGGAAGACTGATGCGCGGCGAGAAGGGCGTGGACGTCGGCGACGAGATCGAGGTCGAGCTGCTCTCGACAAACCCGAAGCGGGGCTTCATAGATTTCGGAAGAGTGGGATCGACGCCAACTCCCAACCCTCCGGGCAAACGATGAGCGACACCCTTCCGACTCGCGCTGAGACGCTGGCGCTGATGCACGAGTACACAGCGAGCGAATCGCTGCGCAAGCACATGCTCGCGGTTGAAGCAGCGATGCGCGCGTACGCGAGAAAGTTCGGCGAGGACGAGGAGCGTTGGGCAACGACCGGCCTCATCCACGATTTCGACTACGAGCGCTTTCCCAACAACGCGCACTCGGCGACGGAAGAACATCCATCGGAGGGTGTCCGCATTCTGCGTGGCAAGGGGTATCCCGAAGATGTTCTAACAGCGATACTCGGCCACGCCCAATACACCAACACGCCACGGGAGAGCAGGATGGCGAAGGCGCTGTTCGCAGTCGACGAGCTCACCGGTCTGGTGACTGCAACCGCCCTCGTTCGCCCGAGCAAGAGTGTCCACGAAGTCGACGCCCGCTCGGTCCGCAAGAAAATGAAAGACAAAGCCTTCGCCCGCGGCGTCAACCGCGACGATGTAATAAACGGCGCCAGCCAATTGGGCGTCGACCTCGACGAGCACATCGCCTTCGTCATCGCCGCGATGCAGGGATGTGCCGGAGAACTCGGCCTAGCTGGCACCTAAGCCCGCGCTACCCGCGCGCGAGACGTGATCCTCAATCGCGCGTGACAAATGAGGATGCGACGCCTAGATACCAGTGTGGAGGGGAGCCGCCAGGGTCCTCTGCAGGAGGCCCGATTTCGCGACCAGGAGACGCGCGACCGAGCAGAGCGAGGGAGCGTTGTTAGCGGCTCCGCCCGAGCGAAATCAGCCGACGAAGAGGACCCTGGTGGCGACCCGACGCGCGAGATCCTGGAAGCGCGGAAAAGTCCTCACTCCATCGCGAATTCGCGATTGAAGATCACGTCGAACGCGAAGCTCTTGGGTCGCGATTTCTGCTCCATGACATCCGCGATCCGTACGAGTCGCGCCGGAATCCCCATGATCTTCTCCTGCGCCTTCCTCCCCAGATCATTCAATCCCTCGAGCGATTCGATCGACCAGTACTTGATCAGCTCCTCGACGATCTTCAGGTACTCGCGCGGTCCGTAAATCCCGGCTCTCCGCACCACGTCCGCCAGCTCGCGAAAGTGCGGCATGTTGACGCCCGGCATGTCGATCGCCGGCATCAGCTTCGCCGCGGCGATAAGCGCCTGGTTGGGATCGCGCTCGATCACTTCCTTGAACACCGACCGATAGAAAGTGTAGTGACGCGCTTCCTCCTTCGCGACGTTCTGCAGCACCGTTCCGATCGTCGGCTCGTACTGCGACGCGAACTTGCCGGTGTTGGCGTGTGACACCTGGGTCGCTCTCTCCTGCAGCGACGTGTACACGAACACACGATACGGATCCTTGTCCCATTCCGGCTCGAAACCGGCCTTGATGTAATCGAACTGCATCTTCTCGATCACGACGGGATCGAAGATTCCGGCGTCGCGCGTGTAGTCGTGGAGGATTGCGCCGTGCCGATCCTCCTCGGCGGTCCACATGTTATTCCATTTCGCCCAGACGCTGTCGGTGCCGAGGTAAACGGCGAGCAGACGATGGAAATGGGGCAGGCCTTCTTCGGTGAGAAGATTGAGAGCGAGGGCGACCCGGGCGGGATCGCTGATTCCCCGCGCTCTCTCGCGGAGCGACTTCAGGTGTTGGTCGGGATCCTCACCAGGCGGCGGCTCCAGCAGCTCCGCGGGGAACCACAGCACGCGCTTGGCTTCGTGCGCGGCCATCAGCTCCTCTACGACCGGCTCGAGATCGGCCAGGACTTCGATCTTCGATAGTATCTCTTCTTCTACCGGATTCACTCGCGACCTCGGACTGGGGACTCGCGCCGACGATGCGACAGCGGGGAGACAGGAAAGTATATAGACAAATCGTGCCGCGCGTGAGCAAGCGTGTCCTTAACCCACTCCTCGGGGCCGCGCGGGGTCACACACATGCGCACAGAGGAGAAATCCACATTTTTCCGAGCCTTGCGATGCGTTCGCCCCTCACTGGAAATTGCGGCCTGCCGCTTGCGCATCAATTTCGGACTCAGTTGCGGCTCGCTCGGAAAATCCACTCACACATGGATGCCGCGCAACCGCGCCTTCATCAAACGAATAATGCGGTAGGAGATGGATAATGCCAGACGAAGCAACCAACACAGGGGATAGAATGGACGAGCGGAGCGGACGTAATAGCGGAGCGGCAGTGGCAAGCGGCAGCAACAATAGCATGGGCGGCAACAACGGCTCGATCGGCGGAAACCGGAATGATGGCGGTGTGGACCCCCGCAACACCGGTAGCGTGAGTCGCAAGACTCCACGTGGATTCGCCGCGATGGATCCTCAGGCGCAGCGCGCAATAGCCGCCAAAGGCGGACGCGCCGCGCACCAGAAGGGCACCGCACACGAATTCACGAGCGAAGAAGCTCGCATCGCGGGAAGGAAAGGTGGCGAAGCTTCTCGCGGCGGCCGCCGCTCCAGCGGATCGAACGCCAACACCTGAAACCCAGCCGGGACGAGGTGAGCGAGGCACGGAGCGATCCGTGCCTCGTCGTTTTTCCGGCCGTGAGTCGGCCCTGTAGTTGCATGACGAGAGGCGAGTAGCGCCCCGAGACCTCATCGCCAATGATGGACCCCCAGCAGCACGAGTCAGACCCGGCTGACTTCCGCGATTTTGCGCGCGGCGCGACCGACACGCGTGGCGTGCGCGAGACTGCCAGAGCGCATGGCGAGCTGATCGAAGCGCGGAACTCCCTGGAGCGCGAGCGCCGCAAGTACTACGAGCTGTTCGAGCTCGCACCCGACGCCTACGTCGTCACCGACACCCGCGGCAACATCCGCGAAGCCAACGCCGCCGCCAGCCATCTCCTCGCCGTCGCACCGCAGTTCATCATCGGCAAACCGTTGCTCGGCTTTCTCGATGACACCGCGCGCAAGAGTTACGCGCTGCAGCTCGATCGGCTCTGCGACTCGGAGCGGGTCGACGACTGGGAGACCAACATCAATCCGCGCAGCGGCGGCGCGATTCCCGTATCGGTTTCAATTGGCCGGATGCTCGGGTCCGACCGCAAGCTCGCCGGCTACCGCTGGATCCTGCGCGACATCACCACTCGCAAACGGGCCGAGTCCGCCGTACGGGAGCTGAATCGGGAGCTCGAGATCCGCGTCGCGTCGCGCACCACCCAGCTCGCTGCCGCCAACCGCGTCAAGGACGAGCTCCTCCTCAGCGAGCGCAGGGCGCGCGAAGACGCGGAAGCCGCGAATCGGGTCAAGTCGGATTTCCTCGCCTTGCTCAGTCACGAATTCCGCACCCCGCTCCAGGCGGTCTTCGGTTACACCGAGCTCCTCGATCGCGAGATTCACGGTCCGCTCAACGACACCCAGCGCCGCTACCTGCAGCGCATCCAGCAAAGCCAGCAGCACCTGCTCGGCGTCATCAACACAGTGCTCGACTTCGCGAAGCTCGAGAGCGGTCAACCGATCGACATCGATGTCCGTCCGACACCGATCGACGAGCTTCTTGCCACAGTGGAATCAATCGTCGGCGCGCAGCTCGAGACGAGACAGATCGACTACGAGTGCATCCGGCCGGATCAGCCGCTCGTCGCGCAGGCGGACGGAACCAAAGTGCAGCAGATCATCCTCAATCTCGTGTCGAACGCGATCAAGTTCACGAGCCGCGGCGGGCGTGTTACAGTCATTTGCAGTCAGGACCCGGCGTCCGCGATCGTTCAGGTCCGCGACACCGGCGTGGGGATTCCCGCCGACAAGCTCGACGTGATCTTCGAGCCGTTCATTCAGATCCGGCCGAGGGATGGCCTCAAGGTGGGGACGGGGCTCGGCCTTTCCATCAGCCGGCGGCTGGCGTGCGCAATGGGCGGGACGCTCACCGCGATCAGCGAGGTGGGCAAGGGGTCGACGTTCACTTTGAGGTTGCCGCTGAGCACTGCTGGCTGAAGAGCCACCGGCGATTGGAGGTACCACCACTGAGCAGGTAGATGGGAACTGCAACGGAACGGTGTCTCGTAACTGCAACGGAACGGGTGCCAGACGTCAGTAGCATAGATGGCAGCGGCCAGTTCACTACGTCGGGACGTTTCTACTGGTTGATGCCACAGGCAGTTGCATGTGGTCTCATTCCGCCGGTGACGTCCCGACGTTGTGAACTAACAGCTACTCACTGGGCTACTGGCTACTGGCACCCGTTCATTGGCAGTTATCAGCCGCCCGTTCATTTGCAGTTATCAGCCACCCGTTCCGTTGCAGTTCCAAGCCGGCCCTGTCGCACTCACGATCCCCCAGCCGCGCGTACCGGCCCCCTCGCGCAGCACTCCTCGAGCATCTCGACGATCTCCCCCATCGTGCTGAGCCCCTTGTCGCGCGCGTAAAAGCTGCGCACCTCGCGGTAGCGTTCCTCTTTCGGCAACGCCAATCCTTTCTCCATTACCCACTTCTGTAGCTCGCGCGGTCGCGGCCCCCACCAGCCGCACTCCTCGAATTTCGGGTTGAGAAGAATCACGATCGGGATCGACCGCGATTTCCCCGTCAGGTGGGTGTCCATGATGTCGAGATTCTCGTCGCGGGCGAGGATTCGCATGTCCATGTTGCTCACCGACTCGGTGAGCTTCTCGATCAACGGGACGATGTTCACCGCGTCGCCGCACCAGTCCTCGCTCAGCACCAGCAGATGCCAGCGGCCGTGCAGAGCCTCGACGCGCGCCGACACCTCGATCGGAACGACGACGTGCTTGTAGATCGCGAGCCACAGGTCGCGATTCTTGATCGGGCGGGCGATGAATTCGGCGAAGGTTTCGCCGTCACAGTATCTGGCTTTTGTTATCACGTTGGCTGACCTATCGAATCATGTCGACGTGCATGATTCCGTCTTCGTCGTACGGCGCGGATACGACAGTGAATCCGAAGCCGATGTAAAAATCCACGAGGCGCTGCTGGGCGGCGATTTTGATGCGCTGACCGGGCATGAGCATCTCGGTGCGGCGCAATCCTTCGGCCATGAGAGCTCTGCCGACGCCCGTGCCGCGCACGGCCGGCGCGGTGACGATGCGGCCGATCGAGCCCTCGGTGTAGCGAACCCCTGGCTCGAAAACCCGCGCGTACGCGACCAGCTCACGCTTGCCGTCGCGATCGTACCAGCCGAGCAGGTGCCACGCCAGCGGGTCGCGACCGTCGGCGTCGGGGTATGCGCACTCCTGCTCGACGATGAAGACGGCCTCGCGCAGTCTCACGATCGCATAGAGATTCTCGACGCTGAGCTCGCTGAAGCGCGACCACTGCCACTCGATTTGATCTCCGCGCGGCGCGCTGGTCGGCGTGGGTCCGGACGCCGATGGTGAGCTTGTCTTGGTCAATGCGCGTCCCTATTCTGAGCAGTTGAACCCCGTCCTCACTCGGAAAAAATAACATGCGCCGGAATGTGCTCGTCGTCCTCGTAGCTGGGCTAGCCGCGGTCCTGTCGTGTTCGCCAAGAGGCCTGCAGCCAACGGATGGTTCCGCGCCCGTTACCGGCGTTCCGCCTGGTCGGGTCATGCAGGGCGTCGTCGTTGAGCCGGGCACTCTCGGCGCCACCATCGGCCTCAAGTCCGACCCGGCGCTCGCCGCGACGATCGCCGACATCTCGGCGTCGGAAATCCGCGCCACCGATTCTGCGCTCGTGTCGTTCGGTACGCGGCACGCGATGAGTGATACTCTGAGCGCCACCCGCGGCATCGGCGCCGCGCGTCGCTACCTGTTCGCGAAGCTCAATGGCTACAGCCAGGCGTGCGGTGGATGCATGCGCGTCGAGTACGACGGCGAGATGATGGAGATGCGCGGGCATCCCCAACGTCCGATGGTCAACATTGTCGACGTCGAGGCCTGGCTGCCGGGACGCGATACTACACGCGTGATCGTGATCGGCGGCCATTACGATTCGTGTGGCTGCGCCCGCACCGACATCGGTCCGCTGGCGCGGTTCGAGGCAACCCAGGACGCGCCCGGCGCCGACGACGATGGCTCCGGAACTTCGGCGGTGATGGAGCTTGCACGCGTCTTCTCGAAGCATTTCCCGCACGGGCTCGACGCCACCATCATCTTCGTCGCGTACAGCGGTGAGGAGCAGGGACTTTATGGATCGACGCACCTCGCGCAGCGCTTGCACGCCGCGGGCTACAATGTCGTCGCCGCCTTCACCGACGACATCGTCGGCAACGTCGTCGCCGACGACGGAACCACCGACTCGACGAGCATGCGCATCTTCGGCGCCGATCCGGACAACAGCTCCAGCCGCGAGCTCGCGCGCTACGCGTGGGCCACGGGCACGATCTACAATCCCCGGTTCGAGGTCCTCCCTGTTTTTCGGCTCGACCGGATTGGCCGCGGCGGCGACCACAGCCCCTTCGTGCGGCTCGGCGATCCCGGACTTCGTTTCACCGAGCGACTCGAGAACTACAAGCGCCAGCACCTGCCCACCGACGATCTCGCGCACGTCAACTTCGGCTACGTCGCCAACGTCGCCCGCATCAATGCGTCGGTGATCGGCTCGCTCGCTGCCGCGCCGGCCGCGCCCCTGGCCTACGCACGGCGCGATCGCGCCTCGGGCGGCCAGAAGTGGATGATCACCTGGAGGCCCGTTCCTGGCGCAGCGAGCTACGAAGTTCTCTTTCGCCGCACCTACGCCCCGACATACGAAAAGGTTTATGCGGTCGCGGACACGTCGTTCCTGCTGCCGGATCAACTCGATGATGGCTGGGCAGCAGTGCGTTCGGTCGGTCCGAACGGTGGCCGGTCGCTGACGAGCGCGGTGCCTCCACTTTGCCCAATCCTCACCACCCACGCCGATTCAGTCGCGGCCGGAGATCTCATTCGAAACTGCATCAGGGCGCCCGGTCGGTAGACTCGACTGCGACTGCACCGCGACTTCTAACTGCAACGGAACGAGTGACTCGTAACTGCAACGGAACGGGTGCCAGTAGCCAGTAGCTCAGTAACTAGTTGTTAGTTCGCGACGTCGGGACGTCACTGGCGGAAGGAGAGCACATGCAACTGCCTATGGCGCCAGCCAGTAGAAACGTCCCGACGTAGTGAACTGGCCGCTGCCCTCTATCCTACTGACGTCTGGCACCCGTTCCGTTGCAGTTCCTGGGCACCCGTTCAGTTGCAGTTCCGCCCATCCACCATCCCCCGCTCCCCCACCCCGTCCCGTATTATCCGAGATGCGACCAAACCTCACCGCCTCCATCCTCCTAGCCGCCCTCGCCTGCGCGCCGGCCTCCACCACCTTCTCCCCCCCGCTCGCGCCGGGCGTCGATCCCTCGGCGCGCAATCTCCTCGGCCCCGCCACTCCGGGCTCCAACGTCCCGCTGCCGCGCGCCGACCAGCGCTGGGTCGACAACACCCTCGCATCACTGACGCTCCGCCAGAAAGTCGGGCAGCTGATCATGCCGTGGGTCGGCGGCGACTACTCCGCCGTCGGCTCGGCCGAGTTCGAGGAGGTTCGCAAGTGGGTCGAGGACGACCAGGTCGGAGCGCTCGTGCTTTCCATCGGAATGCCACTCAGCTACGCAGCAAAGCTGAACGAGCTGCAGACGCGAGCCAAAGTGCCGTTGCTGATCGCATCTGACATGGAGAACGGGCCGGGGATGCGACTGGGCAACATCTACGCGCTGCCATCGCTCCTGCCGCAGGGCGGCGGTACCGTCTTCCCGCCGGTGATGGCACTCGGCGCAACCGGCTCCGAGGACCTCGCGTTCAAGCTCGGCCAGGTTCTGGGCAGCGAAGCGAGAGCGATCGGCGTTCACATGGCGTTCGGCCCGGTGCTGGACGTGAACTCGAATCCGCTCAATCCGATCATCAACACTCGCTCGTTCGGTGAAAATCCCGCGCTGGTGAGCCGACTCGCGCAGGCCTACATCCGCGGCGCGCGCTCCATGGGATTGATGACGACCGGCAAGCATTTTCCCGGACACGGCGATACCGACGTCGATTCACATCTCGAGCTGCCGACGATTCGCGCCGATCGCGCGCAGCTCGATTCGATCGATCTGCCGCCGTTTCGCGCGGC
>Ga0310810_10004450_pt1 | contig 15507 bp, 10 predicted proteins | sample NCmetagenome_FD_207641 | JGI IMG/M metagenome (GOLD analysis project Ga0310810, IMG submission 207641) | Soil microbial communities from experimental microcosm in Duke University, North Carolina, United States - NC | ecosystem: Engineered > Artificial ecosystem > Soil microcosm > Unclassified ...
TTGATTTGCGGAAATCCGAGCGATCGCGCGAAGACATACGAGCGGCCGATTTCCGGCGACCGGTGCGCGCGGCCGTTCAATTCGAGAATCCGATCGTCGAAGTTCTCGACCCCCAGGCTGAGCCGCGTGACGCCCATGTCCTTGATTGCTGCCAGCTTGGCTTCGGTCAGCGTGCCGGGCTCGCACTCGAATGTGATCTCCTCGGCGCCCCTCCACGGCGTCGTGTCGGTCAAGCGCTCGACGAGCCGCGCAAGCTGCGTGGTGGACAGGAACGACGGCGTGCCGCCGCCGAAATAGACGAAGTCGATCGCGCGTCCGGCGATCGCCGGCATCGGCGCATACAACTCCCATTCGCGCGCCAGGGCGTCGAGGTACGACTCAACCTCGCGGGCATTCCGATCGGTGTAGACGCGGAAGTAACAAAAATGGCAGCGCTTGCGGCAGAAGGGAATGTGCAGATAGACGCCCAGCGGCACCCCGGGGACGGGCGGTGACGCCAGCGCCGGCCGTGCGTCGGCAGCGACGGCTCCCGCGTTCCACACGGAAAACGGCGGGTAGTTCGCCACAAAATAGCTGCCGACTTCGGTCTGCTCGACGTCGGCGTGGGGGCTCTGGGACATATCAGTACTATACTTTCGGTCCGATCGCTTTGCTTACCGGAGCGGAATTGGTGAATTGGTGAATTGGTGGGTCGGTGAATTGGCATCGCGCGGCTACCGCCGCGCTGTAAAGGCACGCGCGGTAGCGCGTGCGAAGCTGAATTCACCAAGCCACCAACCCACGAATTCACCAATTCGCCGATTTGCCTTTCTGGTCCGCAGTCCGTCACAATAGATAATATATGGGAACCAATACATCTGAGCAGGGCGATGTCCGTGCCGTGCTCGACGGCGTCCGCCGGATCGTCCAGAGCCTGCGCGAGTCGTCCCGATGGGCGGAAAAATACGTCGGCATGACCGGCGCGCAGCTGTTCGTCCTGCAACAGCTCGAAGAGGCCCCGGCACAGTCGTTGAACGATCTCGCCGCCCGTACGCACACCCACCAGAGCAGCGTCTCGACCATTGTGGCGCGGCTGGTCGATCAAGGCCTTGTGACGAGAACGCGGTCGCCACGTGACGGGCGCACGATCGAGCTCGACTTGTCCTCGCGCGGCAGAAAGCTCGCCGCCCGCGCGCCGAATGCGGCACAGCAACGGCTGATTCAGGGCATTCGCGAACTGTCGCCGGCCAGACGGCGCGGGCTCGCCGCGTCGCTCACCGCCGTGGCCCGGGCCATGGATTCCGCCGCTGGCGAACCGTCGATGTTCTTCGAGGAGCACGCCAGTCAGCGCCGACGGAGCCCGAAGCATGCATAACGTTCCCGGAACGTCCCGCCGGCTCGGCGACTTCACGGCCACGCCGCGCATGGTGACCGTCGGCCTGATGGCGGTGGCCATCGGGGTCGTCTGCGCCTTCATCGCGCGCGGCCTGCTGCTGCTGATCAACGTCTTTACCAACATCTTTTTCTTCCAGCGGATCAGCGCCGCGGCGACCTCCCCCGCCGACAACGCCCTCGGCCTCTGGATCGTCATCGTCCCCGTCATTGGCGCGTTGATCATCGGGTTCATGGCACGGTACGGCTCCGAACGTATTCGCGGCCACGGGATTCCCGAGGCGATCGAAGCGATTCTGATCAACGGCAGCCGCGTCGAGCCGCGCGTCGCCGTGCTCAAGCCAGTGTCTGCAGCCATCTCGATTGGATCGGGCGGACCGTTCGGCGCGGAAGGTCCGATCATCATGACCGGCGGAGCGATCGGATCGCTCATTGCGCAGTTCTTTCACCTGACCAGCGCCGAGCGGAAAACGCTGCTGGTGGCGGGCGCCGCAGCCGGGATGTCAGCCACGTTTGCCTCGCCGGTGGCCGCAGTGCTGCTGGCCGTCGAACTGTTGCTGTTCGAATGGAAACCACGGAGTCTCGTGCCGGTTGCCCTTGCCAGCGCGACCGCCGCGGCCGCGCGACGCTACATCATCGGCATGGGACCGCTGTTTCCAGTGCCACCGCATCCAGCATTCATCGGCCCCGAAGGTCTGGCCGGCTGCGTGACCGCCGGGCTTCTCGCCGGCGGCCTGTCCGCCCTCCTGACCGTCGGTGTCTACGCCGCTGAGGACGCCTTCGCGCACGTGCGCACCCACTGGATGTGGTGGCCGGCTCTCGGCGGCGTGGTCATTGGCCTCGGCGGCCTGATCTTCCCGCAGGCGCTCGGCGTCGGATACGACACGATTGGCTCACTGCTTCAGGGCGACGTGTCAGGTCGCACGATCCTCGGTATCCTGATCGTGAAGGCCGTGATCTGGACGGTCGCGCTCGGGTCTGGCACGTCGGGCGGCGTGCTGGCGCCGCTGCTCATGATGGGCGGCGCGCTCGGCGGAGTCGAGGCGTGGGTCCTGCCGAACGAGGGTACTGGATTCTGGCCGCTGGTCAGCATGGGCGCGATCCTGGGCGGGACGATGCGGTCGCCGTTTACCGGTGTGATCTTTGCGCTCGAGTTGACGCACGACGTCAACATGCTGCTGCCGCTCCTGGTCGCCGTCACGATTGCGCATGCGTTCACGGTGCTCGCGTTGAAACGGTCGATTCTGACGGAAAAGGTGGCGCGTCGTGGCTACCATCTCACGAGGGAGTACGCCATCGACCCGCTCGAGATACTCTTCGCGCGCGAGGTCATGCGAACCAACATCGCCGCCCTGCCAGCGGAGGCGACGCTTCACACGCTCCGCGATTCACTTCGGGTCGACCCGGCGACGCGACCGCAACAGCTCTTTCCCGTCATCGACGCGGACCGTCGTCTGCTCGGAGTCGTCACCCGCTTCATGCTGCAGCAGCTGGCCGATCGCCACTCCGATGATCCCGCCGTCAGCCTCGACAGCATTCGCTACAACAATCCCACGGTGACGTATCCGGACGAACCGCTGCGCCTGGTCGTGCAGAGAATGGCCGAAACCGGCCTGACGCGGTTCCCTGTCGTCGAGAGCGACTCGGTCAACCGCCTGGTTGGAATGATCTCGCTCGACGATCTGCTCAAGGCCAGGGCGCTGAACCTCGAGGCCGAGCGCCGGCGCGAACGCATCATGCGCGTCGAAATTGCATTTCCGTTCCGATTCCGGAGAGCACGCGAGACACCCTGATCGAAACAATCCAATTCTTCCCGAGGGGCTTTGCCCCTCGGACTCCCCTTGCACGCTCTCTCGCGATACTCGCTCTTACGCTGGAACGAACAGTCAGACCCATCTGGAGCGCGCGCGACACCGTAATTGAATGAATCCAACCACGCCGCCTCGCGGACAGTCAGTAAACGGATGCCCTATAATCGCGGCGTGGTTTCCTCCGGCGCATGACCGTATTTCGGCCGCTGCCTCTGCGGATCACGCGCCCGCTGTCCCTCCTCGTTCTGTGCGCGTGGATCGCGACGATGGCCATCGTCGTGCGTCGATCCTTTGCCGACGCTGGCGCTGCCAGCCTGGCGACCGATCTCGCCCGTTACGGAACCGCCGCCGAATGGCGCGGCGTCTATTACCGCAACGAAAAGATCGGATTCACCGTCAGCCAGACGATCTCGACGAGCGACGGCTTCGACTTGCAGGAGGACGGGCGTCTGCAGATGTCGCTGCTCGGCGCGCGGAACGTCGTGTCGATTCGAACCACCGCGCGCGTCGATCGCGACTTCACTTTGCGTTCCTTTGACTTCTCCCTCGACCCGGGGACAGGCGGAACCAAGGTCCATGGCGAGATCCAGGGTCGCCGACTCCATCTGATCGTTGCGACGGCGGCCGGCAGTCATGAGCAGGATCGCGATCTGACCGAGTCTCCGGTTCTGACGCTGAACCTTGCCCGTCGTCTCGCCGACGCTGGCCTGGCGCCCGGTCGTCGCTATACGTGGACGATTTTCGATCCCGCCACGCTGAGCTCGTCACCGATCGTGCTCGAGGTCGGCTCGCGCGAGCTCGTCAACGGCGGCCGCCGGCGCGTGCCGGCCTTCCGCGTCGAGACGGAGTACTCGGGGCTGCGGACCACATCGTGGATCACGGACACAGGCGAAGTCGTGCTCGAGAAGAGCCCGATGGGATTCGAGAGCGTCCGCGAGAGCCAGGCCGATGCGCAGACGATGGCCGTACCGTTCAACGTCCGGACCGACCTGCTCAGCGCATCGGCGATTGTTCCGACCGGGAAGGCACCGATCGTTGAGCCGCGGGACGTGCGTCGGCTTCGCCTCCGTCTGACGGGTGCGGCCATCGACGCGAAGGATCTGTCCGGCGTTGGCCAATCATTTGACGGAAATGTCCTCGAGATTCGCGACGCTCAGGCTTTTCAGCCAGGACCGGCGGATCCGGACATCGCCGGTTACCTCCATGCGGAAGCGCTCATCGAGAGCGATGCGCCGGAGATTGTGGCCGAGGCGCAGGCCGCCGTGCGAAACGCGGTGGGTCCGCGTGCGCAGGCCGAGCGGCTGACCCGGCACGTCAACGCCATCCTCGAGAAGAAGCCCACCATCAGTCTGCCGTCCGCGCGTGAAGTCCTCCGCACGAAGGTGGGAGACTGCAACGAACACACGACTCTCTTTGTCGCAATGGCGCGCTCGCTTGGTATTCCCTCGCGGATTTCGGTCGGACTCGTTTCCGTGCACGGGGCGTTCTATTACCACGCGTGGCCGGAGGTGTATCTCGCCGACGGCCGTTCGCGCGGCATGTGGCTGCCGGTTGACCCGACGCTGAACGAGTTTCCCGCGGATGCCACCCATGTGCGTCTGGCTCGCGGCGGACTGGACAAGCAGGTGACGATCCTTCCGCTCATCGGACGCTTGCAGATCGAGATTGTGGAACTCGAAACTGCGCCCAACACGTCGCCAATCGTCGTCGGGCGCCGGCCGGATGACACGAGTCCCCTCAGCATCGCGGTTCCTTCGCGCGCGCCCGGAGACTGCTGGTCAACACCGCCGGAAAAACGGCGCCGCCGCCGATGATTGCCATCCACGATCTGGTCAAGAGATACGGAACCTTCACCGCGGTGAACGGCATTTCGCTGGAAGTCGCGAGCGGCGAGATCCACGGGTTTCTCGGTCCGAACGGGGCCGGCAAGACCACGACGATTCGCATGGTGGCCGGCCTCTTGAAACCGACGTCGGGGCGCATTGTCGTGAATGGTCACGATTTGGCAGCGGAGCCGGCATCCGCCAAAGCCTCGCTCGGCTTCATTCCCGACCGCCCGTTTCTCTACGAAAAATTGACCGCCGGCGAGTTCCTCCGGTTTCACGGCGGACTCTACGGCCTCGACGGCGCGCCGGTTGGCGAGCGTGTCCACGAGATGCTCGAGTTGTTCGAGCTGAGACGTTGGGAGAACGAGCTGGTCGAGAGTTTCTCGCACGGGATGAAGCAACGCCTGGTGATGTGCGCGGCGTTCCTGCACCGCCCGCAGGCAGTCCTGGTTGACGAGCCGATGGTCGGTCTCGATCCGAGAGGCGCCCGACTGATCAAAGACATCTTCCGGCGCATGAGCGCCCGAGGCGTCGCCATTCTCATGAGCACGCACACGCTCGAAGTCGCCCAGGAGATGTGCGATCGGATCAGCATCATTCTGCAGGGAAGGATCATCGCTTGCGGCACTGTGGCCGAGGTGCGGTCCATGGCGGGCAATCCCGACGATCAGTTAACCAGCGTGTTTCTCAAGTTGACCGGCGGCAGCGGGCTGCAAGAGATCGATGAGATTGTCTAAGCAGGCTGTCGTCGCAATCAAGCGGCGCGAGCGAACGAGCGAGCGCTGGCAGGCGCTGGGGGTGGGGCCCCAGCGCAAAGTAAGAAATGCGCGCCGAGTCGGACACTGACCCCGTGAACGTCGAGCCGAAGCCGTACCCGTATCTGTTGTTACCGTCGCTGTTGGCCTCGCGCAACCGCGCGAACAGACGGGAGCGCGGCGATCTGTTCCGGTCGCTGACGTTTGGCGGTATCGGCCTGCTCGTGGCGGCCGCGATCTTTGTCGCCGCCTTCTGGCTGACGTGGCAGCTTGCGGACTTTGCCGAACTCGGTGATTACCTGCTACGAGTCGGACTGTCGTGGCTGTTCCTGACGTTCCTGTCGTTTCTCGCGTTCAGCGGCCTGGTGACCGCGCTCTCGACATTCTTCCTGTCGGATGATCTCCGGCTGTTGCTCACCGCGCCGGTCGCACCGCGCCGGTTGTTTCATGCGCGCTTCGCCAGGACGCTGGCGCTGGCGTCGTGGATGATCATCGTCTTCCTGGTGCCGCTTCTCCTTGGCGTCGGCGTCGCGCGGTGCGCGCCATGGTCGTTCTATGTCGTCGCGACCTTGACCATCGTCCCGTTCGCGATCATTCCGGTCGCGCTCGGCACCGCCGCCACCTTCGTGCTCGTGAACGTGTTTCCCGCGCGCCGCGCCCGTGACTTCCTGATGTTGACCGGGCTGCTGTTTGCGGCGAGCCTGGTGATCCTGCTGCGGTACATCCGGCCCGAGCGGCTGCTGCGCGTCGAGTCTCTTCCCGACGTCACCGGTTTCTTTGCCACGCTGCAGTCGCCGATTACGCCCTTGCTGCCGTCGTTCTGGGCCGGTGAGACACTGTTTGCAAGCCTGCAGGGCGGCCGCGACCTTCTGCACTTCGCCGCGCTGTGGACGACCGCGCTGTCGATGATGCTGCTCCTCCGCGCCGCGCACGAGCGGTGGCACTTCGGCGGCTACAGCAACGCGCAGGAGGCGAGGAAGGCACGATTCACGAGGCTTCGCAGCTTCGATCGAATCGCCCGCCGGCTGCCGCTCTCCGTCGTGCGGCAGCAACTCCTGCTCAAAGACGCGAAGGTGTTTTTTCGCGACGTCAGCCAGTGGTCACAGCTGCTGCTGCTGGTGGCCTTGATGCTCGTGTACCTCTACAACTTTCGCGTGCTCGATCTCGATCGCCTGCCGTTTGTCAGCGGCGTGATCAAGAACGTCTACGCGTTCGTGAATCTCGGGATGGCGGGCCTCAGAAGGCGCTGCCTTCTGGATCGTTCGCACCGCGCCGGTGTCGTTGCGCGATTTTCTCTGGTCCAAGTTCTGGATTGGGCTCGTGCCCGTGCTCCTCTTGACCGAAGCGTTGACGATTGCCGGCAATCATTTGCTGGGCGTCGATCCATTTCTCAAGGTCGTTGCCGCCGTGGCGATCTTGTTCATGAGCTTTGCACTCGTCGGGCTCGCCACCGGGCTCGGCGCCCGGTATCCACGGTTCAGCGCGGACAACGCCAGCCAGGTCGCCGGATCGTACGGAGGTATCGCGTTCATGGTGATGGCGGTGTTGTTCGTGCTCGTCATCGTCGTGCTGGTTGGCTGGCCGTCGTCCGTTTATCTTTTCCATCAAGTACGTCATACGTCGCTCGAGCCGACCGAGCGCCTTCAGATGTACGGATGCTTTGTCGCGGCCGGGATGATCAGTCTTGCCGTCTGGTGGATGGGAATGAAATCCGGAGTTCGGGCGCTCTCAGATCTCTCGTAGAGCCCAGCAGAACCCTGAACGAACCCAGCGGAACCTCGCGGAACCCTGTAGAACCCAGCAGAACCCTTATAATGTTGGTTTGCCCAACATGGACAGCGACATCCCAGATGCAACGATCGGTGGCGTCGAGCGCGGTCAAGCGCCCTCGACCGACTTCATCCGTGCCATTGTCAGCGACGATGTGAAGGAGGGGCGGAATGCAGGCCGCGTGTCGACGCGGTTTCCGCCCGAGCCCAACGGCTACCTGCACATCGGCCACGCCAAGTCGATCTGCCTGAATTTCGGCATCGCGTCCGAATTCGGCGGCACGTGCAACCTGCGGTTCGACGACACGAATCCGACCAAGGAAGACGTCGAGTACGCGCAATCGATCGAAGCGGACGTGCGGTGGCTCGGCTTTCAGTGGGAGGGTGCGCCGAAATACGCATCCGACTACTTCGAAACGTTGTACGAGTACGCCGTGCACCTGACTCGGAGCGGCAAGGCGTACGTCGACAGCCAGAGCGCCGAAGAGATCCGGCGCAACCGTGGAACGCTGACCGAGGCGGGAGCGCCGAGCCCGTTCCGCGATCGCTCCGTCGACGAGAACCTCGATCTCTTCGCCCGCATGCGCGCGGGTGCATTCGAGGACGGCGCGCACGTGCTGCGGGCGCGGATCGACATGGCGTCGCCGAACATCAACCTGCGCGATCCGGTGCTCTATCGCATCAGGCGCGCGCATCACTATCGGACGGGTGACGACTGGTGCATCTATCCGATGTACGACTTCGCCCATCCGCCGTCCGACGCGATCGAGCGCATCACGCATTCGCTGTGCACGCTCGAGTTCGAAGACCACCGGCCGCTCTACGACTGGCTGATCGAGAATCTCCCCGTTCCCGCCCAGCCGCGGCAGATTGAGTTTGCGCGTCTGAACCTGACGCACACGGTGATGAGCAAGCGCAAGTTCCTCGAGCTGGTGCAACAGGGACATGTCCACGGCTGGGACGATCCCAGGATGCCGACGATCAGCGGCATGCGCCGCCGCGGATATACCCCCGAGGCCATCCGGACGTTCTGCGAGCGAATTGGCGTCGCGAAGCGCGAGAACGTCGTCGATGTGGCCCTGCTCGAGCATGCGGTTCGGGAGGATCTCAACCGGACGGCGCCGCGGGTCATGGGCGTGCTCAATCCGCTGCGCGTCGTGATTGAAAACTACCCGGACGGGCGGACCGAGAACTTCGACATCATCAACAACCCAGAAGATCCGTCCGCCGGCGTGCGCAGCGTGCCGTTCTCAAGAGAGCTGTTCATTGAACGCGACGACTTCCGCGACGATCCGCCGAAGAAGTTCTTCCGGCTGGCACCGGGCCGCGAAGTACGCCTGCGCGGCGCCTACTTCATCACCTGCACCGACGTCATCCAGGACGCCGACGGACACGTCACCGAACTGCGCTGCACATACGATCCAGCAACGCGGGGTGGCGATGCTGCCGACGGCCGGCGTGTGAAGGCGACGCTCCATTGGGTGTCGGCGGCGCATGCGCTCGACGTCGAGGTCCGGCTTTACGACCGGCTGTTCAGGAGCGAATTGCCGGACAACGCCGATTACCTCGCCGATTTGAATCCGGTGTCCCTGGACGTGCTGACTGGTGCCCGGTTGGAACCGAGCGTGCTGAACGCGCCGCCGGGCACGCGCTATCAGTTCGAACGGCTGGGATACTTTTGCGTCGATCCGGATTCAGTCCAGGGCAAGATGGTCTTCAATCGAACGGTGACGCTGAAGGACACCTGGGCACGAATCGAGCGGCGCGGATAGTGTTGAAGAGGCATGGTTTCCAGCTTGCCGCTACCAGCTTCCCGCTCGAGACGTACCCAAAGAACTTCGCCGGTCTCTTTGCAGTTCGACTGCGTGACCGAAGCTGGGAGCTGGAAGCCGGTAGCTGGAAGCTGACAGGGTGTTAGAGACAGTCTTCCTCGATGCTGGCGGAGTGCTGGTCTATCCGAACTGGACCCGGATTAGCCGTGCGCTGGCGGAACATGGCGTGCAAGTCGATCCCGACACGCTGGCCCGTGCCGAGCCATTCGCGAAAAAGCAGATCGACGATAGCAAGACGATCTCGTCGACCACGGATGCGGGGCGCGGCTGGTTGTACTTCAATCTGATCCTCGAACGTGCAGGTGTGCCCCTGACTGCCGCCGTCGAAGCAGCCCTCGGCGATCTCCACGCCTACCATCAGACCTCAAATCTCTGGGAACTCGTGCCTGCGTCGGTCGTCCCATCGCTGACCGCGCTGCGTCAGCGCGGTTTGAAGTTGACCGTCGTGTCCAACGCCAACGGAAAGTTGAAACTGTTGTTCGATCGCCTCCAGCTTGCCGGCTGCGTTGATTGTCTTCTCGACTCACACGACGAGGGGGTCGAGAAGCCGGATCCACGCTATTTCGAGATCGCGCTCGAACGAAGCGGCGCCCGTCGCGAGACGACGATTCACGTCGGCGATCTCTACCACGTCGACGTCGTCGGGGCACGAAACGCAGGCGTACGTGCCGTCCTCATCGATGAAGGCGGTCTCTATCCCGACGCAGACTGCCCGCGCGTCGGCTCGCTGAGAGAGTTCGTCGATCTGATCTGTACCGGCGAGTTCGACTGACGCGAGCCGCGAACGTCAATCACTGTTCCGAGAGCGCGATGATCGGATCGATCCGCGCGGCCCGCCTGGCCGGGAGCGTGCACGCGGCGAATGCGACAATCGCGAGCGTCGCGCCGACCGTTGCCAGCACGATTGGATCCATCGGGCTCACCCCATAAAGCTGAGCGGCCATCGTGCGTCGGATCGCAAAGGCCCCGGCCATCCCGACGATGAAGCCGCCCGCCATCAGGGCCATGCCTTCCCGCACAATCAGCGCGAACACCCGGCGGGCGTCGCTGCCCAGCGCCAACCGGATCCCGATCTCCCGCGTGCGCTGCGACACCTGATACGCGAGGACGCCGTAGATGCCGATCGCGGCGAGGAAGAGCGCAACGACCGCAAAAACAATCGCCACGACCATTGGCGTGCGCCGATCTGCCACGGACTCGTTCATTCGATCCACCATGGTTCTGACGCTGTACAAAGGCAGTTCAGGATCGATGCCCCTGAGTCGCTGGCGAATCGCCGGCGCCACCGCTAAGGGATCTCCGCTCGTCCGGACAGCCAGCGTCAGTCCACGCTGCGAGGCCTGCCGGATCGGGAAGTAGTAAGTGCCGACACGATCCTCGGTCGTCACCAATCCGGCCATCTTGGTCTCGCCGACGACGCCGATGACGGTGAGCCAACGGGTGTTCTTGTCCGGTGTCGTGAGATCCTTGGGATTCTCCGGCTTGAACATCCGTCGTCCAATCGGATCGACGCCGGGCCAGAACTTTTTCGCGAGTCGTTCGTCGACGATCACGACCGGCGGAGCAGATTCGGTGTCGCTATCGGCGAAGGTACGGCCGCTCTTGAGCGGGATACCAAGCGTTTCCATGTAGCCGGGTGACGCAATCACGCGATACGGGGAAATCAGCGACTCACCCGGAGCCATGCGGTATCCCTCAGCCAGGATCACGCTGTCACTGAAGTCCCCGCCAAACGGGATGGTTGAGACGAGACCCGCCGACTGTACGCCGGGAATCGTACGGACCGCGGCCACAAAGCGATCGGCGAACAGTCTCACGGACGCGTCGTCCGAATAGCGTGACTGCGGGGTCACGCGAGCCGTCAACAGGTTTGAAGGGTTGAAACCCGGCGCGATGGCGAGCACGTGGCGGAAGCTCGTGAGCAGCAATCCTGCACCGGCGAGAAGCATGAACGCGAAAGCGACTTGACTGGCGACGAGAAGGCGACGGACAAGGCGGGCGCCACGTCCGGCTGTCCCACTGCGCCCTTCTTCACGGAATGCCTGACTCAGATTGAGCTGACTGAGACGCACAACCGGGGCCAGGCCGACGACCGCGCCGATCAGCCATGCCAGCCCCATCGCGAACCCGATGACCTGGGAATTCACCCGGATCTCGTTCGCCCGCGGCAGCGCGTCCAACCCCACGCTTCCGACCGCGGTGAGCGCCAGGTACCCGATCCCCATTCCGAGCACGCCTCCCGACAGGGCCAGGAGCACGGTTTCCGTGATCAGATACCGCGCCAGGCGCGGAAGGGAAGCGCCCAGGGCATGACGCGTCGCGAGCTCACGCATCCGCGCGGACGATCGAATGAGCACGAGGTTGGTCACGTTGACCGCTCCGATCGCGAGCACAAAGAGCCCGCCTGCCCACAGCATCAGCAGCGTTGACCGCACTTCGCGGACCAAATCCTCCTGGAGTGGCGCGACGACCGTGCGGAATCCGGCGTTGATGAGAATCTGTTTCAATTCAGGGAACCGTTCGAGGTTGCGCGCGTTCAGGGCGTCGATCTGCTGCTGGGCAACGGCCACGCTCTTTCCAACCTTCAGGCGGCCGACCATCGTCCAATTGTTGCTGTGCCTCGCATCGTCCGAACGTTCCTCGGGGGCAAATGCGGCTGGCGTCCAGAGCTTGACGTCGGGGTCCAGGAAGTAGAACGCCTGCGGCAGCACGCCGACGATCGCGTGATTGACGCCGCTGATTCGCAGCTGCTGACCGATGGCCGCGTCTCGACCGCTGAAGAGCTGCTGCCAGAGGGCATAGCTGAGGATGACTTCGCGATTGTGTCCGAGCTCGCCTTCGTCTTCGTTGAAGATCCGGCCCCGATACGGCGTCACCCTGAGCATCCGGAACAGCGATGGTCTGGCGATCATCCCGGTGACGCGCTGAGGATCGGTCTCGCCGCCGATCGTTTGACCGGTCCGCCGATACAGCGCGAGCTCCTCGAACACATCGGTTTCACGCAGGCGATCGTAGTAGTCGGGCACCCCGGTGGAGGCGCGCTCGACGCCGGCTCGCGGGTAGCTGTTGTGGAGAGTCACGAGGTGGTCGGCCTCGGGAATCGGCAGCGGCCGGAGCAGCACGTTGTTGATGATGGCGAAGATGGCGGCGTTGACGCCGATACAGACCGCGAGCGTCAGGATCACTGTGACGGCGAAGCCGCGATCCTTCGAGAGGACTCGAGCGGCGAATTTCACGTCGTGAAGAAGTCGCTCCATGAGAAACCCTTACGGAAAGGCACTGTGCGCCGTTCGGATTAATTTCCACGATAATGACTGGCCCGGCCAGGGGGTTGAGATGACAGACACTCGGGAATACCTCAGGTTCCGCTGGTTCGAGACGCTGGCGCAGGACATCAGGTACGCCATCCGGTCGCTCCGCCGCACCCCGACATTCACCGTCGCCGCGTTGTTGACGCTTGCGCTCGGCGTGGGCGCCAACACGGCGATTTTCAGCGTCGTTGACGCTGTGCTTCTCAGGCCCTTGCCGTATTCGCAGCCCGATCGGATCGTGCAGCTTGTCAGGCGGACCGAAGGAGGCGAGAACGGCGGACACACCGGCCTACGCTACATGTTCTTCCGCGACAACATGCGATCGATGCAGGCCGTTGCCGCCTGGCGGGGACTCACCGGATTCAACCTGGCGACCGGCGATCACGCCGACTACGTCAAAGCGATGCCCGTGTCGAAGGAATTCTTTTCCGTGTTCGGAGGCCACGCCGTCTACGGCGAGACGTTCAACGAGACTCACGACCGCACTGGCGGAGTCGATGCCGTCGTTCTCAGCTACGGGTTGTGGACGCGCATGTTCGCCGGAAACCCTTCCGCGGTCGGATCGACCGTCACGCTTGGCGATCGACCTTACGTCGTGATCGGCGTTCTGCCGAGAGACTTCGAAACGATACCGCCCGCCGATTTGTACGTGCCGTTGCGTCCGAGCACAACCGGTCCCGGAGGCGGGTTCAATTATGGGGTTGTCGGTCGTTTGAAGGATGGAGTGCGCCTCGAACAGGCCAATGGCGAAGCCTCGTCGGTGTTCGTCTCGTTTCGCGACGCGCACCCTGAGGCGATGATCAAGACCGAATACGCTGCCGCATTCATTCCATACCAGGGCAGCATGGTCCGATCCGCCCGTCCCGGGCTGCTCTTGATGCTTGGCGCGGTCGGGATGCTGCTGCTGATCGCGTGCGCCAACACCGCCAACCTGCTGCTGGCGCGCGCATCGGCGCGAGGGCGGGAAATCGCGGTACGCGCGGCGCTGGGCGCCGGACGCGCACGCCTCATTCGTCAACTGCTGACCGAATCGGTCCTTCTCTTCCTGCTCGGCGGAACGATGGGCGTTTTCTGCGCGTACTGGTCAGTTCCCGCGTTGTTGGCGCTGACGCCGACGGCCTACACGGTCTACCAAGACGCTCGCGTGGACCTGACCGTGCTGACCGTGATGCTGGGTGTGTGTGCAACCACCGGCCTGATCTTTGGTCTTGCGCCGGCCATCAGCCTGTCGAAGCACGACGCCGGCGACGCACTGAAGCAGGACGGCAACCGGACGACGATCGGAAAAAGGTCCGCCTGGGTTCGACGCGGACTCGTTGTCGCGGAGATTGCGCTGTGCATGCTCCTTCTCGTCGGCGCGGGCCTTCTCATTCAGACATTCGTTCGAATGCGATCCATCGATCCCGGATTCGATTCACGGGGTCTCCTGACTGCCAGGATGTCACTGCAGGGTGATCGCTATGCGACGACGGCGGACTTCAATCGCTTCTTCGATCAGGCGCTCGAGCGCATTCGACGAATTCCGGGCGTCGAGGCGGCCTCAATCGTCAACGGTGTACCGATCGAGCGCGGACTGAACCTGAATGTCGACGTGCTTGATGGTCCCGAACTGATCGAGCGGGCTGTCGTCGACTGGCGGTACGCCAGCCTCGACTACTTCGACACGATGAGGATTCCGATTGTGGCCGGCCGCGCGTTCAACGACGGGGATCGCGCCGGCGCGCCGCCGATTGCGGTGGTGAACGAGGAATTCGCGAGGCGGTTCCTGAAGGGCACGAACGCGATCGGGCATCACATCCGCGTGTTTCGAGACGATGGATCGATCGAGATCGTTGGGGTCGCGAAGAACCTGCGGGAACGCCAGTTGACCGGCCGTCCCATTCCGCTGATGTACGTGCCGGTTACCCAGGCGAACATCGCCGGAATCAAAGCGAGTCATACGTACTTTCCCATGAGCTGGGTTGTCCGCACACATGACGGCGGCCCCCAGCTCATTGCCGCGATCCGGGAAGCGATGCGGGCGACGGATCCGAAGCAGCCGTTCTCTGCGTTTGCGACGATGGAGGACGTCAAGTCGAATTCGATGACCGCCGAGACGTTCCAGATGCGGCTGCTCAGTGGGCTGGCCGGGCTTGGCCTTTTCCTCGCGTTTGCCGGCATCTACGGTTTGATTGCCTACATGGTCGCCGAACGCGGTCGCGAATTCGGCATCCGCATGGCGCTCGGAGCGTCTCGAGGAAGAATCGTTCAACAGGTACTGCGCCAGGGCGCACTCCTGGCTGTGGTGGGAGTCATTATCGGCACGGGTGCGGCGTTGGCGCTGAATCGGACGCTGAAGGATTTCGTCTACGGTGTCAGCACGGTGGATCCCACGACGTTCGTCGCCGTGGGAGCACTGCTGATTGGGGTCGCGGGGCTGGCGAGTGTTGTTCCGGCGCTTCGCGCCATTCGCCTGAACCCGGTGGCCGCCTTGCGCGAGTAACCGGGGTGTAACGGCAACAGTCGTTTCAATACCAACGAAATCCCACTTCAGGTGAGTCGCATGACTTAGTTAAACTTTCTTCCGCACTCGAGGGTCTAAAGGATTCGGATGCGCATTCTTCGCGGCCTGTCGAGCAAGTCTCTGCCATGCGGGTGCCTGGCCGGGGTGTACGAAACATACGATGGGCAGGTCGTTGCGATCGTCGACGCCAAAGGTACCGGGTGCCCCAACCGCTCCCACATCAACGGGAAGATCATTCCCGCCGAAGACTCCACACACGCCACCAACGTCGTAGCCGACCAATAGAGATCAGGTTCTACAGGTTCTACAAGGTTCTACGAACCCTGCAG
>Ga0310810_10004451_pt1 | contig 15506 bp, 16 predicted proteins | sample NCmetagenome_FD_207641 | JGI IMG/M metagenome (GOLD analysis project Ga0310810, IMG submission 207641) | Soil microbial communities from experimental microcosm in Duke University, North Carolina, United States - NC | ecosystem: Engineered > Artificial ecosystem > Soil microcosm > Unclassified ...
AGCAGATCCCGATACGTCGTCTCGTCGGGGTTGAAGACGATCTCGATTGCCTCAGCGTGGGTGCCATGATTTCGGTAGGTCGCATTCGGCACGTCGCCGCCGGAATAGCCGACTCTGGTGGAAAGGATGCCTGGGCGGCGCCTTATCAGTTGTTGCATTCCCCAGAAGCAACCACCGGCAAGAATTGCGCGTTCAGGTTTCCTAGCCATCCGAAGCCTCCTGAGTGAACAGTTTGAGGTATTCGCCATATCCCTCGCTCTCAAGCTGATCACGATGAATGAAGCGGAGGGAGGCGGAGTTCATGCAATAACGCATACCTCCTTTGTCCCGAGGTCCGTCAGGAAACAGATGGCCCAGATGACTGTCGCCGTGCTTGGAGCGAACCTCCGTGCGGGTTATTCCGTGGGACCGGTCGACGTTCTCGACCACGTTCGCCGGTTCCAGGGGCTTTGTGAAACTCGGCCAACCGGTGCCACTGTCGAATTTATCGACGGACGCGAATAGCGGTTCGCCCGACACCACATCGACATAGAGTCCTGGCTCTTTGTTGTCCCAGTATTCGTTCTGAAACGGTCTCTCCGTGCCGTCTTGCTGCGTGACCCGGTACTGTTCTGGCGTCAGCAGCGACACTGCCTCGGGATTTTTATTGTATGTCTTCATCTTCCGAACTCTTTTGCAGGCCAGCGATACATACGACCGCGAAACTCCATGGCGGTACCCCCCGCGCTTGATCAGTCCGCCGATTTCGCTGAATCTTCGAGATGAGCAGTGAATCACTCGGTGTGTCATGACTCATACCAAGCTTCCTTAGGGCACGTTTGCTCAGAACTATGAGGATCGAGTTGGAAGGCTGACGGTAAGACGTGAAGCCGATGGTTTGTCGCCACAATGGGCGGTGGGCGCTCGCAGCCGAACACTGGTACGTGAGCTCACGATACATGCCACAGCGTTTACGATGGGGCGGTTCTCCCTGGGCTTTGGGCGTGCGTCCGGATTGCCGAGCGCGCCGATTCAGGTGTCTCGGCGCGCCTGTCCTACACCGCTCAGGTTGATTGCTCAGACTGGGCGTCGATCAGGTGTCGAACGATTGGCTCATTCTCGGCATACCCGCGGATTTGTTCCTCGAGTGCGCGGTCGCCTCGCGTGAAGCGCTCGTGTTGACGAAGGTGCTCCGCCCAGGATGTGACTTCGAACATTTCCAGGAAGAGATCCGTCCGTTCGAGATCACGAAAAATGCCCCAGCGGTACGCACCGTCGCGCCGTCGCACCCGCCCGTACTGCTCCATCGCGTGCAGGAAGCGCTGAGCATCGTGCGACGGTACGTGGTACTCCACCGTGACGAGAACAGGGCCCTGATCGGGCGATGGCTCGACCTCCCGCCTAATCGCCGGCATACGCCAGTGATTCCACGGATTGAGATCGATCGGCACGTTCGGGAATCTGGCGACAGAACCCAGCGCAGCTGTCGCGACGGTGCTGACGCCGGCCACAACCAATACCGTCTCTATTCCCGCGCGTGCCGCAAGCGCCCCCCACAACGCGCTTCCGATGGCCAAGCCACCCTGAAAGAACAACAGGAATATCGACAACACTCGCGCTCTCGCCCAATCGGGTGCCAGATTCTGCACGAGCGCGCTGACCAATGAGATAAACATGATCCAAGCGGCGCCTGCGATCAGCATGATTGCGCCGAGCGCGATCCGGCTGTGCAGGACGCCAGCAACCATGATCATCGCGCCGAGGACGACCGACGCTCCGCCCGCGACGGTTTCCAAGGACCATCGACCGCAGGCCGGTTGAATCGTCAGTGCGCCGAGGATCGCGCCCGTTCCGAAGCACCCGAGGAGCACGCCGTATACCGTGGGACTGTCGCTGAGCCCGTGAGCAACTGTGGGCAGCAGCGCCAGCAACGCGCTTGCCGTCCACATCGTCACGCCCGCGCGAAGCATGACTCGGCGGAGTGACGGCGAATAGCGAACGTACCGGAGTGCCGCGACCGTCGCGCCACCTAGCGTCTCCGGTAGTGCCGAACGTCTGCGCACCGGCCGCTTCCACCGAGCGATTACGACAATGACGCCGACAAACGACACGACATTGACCGCGAACGCCGCGCCGACGCCAGCGGCAGCGATGAGCGCACCTGCCAGGGCCGGTGCCACTGCTCGAGCGAAGTTGAACTCGATGCCGTTGAGCGCAGAAGCCGCCTGCAGATCCGCTTTGCTGACCAGTTCAGGAAGCAAGGCGCGCCAAGTCGGCGTCTCTATGGCATCACCCGCCGACAGCGCAAAGGTGAGCGACAGCAGGAGCCACGGCGACATCAGCCCGGCAATCGTGGTCATCATCAAGACGACGGCGACGGCCACCATCCAGGCTTCCGTATAAAGAATTAGTTTCCGGCGGTCGACGATATCGCCAATCGCGCCGGCTGGTAACGCGAGAAGAAAGAACGGCAACGTGGACGCGGTTTGCGTCAGCGCGACGAATGTGGGTCCCACACCAAGCGAGACCATCAGCCACGCGGCACCCACATTCTGCATGAACGTGCCCATGTCCGATACAACATCGGCAATCAGGAGGCGTCTGAAGATCTGACCGCGAAGAGGACTCCACAGACTCGGTCGACTGTCAATCACGCGCGGCGGGTGTCGATGCGATGGACTCCATCGTACCGCGCGCTGTTTGCCCATCAGTGAACTCGACGTGGCAAGGTGAACGAATCAGCCACGGGCTAGGTGCCCACGACAATCAGCTTCGCACCCGTCAGGTCGAGACAAAGTCGCGTCGGCATGCGCGCGATTCGCAGGAGAACGGCATCGCAGGTGGGACAGCGCATCACCGTGCCCATGCCGGATGCGTAGACCATTAACGCACCAAGCGGCCGATTCGCTCCGCAGCCGATGCACGTCGCTCGCGCCGTCGTGAGGTCCGGCACGAAGAGCTCGCTTAAGATCCCCGCTGCGGCATTACCGTCAAGCCTTGTCTCACTCGTCACGTCCATCGCCGACTCCTTGTTGTCCTTGGGCAGGCTACACCGATCCACCAGTCGGTCCGAAGCGTTCAGTTTTCACGAGCGCCGGATCGTGCCCAAGCTCGACGAGCGCGCTCGCGGCCACTTCGACAAACGGCGTCGGACCGCAAACGAAGACGTGCGGACGCTCGGCCGGCGGCCAGGCAACTTCCGCCAGCATCATGCGGTCAATTCTTCGGCGGAATCCGGTCCATCTCAGTGGAGGCTCGCGCGTGAATGTCAGCATGACGTCGAGCGCATCGTCACCTGCCATAAGGCGCGCGAGTTCATCGCGATAGATCGTGTCGTCCCACGCCCGCGACGAATACAACAGCCTGGCGGGGACCTTATGGCGCGCGGGCATGTCTGCGTGTTCGAGCGCGGCGGCGCGGTGACGCAACATGGCCATGAGAGGAACGATTCCGGAGCCGCCTGCGACGAGCAGCAGCGGTCCTTCGCGCGCAGCGTCCCAGACAAAGTACCCGCCGATTGGCCCCCGGAGCTCAAGTCGATCCCCGATGGCAAGTACCTCAGTGAGATATGGCGATACCTCGCCGGCGTCCAGTCGTTCAATGGTCAGCGCGATCCGTGGATCCTGTGGTGCCGAGGCGATGGAGTAACTGCGCTGCGCTTGGTACCCGTCCTCGGCGGTCAGCCGCACGTCCACGTGCTGGCCAGCGCGATGGCCCGGCCAGTGTGGAACATCGAGGATGATCGTCCGCGCCGTAGGCGTTTCCATGATGACGTCGACGACGGTGGCAAGCTGCCAGACGATGGCCGCTGTGCGGGGCGCCGCGGACACTGACCCATCATTCACGTGTCACCGCTGTACCGCTGTTCGCGCCAGGGGTCGCCATAGTTGTGATAACCGAGCGATTCCCAGAATCCAGCCGCGTCCTTCGCCATCATTCGCAGCTGGCGAACCCACTTCGCACTCTTCCAGAAGTAGAGATGCGGAACGAGAAGGCGGGCCGGGCCTCCGTGCTCGGGCGCAAGCGGCTGTCCGTTGTAGCTCGCAGCGATCCAGGCTTTGCCGCCGGTGACATCGGCGAGCGGAAGGTTGGTCGTGTAGCCGCCGTCCGATACCGCGAGTACGTACGGGGCGGGCTCAACACCTTGCGCTTTGGCTTCCGCCAGTAGCGTGTCGACGGAAACTCCCTCCCAGACTGTGTCGAACTTCGACCACTTCGTGACGCAATGAATGTCGCGCGTCACGGTCTCGTGCGGGAGTGCCTGAAATTCGCTCCACGTCCATCGTGCGGCCGGCGCCTCGCCCGGACCGCGGAGCGTGAAGTCCCACGCCGCGAGCGAGGGGCGCGGCGTGGGTCCGGCGGAGAGCACTGGGAAGTCTCGCGTTTCGTATTGGCCGGGCGGCAGGCGACCAGCGGTGGTGCCGGATTGACGGCGGCCCCGAAATCCTCTGGAAATGAATGACTCGGTCATCTGTTCTCACCTGCTTTCGCTGGGTGCCGAGCACAGCCCTCGGGCACGTCATGCAGTGCAGGAGCGTTGCTGTTACTTGAAAAGGTTTGGAACGTTGATGCGATAGAACTCCGCCTCGAGATGTTCGAGCAGAAGCGCGAAGTTGAGAATCACCGTGTCGTTATCCAGCGCCTCTGCCGGATCCGGTCCGCCGTTGAGACTTGCGATGAATGGCGAGACCGCTTTGACAACCTCGGCGTGAGAGGTGGGTTTATCGAATGCGCCGTTTTCGCTGAGAGGCTTGTCGAGCAAGGCATTCACGAAGCCCGCGTGCCGTGCCTCGATGGTCACGATTGACTCCGCCGCCGCCGCGTAATTCTTGTCACTGATCGCCGGTATTGCCATCAGGAATGCCGCGACGCCGGTATTCTCGAGGATGCCGGACATCGTGATGAAATCGCTCTGATTGGATTGTGCGAGCCCCTTGAAGGTCGGCTTCGGTGGGACGGGCGCTCCAGCCTTTTTCAGGGCTGCCTCGAAAAAGCTGACATGCTTCGCTTCGTCATCCATCATCTCTCTGAATGCCTTTTTGATCGTATCTGGTCCGACCGTTGAACGCGGGCCTGCAGCTGAATTGGTAGTCATTGTGGCCATTGGTGTTCTCCTTCTTGAGGTGGGATCTCCATCGCATCGGTCACCCTGCGAGCTGCTCCGGCATCTCGTTGTTGAAGGTTCGTCGTAGTGCCACCCTGCGCAGCCCGTGGAGGCATGCATGCTACGGACCCGCGATGTCATCGACGATCAGCCGCCCATCGAGCCAAGGCCCGCGTTGGTGTCGAAGATGCCGTATCTGGCGTCCGACGACGACACGTCGTGAGCGCTTACGACATGTTGATAGCTGATCGGGGCACTTGAATTGACTCACGGCGGTCAATCAGCGTTCATTCGTCAGACGGCCCGACCAGCAGTGGCGTCCAAGCACCCTCCGTGACACACATCGGACAGAAAGCAGTCAGGCAGGAAACGTGCACGTCGGCGGGCCGCCGCTCATATCGTGGCCATTCCGCTCGCCGCCGGCGTTCTGGCCTCACGAGGCATCCTGTTATCGCCGGCAGTTGCCGCCGTACTGATGTCGGCGAGCACAGTGATCGAGGCCATCAACGCGCAACTGCTGCGTCGTGCGCGGCTGTGAATATGGCGGCGTCTACCTGCGGCGTGCTACAGCGTCGGCTTCGGTCTGGAAGCAGCCTCGAGCAGCTTCAGGTGCCTGAGGCAATACGGCGTCCACGGCACGGCGTCGAGCCGTTTCCTCTCAATCAGACCACCGTCGACGATGCACTGTCCGTAGGTTCCGTCCTCGAGTCGTCGGAGAGCCTCTTCCACCTGCTGCAGAATCGTCGCGTCGAGTTCCGCTTCGGTGAAGTCTTCGCTCTCCGACTCGTCGGCTACACTCGCGTCGCCGGCGTCCGCAGCGGTGTCAATCAACTGCTCGCGGCCAGACGTGATGTCTCGGCCAGTGCGAGCCGCCAGGCTCGCTTTGAGTCTGAGAAGCCTTTGCCGGTACCGCTGAAGGTCCATCGCAGTCTGAGTCATCATTCGACTTTCGTACAAAGTCCGTTTGTGACAACGTTATAGGTCCCACAACCACGGTGTTCCCGGTGTTCGGCGGCGATGAGGCTGGCGTCGGATCGACAGTGTTTCTCGTCGAGTATCTGTCATGCGTTGGATGGTTGGGCACTTGCACTGATCGACCACGGTTGCCAGGCCCGTACCTGCACTTCGATCCTGCCGGTCAATACGTCCGCATCCCATCGGGTGTGCTCACCCTCTCGAAAGAACTTCAGGTCGAACTTCGCTTCGCCGACGCGGACGCCATGGAGCGTCACGTCGGGAAGCCACGAAGGGAGCTCGGGATCTACGTACAGACGGTTGGACGGCGCGTCCGCCTGAATGCCAATCAGGACCACGGCATCGCCGGCGTCCTTCCAGCCCATGTTTTCATAGCCCTGCGGCGATCGCCCGTTGCGTCCGCCGTCCCGTAGTACGGGGTGTGGGGAATCTTGTGCAGGTGGGCCAGTTCGCCGCGTCGGAGTTCATGCGGGATCTTGCCAGGTTCAGCATCGCGCCAGTCGTCGCGCTCGGTTGCCTGGAGTTCCGCCAGTTTCTTGAGCGCGCCGCGCGCGAAACCTGGAAACACCAACATGTTCTGCAGACTGACGATCAGGCTATCTCGACCGAAGATCGCCACAAACCAGGGGACGCCGGCAGCGGGGATCCAGACATCCGGCGCGTAATCATGATCGTGCAGTCTCAACGCGCCGATGTCCTCGACTGACTGCCGGAAGAGTCGGTACACATCTTCGTTGGCCGATGTGAGAGATGTGGCCTGCGCCATCCATTGGCGTTGCTTCTCTTCGATGCGGGTGTTCCCGGGCAAGCGATAGCAGCGGCGAAGCGGCCGCCGCATTCGTCGCTGTACGCCAAATGTGTACTCGCAGCATGAGTGCCAACTGGCGCGTGACTCGAGCAGAATCGGAAACGTGATCCGTCCATTCGCATATACGGGCGGCGATCCGCTGTCGCTCAGACTGTAGGTGAAGACCCGCTCGAAATCACGATTGGCGTACGAGGTGCGCAGCGTGTGTCCCTTCTGATCCCATTCGGTCGCGATCCGCCCGCGCCGCACAAATCTGTGTGACTTCACCTCGAAAATGTCGGCGAAGTCCGAACGCAGCGCGACCTCGAGATTGAACTTCACCAGCGTTCGCCCGAAATTCGTGATGTCGAGATCCTCGTGAATGCCGTCATCAATCGTGCGACTGATGATGAGGCCGACCGTTCCACTCGGGATTGCTCCGGCTTCGGTCTCGAACGCATCGCAGATCAGATAGGCGCGCGACGTGTAATGCGTGGTTGCCGCAGAGGAAAGCCGTCGCCAGGCGTTGCCGTCAGCTGATATCTCGTAATAGCTCACGAACCTCGTGTCGTCAGCAAATACACCGAGATCACTGTCTGCTGCAATTTGCCCGTTCAGGTCCGTGACCATAAAGGTGTTGCCCTGATTAATGGTGAGCAGGGGCGCGCCGACGCTGATCTCAACGGGCATACACGAACACCACCCAGAGCAGCCTCGCCTGAGGACTCCACACGAGCATCCACACGAGCATGCGGACACTGTTCTCGACCGCTTGTCTCAATATGTGTGGTCAGCTTCTCGTAGAGGCTGGAGCCGTGCGCGGCACCAACCGTTCTGCGCGGCTCGAACGAGCATTTGCGAAGCATGGCGTGTACCACGCTCTCGAGCGTAATCGGGCACACGGTGCAGCGATACAGCTGGTTACTCCACGGCGGACTGTCTGATCATGACAACGGACCATGGCACTCGGCAGCCCACCCAGCTCTGTGGCCGCCGTGGTGAGCACACGCGTGTGGCATGCGAATTGGTTCGCCGTCACACCGGCTCCGAAGATTCCTGAAGAGTCGAGGACGCGTTCTGCGCTGCCAGGGCAGCCGGGAAGGACGTCTCGAGCGCCAGTGACAGATCCCCGACAACGGCATTCGCAGACTACAAGCGTTGATGCCGGGTAAACGGTGCTGCTGTTTCCCGACCGCTACTCGAACGGCGGCGCAAGAAACACACGCTGGGAGAGATCGCAATGAGTACTGTCATATCGTGCTCAACGGATCGCGCGAGCATGCGTCCCCACCGCGCGGACGTCTCCGACGCCCTGGTCTTCTTTGGTGCCACCGGCGATCTGGCCTACAAGAAGATCTTCCCAGCCTTGCAGAACATGGTCCGGCATGGGACGCTGAAGGCTCCGGTCATCGGGATTGCCAAATCGCCCGTTACGATCGATCAGCTGCGCGAGCGTGCAGAGGCGAGCATCCGGGAATACGGCGGCGGGGTCGATACGGTGGCCTTTCCAAAGCTGCTCGAGCGGCTGCAATACATCGGCGGCGACTACCAGGACCCGAGGACCTTCGTACGCCTTCGCGATGCGCTCAACGGATCGACGCGCCCGCTGCACTATCTGGCCATCCCGCCGAGCCTGTTCCCTACAGTCGTTGAAGCGCTCGGACACTCCGGATGCGCCGAGAACGCTCGCGTCATCGTCGAGAAGCCCTTCGGACACAGCCTGCAGACCGCTCGTGATCTGAACCGGACCATGCACAGCGTTTTCCCCGAATCGGCGATCTTCCGCATTGACCATTATCTGGGCAAAGACACCGTCGAGAACCTGTTGATCTTTCGTTTCGCCAACACGTTCCTCGAACCGATCTGGAATCGCAACTATGTCCGAAGCGTGCAGATCACGATGGCGGAAGACTTCGGGGTCGCCGGCCGCGGCAAGTTCTACGACGAGACCGGTGCGATCCGCGACGTGGTGCAGAACCACATGCTCCAGGTCGTGGCCCTCCTGGCGATAGAACCGCCGACGGACATGTATGCCGAGTCGCTGCGCGACGAGCAGGTCAAGATCTTTCGCACGATTCCGCCGATCGAACCGACCAATCTCGTTCGCGGTCAATTCCGGGGCTACCGTGATGAGCCTGGCGTCGCCAAAGATTCCAAGGTCGAAACGTTCGCAGCCTTGCGGCTGGAGATCAACTCATGGCGCTGGGCGGGGGTGCCGTTCTTGATTCGCGTCGGCAAGTCGCTTCCCGTGACTGAGACGGAGGTGATCGTTACGCTCTGGCAACCCCCGCTCGGCCGCTTCGTCCCCGGCCGCAATTACTTCCGCTTCCGCCTAGGTCCGGAGATGTCGCTCGATCTGGGTGCGCTCGTCAAGAAACCGGGGATGGCGATGACGCCGATGCCCGTGGAGCTCTCCATGGTCAAGAGCACGCGAAACGATGAGGTAGATGCCTACGAGCGCCTGTTGACCGATGCCATGAACGGTGACGCCATGCTCTTTGTGCGCGAGGACGCGGTCGAGGCGGCGTGGACTGTCGTGGAGTCCGTACTCGATAGCGTTACGCCCGTGCATCAATACGACCCCGGAACGTGGGGGCCGGCCGAAGCCGATCGGTTGGCGGCTGACATCGGCGGCTGGACCAACCCGGAGAAGCCAAGGGCCGGAGTGTGAGCCCCCAAATGAATAAGAAGTCGTCGCTGTTGGCCAACCCTGGAACCATTTGACGTACCCGCGGACCCGAAACGTATCATCGTCAGTACGTCGAACTGCGAGAAGTAGACGAGTGGCGCGGTCGCGTTGAACGGGACGACAGCGGCGATCTACGCCTCACGTTTTACGGCGCTGCCTCCGGCATTCCCTTGGACTGGCTTTCTGGCCTGGTCGAACGTTTCAAGGCCGATGGCTTGTAGCAGCTAACGTTCAGGTCGAGTATTCCTACTCGAGAGGCGCTTGCGGCGTGAGCTGCCTGCCGGGCGTCACGAGCGTTCCGTCCACGTCGGCGACGACCAGACGCACCAGATCCGCTTCCGGCATCTCGCACGCTTTCCTCCCTCACGGGTTTCTCGGATGCCCTCGCTCGAGATGGCCACCGAACTCGTAGCGCATGGCCGAAAGGAGCCGATCGGCGAAATCGGCTTCGCCCCGCGAACTGAAACGCTCGTAGAGTGCCGCGCTCAAGACGTGGACTGGCACGCCTTCGTCGATCGCGGCCGCGATCGTCCACCGGCCCTCGCCCGAGTCGGAGACGCGCCCGGCGAAGTGCGTCAGCTTCGGATCAGCGGCCAACGCTTGGGCGGTGAGATCGAGGAGCCAGGAGGCGATGACGCTGCCACGGCGCCACACTTCGGCGATGTCAGCGAGGTTCAAGTCGTACTGATAGAGCTCCGGATTCCGAAGCGGTGTCGTTTCCGCGTCTGCGGTGCGGATCTGCGAGCCCGCGTCAGCGTGGCGGAGGATGTTCAATCCTTCGGCGTACGCCGCCATGAGGCCGTACTCGATCCCGTTGTGCACCATCTTCACAAAGTGCCCGGCCCCGTGCGGCCCGCAATGCAGATAGCCGTGGTCCGCGGTTCCGCCCTCCGTGCGACCTTCCGTCCGAGGCGCCGAGTCGATCGCGGGAGCAAGCGTGGCGAAGACAGGATCGAGGTGCCGGACGATCTCGCGTTCCCCGCCGATCATCTGACAGTAGCCGCGCTCGAGTCCCCACACTCCGCCACTCGTACCGACGTCTACGTAATGGATGCCCTGGGTCGCGAGCTGATTGGCTCGGCGAATATCGTCGACATAATGCGAGTTGCCGCCGTCAATGATGATGTCGCCGCGATGGAATCGGTGCGACAGTTCGTCGATGGTGTGATCGACGACGGCGGCCGGCACCATCATCCAGGCGACGCGAGGTGACGTGAGCGTGGCGGCAAACTCGTCGAGTGAGGCGGTCCCCTTCGCGCCGTCCGCCACCAGCGGAGCGATTGCATCGGTACGAACATCGTGGACGACGCAGCTGTGGCCGCGGTGCATCAGCCGGCGCACCATGCTCGCGCCCATGCGTCCGAGGCCAATCATGCCAATCTGCATCGAGCTCACTCCGATCTCGCATCAGTGGTGAAGGGGGCGCTGCAGCGCGCGGGTGAGCGCCTCGTACAGCGCCATCGGCTCGAGGTCATTACGTCGTTCGATCTGCCCCAGCGCGGTCAGGTAGTCGGTGCTCCCAACGATTGCCTTTTCGAAGATTGATGGGTTGGCTGTGACGCCATGCACGCCGTCTTCCGCAATCAGTCGCTGAAATTCGCCGCTTGTGAACAGGCTCCGTCGTAGATAGTCCAACCACAACGACTGGGCGAGGGACTGAAGGGTTTGGGTTCTGTTGCCAGCGCCGGGTTTCTGGGCGACGTCGGCAATCGACTCCGTCACCTGTGTCTCCCGCTCAAACGTCGAGATGTTCGTGACTCGACTGACGAGGCTGTGACGCGAGGCAGATGAAATCGGTGCGTCCCGCCCGCACCTTTGCTCGTTGCAACGACTGTTCCCCAACTGTTCACGAATGTGAACGGCGCCAGATCACACGCTCGGACGGATGCTCTTGACCAGTCCCGGGCTCTCGAGGAAGAAATCGTCGATATGCCGAGAATGAACGCATCGTTCGACATCTGATCACAACCAACTGAGACGCCTACACAGCATCGGTGTACACGGACAGCTCCTAAAGCGGGCGGCTCACTCGAACACACCGCGATTTCAAAGTCGTGCCCAGGCACCTCGTTTGCGGTCCGCGCTGGACCATCGCGCGTTCATGCCCCGCAGTCTGTCACACGACTCGCGCGCGAAAGGAACATCAATGGCCCGTTCAGGAACATTCGTGAGATTGCTCTTAGGAGTGGTGCTGACGGCAACAGCTCTGCGGGTTTCGCCCGGACTCGCGCAGAGCCCGGAGGAGACAAAGCTCGTCTTCGAACACGCAATCCCGAACATCGACGGAAAGCGCATGGTTGCCGTCGTCGTGACCTATCCTCCAGGCGGCAAATCGATGCCGCATCACCATGCGGGTTCAGCATTCATCTACGCTCACGTGTTGTCAGGCGTCATTCGCAGCCAGGTCGAGAACGACCCGGCTCGACTCTATCGGGCCGGGGAAGGCTTTTATGAGGTGCCCGGCTCGCATCACAGGATCAGTGAAAATGCGAGCGACAAGGACCCTGCGAGCCTATTGGCTATCTTCGTCGTCGATTCCACAGACCAGCCGCTGACGGTACCGGACAAGAAGTAGGAATGGCAACTGGCGTTGTTCATCACGTTCTGAAGCAAACGTGCCCCCGAGGGAGGTTGGTATGAGTCATGAAGCACCAAGTGATTCACGTGGTCCTCTCAAGGATTGAGCGAAATCGGCAGGACTGATCAAGCGCGGGGGTACTGTGAAGGCGATCAGAATTCACGGCCGCGGCGGGCCGGAGCAATTATTTTTCGAGGATGCCCCACTGCCGGACGTTCGGAGCGGGGATGTGCTCGTACGAGTACGCGCCACTGGCATTACGCCTACCGAACTGACCTGGGATGAAAGTTATCAGAACGCCGACGGCACGGCGCGGACTCCGGGCATTCCGGGGCATGAGGTCGCGGGCGTTGTAGAACGGATGGCGCCGGACGTCACGGATTTTCGGCCGGGCGATGAAGTATATGGCCTGGCTGATTTTCCACGTGACGGGGCGGCAGCCGAGTTCGTGGCGGTGCGAGCGGCCAATCTCGCTTTGAAGCCACACAGCATCTCGCACGAGCAGGCCGCGGCATTACCGCTTTCGGCGCTGACGGCCTGGCAGGCCCTTTTCGAACATGCACATCTGGCTGCCGGACAAAGCGCCCTGATCCACGGCGGCGCCGGAGGGGTGGGGTCGCTCGCGGTTCAACTGGCGCACTGGGGAGGCGCCCGCGTACTCGCCACGGCGTCTGCGCGCGACGCGGCCTTCGTGCGCAGCCTGGGGGCTGACGATGTGATCGACTACCACGCCGCGCATTTCGAGGAAACGCTGCACGAGATCGATATCGTGCTCGACACGATCGGCGGCGAGACGCGGGAGCGCTCCTGGCGCGTGCTGCGGAGAGGCGGCGTGCTGGTCACGCTGGTTTCCCCCATTCCGGCCGGCGTCGCCGAGCAACACGGCGTGCGAGGCGTATTTTTCATCGTGCGCGCGAATCGGGGACAACTGAATCAAATCTCGAAGCTCGTGGATGAGGGGAAGTTGAAGCCGGTGATCGCGGAAGTGTTGCCGCTCGCCCGCGCTCGCGAAGCCTTCGAGCACGGCGCTGGCGCCCATTCTCCTGGCAAAATCGTGCTTCAGACCTCTGCCGCTTGAATGGCGACGCGAGGACGCGCGCCCCGCCCCCTTCGCGGCTGACTCCGCTTCGACGCGCTCGGGCAAAGATCCGTGCGCCTGGCAGGAGTCGAACCCTGCGACCGCCGGCTTAGAAGGCGTCAACAAGGAACAGATGGATTCTCTGGATCAAGTATTCGCGCGCGCGCAGGCCGAACACGTTGGCGTCGGCCACTTCAACGTATCAGACCTGGTGGCCCTGAAGGCAGTCGTCGAGGCCGCCCGCGCCCGGCGCGTTCCCGTCATCGTGGGCCTGTCTGAAGGCGAGCGCGTGTTCATGGGCACCCGCCAGGCGATCGCGCTCGTCCGCAGCCTGCGTGACGAATACGATCTGCCGATCTACTTGAACGCCGATCACACCCATTCGCTTGCCGGCGCCGTTGAAGCAGCGAAGGCGGGGTTCGACTGGATCGTCTTCGACGTCTCGACGCTTCCGTTCGCGGAGAACGTTCGCCAGACGAAAGCAGCCGTGGAGGCGTTGAAGTCGATCCGGCCGGACGTCCTGGTTGAGGGCGAGCTCGGCGACATCGGGAGCGGCTCGGAAATCCACGAAGGGACTGGCCCTGTGACCGCACTCACGACAGCCGAGGAAGCGCGGCAGTTCGTCGCCGAAACGCGCGTGGACACGCTGGCACCAGCCGTTGGCAACAGGCACGGCATGTTCACGACGATGCTGAAGCAAGGCATCAAGAAGCGGCTAAATCTCGATCGGATTCGCGAGATCAAAGCAGCGGTTCAGATCGGCCTGACGCTGCATGGGGCCTCGGGAACCGACGATTCGGATTTGCGCGCGTGCATCGTCGCCGGAATCACCGTCGTGCACATCAACACCGAAATACGAATCGCGTGGAGACGCGGTTTCGATGAAGCGCTGCGCGGCAGACCGAACGAAATCGTGCCCTACAAGCTCCTGCCAGAGGTCGTCGCTACCGTTAAGAACGTCGTTGATGCAAAGCTCGCGCTGCTGAGGTAAGTCGTGCAGGTGAGCGATCAGGAGGCGCGCGGCCAGCGCCACTCGCGAACCGACGGCATGTCCTCGCCATAGTGTCGAATGTACTCGTGGTGTTCGATCAAGCGGTCGACCAGTGCCTGCTTGACGTACGCGGCGCGAGCACCGAGTTGTGGCAGCCGATCGATGGCATCACTGACGAGGTGAAACCGGTCGAGGTCGTTCAACACGGCCATGTCGAACGGGGTGGTGATCGTACCTTCTTCTTTGTACCCACGCACATGCAGGTTGTGATGATTGGTCCGCCGGTAGGTCAGCCGGTGAATCAGCCACGGGTACCCGTGATACGCGAAGATGACCGGCTTGTTCTTCGTGAATAGCAGGTCGAAGTCGGCATCGGTCAGACCGTGTGGGTGCTCACTTGGTGGCTGGAGCTTCATCAGATCGACCACGTTGATGACGCGGATCTTGAGCGCGGGGAGATGATGCATTAACAGCGCGACTGCTGCCAGCGTTTCGAGCGTCGGGACATCACCGGCCGAGGCCATCACGAGATCAGGCTCGGCGTTTGCGTCCGAGCTGGCCCACTCCCAGATGCCGATCCCCGCCGTGCAGTGTCGCACGGCCTCGTCGATCTGCAGCCACTGAGGCGCCGCGTGTTTGCCGGCGACGATGATGTTCACGTAATGGTGGCTCCGCAGGCAGTGGTCCATCACGCTCAGGAGACAATTCGCATCGGGAGGGAGGTACACGCGGACGACCTCCGCTTTCTTGTTGACCGCGTGATCGATGAAACCAGGATCTTGATGCGTGAAGCCGTTGTGATCCTGACGCCATACGTGACTGGCGAGCAGGTAATTGAGAGAGGCGATCGGCCGACGCCATGCCAACCGCCGCGTCACTTTCAGCCACTTTGCGTGCTGGTTGAACATCGAGTCGACGATGTGGGTGAAGGCCTCGTAGGTGTTGAAGAGACCGTGGCGGCCGGTGAGCAGGTAGCCCTCGAGCCATCCCTGGCACTGATGCTCGCTGAGGACTTCGAGCACGCGCCCGTCAGGTGCGAGCCATTCGTCGTCGTTCCGCGTGTCGGCGTTCCATTGTCGGTTTGTGGCCTGGAACACCGCCTCCAACCGATTCGAGACCGTTTCATCGGGCCCGAAGAGGCGAAAATTACGCTGGTGCTCGTTCGCGGCGATCACATCGCGGAGAAAATGTCCGACGACGCGCGTATCTTCTGCGTCAACGGCCCCGGGCGCGTCGACGGGCACGCCGTAGTCACGGAAGTTCGGTAGCCGGAGTTCGCGGAGCAGTAATCCACCATTCGCGTGCGGATTCGCGCCCATGCGTCG
>Ga0310810_10004452_pt1 | contig 15504 bp, 11 predicted proteins | sample NCmetagenome_FD_207641 | JGI IMG/M metagenome (GOLD analysis project Ga0310810, IMG submission 207641) | Soil microbial communities from experimental microcosm in Duke University, North Carolina, United States - NC | ecosystem: Engineered > Artificial ecosystem > Soil microcosm > Unclassified ...
TGGGATAGAGAATCCCCGCATGAACAGCGCTAGGTACAGGAGCCGAAGCCGAAGCGGAACTCAATGATTCTTAACGTTTTGGACGACCAGATGCCTTGCGCGGCTTTTTGCGCTTTAGCTCGGCCAGTCGGGTTTGCAGGTCGCGCACCAACTGCTGCAACTGCGCGGTATCCTGGTTAGCATTTGCAGCGTTAGACTCCAGGCCAGGATCGAACGGCCGGCGCGAGAAAGCAGAGGCGAAGGGTTCGAGCATCGCTTTGGTCCAGGCCGACACCGAGGGAAATGCCGTAGGCAAGCCGTGGGTCCGGCGGATGTGTTCCTCGACTTGTTGCTGGTAGTCGAGAAAAGACTTTAGGGCCTGGTTAAAGTACTTCTCGATGAAATCCTTAACCAACTGATCGTTCATCCGAATAATCCGCACCAGTAGCGGCACCGGCAATGAATCGATTTTTGGGGTGTCCAGCTCAAGAATAATCTGCGTGAGCACTTGCGCGGTGATATCGGCCTTGGTGCGGGCGTCGATTACGGTCAGGTCATACCCTTGCTGAATCATCGACCGAATCTCATCAAGCGTCAGGTGACGGCTATGCGTCGCGTCATAATACCGTCGATTCGGGTATTTTTTTATTTCGAGACGTTTGCCGCCGGCTTCCGCTTGCAAACCCATGCCTCAGCCTACTTTTCCGGCCGGGGTGAGGCAAGCCAAACTTCCTTTGGCACTCGCACAATGAGATGCGACCCAATCACCGGCCGGGCGGTGGTAAGAGCATTCGCCGACCCCGAGTTGGCTGCAAGCCCCAAGGGGCTTCTCCGCTGAGCAAAACCTGCTCCTGGCTTGACAAGAGGTCGACACATTCGATATTTAAGTCAATTGTGCAGTCGCACAATGGAACATTTCTCAAAATGCCAGGCTGCAAGCTGGCGCGAAACCCGGCGAGTGAAGCGGACAACGGAGGCAAACAATGAATATCAAAGGCGCGGTAGCGGTTGTGACGGGCGCGGCGGGAGGGATTGGCCGGGCATTAGGCTTGGAACTGGCGAAACGCAAAGCGGCAGGCTTGGCCCTGGTGGACCGGAGCGACGCCGTGCAGCAAGTCGCTAAAGCCATCAACGAATTGGCCGGCAGCACGGTTGCGTTGGGTTTCAGCGGCGATGTCACCGATCCCAAGTTTCGTCACCAGGTTTACCAGGAGATGCTCGAAAAATACGGCACGGTCAATATCTGCGTACCAGCTGCGGGGATCACTAAAGACAACTTGGCGGTCAAGCTGGACAAACAAACCAACCAAATCTCAATTTACCCGGTGGAGACTTTCCGCCAGGTGGTTGAGGTCAACCTCATTGCCCCTGTGTACTGGGCGCTCGAGATGGTGGGCGGCGTTGCCAAAAAGCGAGCCGAACAGGGACTCAAGCGGTGGGAACCCACCGAACCGCTGCAGGGGACAGTTATTTTTATCGGCTCGGTTTCCTCACTCGGCAACAAAGGTCAGATCGCCTATGCCGCCACCAAGGCGGGATTGGAGGGAGCCGCTGCTACACTCATGATGGAGGCGGTTTTTCATGGGATTCGCTGTGGGGTCATTCATCCAGGCTACACCGATACTCCAATGGTGCGCGCGCTCGGCGAAAAGTTTATTGCCGAAAGCATTATTCCACGGACGCAACTTCGACGGTTGATCCAGCCGGAAGAAATCGCCGATGCGATTTGTTTTATGATTTCCAATGCTGCCGTCAGCGGTTCGCTTTGGGCGGATGCAGGTTGGCATCCGGCAGCCTGACGAAGCGTATACAAAAGCCCTCGAGCCTTTGCTCGGTTTGCCGTGCCAAGATTGCTGTCGGGTTCTCGCCCCATTTCTCCTCGCTTGTCAGGCCTCGTAAACGGTGGTAAGCAAACCCAATCAGCAGCAAACGTGTTACTTATAGTCTGCAGCCTTGCGGCTAAATCAGGTTAGAATGGAAAGGCTCCATGCCGCCGGCCCAGGGGTGACAAGTTTCTGCAAGCCGCGCGTGCGTTCGCGGGCTCGACGTAGCAAGTGAAGTATACCATGACCACAAGACTGAGCCCTTCAGACAAAAAGTCGGATCGTGCCCCCTCGAAAGAGACGCAACAACAATTGCTGCTTCAAGCAACGGCCCTGGCGACGGCCGCTAGCGCGATTCTGATTACCGATCATTCGGGCAAGATTCTTTGGACCAATCCAGCCTTCTCCTCGCTCACCGGTTATTCTGCCGAGGAAGCCATCGGACAAAATCCGCGCTTCCTTAAGTCGGGCCTGCATGACCGCGAGTTTTACAAACGGCTTTGGGCAACCATTTTGAGCGGCGTCCCCTGGCAGGGCGAGTTCACCAACCGACGCAAGGACGGCACTCTCTATCATGACGAGCACACCATCACACCCGTTCGGGACGAAAATGGCGAGATTACGCATTTCGTCGCTATCATGCATGACATCACTGAACGGAAAAATGCCGAGGCGGAAATCCGCAAGGTGAATGAGCAATTGGAGCAACGGGTGCAAGAACGGACAGCTCAACTGGAGGCCACCAATCGCGAATTGGAGGCATTCTCCTATTCGGTTTCTCACGACCTTAACGCCCCGCTACGCCACATCAGCGGCTTCTTGCGCCTGTTACGCGACGATTTGGGACCCGATCTCAAAGCCGACGGCGAACATTCCTTGAAGCAAATCGAGGACGCGGCGCGGCAAATGCGACAGCTCATCGAAGACTTGCTGGAGTTTTCGCGCACCAGCCGAGCCGATCTGCGGCGAACGACTGTCCCGCTGGCGGCGTTGGTGGAGGACGTGATCGGGCAACTGCGCCACGACGCGCAAGGACGCAACGTCGTATGGGAAAAGGGCCCTTTGACCGAGGTCCAAGCCGATCCGACCCTGCTGCGGCTGGTCTTCTATAATCTTCTTTCGAATGCCTTAAAGTACACACGGCCAAGAGATCGGGCTCTAATTGAAATTGGCGCGACTAAAGAACCGGGGAAGGAAACGGTGATTTATGTGCGGGATAATGGTGTCGGTTTCGACATGCGGTTCGCCGGCAAACTGTTTGGTGTGTTCCAACGTCTGCATGCAAAAGAAGATTTCGAGGGCAACGGCATTGGGCTGGCTAATGTTCAACGTATCGTGAACCGCCACGGTGGTCGTGTATGGGCGGAAGCCGAACCGAACAAGGGCGCGACTTTCTTCTTCGCTTTGCCCGGCTAAACCTTTCTTGGGGCTAGCCGCACGAACCGTGGTGGTTCAGAGACTTTTCTGAAGCAGGTCGTTGAATTGCTTGGGGTTGCACTTGAAATTCGCTGCTTGCATTCTGGGGCACTTACCTACCTAGGAATTGAACTTCGTTTTCTGTTGTAATGCTTAGCAGTCGGAACTGCGCTATACGCGGTGTCAGAGGTTGGACACCTGATTTCCCCGCAGGGCCGATTTTCTAAACGCATTATTGAGGATGAGCATGGAAACCAACGTTGCAAATAATAACAATCACGATAGCAAAGAATTAAAAGGCAAGGTGTGCCTGGTCACCGGCGGAAGCCGCGGAATCGGGCGCGCGATCGTTAGTGCCATGGCCAATGCCGGTGCTGATGTTGCTTTCACCTATCAGAGTTCCAGGGAAGTAGCGGAGGCTCTGGCCAAAGCCATTGCCACGGAAAAAGGTGTCCGTTGTCGGGCATTTCAAGCAAACGTCGCGTCCGCCGACGAAATGCAGAATGTGATTAAGCAGGTTCTGGCGGAGTTTGGGCCAATCACAATCCTGGTCAACAATGCCGGGATAACTCGCGATAAGTCATTCCTGAAAATGACCAAAACCATGTGGGACGAAGTCATGAGCGTTAATCTGGACGGAGTATTCTACACGACTCAACTCGTCGCCCAGGATATGATTGGCGCGGGGTGGGGCAGAATTATTAACATCTCATCAATCGTGGGACAAACAGGCAACTTCGGTCAGGCCAACTACGCCGCTACCAAAGGCGCTGTTATCAGTCTTACGGAGAGCCTGGCCCGTGAATTGGCTCGCAAAGGCATTACGGTCAATGCAGTCGCTCCCGGGTTCATTGAAACCGATATGGTTCAGGGCATGCCCGAAACTGCCGTCAACCAGGTCAAGGCCATGACTCCAATGGGCCGTTTCGGTAAACCCGAGGAGATAGCCGATGCAGTGGTCTTTCTGGCCAGTCCGCGCGCGAGCTATGTCACCGGCCAGGTGTTGGGCGTCATTGGCGGTATGTATATGTGAGCTTCGGGGCGACTGGGGGGCCTGGCCCCCCCCCAGGTCCAAAGCTTTTATTTGCAGCCTGCGCGTCATCATTGGGCAAAAACCCCAATTGAAGGTTGGCGCGCAGATGTCAGAGTAGCCTTGCTCAGTATGCTTCATTGAGCGCAGTTCCGACTGGCTGCGCAGTGAAAACGGGCGGTTCGGCAACGCACCGCCCTTTCTGTCATGTGGTGCGCCTTTGCCCCCGGCGCGCGCGGGAATGGGAGAACGTTTATTATGATGGCGATAGCCCGATGGCTTGTCCGCGCAACGCTCGCGCTCTTGCTATTCGTACCAGCTTGCTCCGCATTAGTCGCTATTTCGCTCCTGGCAATGTACTCGGATCGGCGTTTACCCCAGTCTATCTGAAATAAACCTTTGTATTTTCGTGGACTTCGGCTGAGACGAGCAGTTCCTGCTGGGTGAGCCAGGCATACTCACCGTGCTGATCCTTTGGCAAAAGCGTCATATCCAGCGTCGCTCTGATTTCATACGCCAGCGTAATATAGTGAGTGCCAAAACCCTTTTTGGAGAAACGATTCGTACTATACATATGTTCATTAACTCCAAGAAATTTTGCGTGCTCCAGGGCAAACTCTGTCCCTAATTCTTCACGCGTTATCCGTCGAAAAGCAGCCGCGAGCGTTTCATTCTTAGTTATCCGGCCGCCCGGGACAAAAAACAGATCCTTGGCCGGTTCGTAGAGGCGGCGGCCTACCAAGACTCGGTCCTCCGAGGAATGCACCACAACGTCAATCGCGACCAGGGGAGTCAATCGGATTACATTCTCGAATTCCTCAGGGCTCATCCATTCACCTGGTTTAGGTTCGGACTTAATTGGATCGGTTGCATCGCGCATAAAAGGCAAGGTTAAGCGGGTGCTCAGCAATAGAACCAGAAAAATGAGCCAGAGTTTGCCAAGCCGCTGCGCTTGCGCTATAGCACCATTATGAAGTGCCCGCAAGTTTCCCACTCGGAATCCGGGCCCGGGGACCGCGTCGGCTTTTCGTTGCTTGAGTTGTTGCTGGTGGTGGTCATCATTCTCATTTTAACCACCTTGTATTGGAGTCCCAACCGGGCCAATCGGCAGATGGCCCTGCAAAGCGCTTGCCGGAACAACTTGCAAAAGATCTATATCGCGATGGAGATCTACGCCAACGATCACGGCGGCAAATTCCCGATCGTTGGTAACGCGCGAACTTCGGCCCAGGGCTTAGAACCGCTCGTGCCGCGCTACACTTCAGATACGTCCATTTTTGTCTGCCCGGGAAGCAGCGACTCAGCGCCGTCAGGACAATCCATTCGCAATCGGGCGATAAGCTATGCCTATTACATGGGCCGCGCGCCCACCAACCAGGAAGTCGTGATCACCGATCGCCAAGTCGATTCCCTCCAAAAAGCAGCCGGACAATTTGTCTTTTCCGCTAATGGCAAACCGCCCGGCAATAACCACCGCCAATTTGGGGGAAATTTCCTCTTTTGCGACGGGCGCGTCGAGGCAAGCTCGCCAAAAACATCCATTCCTCTTGGCCTCAGCGCGGGTGAGGTGTTACTCAATCCGTAAGAACGACATGAAAGTCCAATGTTCCTGCGGTGCGAAGTACGAATTTGAGATCACCCCGGCAATGGCCAGCCGTCCCGTGCAATTCATCTGCCCCGCCTGCGCACGGGATGCGTCCGACTTTGTCGACAGCCTCGTGCGTAACCAGCTCGGACAAAACGTCAAGCCCGCCGGAACCCCGGTCCTCGTCGCGGGGTCACTTAACCCACCGATGCCGCTCAGCCATCAACCGCGCCTCACCGTCGTGGCGAGCCCAGCTGCAACTGAGGTGGAATCTCTCCAAAGTCCCGCCCAAGCTGCTCCTGAAGGCCAGCCCTGTCTGAAACATCCGGGGCAGGTCGCGACGGGAAAATGCTATATCTGTTCAAAACCGATTTGCCCCAAATGCATGGAGCTCTTCGGCTATGTCTGCTCGCCTTTATGCAAGGCTAAAGCGGGTTCGCACGGTATCGAAATCCCGATTTACGAAGGTCAGAAATCGGTGAAAGAAGCGCGCATCTGGCGTAAGGTCGTCTGGCTCTCGAGCAGTGTTGGAGTGGTAGCTGCCGTCGCACTTGGCTTTTGGTTTTGGTATGCGTGGTTTGGCTCGATTCCCAAATCCGTCTTTTCAGTCCGATTCCCTGATATCGCCTATGCCGGTCAATCGGCGCTCTGCGGGGAGCGCAAAAGTCAGCTCGTATTTATCCATGGCAATATCCTGGCTCGTTACGACCTGAGCCGTAAAAGAGAAGTCTGGTCGGTAAACATAATCGACAGCAAGAAATTTACCGCGATGGCGGACGAACAGCTCAAGGCGATGCAACAACGCAACGTGCATCTGGCCGATCAAGGAGTTGAGGAGCTGCCACGGCTGCCCTCGTCTGACAAAATGATTGAGCAGCTCGTGAGGGCTGCGGAGGAAGAATTGGTCCTGCATGTCCGCGGCGAGAACATCTGGGTGGTCTCAGAGGGAAACCTGGTGCGTTACGACTGGAATAGCGGGAAACCCGCAAAGGAAATGGCAATTCAGGGCAGCGCCAGCGGGCTGATTGCGGCCGGTGATGAGCTGATGGCGGTGGACACCGACTCGGAGAAACCGACGGTCACCCACATCAACCTCGCCAACTGCGATACTCGAACTGAGCCCTTGACTGGAAGGGAACCAGGCACGAATGCTGGGCCTGGAGAGGTAAAGGGAAAAAAAAGTGAGTCGCCGGCGGGATTGCCAGTGGGCATGCCAGGGAGAGATTTAGGACGGCCGATGGACCCAGCGAAGGTGGCGCAACAGGCCCAACATATGTCGCTGCCAGCTCGGTTGGCATTGCCGGCGACAATCGCTAACTCTATGACTCAGGAGCGTTCCCTGGCGGCTTTGAATGGTGGTGGCCGCTCTACGCCTTCACCCGCCCTGCACCCGCAGGACCAGTTGAGTCGTTCACTCATCCCCTCCAAAGACGGTTTCATTGAGCTCTCGGTCACCCTCTTGGAGAGCCGGATTGTCGAAAGAAGCGCAATGAAACCCGCGACCGGAAAGTCCGCGCTGGATGGCAACCTCACTGCAGGGGCGAGCATGGATGCGGCCAGCGAGATGCTCAACGAGATGCAAAAGTCCCGCGGTGGTGACGTCGTGCAGGAAGATTTGAGCCGATACCGTGTTACGATTCGCCCGCCGCATGCTGAAGCCGAGTGGTCCGGCGAAGTCGTTGGCCCGCCCAGATTACTACCGCTGGAAACGGTGAACATCCTGGTCGCCAACAAAACGATCGTTGTTTTGGACAAGTCGGGAAAGAAAATGTGGGAAAGTTCTCTGGCCTTCAACATACCAGAAGGATTTGCCGCGGAGAACGGGATGGCGCCGTATGGTCTGGGCCCCTGCGTGGAACGGGGAGGTTCGCTCTATGTCTTCGACCAAGCGGTGTTGACTGTGTTTGATCTTAAGACGGGCAATGCGCGCTGGCGTCTGCCATCGGTGGGAATTACGGGCGTGTTTTTTGACGACCACGAGATGATGTACGTCAACACCACCACTGCCAGCCCCGAAAAGATCAAATATTCCCGTCAGATCGATCTGGCGCAGCAAGCCAGTTCTGTCGTCCTTAAGGTCGATTCACGTAATGGCCGGATCCTCTGGACCGCGCCTCAGTTAGGCCTGGTAAACTATGTCTCCGGCAAAATCGTCCTCACCGTCCAATCTTATCAGCCCGATGAGGAGGATTCTTCCACGCCCGATACCGGTTTCGAAACACCTCCGTATCTGAGAATTCGGCGATTAAACCCCGGCAATGGGCATGAGCTGTGGGAACACTTTCAGCAGCGTTGCCCGCTTGACATCGGCTTCGATAAAAGTCTGATTCGGCTCGTCTTTAAGAAGGAAGTGCAGGTCCTGAAATTCTTGGCGTTTTGATCCCCGGTATTGGGGTATTGGAAACCCATCACTCCGACACTCCATTACTGCATCACTCTTCCTTTGACCAGGCGAAGCACGCGTTGTATCGACCGAGGGATTTCATCCGGCCGGTGAGTCACATAGATAGCAGTCACTGTTTTCTCTCGCAGCAGTGTGTCCAAGATCTTCAGAAACAAACGTCGATGTGCCGCATCCAATCCCTGGCAAGGCTCGTCGAGAATCAGAAGGTGCGGCCTTTTCACAAGCGCGCGTGCCAAGAGCGCCATCCGCTGTTGGCCAAGAGATAGGGCGAAGAGCGGCGTATTAGCAAACTCGAGCATTTTGAACGCTTTCAGCCAACGGCGGACAGCCCGTCGCCGTGACGGCGCAGGCTGTTCAAACAGTCCAAGCGTTTCATAAAACCCGGAAGCGACTACCTCGAAACAACTCGCGGCGTTGTTGAAATGTAGGTGCAATTCGGGTGAAACACACCCAATCCGTCGTTTCATCTCCAAGATGGATTCTCCTGTGCCACGACGTTGGCCAAAGACCTCGACATCATTGACATAACCCTGTGGATTATCGCCCAGGATCAAGCTAAGCAAGGTCGACTTGCCCGCGCCATTTGGCCCCAGCAGCGACCAGCTTTCGCCCTTTCGCACCGTCCAACTCACCTTGTTCAGAATGATCGCCTCGCCATACTGGACCGTCACATCCTTTAGTACTACCAACGGTTTTGGCCGTGCGAGGTTGGCCCTTACCTTCGGGAGGACGAGCCCCGCGAGTCCCTGGTTTCTCGTGGAAAGGGGACTCGCGAGGCTCGTTCTTCCGAAGCCCCGACTGGGACGCAGCATCCGAGCGCGAGACCTGATGGCGACGATCTGACAGGCGTCGAGCTGAAGCACATGAGTGATGCCGCGAGGCAAGTCCTCAGGCCTTTGCGAAATCAGCAGGACCCGCAAAGCAGTACGCATGAGTTTGGCCAAAACCTGATGCAACCGTTTTCGGGCATAAATATCCAGACCCACGAATGGATCATCCAGAATAAGCAGCCGAAGTGGATGGCACAGAGCAGACGCAAGTTCGACTCGCTGGCGCTCACCGTTTGAGAGTGACAGCAATGTTCGGTCCCAAAACTGGCCGATTTCAAGCAGGCTCACCGCCCGGCGCAACCGCGCCTCGAATCGCCGCCGCGCCTGGTGGTGGGCGGCACTTACTTCGTAGGGGTTGACCTCCATCACGCGCTTATAGGCAAGAAAATCGCCCACCTGTAGGGCGCCTTCCTCTTCGATGCTGTTCCAGCGCGACTGGGCCACGGTACCATGGATTTCAGCTTTGCGGTCCTCGAACGAGACATGCCCTATGGCTTGCTCCGGTGCCAAACCAGCCGGCACCTGGAAGTGGTAACACAACTCGCCTCCAACCAGGGGCAGCAGGCCACGCAAGGCGTCGGCCAATAACGACTTGCCAGACCCGTTGGGTCCTACCACAGCCCAATGCTCGTTACGTCGGAATGTCCAGCAACTGCCGGCAAACACGAGATCATCGCCCAACCGGAAGGTGGCCTCGCGAAGAGTCAGAAACGGCGCGGCAGAATTCGAACGCGTCACAATCGCTGAATGTTTGCGGAGAACTCTGAACATTAACAGAAGGAAAGGACAAATTCCCAAAACAGCTATTGGCAAGTGCGCGGAAGGTGTTTTACCCAGACCTGTTGGCAAGTCAGCGACTTCCGCTTATCGTAGCGAGACGGGAGGAATCGGCGAGCGCGGCCTTTGCTTCCTCTCATTTTTCAGCACCAGGACGATTGAAATGAGGTCGTTTTCAAATTCGAGTTTTGCCCGAGCATTGCGGACGATTGCTCACGCAGTGTGCACTCATCCCAAGACTTTTCTCTATCCGCAAATTGTGCTGGCAATTTTTTGCGCATTATACACCGCAACTCACTTGCAGTTAGACATGGATCGCGACCACCTCATCGGGCCAAAGATGAAGTCGCATCGCATTTTTGTGGAATTTCAAAAGGAATTTCCGCATCAGGATGAACTAGTGGTCCTGGTGGAAAGCGGACATCAGGAACGGAACCGTGAGTTCATTGAACGATTGGCGGCGCGAGTCCGCCCGGCGACGAACCTCTTCAGCGATCTGTTCTATAAGGCTGATTTCACCACCCTTGGCCCAAAGGGCTTGCTCCTGGCTCCGACCCAGGACCTCCAGGAACTGTATCAGTCGTTACAGGAGGAGCTGCCATTTATCAAAGAATTCACCAACGCAACGAATCTGGTTTCCTTATTTGAGCAAATCAACACGACCTTCCGTACCGCGCCACAAGAAGCGACTCCGAATACCGAGCGATTAATAAAGGCTTTGCCATTTCTGCAGCGACTCGTCACCGAGGCGCGACAGAGTATGCTCCGCCCGGGCACACCAGCCCCACCGGAAATTGAAGCCTTGTTTGCCCCTGGACCGGACGCCGAGCAGAGCATTTATGTCACGTTGGATCGAGGGCGGATTTATCTGCTAACAGTACAACCGCGGCAATTGGAGGTTACCGAAACAGCAATCGAACGCTTGCGCCAATTCATCCGCGAAACCGAGGTCGAGGTGCCCGGGGTAGACGTCGGCCTGACCGGCAGCTTGGCACTCGATTTTGATGAGATGCGGCAGGCCGAGCACGATACGACCATCGCCAGCATCGCCGCGCTGCTGATTTGTTCGCTGATCTTCATCATCGCCTACCGCCAGCTCGGTCGGCCTCTCAAGGCGGCTGGATGCCTGTTGATTGGACTGGCTTATACCATGGGCTTTACCACGCTGGTTATTGGACATCTCAATATTCTCACGATCACCTTCGCCCCGATGCTGATCGGCCTGGCAATCGATTTCGGTATCCATTTCATCACGCGTTACGAGGAAGAAATGCGCAACGGCCGAAGCGTGGTCCAGGCGATTTGCCGTTCCTCTGTCTTCACTGGCCAGGGGATCGTCACCGGCGCTTTTACTACAGCGGCTGCCTTTCTGGCGATGGCCTTGACGCGGTTTAAAGGCATTCGTGAGATGGGCATCATCTCCGGAGGCGGCTTACTCCTGTGCCTGGTTCCGATGATGACCATGTTACCGGTGCTGCTAAGACGTGGACGGCAGAACTTGCGCGATCGCGAACTCGGTCACATCGGTGAAGGCCGGGTCCGCATCGAGACGTTATGGCTGGAGCATTCGGCGCTGGTGGTTGCAGGGACGCTGGTTCTTTGTCTCCTCGCGGTTTTTCAGTTTCCGCGTGTCCGTTTCGATTACAACCTCCTCCACCTGCAAGGCAAGGAAGAGGAAGCCGTCAGATATGAACAAAAACTGTTGCATGCGGGCGGCCGCGCGGCGATTTTTGCCGCTGTCATTGCTGACTCCCCGCCACAAGCCGAAGCTTACGAAAATCGAATCAAACGGCTGCCATCGGTCGAAACTGTCGAATCGGTCGCCGATTACTTTACTGAAGACCAAACCCGCAAATTGGAACTGGTTCGGGAAATTAAGCGCGAGCTAGCCCATATCGATTTTCCGCCGGTCGATTGCCGTCCCGTATCGCGTTCGGAATTGAGTGCGACCCTTTGGTACCTGATGGGTTATCTCGGGTTGGCAGCCACCGAGGCTGAAAAAGAAAGCCCTGCGATTGCAGCTCAACTGAGATCTTTGCGTCAGGCAATAAACAGTTGCCGTAAGGGCTTATTGAGCGAAAGCCGGCACAACGAGAATCAGCTCGAAGCGTTTCAACAGAGCCTGTTTGGAGCACTGCGCGCAATGTTTGACGCGCTCAAATCCCAGGACACCAGCCGCCCCTTGCGCCCGCAGGATTTGCCTCCAGCCCTGCGAGACCGGTTCATCGGCGTCTCTGGCAAATACTTGATTCAAGTCTACCCAAAAAAAGATATCTGGGATCACGCAAATCAAGAAGAGTTCCTCGGACAACTGGCCTCGGTGGTGCCTTCCGATCGCGTAACGGGAGCCCCCAGCGAAATCTACGAGTACACCACCCTGCTCAAAGTCAGCTACGAACAAGCGGCGTGGTATTCTCTAATTGCGATCGCACTGATGATCTTCCTGCATTTCCGCTCGCTGCTGGCCGTGGTACTATCGCTGCTACCTGTCGCCATTGGGAGCGTATGGCTCTTGGGATTTATGGGCCTAACCGGCGTTACTTTCAATCCCGCCAATGTCATGACCGTGCCTTTAGTAGTCGGCATCGGTGTAACCAATGGCATTCAGATCCTGAACCGGTTCGCCGAAGAGCGACGGCCGGGGATCTTCGCCAAAAGCACGGGAAAAGCGGTGCTGGTTTCGGGCCTGACTGCCATCACCGGATTCGGCACCCTGATTCTAGCGCAGCACCGTGGCATCCGCAGCCTTGGTGAGATGATGGCGGTGGGGATTGCTGCGTGCATGATCGCCGGCCTGACATTCTTGCCCGCGTTGCTCTGCTTGCTCATGGGGCATGGTTGGGTGATTGAAATACCGCACAGTCAAACCCCGGCGGGACAGGAATATTAGATCCAAGGGAGGTGTTGCTCAAATCACCTCTCGGAAGACCGCACTCCGCGAGGCACCAGAATTTCGCACAAAAAAGTCATTCTATTCTTGGGCCTCGCGGAGCTGCGCGGAGCTCGGCCTTCCGGTTGCATCCCAGATTCGTTATTCGTCATTCCTCATTCAGCTTTCGTTGCATAATCTGCCGGGACAAACCCCACGCCAATGCTGCAATGATACAGAAACCTCCCAATAATTGACCCCAGTGCAATTGCTCGTGCAGCCAGAGCGCGGCGATGGCAACACCAAATACCGATTGTGCGAAGACCGTCAGCGCCGCGACATTAACCGGACATTCACGGATGACGACGAACCAGATGGAATAGCCAATCGCCGTGCAAACCAGGGCCAACATGACCAGCAGCACCCAAGCCTGAGCCGAAAGTGCCCGAGCTGCATGGATGGTTGTCGAACCATCGATCAGAAGGTTTCCCACAGTGCCGGCCACGAGGGAGATGGCCAGCATTTTCATCACGCTCGCGCGCATCACTATCGGTTTACCTATGACTGAATATGCAGCTTCACACACAAATGAAGAGATAAAGATCAGGCTTGCCGTCAAACCCGCCCAGCGAAAATCTGCTCGCCAAACCCCATGCAGCAGCGCGACTCCACAGAATCCAAGCACCAAACCCATCCACCGCCGTGGTCCGATTCGTTCCCGAAGGAAAATTGCCGCGGCGACCGACGTGATGATCGGCTCGAAACCCATTAAAACAGAAGAATTACCCGCGGTGCCCAATTGGTTACCATAGACTTGCAAGCGCTGCCCAAGGACAAACAGCATTAGCCCCATGAGGCAACTGGCCACCCAATCGCGTCCCTGGGGAGTCGGACCAGGCAGCCAAGGCCAAGCAAACAGCAAAAAAAGTGCAGCCATTCCGAAACGCAATGTCACAATACCTCCGGTGGCTAAATCGGCGCCAATCAGCTTGTAGGCCGAATACACGGCGGCCCAGAAAAAGTTCATCACCAGCAGAATTATTAAATACGACGGTTTCACGTTCGTCTAACGGCGCAGAACAAAGCGGTTCGCCCGAAGAGTGGCAAGCCCCGATTTGGCGTGTGTCGGGCCATCGGCCAGTGTTATTATCCAAGCGTTTGCGAATTTGATGAAGAACTGGATTTGGTTGGTATTAGCAGCAGTGGTGGGAACAGGTGGATACTACGGCTGGGCCAATTGGTATAAAGCCCGGCAGACCACCGCCGTCCCGTCACGCGCGACCACGGCTATTGCAGAGTTGCGCGACATCAGTTTCGCAGTGAATGCCGCCGGCGAGATCGCGCCGGCAGAACAGGTTTCCGTTCGCCCGGAGATTAATGGCTTGCTGCTGACCTTGCCGGTCGATATTGGCGATCGCATCAAAAAGGATGACTTGCTCTTCAAACTCGACGATAGCGAACTCCAGCAGCAACGCGCCTCCAATCTCACCGACATCGAGAAGGCCAAACTCGGCGTGGAAAAAGCCGAGCGCGATTACAAACGGGCGAGACAATTGCTGCAGGACAAACTGATCTCCCAGGAGGTCTATGACGACACCAAGACCGCTTATGACCTAGCCAAGAATTCCTTGGAACGCGCCCAGAAAGACCTTTCTCTTACTGAAGAGCGCCTGACAAAAACCGAAGTACGCGCCCCCTTCGATTGCACGGTCTTGACCCGGCCGGTTTCAGTTGGCCAGGCCGTCTCCGGCTCCGGCGGATTTAATAGCGGGACTGAAGTTCTAACTATCGCCGATCTGAATTCGATGATCATCAATGCGCAGGTAAACCAGGCCGACGTCCCACGGCTGAAACCCGCCGAGGCTGTCGAGGTGACCGTCGAGGCAGTGCCTGGGCTTAAGGTGAATGGCCTGGTCGAGAGAATTTCACCGCAGGCGACCATTAAAAATAACATCAAAGGGTATCCCGCTCGCATCGTGCTGAAGAATGTTGACCCAAGAGTCCGCCCGGGCATGACTGCCAACGTCCGCATCCCAGTGGCCTCCGCGGCCAGTGTCACCGCAGTGCCGCTCGAAGCGGTGTTCACCGAAAAGAACCCGGACAGCGATCAAATGGAACGTTTTGTTTACGTGCAGCACGGAAACAGTTTTGAAAAACGCACTGTCAAGGTAGGGATCGCGGACTATTTCTATGCCGAGGTTCAGGAGGGGCTCTCGCCCGGTGACGTGGTCGCCCTCGAGGCGCCCAAAGAAGAACTCGAAAAAAATCGCCAATTAGCGAACCAACACGGACCCGGCGAGCCGGGGAGCAAACCCGCCGCTCCCGTCGCCGCGAGCCGAACGAATGCCACCGCTGGCGGGAGTTCTCCGCCACCGGCGGCTAAAACTATTCCCCCGGCGACTCAAACCAGCGGGCACACCAGTTCCGGGAGCTCCTGAGATCCGGTCAAACCCACTCGTCCGGCTATGGCTCTGGTTGAACTTCGAAACGTCAGCAAGATTTACCGCCTCGGCGAGGAGGAAATTCGCGCGCTGGACGACGTCACCCTCGACATCGATGAAGGCGAGTTCATCTCAATCATCGGCCCTTCCGGCAGCGGCAAATCGACTTTGATGCACATCCTCGGTTGTCTGGATTCGCCCAGCAAAGGCACAATCCAATTGGATGGGACGATGATCCACAATGCTTCCCCACGTGAATTGGCCGGCATTCGCAATCGGAAGATCGGGTTTGTTTTCCAGTTTTTCAATCTCTTGCCGAAGCTCAATGTCATGCAGAACGTTGAGCTGCC
>Ga0310810_10004453_pt1 | contig 15504 bp, 10 predicted proteins | sample NCmetagenome_FD_207641 | JGI IMG/M metagenome (GOLD analysis project Ga0310810, IMG submission 207641) | Soil microbial communities from experimental microcosm in Duke University, North Carolina, United States - NC | ecosystem: Engineered > Artificial ecosystem > Soil microcosm > Unclassified ...
GATCACGATGATGAGGCCGAGCGAGAACCAGCGGGGAATCTCGAAGGCGATCCACCCGTGGCTGTGAGCCCACTCGACCAGGAGCTTGATGCCCACCCACGCGATGATCACGAAGGCGCCGTCCACGAGCGGCGGGTAGCGCCGGACCACCGTCAGAAGCTGCCCGATCACCAGGCGCATCGCGACGATGCCGAGGATGCCGCCCGTCAGGACGACCCACAGCTTTGGCGACATCGCGACGCCCACGAGAATCGAGTCGATCGCGAAGACGATGTCGGTGAGCTCTACCTTCACCACCGTGGCCCAGAACGCCGTGAGGCCCAGCCACGGCCGCGCCGGCGGGGCCGTCCGGCGCGTCGCCGCATCGCCCTGCAGGAAGAAGTGCTGGCATGGCAGCCAGAGCAAGTACGCCCCGCCGAGCAGCTTCACCAGCGACAGCTGGATCATGTGGACCGCCAGCACGGTCGCCACAGTTCGGAAAACGAAGGCGCCGATGATGCCGTAGCGGAGCGCCGGCTGCTGTTGATCGCGCGGGAGGCCGAGGACGAGGACCGCCAGGACCATCGCGTTGTCGGCACTCAGCAGGCCCTCGAGCACCACGAGCAGCAGGACGGTCAGTAAGTCAGACGGAGCAAAGGACATCGATAGCGTCGAGTATGACCGATTCGGAATCGCCGCCCGGCCCACGGAGCACGTCGGCGGAACCTATAGTTGACACGCTACGTATCAACTACTAGACTTGTCATGTAGCAAGATTGACCATGGCGCCGGTTCAGGACTTGTATCTAATCAGCATGGCGGCCCGGATGCTCGGTATGCACCCGCAGACGCTGCGGAAGTACGAGCGGCTGGGGCTCGTGCGGCCGAGCCGGACGCTCGGCAGCATGCGCGTCTACACGCATGACGAACTCGAGCGCCTCAAATTGATCAAGCACCTCGTGGACGAAGTGGGCGTGAACCTCGCCGGCGTTCAACGATTGCTGTCGGTCGCCGAGATCGTGGAACGAATGCGGCCGCTGCTAGGAGACGAGGCCCCCTCGCGCGCCGACGCACGCCAGCGCCTTGCGCGTGAACTGGAAGCGCTGAACCGGATTCTGGGGCTGTAGGCATGGAATTCAAGGACTACTACGCCACGCTCGGCGTGGCCAAGTCGGCGACGGACAAGGAGCTGAAGCAGGCGTATCGCAAGCTGGCCCGCAAGCACCATCCGGACGTCAACCCCGGCGACAAATCGGCGGAAGCGCGCTTCAAGGAGATCAACGAGGCCTACGAGGTGCTCGGCGACGCCGAGAAGCGGCGGAAGTACGACGAGCTCGGCGCCAACTGGCGCGCGTACGAGCAGGCGGAGCGCGCGGGCGGTTCCAACCCGTTCGAGCAGGGCCGGTGGACCGTCCACACGGGCGGGCAACCGGGCGGCTTCCACACGATGTCCGAAGAGGAGATGCAGGAGATCTTCGGGACGGAGAACCCGTTCTCGGACTTCTTCAACACCTTCTTCGGCGGCGTTGCCGGCGACACCGGCGCACGGCGCGGGCGCGGCGGGCGCGCCGCACGAACGCGCAAGGGCGGCGATCTGGAACAGGAGATTCCGCTCACGCTCGAGGAGGCCGATCAAGGCGTGACGCGCCGGCTGGCGATCAAGCACGACGGCCACGCGCGGACGGTGGACGTGCGCGTGCCGGCCGGCGTGGGCGATGGCTCGCGCGTGCGCGTAAGCGGCGAGGGTGAGCGTGGCACGAACGGCGCGGCATCGGGCGATCTGTACCTGCGCGTGCGTCTGCAGCCGCATGCGGTCTTCGAGCGCCGCGGGCGCGACCTCTACACACGCGTCTCGCTGCCAGTGCCGCTCGCGGTGCTCGGCGGGGAGATCGAGGTCCCCGCGCTCGGCGGGCGCACGCTGCGTCTGAAGGTGCCGCCGACGACGCAGAACGGACAGATCTTCCGGCTGCGCGGCCAGGGCATGTCGATGGTCGGCAAGCCTGGCGAGCGGAGCGACCTCTACGCCACGGTCGACATCCAGGTACCTCGAGAGGTCTCGACCGAGGAGCGCGCGCACTACGAGGCGCTCGCCAAGCTGGCAGGCACGAAGCACTCGGCGGCGTGATGCGGCGAGAGATGGCCGAACTAAAGTTCGGCCCTACGACTGATCAGATGTAGTGAAGGTAGGCAGTACGTCGGGCCGAGCTTTGGCTCGGCAGGGCAACAGTGAAGGGTAATACGTAGGACCGAACTTCAGTTCGGCCGGGCAACAACAACGGGCAGTACGTAGGGCCGAACTTCAGTTCGGCCGGGCAACAACAAGGGGCAGTACGTAGGGCCGAACTTTAGTTCGGCCTCGTGAACGTCATCATGAATCTGAACAAGTACACGGAAAAGGCGCAGGAGGCCGTCGTCGCGGCGCAGCAGCTGGCGGAGAGCGAGAACCACCCGCAGATCGAGCCCGAGCACCTGCTCGTCGCGCTCGTCGAACAGCAGGACGGCGTTGTTCCCGCCCTGCTCCGCAAGCTGCAGCTCGATCCGGCGGCGATTGCACGAGACGCGCGGCGCGCGATCGGTCAGCAGCCCAAGGTGCACGGCGGCTCGGCGGCGTCGATCTCGCCCCGGCTGAAGCTGGTCACCGATTTGGCGAGCGCGGAAGCCGAGAGGCTGAAGGATGAGTACGTCAGCACGGAGCACCTGTTCATCGCCATCGCCAGCGAGGAAGGGCGCTCCCCCGCTGCTCGTCTGCTCAAGCAGGCCGGGCTGACGCGCGACAAGATCTTCGAGTCGCTCACGGCGATCCGCGGCAGCCAGCGGGTCACCGATCAGAATCCTGAGGGCAAGTACCAGGCGCTCGAACGGTACGGGCGCGACCTGACTGCGCTCGCCCAGAAGGGAAAGCTCGACCCCGTCATCGGCAGAGACGACGAGATCCGGCGCGTGATCCAGGTGCTCTCCCGCCGTACGAAGAACAACCCCGTCCTCATCGGCGAGCCCGGCGTCGGCAAGACGGCCGTCGTCGAAGGCCTCGCACAGCGCATCATCCGCGGCGACGTGCCTGAAGGCCTCAAGGACAAGAAGGTCGTCGGGCTCGACATGGGCGCCCTGGTGGCAGGCGCGAAGTACCGCGGTGAGTTCGAAGAGCGGCTGAAGGCCGTTCTCAAGGAGATCGCCGACGCCGAGGGCCAGGTGATCCTGTTCATCGACGAGCTGCACACCGTGGTCGGCGCCGGCGCGGCCGAAGGCTCGCTCGATGCCTCGAACATGCTGAAGCCGATGCTGGCGCGCGGCGAGCTGCACACGATCGGCGCCACGACGCTCGACGAGTATCGAAAGCACATCGAGAAGGACGCCGCCCTCGAGCGGCGATTCCAGCCTGTGATGGTCGGCGAGCCGACCGTCGAAGACACCATCAGCATCCTGCGCGGTTTGCGCGATCGCTACGAGATTCATCACGGCGTCAAGTTCAAGGACTCGGCGCTCGTCGCCGCGGCGGTGCTGTCGCACCGCTACATCGCCGACCGGTTCCTCCCCGATAAAGCGATCGACCTCATCGACGAGGCAGCCTCGCGTCTGCGGATGGAGATCGACTCGATGCCGGCGGAGCTGGACGAAGTCGAGCGCCGCGTCATGCAGCTCGAGATTGAGCGCGAAGCGCTGCGCAAGGAGAGCGACAAGGCGTCGAAGGAGCGCCTGCAGAAACTGGAGCGTGAGCTGGCCGACCTCAAGGAAGAGCGCGGCCGCCTCAAGACCCAGTGGCAGCAGGAAAAAGAGGGCATCCAGACGACGCAGAAGAAGAAGGAAGAGCTCGAGGCCGTCCGGCTCGAGATCGAGCAGGCGCAGCGATCCGGTGACTACGCGAAGGCGTCGGAATTGCAGTACGGCCGGCTGCCGGCGCTCGAGCGCGAGATCAAGGACGCCGAAGCACGGCTTGCGTCGGGTCCGCAGCTGCTCAAGGAGGAAGTCGACGAGGAAGACATCGCCGAGGTGGTCAGCCGCTGGACGCACATCCCGGTCAGCAAGCTCATGGAGGGCGAAATCCAGAAGCTGCTGAAGATGGAAGACCGCCTGCACGGACGCGTCGTCGGCCAGGACGAGGCCGTGATCGCGGTCTCGAACGCGATCCGCCGCGCGCGCGCCGGCCTGCAGGACCCGAACCGGCCGCTCGGCAGCTTCCTGTTCCTCGGGCCGACCGGCGTCGGCAAGACCGAAATGGCTCGCGCGCTGGCCGAGTTTCTGTTCGACGACGACCAGGCGCTGGTGCGCATCGACATGTCCGAGTACCAGGAGAAGCACACCGTCTCGAGGCTCATCGGCGCGCCTCCGGGCTACGTGGGGTACGATGAGTCGGGCCAGCTCACCGAGGCGGTGCGCCGGCGGCCGTATGCCGTGGTGCTGTTCGACGAGGTCGAGAAGGCCCACCCCGAGGTCCTCAACGTCATGCTGCAGCTGCTCGACGATGGGCGGCTGACCGACGGGAAGGGCCGGACCGTGGACTTCCGCAACACCGTGGTGATCATGACGTCGAACATCGGGAGTGAATTCCTGGGGACTGTCCCCCTCGAAGCGAAAGGGGGACAGTCCCCAGCGATCAGCGAAGGCGTGCGCCGCCAGGTGATGGACGCGCTGCGCGGACATTTCCGGCCCGAGTTCCTCAACCGGATAGACGAGACGATCGTGTTCCATCCGCTCAGCCGGAAGGACCTGGCGTCCATCGTCGACATCCAGGCCAGGCACTTGCTCAAGCGGCTCGAGGATCGCAAGATCCACGTCGAGTTGACGCCGGCCTCGCGTTCCCTGCTGGTCGACGAAGGCTACGACCCCGCGTACGGGGCGCGGCCGTTGAAGCGCACGATTCAGCGCCTCGTGCTGGATCCGCTGGCTCACAAGGTGCTCGAGGGCCAGTTCCGCGAAGGGGACCGCGTCCTCATCGACGCCGACGCCGGGGCGATCGTCTTCCGCAAGGCCGCCGTGCCGGAGTCCGTCTAACGTATGGCCCCACTCTCGCCTCGCGATCGCAAACCGGGAGACCGCCGGACCCTGTCGCCGCAGCGGCCGGCCTTCTCGATCTGGTACGTGCTCGGGCTGCTGCTGCTGCTCGCCCTGGCGCAGGCGTGGTTCCTCACGCCCGCCGGACGCCAGGTCCCGTACAGCGAGTTCAAGACGCTCGTCCGCAACGGCCAGGTGGTCGAGGCAACGGTGGGCGACCAGACCATCAACGGCAAGCTTCGCGAACCGCAGGGAGAGGGCCGGCAGCGCTCGGATCTGTTCGTCACCACGCGTATCGAGGATCCGAAGCTGGTCGAAGACCTCGACGCGCACCAGGTCAAGTACACGGGCGAAACCGTCAGCCGCTGGCTGCCCGAGATCCTCGGGTGGATCATCCCTCTCGTGCTGCTGATCGCCGTGTGGAGCTTTTTCTTCCGCCGCATCGGCGGGGCCGAAGGCGGCGTCATGTCGTTCGCGCGCAGCCGCGCGAAGATCTACGCCGACGATGACGTGAAGGTGAGCTTCCAGGATGTGGCGGGCGTGGACGAGGCCGAGGACGAGCTTCGGGAGATCGTCGAGTTCCTGAAGAACCCCAGGAAGTACACGACGCTCGGCGGCCGCATTCCGAAGGGCGTGCTGTTGGTGGGCCCGCCGGGAACCGGTAAGACGCTGCTGGCGCGCGCCGTCGCCGGCGAAGCGAAGGTCCCCTTCTTCTCGCTGAGCGGGTCGGAGTTCGTCGAGATGTTCGTGGGCGTCGGCGCCGCGCGCGTCCGAGATCTCTTCTCGCAGGCCGAATCGAAATCGCCCTGCATCGTGTTCATCGACGAGCTCGACGCGCTGGGCAAGGTCCGGGTACAGAGCCCGATGGGCAGTCACGAAGAGCGCGAGCAGACGCTGAACCAGCTGCTGGCCGAGATGGACGGCTTCGATTCGCGAAAGGCCGTCATCATCATGGCCGCCACCAACCGCCCGGAGGTGCTCGACCCCGCACTGCTCCGCCCCGGGCGCTTCGATCGCCAGGTGCTGGTGGACAAGCCCGACATCAAGGGGCGCGAGCAGGTGCTGCGCATCCACACGCGGCAGGTGAAGGTCGCTCCCGACGTGGACCTGAAGAAGGTCGCGGCGCGCACCGTCGGCTTCGCCGGCGCGGACCTGGCCAACCTGGTCAACGAAGCAGCGCTTCTGGCCGCGCGGAAGGACAAGACGGCAGTCCAGATGAGCGACTTCGACGAAGCGATCGACCGGCTCGTCGCGGGCCTCGAGAAGCGCCGCGTGATGAACGCGCGTGAACGCGAGATCGTCGCCTACCACGAGGCCGGCCATGCGCTGGTGGCCACGGCGCTGCCGGGCCTGGACCCCGTGCACAAGATCTCGATCGTGCAGCGCGGCTTCGGCGCGCTCGGCTACACCATGCAGCTGCCCCTCGAGGATAAGTACCTGATGACGCGTACCGACCTGCGCCACCAGCTCGCCGTCCTGCTGGGCGGGCGCACGGCCGAGGAAATCGCGCTTGGCGAGATCTCGACGGGTGCCCAGAACGACCTGCAGCGCGCCTCGGATATCGCCCGCGCGATGGTTACCGAGTGGGGCATGAGTGACAGCATCGGCGCGATCAACTACGCGGGAGAGAAGCGCAACCGGTTCCTCGAACTGGGGCTGGGCCAGGAGCGCGGGCTCTACGCGGAGGAAACGGCCAGGCTCATCGACGCGGAAGTGAAGCGCATCATGACCGAAGCGCACGATACGGCGCGCCGTGTGCTGACCGAGCAGCGCCCGCAGCTCGAAGCAGTGACGCGGCGGCTGCTCGAGCGCGAGGTCATGGAAGGCGACGAATTGCGGCGGATTCTGGGCCTGCCAGCACCGGAGGATCCGGCCCCGCAGTCGGCACCGCCCGCCCCGGCCAACGCCTGATTGCGGGCCGCGCCCGCGGTCCGCTCCTTTCAATCCTGCAAGGCCGCTGTTCCATTTCGGCACAACCCAGCCGCGTACGTCGGATTTCGGTTTTGGTTAAGTCACAGAGGGCGTGCGGCTTCGTGGCGCCGGCGAACACGGGCACGTGCCTTGCGGTCACAGGGGGTGCCCCCAGTCGTGGAGAGTCTTCGATGCACGCACGATGGACCCTCACCGGCGTCGTGGCCCTGGCGCTCGTCGCCATCGGCCCGTCACACGTCGTTCAGGCCACTGGTCCCACGGTCACGATCGAGGACCTGGGTCCCTCCGGCTTCGTCACCGGCGGACGCGGCGTCAACGCCACCAGCGTCACCGTCGGGTGGGGCACTGACGGCGTCGCCGAATTCGGCTTCACGCAGCAGACGGCGCCGTTGGCCGTGCCGCTGCCGGTTGGCGCGGCGGATCTGCGTGCGCTCGCCGTCAACAACGCTGGCGTCGTGACCGGCCGCTACACGGCGGACGACGGGTTCGTCCATCCGTTCCGGTACGATTCGGTGAGCAACGCGATCACCGACGTACCGCTGCTCGCGAACGCCACCAGCGGCACCGGCAACGCCATCAACGCATCCGGCGTCGTCGCCGGCTTCGGCAACCCTGGCGGCAAGACGCATGGATTCATCCAGGCCCCTGGCGGGAGCCCCGTCGACGTCGGGGATCTCGGGAGCAACCTCAGTTCGCTCTCGGGCATCAACTCGTCCAATGTCGCCGTCGGAATGGCACTTCAGGGCAGTGTCATGAAGGCCGTTCGTTACGATGGCACGCTGCACGCGCTCGTTACCCTGGGCGGCTCGTTCGCCACGGCCACGGCCATCAACGACGGCGGGCTGATCGTCGGCTACGGCACCAATGCCTCCAATCAGACGCTGGCCGCACGCTGGACGAGCGATGTCGCTGTCAGCACCCTGGGCACGCTCGGCGGCGCGTGGAGCATGGCCTGGGCCGTCAACACGGCGGGCGACACCGTTGGCTCGTCACTGGTGTCCACGGGCGATCCGCACGCGTTCCTGTGGAAGGGCGGCGTGATGCAGGACCTCAACGACCTGGTCGATCCGGCTTCGGGCTGGGTCCTGTCTGCCGCCTACGGCATCAACGACGCCGGCGTCATCGTAGGCGACGGGTTCCTCAACGGCGCTCCGCGCGGCTTCCGGCTGACACCGGACGGGAGCGTCGACAAGACGGCGCCCGTCATCAGTTCGTTGAAGGCGTCGCCGGACACGCTGTGGCCGCCGAACAACCAGATGGTCCCGGTAACGCTGACCGTGAACGCGAGTGACGACTCGGGGAACGCGCCGGCCTGCACGCTGACGCACATCTCGAGTTCAGACTCGCACCCGGGAGACATGTTCGTCACGGGGCCGCTCACTGCTCAGCTCCGCGCCACGAAGTCCAACACGACCGAGCGGTGCTACACCTTGACCGTGGAATGCACGGACGCCGCGGGCAACATGTCGGCAGCGAACGTGAAGGTGCGAGTCCCGAAGAACTCAAGCGGCAAGTAACAAAGAAAAGGAAAACGGGCAGCAGGAAACGCGGAGCGCATGTCTCCGGTTCCTGCTTCCCGTTCTAGTTTCCGGTTCGTCGTTCTACTTGTGTGGTGCCGGGGGCGGCGCGGGTGCCGGCCTCGGCGCTGGCGCCGGGTTCGGCATCGGCGCTGGAGCGATGACCGGCGCCGCCTGCGGATGCGCGTGGTTGGACCGGTTGCCATCGGCAATCTGCGAGAGCGCGAAGACGGCCTGCTGGCGCACCTCGGCGTCGACGTCCTTCAGCGCGGCGGTCAATCCCTCGAGTGCAGACTCATCGCCAATCTGACTGAGCGCGAACGCGGCCTGCTGCCGCACGCTGGACTCCTTGTCCTTGAGCGCAGCGACCAGCGCCGGCACAGCCTTCGAGTCGCCAAGCTGGCTGAGTGCGAACGCGGCCTGCTCGCGAACGTTGTCGGCCTTGTCGGTCAGCGCAGCCGTGATCGCGGGCACCGCGCTCGCATCGCGAATCTGTGACAGCGCGAACAGCGCCTGCTCGCGCACGTCGTCATCGGAATCCTTGAGCGCGGCCGAGAGCGCTGGCACGGCTTCCGCCGATCGCAGCTGGCTGAGCGCGAAGGCGGCCTGCTGCCGGACGTCGCCGTCCGTATCCTTGAGCGCGGAGATGAGCGCCGGCACGGCACGCTGGTCGCGCATCTGTGACAGCGCGAACGCGGCCTGCTGGCGAACCTCCGCCTCGGCGTCCTTCAACGCCAGTGAGATGACGTCGTACATCCCGGGCGCGTGGATGCGGGCCAGCGCCTGCATCGCCTGCTTCCGCACTTCGGCGTCGCTGTCTTTCAGCGCTTCGGTCAGCCCCTGCAGCACGGCCGGCGGAATCTGACGGGCAGGCTCGCCTTCCTCGTGCCGCGCGCGGGGAGCCGGCGAGGCGTCCTGTTCGCTGTCGCCGCCGATGGCAGTCGCAACACCACCACTCACGCCGCCGGACACGCCGGAGCCGACACCGCCGCTGACACCTCCGGCAACGCCGTGGGCGATGCCATGGGCCACGCCACCGCTGACGCCCCGAGTCGGCGCCGCGGAAGGCGCCGCGGAGGCTGTGGAAGTCCTGGCCGAGTCCGCCGGCGCCACAACCGGCTCCTGGCGATCGGCCACGACCTGGTCGGGCACCACGGCCCGCGCGACCAGCTTCACGCTGGCCAACGGCAACACGACAATCGCCGAGAGCACGGCGACCTTCCAGAGCAGCCCACGCTCGGCCCGCGCGCGATCGCGGCCGCGATCGAGAATCGCGAGCAGCCGGCCTTCGAGCTCCGAGGGCCGCGCCATCGCCAGCGCGGCGACGGCCATGCGCGGCGTGCCGGTCGCGGCGCGCGCGATGTCGAGCAGGTGTTCGGCATACGCGGCACTGCGTGTGCCAGCCGCAAGGACCAGGTCGTCGCATGCGCGCTCTCGCTCGGCGCGGAGATGACGCGCGCCGACCCAGGCGAGCGGGTGGAACCAGTAGACCGCGCACACCGCCTGCACGACGGCCTGCACCAGGCAGTCGCGGCGAGCCACGTGCGCCAGCTCGTGGAGGAGCACGACGCGGATGCGATCATCAGTCCAGGCAAGGGCCGAGGACGGCACGACGAGCGTCGGATGCAGGAACCCGCAGGTGAACGGCACCGTGACGCGGTCGGTCATCACGAGACGCGGATCGCGCACGAGCCCGAGAGCAGCCGTCGTCACATCCAGCGCGTCGCGCCAGCGTGCATCGGTGACGGCCTCAGCGCGCCGCGTCAACGCGAAGACCGCCACCAGGCTGACGACGTAGCGCAGCAGCAACGCGAGGCCGATGACGCCCCACGCCAGCAGCACCCAGCCCGTCGTCGTCAAGTCGGCCAGCCACCTGCTCCCGGTCGCGTCGACCGTTGGCGACGAGGGCCGGCTTGCGACCTGCGACGCACGAACATTGATGCCAACAGTCGAGTGGCTCGCCGGCGGCGGAGCCACGATGCGGTCAGCTGCGGGCGCCGTGCGCTCGGCGGCTTCGGCTGGCAGCACGGCCAGCGACCAGCCAGGAACGGCGCATGCCGCGAACGGCAGCGCCAGCGCGGCGATGAACCCGGCGGCCCACACGGCGTGGCGCGTGGACGCCGATCGGCGCATCGCGATTCGCGCGCCCAGCCACGTCAGCGACAAGACGATGGTGGCACGCGCAACGATCGCGGCGGCCTCGGCGAGCGTGAGTGCGTCGGCGGAGATCATGCGTCCTCCCTGAGCGTGTCGGCGATGATGGCCGCGAGCCGCTCGAGTTCTTCAGGCGCCATGCGCGCGCCCTCGCTGCCGAGCAGCGCGGCCACGGCGTCACCGGCCGACCCGTCGAAGAAGGTCTGCACCAGGTGCCGCATGGCGGACTGCCGCGCCTTGTCGCGATCCAGGCGAGGCAAATAGACGTAGCGCGGCCCGTCCACTTCATGACGGGCGTGCCCCTTTTCCTCGAGGATGCGCAGCAGCGCGCGGACGGCAGAATAGCTCGGGGCGTCGGGCAGGGCCTCGAGCACCTCGGCGGCCGTGGCACGCCCGCGCTGGAACAGTACGTCCATGATTTGCCGCTCGCGGCGGCTCAAATTCCCCAGCTGGCTCTTTGGCACGCGTCACAACTCCCGGCCGGCCTCGGCGGGCGGTCACCCGCCGTGCCGGCATTGCTAACAATTTAGCAGACGAAAACTACAGGCGTCCAGTTCCCTAGTCGCGTCAGTGGCCGTCCGCCAGCCGCGCCAGGGCCATGGCGGCCTCCCGGCGCACATCCGGTTCCTTGTCCTTCAGCGCCGCGGTCAGTGCGTCGGCCGCCCGGGCATCGCCGATGGCGCCGAGGGCGCTCGCGGCCTGCGATCGCGCGTCGGCATTCGGTTCGCTCTTGAGCATCTGGATCAGCGGATCCACCGCGGAGGCCGCGCCGCGTTCGCCGAGCGCCCAGCAGGCCTGGGCCCGCACGTCGGCGTTCTCATCCTTCAGCGCGGCCAGCAGCGCATCCGTCGCGCCCGGGTCCTTCGAACGCGCCAGCACCTGGACGGCCTGCTCGCGGACGTCGGCGTCCTTGTCGTGCACGGCCGCGGTGAGCGCCGCCGCGGGAATCGGCGTGTCGAGCCGTGCGAGCAGGGCAAGCACCTGCGACCGCACGTCGGCGTCCTCGTCCTTCAGCGCCTCGACCAGCGCGTTGACTGTCGCGGGCGGAAGCGACGCGCTCCCCTTTTCCCAATGCCCGTTCCAGTTGACGTGCGGCGTGGGTGTGGGCGTCGGCATCGGCATGGGCATGGGCCGCGGCGTCGGTGTCGGTGTCGGCGTCGGCGTCTGCCCTGACGCGCCCAGTGCGGCCACGCCGGCAAGTGCCAGCGCCCCGGCCATCACGACGAGGATGCCATTCCTGCGAAGTCTGTGAATCACGATACCCTCCTCAGTGTCCGCTGACTTCGGCCAGCGCCCACGCCGCCATCTGGCGGACTTCTGCTCGTTCGTCCTTGAGGCTCGCAGCCAGCGCGTCTGCCCCGCGGCCGTCGGCGATCTCCCCGATGGCCCACGCGGCCTTCGCGCGCACTTTCCACTCCGGATCCTTGAGCGCGCCAATCAACGACTCCACGGCCGTCGCGCTGCCAACCTCGCCGAGCGCCCACGCCGCCATGTCGCGCACGCTGCCGTCCCGGTCTTTCAGCGCCGAGGTCAGCCCGGGCACGGCTCGCACATCGTCGATTTCGCCAAGCGCCCAGCAGGAGATCTCGCGCACCGAGGCCGCCTCGTCCTGGCGAATCACGGCGATGAGCGCGTCGATGCTGGCCCCGTCCTTGAGCTGGCCGAGGGCCCACGCCGCCTGGTGCCGCACTTTCGCGTCGCGATCGGCAAGCGCATGACGAAGACCGGGCGCGGCGCGGCGGTCCTCGATCTCGCCAAGCGCCCACGCGGCCATCTGCCGTACTTCCGGATGCTCGTCGTCCAGCCGCTGGACGATGGCGTCAACCACTTCGGTCGCGTGCAGCTGTCCGAGCCCATGGACGACTTCGCGGCGCACACTCCACTCCGGATCGCCGAGGGCGCCGCTCAGTGCCGTCACGGCGCGGCGGTCCTCCATTCGACCCAATCCGCGCGCGGCCATCTCCCGCACGCGCGGGTAGTCGTCCTTCAGCCTGCCCGCGATGGCGCCGAATGCCGAGGCGTCGCCACTTCCAGCCAGCGCCCACACGGCGCTTCGGCGGACCTGCCAGTCGCTGTCCCCAAGCGTTGTCTCGAGCCGAGCCACGGCGGGCTTCATCACCGCGTGGTCGTCGATCAGGCCCAGCGCGATTACGGCGTAGCGTCGCATCGTGGCGCGGACGTCGCCCAGGGCGGCGACGAGCGGCTGCACGGCCGCCGCGCCGATTCGGCTCAGGGCACGCGAGGCTTCGCGTGCGGGTGATGTCGGACGGTCGATCACGTCGTCCACGCGATCGAAACCGCCGTGCCACTCGCCTTCGTCGATGCACTCCGGCATCGAGACGATCGTGTCGTCGGCCAGCAGCGTCACAAGGCCTGGGACTGACGCGATGGACTCCACGCCGCGTGCGCCGAGCTCCCGCGCCGCGCATGCGCGTGCTGCCGGGTCGGCGGATTGCAGGTCGGAGCCGAGCGCGATTACCGGCGACCGCTCGCCGCCGTCCGGTTCCGTCGATACAACGGCGCTCGCGCGAGACGTGCCGCCGCCGCCGACGAGAGACGGCAGCGCCGCGGCGAAGCTCAAGGTGAAGATCCAGAGACCGGCGCGACGTACCACGGTGCTCCTCCTGGCCGATGGCGCGGCCCGCTTTCACGGGCCGGATCGGCGAAGTGCTAAAAACATAGCAGTGCCGCGCGAGCCTGTCCAGCAAAAAATGCTAATTTTTTAGCTGGCCGGCGTCACGGGCCGGATTGCGGGCCTAAAGCCCGCCGCCACGGCATCTTGGAAGGACCCGACCGGGTTAGTCCGAGAGGACCCGATTACGTGAGTTCGAGAGGACCCGACATCGTCAGTTCCGAGAGGACCCGACATCGTCAGCTCCGAATTTGACAATGTCTACATTGCAGGCGTAGCATGCCTGCATTGCAGACATGGCCCTCTACCTTGGTGAATTCGAATACGCCGTCCTGCTGGCCGTCCTCCACCTCCGCGAGGAGGCGTACGCCGTACCCGTCCGCAGCCTGATCGAGACGCGCACCGGCCGCGCCATCGCACGCGGCGCGCTCTACACCGCGCTCGAGCGCCTCGAGGAAAAGGGCTGCGTGAGTTCCGTGATGCGAGACGCGAGCGAGGCACGCGGCGGACGGCCACGACGCTACTTCACGCTCACGACACGCGGGCTCGAAGCGTTGCGCGCGACCCATGTGGCCCTGCGAAGCCTGTCAACCGGACTGGAAACGATCCTGGAGCAGCCGTGATCGCCACGCCTCCCCGACTCGCGGAACGCCTGCTGGCGTGGTCCATGCGCGATCCCTCGTGGCGCGAGAGCGTCCTGGGCGATCTCTCCGAGGAGTTCAGCACGATGACGACCCAAAATGGCGTCCGCAGTGCGCGGTCCTGGTATCGCAGGCAGGCCTTCGGCATCGCCGCGCGACGGTTCGCCGCTCGCCTCACCGGACGACCGTTCGTGCCCGATCGCCTGCCGGAACCGCAGGAGCCACGCGACGGCCTCTCCGGCGCCCTCTGGTTCGACCTGCGCCACGCGTGGCGCGTCGTACGGCATCAGCCAGCGCTGTCGCTGACCGTGGTGCTCGTGCTGGCGGTCGCCATTGCGGCTAATGGCACCGTCTTCTCGGTGGCGGATGCGCTGGTGCTCCGTCCGTTCCGCTACCCCGGCGTCGATCGCGCCGTCGTCATTGCCTCCGACGGCCATGAACGCTTCTTCGCGCGCCAGTCGGTGACGGCTGGAGACTTCATGGACTGGCGCGAGCAGGCTGGCGATGCGTTCAGCCGGCTCGCTGCGCTCGAGTGGTGGGATCCCGCCTATTCGCACGATGGTCCCCCACAGCAACTGGCGGGCTTCCGCGTGACCGCCGGCCTGTTCGATATCCTTGGCGTGCGCGCGGAACTCGGGCGCACGCTGCTCGAGTCGGACGCCGAGGGCGACGCGGCGGTGGCCGTCCTGAGCCACGCCTTCTGGGTGCGGCAGTTCGGAAGCCGCGCCGACGCACTCGGCAAGACCATCTGGCTCGACACCAAGCCTCACCGCGTCGTCGGCGTGATGCCGGCGGACTTCACAGTGCCCTTCGGCGCCGAGGTGTGGGCACCCCTGGCGTTCAAGCCCGAGGCGCGCAGCGACCGCACGGACCAGCACCTCATGGTGGTTGGCCAGCTTGCGTCCGGCGTCAGCGTAGAAGGATCCGAGCAGCGCCTGCTCGCGATCCTCGCTGAGCAGAAAAAAGCGTATCCGGAGACGCACGCCAGGCGCGAGGTCAGCGTGCGATCGTTCACCGAAGGCTTCGGAGACCAGGGCTCCGGCCCGTTCATCGCCGTCTGGCAGGTAGCGTCGCTCCTGCTGCTGCTCGTGGCATGCGCGAACGTGGCCAACCTGTTGCTGGCACGCAACACCGAACGGCAGCGAGAACTGGCAGTCCGGCTGGCGCTTGGCGCGAGCGCCCGGCGCATTGCCTGGCAGCTTCTGCTCGAAGCGCTGGTGCTCGCGGCTGCCGCGAGCGTGCTTTCGCTACCGCTGATTTGGGCCGGCCTGCGGGCCATTCGAGTGTCGATGCCTGACTCCGTCATCCGGTTCGTGCAGGGCATCAACTACATGGAGGTGCAGCCGGCCACGCTCCTTGCGACGACGCTCTTGGCGGTATGCGCCACCGTCATCGCGGCCATGATTCCCGCGTTGCGCGCCTGCCGCGGGAGCGTGGTGGAATCACTCCGGCCGGGCACGCGTGTCAGCGACGGGGCCAGTCGCCAACGCGGTCGTGCGGTGCTGGCCACAGCGCAGATCGCCCTGACGCTGGCCCTGCTCGCCACGGCGGGCTTGAGCCTGTCGGCGCTGTATCGCGTGAGCAGCGGGCCGATCGGGTTCGACACGGTGGGCATCTTGACGGGAAGTGTTTCACTGCCGGACACGCGCTACACGGATAC